>Ga0070694_100000005_pt1 | contig 103104 bp, 117 predicted proteins | sample KBSK1251metaG_FD_65470 | JGI IMG/M metagenome (GOLD analysis project Ga0070694, IMG submission 65470) | Corn, switchgrass and miscanthus rhizosphere microbial communities from Kellogg Biological Station, Michigan, USA - KBS K1-25-1 metaG | ecosystem: Host-associated > Plants > Roots >...
GGGATTTCATGGCAGAGACCCGTCACTGGAGGGTTCGCGATATGAGGGTATCGGAAGGTTTCCACGGCCCCCGTGAAGGCCCGAATCGGCGCGGGCCGCGCGATACGTTGATACGCGTCGCGCCGGTCTCGGCGGCGTGGCGGGGCGCATCACGCTCGGCTTGTACAACTCGTACGATCCGAACCACTTCCACGAGGCCATGCGTCGCGCCATCGCGCGGGCGGCGCCGCTCGCGTTCGCGTTCGAACTCAACCTGTCCCTGTTCGGGTTCCCGTTCAAGGCCTACCGGACGAAGACGGGGGAGACACCGGAGCCTCGTACGCCCCAGGAGCTGGCCGCGCTCATCGCGGATTCGACCTCCATCGGGGAGGGCGGGGGGTTCCTCACGCGCATAGCCGACGGGGGCCGGTTCCAGGCGTACCCGTACCCCGACCGCGGTTGGCCGCCACAACTCGGAACGGCCGTCTTGGCCACGCAAGAGCCCGATGCGTCGAAGCGGATCGACCTCGACACGATCGCGCGCCGCGCCGATGAAGGGGAGGGCTTCCTCGTCCTCGTCGGCCTGGGACCGCGAGGCGTGCCCAAGCGCATCGAGGAGCTGGCCCCGCACCACCTGGAGCTCACGGGGCGCGGCATCGGTCTCGAGACCGCGACGGCGCTGGGCGTCCTCGCGGGCCGCCTCGCTTCCGCGATGGAGAAGGGCCACCAGTTGCGTTCGCCGCACCTGAGCGTGGACGCGATCGTCGAGCGCGGCGACGAGATCCTCCTGGTGCGCCGCGGCCGGCCCCCGTTCGAGGGGTCCTGGTCGCTGCCTGGCGGTTTCGTCGAAGCCGGCGAGACGTGCGAGGCGGCGGTCCTTCGCGAACTGCGCGAAGAGACGGGTCTGTCCGGACGCGAACCCCGACTCCTTGGCGTGTACGACGACCCCCGACGCGACCCGCGCTTCCACACGGTCACCCTCGTGTACTCCGTACGCGCCGAGGGACAACCGCGAGGCGGGGACGATGCCGCCGAGGCCGCCTTCCACGCGCTCGAACGATTGCCCCCACTGGCCTTTGACCACGAGAGGGTCGTCCGGGAGCAACGGCAAATCGCGAAGGCGCGTTCGCGGCAAGGTTGATGCGTCTCAATCCGATCACGTCGCGACGACCATGAAGATCTGGCCCGCCCTCTGGCTTGTCGCTGCCGCCATCGTCCCCGGTTGCGTCACTCACGACCCGGCAACGGGGCCGGCCGCGCCGAGCGACGCCTGCGACCAGCCGGATGTGAGCAGCGTCAACGAGTCCCTGCGGAGCCATTACCCACCCACCCTGCCGTCCTTCAATGGAACGGGCACGTTCCAGCTGCGTCCCTCTCCGCCTGTTCTGACGCCCGGCGTCGAGCAGGCGTTCAATGCGAGCTTCTACAACCCGGACTGCCACAATTTCATCTACACGAGCCCCATGGACGACTGCGGCAACTCCGTCATACGGATCGGCGCCCGGCCGCTGCTCCTTTACGGCCACGAACCGAACGCTTCCCTGGCCCTGCTGGCCGTTCACAGCTGCGGAGCCACCGTCACCGCCAAGGCCTTCGCGATCGGCCAGGGCGAGACGTACTCGCTCGAGACGCACTGGAACGGCTCGTTCCGATTCTGGGACCACTCATTCATCGAGCGCGGCGAACCCTGGGGCCAGCGCACATACTGGGCGGCAGCGGGCGCGTGGCCGGTCTCGTACGGCTTCGACGAAGTCGCATCCTATCCCGTCGCGCGCGACGCGACGCTCACGGTCCAAGAAAACGACCTCAACCGTCAAGGGGGCCTCCATCCCGACGGGTGCCGGATGCTGGACCGGGCCCAGGCTTCACTGACCAACGTCGAACTCTCCGCGTCGCCCGTCCGGGCTCCGCTCGGGACGAACATCACGTTCTACGCCAACTACACGATTCAACTGCCGAGCCCCGGATGTTACCTTTTCTTCGGGGGCCCCGTGCTGCACGTCAAGGACATCCAGGGCCGCTGGACCCATGGCTCCGGCTCCGCCCCGAGCGCCGGCGGAATCATCTCCCCATGCGCCTACTATCCACACGACGTCCTGGTCCAGGCGAGCACCACGCAGGTCACCGGCCACCTCGTGCACCAATGGGATGGGCGCAGCGTTTCGCCCTTAGCCTGCGGCGAAGCGGCCCAGCGGGGGACGGCCAACGTCACCTTCTTTGAAGGGGGACTGCCCCACCCTACGGCGCGTCCCACGACCACGATCGAATGGACCTAGCGCGCCCAACGAAGCGTTTTTAGGAGACGGCGCGCGTCCCCCGCCCCGGCCATGTCGTTCTGCGACAACTGCAAGTCCCTCGTCTTCCCGAAGGCGGGCGCGTACAAGTGCGCCAAGTGCGGCCACGAGGGCACCGTGGGCAGCCAGAAGATCACGATCGCCCGCGAAGAGCGGGAAGTGCTCGTCATCACGCCCGAGGACGAGGCCAAGCTCGAGATCATGCCGAAGATGCGCGCCGAGTGCCCAAAGTGCGGCAACATGGAGGCCTACTACCGCACGCAGCAGACGCGCAAGTCCGACGAACCCGAGACCGCGTTCCTGCGTTGCACGAAATGCGGCCACCGATGGCGCAAGTACTGAATCCAATCGACCCAAGTACGACGCCGCCGACGCCCGGGCGTGGACGCGAGCCTCGAACCCCCGCCGGCGCCTTCTCCTCCGGAAGCGACCCCCCAAGGGATTAATAGACGCCATCGATTTGGCGGAACCATTCAAGCGCAAAAGACTGAGGTACGTCCGATGTTCAAGGCGAAGGTCAAGGCCAGCGTGCTCAAGAGCATCTTGGAGGCCGCTTCGCCGCTCGTGGACGAGATCAAGCTCCGCGTCACCCCCGAAGGGCTGAGCATCCGCACCGTCGACCCCGCCCACGTCGCCATGGTCGACATCTCCGTCGCGGGCAAGGCCTTCCAGGAGTACAAGGCCACCGACCTCGAACTCGGCCTCGACCTGGACAAGCTCAAGGAGATCCTCGCCCTCGGCTCCGGCGACGAGGTCATCAGCCTCGAGTTCAAGGAGGACCAGAACCGCCTCGTCCTCTCCATGGCGAACCTCGTGCGCCGCATGAGCGTCATCGACCCCTCGGGCATGCCCGACCCCAAGGTGCCCAACCTCAACCTGCCCAACCGGGTGCGCATCAAGACGAGCGAACTCCTGCAGGGCATCAAGGCCTCCAAGTCCATCAGCGACCACCTGGCCCTCGTCGTCGACGACTCGTCCTTCGAGGTCGTCGCCGAAGGCGACCAGGACACGGTCAACCTCAAGCTCTCGAAGAACCAACTCGTCGAACTCAAGGCGAGCGAGAAGACGAAGAGCCTCTACAGCCTCGACTACTTCTCCAACCTCGTCAAGGCCGCGGACGGTTCGGAATCGGTGCAGCTCTCGCTCGGCTCGGACTACCCCGTCCGCATCGAGTTCGACATCGCCGACGGCCACGGACACGTGACCTACCTCCTGGCGCCGCGCATCGAGAACGAGTAGGCCCCAACCCTTATCGGCTCGACTCGGCTTTCGCCGACGCATGAACTGGTCGCAGAAGGCCATCGACGCTCTCGACCTCTTCCTCAAGGACGTCGCGGCGCCCTACAAGGAGCGCGCGAAGAACCACGCCATCGACGAGATCGAGGAAGTGTGCCGTCAACAACGCATCCGCGAGGTCGGATACGACCAGGTCGTCATCGGCTACATCCGCTCGACGCCGGCCCACCTGCGCATGGGCTTGCGCAACACGCTGCGCACGAAGGGCGTCATGGTCGAGAAGTACGAGCAGCACTTCATGAGCCCGTAGGTGACCGTTCAAGGCGTTCACGAGCCTCGTCTTATAGCGCCCTGGCCGTGGACGCTGCATGCGCGGGCTCGCTTTGGTCGCGCTCCTGACGCTCATGCCCACCGTGGCGGCGCAGGGGGGAACGCCGTTGCAGGTCGACCTTTCGGAGCCCGTCCTCACGAGTCCCCCGTTGGCGACCAGTGGGCGCTACCCGGTCTCGACCCACCTCGAGTTCTCGTTGCAGGCCACGGTGCGGTTGCCCCCGAACGCCGTGTGCTTCGGCCGGATCCTCATGGAATTCACGGCGGCGGGCGCCTCCGGCATCGAGGTCGTGGCCACGCCGTCCAAGGCGGTGGCGGACGCACCGGTCCCCGAGCTGCCCGGGGCCGACGCCAAGTCCATCACGTACGACCTTCGCCTCACGGCCGTCATCTCGGAGACGACGGCCGCCTTCGAACCGGCCACGTTCGTCATCGTCGCCAACGCGAAACCCGAGACGAACGTCCCGTGCACGGCAGGCCCCGGGACCATCGCTCGCTACGTCACCCTGGTTCCGGAGTTCCACCCTGCCTTCTTCCTCGATCCCCTGCCGCGCACGGATGACGAGGCGGACCTCCAGTTCCGGCTGACGAACCTCGCCAACGCGGACGCACGCTTCCAGGTGGAGGCCCGTAGCGGGGTCTGGCGCGACCTTGACCGGTCGCTGCGCCTCGAACCCGCCTCGCAATCGGACGCGCGGTCGTCCGCCGTCGTCCTCGTCCCCGTCGCGGACCTCCCGCTCGGCTTCGACGGCGGCATCCGCGTCACGCAACGCGTCGCGGACGAACGCTACGGGGACGCCCCCACGTCGAGCCAGGAACTCGACGTGGCGTACGAGGACGTCGCGATCCCGCTCCACGCGCGCGAGGAGGCTCCCGCACCGCCCCTCTGGCTGCTCCTGGTCGGCCTGGTCGCCGTCGCGTTCCGAAGTCAGGCGAGGCTGCCACCATAAACGGTCTCACGAGGGACCTTTTAGGCATCCGGGTCGTGTAGCGATTCGAGTGTGGGACGACACCCCCTCCGACCCCATCATCGTCGCCTTCATCGTTGTGGACGCCTATTGAATGAGCCCGCCCCGGGAGCGCCCCACACCGCTCCCGGGTCCCCCTTCCTCACAAACCTTTTAACGCTGCCCTTCTCATCGACGCGTCCTCTTGACGAAACTCGAGGTCCTGGGCACCAATTTCTGGGCCGGCCGCCTACCCCAAGGGTGCCGCCTGTGCCGCGAGGGCGCCAAGATGGTCCTCTACCTCACGGGCCACTGCCAGTCCCACTGCTTCTACTGCCCCGTCTCCCGCGAGCGCATGTACGTGGACCGCGTCTTCGCCAACGAACGCGAAGTGCCCCCGGGCGACGTCACCGGCGTCCTCGAGGAGGCCCGCGCCATGAACGCCAAGGGCGTCGGCATCACCGGCGGCGACCCCATGACGCAGCCCGACCGCGTCGCCGCGTACTGCAGCGCCCTCAAGGCCGAGTTCGGCCGCGACTTCCACATCCACCTCTACACGCAGAACGTCTTCGACCCCGCGTGGCTCGCCCGCCTCAAGGAGGCGGGGCTCGACGAGATCCGCTTCCACCCGCCCATGGGCTGGTGGGACAAGATGGCCACGTCGCCGTGGAACGTCCTCGTGCCCGAGGCCCGCAAGGCGGGTCTGCGCGTCGGCCTCGAGGTGCCCGGCATCCCCGGAAAGGAGGAGGCCCTTGTCGCCTTCGTCCAGTGGGCGGACGCGGTCGGCGCCGAGTTCGTGAACTTCAACGAACTCGAGTTCAGCGAGGCCAACATGGACGCCCTCGCCGCGCGGGGCCTGGAATTCCTGAACGACTCGAGCAACGTCGTCAGGGGAAGCCGCGAGACGGCGCGCCTCGTCGTCGAACGATCCCTCAAGGCGCGCCTCAAGACGACGACGGTCCACTTCTGCGCCTCCACGTACAAGGACTCGGTCCAACTGCGCAAGCGCCTTCAACGGCGGGCCAAGAACACCGAACGCCCCCTCGACGGTCGCACGCCCGATGGAACGATCCTCTTCGGCGTCGTCGAGGCGCCGCTTGCGGAACTCGATGCGCTGCACCGACGCCTCGTGGGCGAACTCGGCGTGCCACGGGACCTCGTCGTCATCAACCACGACGAGGAACGGCTCGAGGTCGCGCCGTGGATCCTGGAAGAAGCCCACGTCCGCCTCGGCCTCGAAGGCCGGTGCTTCGTCGTCGAGGTCCACCCGACGGCGACGCGCCTGGAAGTGGAACGGACACCCTTGCCCTATCCCGAGGGCGCCTGGGACGCCTGATTGTTCGTTCCAGTTTTCGACCGATGCAAACGAAGGGAAGAGAAGGGCCCCCGGTCGTCGGGGGCCGAAATGTCGAATCAGCCCTCCGGGATGACCGTGTGGCCGATGACGCAGCCGGCCACCCAGAGACCGCAGCCGACACCGCCGCCGGAGTCGGAGCAGTTCCAGTCGACGGTCGCGTTACACGTTCCGCCGCCGGCGGCGGCAGGCGTCGCCGCGGCGCTCACGGCGAAAAGCGTCGCGACGATCAAGAGACCCGTCACGGCGCGTCGGGCAAGGTTTACGTTCATTTGTGTTCACCACGGACGCCTGGTTTGGGGCGTCCAAACGTGACGTGAACGTGCCCCCTAATCTCGACTAGACAATCGAATGCTTGTCACGGCCCGGCCGGGTCGCTCAGAGAGCAATCTCGGGGTGCAGCGCGAAGAGCGCGAGCGTCTCGGAGACGATGTCGACGCCGTTCTGGAACGCGGCCAGGAGCGTCGCGTCCCCGCCGGCCATCGCCGTCATCGTCTCCCACGTGTCGACCTGGTGCCAGAACGGGTAGGCGCCCTTGGCGCCGGGAACGGGGATCGTGGGCGCCTGGCCCGTGCCGGGGACGCCAAGTTCCTCGAAGTCGCTGATGAAGAACGCCGTCGGGATGCCCGCGTTCATCCAGTGTGCGTAGTCGGACTGGCCGAGCGTGATGCGTTGGAAGCGGAACATGTCGTTCGGGACGCCTTGCGCGATGCGGGCGTCGTCGATCCACGAGCGCAAGGTGGCGCGGTTCTGGTCGACCCAGATCGGGGCGCGCAGCGGCCAGTTGAGGCCGTACATGTCCATCTCGATCATGCCACGGGTCTGGTCGACGGCCCAGGGGAAGCCGCCGGGCAACTGGTACTCGTCCATGGCCCGCTTGACCTCGCGGGCGCCTTGCAGGCCTCGCTCCTCCCCGTCGAAGCCGCAGAAGAGGATGGAGACGGGCGTCGGGACGCCGGCCCACGTCTTGGCGAGGCTCGCCATCATGCGCAGGCCGCTGCCGTCGTCATAGGCGCCTTCGCTCACGCGGTGGCCCGGCGCGGGGTCGGGGCCGGCGAGGCTGTCCCACGTGGTCGTGTCGAGGTGGCCGCCCACGACGACCCAGACGCGGGGGCTCGTCGTGCCGAACTTGGCGGCGCAGATGTTCTCCTGGGAGATGCCGTTCGTGAAGGGTTGGCGCCAGACGGTGAGTCCGGCCGCCGCGAACTCGGCCGCGAGGGCGTTGCGGGCCGCGATGTGGTTCGCGTGGTTGCCGTCGCGGATGGGGTACGCCTTGACGAACGCCTTGTGCTCGGCGAGCATGACGACGCCGTCGACGTGCGGGGTGCTCGACGGGCTCGAAGGTCCGCCACCCGAAAGGAGCGATTCGGACGAGCGGTTCGTCATGGAACCGCCGAGGGCTCCCATGGCGACGACGAGGATCGTGAACGCGGCGACGGCCCAGGCTAAGGTTCGCATGACGGCACCCGCTCGAGCGAGCGGGCCCTCGAAACAAAGGGGTTCTGGTGAAGCGTGTATCCGCGGCTACCCGTGGGCAGCGGGCGTCGTGGGCTCCACCTGCGTCGACGAGGTCGACCCGTTCTGGATGCCCATGAGGTAGCGGTGGATCGTGGCCGCGCACGTCTTGGCCTGGCCGACGGACTCGATGATGGAGGAGGGACCCAGGACGATGTCGCCCGCGGCGAAGATGCCGGGCGTCTTCGTGGAGAGATCAGGGTTCGCCTTGATGCCGCCGTACTTGTCCATCTCGACGTAGTCGACGAGGGCGTCCTTGACCGGGCTCGCGTTCTGGCCGACGGCGACGATGACCGTGTCCGCCTGGAGGATGAACTCGGTGCTCGGGATGGGCTCGGGCGTCTGGCGCCCCGACTCGTCGGGCTTGCCCAGTTGCATCTGGACGAACTCGACGAACTTGACCTTGCCGTTCGCGTCGCCGATGATGCGCTTGGGCGCCGAGAGCATGATGAAGCGGATGCCTTCGTCGCGGGCCTGCTCGAACTCTTCCGGCGAGGCCGTCATCTGGCGGCTCGAGCGGCGGTAGACGATCGTGACGCTCTGGGCCCCAAGGCGCAGCGAGTTGCGCGCGGCGTCCATAGCGACGGAACCGGCGCCGATGATGACGACGCGGCCTTCGCAACGCACGGGCTCCTTGAGTTCGAAGCGGCGCAGCCAGTCGACGGCGAAGTCGACGCCGAAGAGGTCCTCTCCGGGGATGCCGACGCGGCGCGGCGAGTGCGTGCCGACGGCGACGAGGACGGCGTCGAACTCCTGCCGCAGTTGTTGGATCGAGATGTCGCGGCCGAGGGTCGTGTTGTGGCGGAACTCGACGCCCCACATGCGCATGTATTCGAGTTCCCTCTCGATGACGTCGCGGGGCAGGCGGTAGCCGGGGATGCCCACCGTCATGTAGCCGCCGTAGACGGGCAGGGCCTCGAAGATCGTGGCCTTGTGTCCGCGCTTGGCGAGGTCCGTGGCGGCCGCGAGGCCCGCGGGGCCGGAGCCGATGACGGCGACCTTCTTGCCGGTGCTCGTCGGGACGTGGAGGTCCGTCTTCGTCGGCCACGCGCCGTAGTCGTCGGCGGCGCGCTTGAGCATCATGATGGCGACGGGTTGGCCTTTCTTGCCCACGACGCACGCGTCCTCGCAGGGGTGGAAGCACGTGCGTCCGAGCGTGCCCGCGATGGGGTAGGTCTCCAGCGCGATGTGGAGGGCCTTCGTGAAGTTGCCTTCCTCGATGGCCTTGATGTACTCAGGAGCCCGCGTGAGCGCGGGGCACGCGTATTGGCAGGGCTTGGTGCGGCAGTTGATGCAGCGCGCCGCCTCTTCACGCGCCGCCTCCTGCGTATAGCCCAGGATGGCCTCCTCGTACGTCTTCGACCGGGTCCTCGGGTCGAGCTGTCGGTACGTGACTCGTACGGGGTTGAGCACCATTTGGTCGTCCCGCTGTAAACGAGGACCCTTTAACGGCTTTGCTTTTTATACTTGCGGTGGAGGCGCCCCGGATTGGCTCACGGTTGCAAGAAGGGAGGCGCGGTCTTGAACGCGAGGCGCGCGCTGCGGATCGTCAAGGTGCCCGAGTCGCGGCGCCAATGGCCCTCGGATTCCTCGATCTGGACGCGGTGGGAGAACTGGGGTGCGTCGACGACGAAGGTCTCGTACTCGCCCCCCTCGCCGGCGGGGTTGATGCCCTTGCGACGGTGCAAGCGCACGAGTTCGTCGGCGGCCTCGCCGTCGAGGCGGCGTCCCAACCAGTCCTTGTCCATGCCGTCCGCCGAGACGTGGACGAAGAGGGCGTCCACGCCGGCGTGGACGAGGTCGCGCAGGTGGGATGCGGGATCGTGGTGCCAGAGCGGGGCGAAGGACTTGAGCCCGAGTTCGTGGCAGACGCGGTCGATGCGCGTGCGCTGGTATTCGCTCGCGAGGGCGCCGCTCGTGACGCCCTCGACGGGAAGGCCCCGTAGGGCCTTGCGCAGCGCGTCCAGTTCGGCCTCGTCGCCTTCGCCCGCGTCGACGACGACGTGCTTGACGCCGGCGCATCGGGCCTGGAGTTCGACCCATTGGACGTTGGGTCGGTGGAAGAGGTACGGGTGTTCGGGGCTGGGCCGGATGGTCACGTAGTGGGTGACGTCCCAGCCCTGCTCTTGGGCCAGGAGGCTCGCGTAGATGGAGTCCTTTCCACCGGAGACGAGGCTGGCTACCTTCAGGAAAATGCCCCGTCCCCACTACGCTCGCAGCCTACAATACGACTGTGGTGGGGGCCAATAAAGAAGGAGCCGTATCGACTGGAGGGGTGGCTTCCTGTGCTACGACTGGAGCGACTTGAGGCTGTCTTGGAGTGCGTCGACCATGTCCTTGCGCGTGTCACGGACGGTCGGGCGCAGCGGCCGCGCCGCCTCGACCTCGTCCATCGAGAGGTCGACCTCGATGACGCTCGGGTCCACGTAGGGGGCCTTGGCCTTCTCGTCGCCGCGCGGGCCCCACACTTGGCTGCCGCCCCAGAACACGATGTCCTCCTGCGTTCCGGCGACGTTGCAGTAGGCGAAGAAGCAACCCGTCTCGAGGGCGCGCGCGGGGAAGAGCTTCTCGAAACTGGCGCGGCTCGTCGTCGGCGAGGCGCTGATGTTGAGGATGATGTCGGCTCCCATCATCGCGTAGGCCTTGGTCAGTTCGGGGAAGAAGAGGTCGTAGCAGATCTGGGCGCCGATGCGCACGCCGTCCACCTGCCACAGTTTGAGCCGGTTGCCCTGCGCGAAGTAGAGCTTTTCCTCGAAGGGCCCGAAGTTGGCGAGGAACCACTTGTCGTAGACGTCGACATGCCCCTTGGGCGTGACGAGCGCCGCCGAATCGTAGAGGACGCCGCGCCGCTCGTCGTCGCGGCGCGCGAAACCCACGACGATGTTCTTCTTGGACTGCTTGGCGAGGCGCTTGAGCCGGTCAAACTCCTTGCCTTCGACGCTGAGGGCCGTGCGAGCGAACTGGTCCTTGGCCATGTAGCCCGGCAGGAAGAGCTCGCCGAAGACGACGAGGTCGCCCTTGGCCTTCCGCACGTGGCGTTCGACGGCGGCCAGATTCGCGCCGACGTCGGCCACGGCGGGACGCTCGGAGACGAGCGTGAGGCGCACGATTCGCGCCAGACCCCAAGTCCTTAAAAGGGGCTCGGTCGCTCGGCGCGGAGTGCTTCCCCAGATCCCGATCACGCTGCGCGTCGCGGTCGATCCGGTCGAGGCGGAACACGTCATCACGCGCTTCCTCACGGACTATCTGGCATCGAGCGGCCGCAAGGCGTACGTCGTCGGGTTGAGCGGCGGCATCGACAGCGCCGTATCCGCCGCGTTGGCCGCGCGCGCCGTCGGACCCGAGAAGGTCCACGCGCTCATCCTGCCTGAGAAGTCGACGGAGAAGTCCCACCTGGACGACGCGGCCCTCGTCGCGAAGACGATCGGCATCGAGACCCAGACGCTCTCCATCCAACCCATCGTCGACGGCTTCGAGAAGGCCTATGCGAAACCGGACCGGGCCCAATTGGCCAACGCCAAGGCCCGCGCGAGGATGATCCTCCTGCACGCGGAGGCCTTCCGACGCCAAGGCCTCGTCCTGGGCACGGGGAACAAGTCTGAGATATTGTTAGGCTACTTTTCGAAGAATGGGGACGGCGGCGTCGACGTGCAGCCCTTGGGCGACCTCTACAAGACCCACGTCCGCGAACTCGCCCGGCACCTGCGGTTGCCCGAACGCGTCATCACGAAGCCCCCCACGGCGGGCCTCTGGGCAGGCCAGACGGACGAGGACGAACTCGGCATCGACTACGCCCGCCTCGACCGGATCCTTCTCGGCTTCGAGATCAAGCTTCCCTTCGACGTCATCGCGAATGTCGTCGGCGTCCGCGTCGCCGAGGTCGAACGGCTCGACCGCATGCGCGTCCACTCCCAACACAAGCGCCGCATGCCGCTCATCCCCAAGCTCGGCCTGCGCAGCGTCGGCGTCGACTGGCGCAGCCCCACGTGGGAGGGCTAGGTTGGCGCCACGGCCCCAGCCCACGCCTCGCGCCCGCGAGCCGGCCCCGCGCGCGACACCGCCCGCCGCCGTCGAGCGCTCGTCGTGGCAGGACGTCTTCGCCTTCCTGCTGCTCGTGAGCGCGAGCCTCGTCGTCGTCTTCGTCCTCCTCGCCACACGGCACTACTTCCCCGCCTTCGGCCCCGCGGGGCAGTTCCTCGCGCTCCTCGTCGTCATCGGCTCCTTCATGGCCCTCGGCAGCCTCATGCTCAGCCTCCTTCGCCTCTACGTGCGACCCGCCATCCAGGACACGCGCGCCCGCCGGGCCCGCAAGAGAAACCCTTAACCCGGCCCGGCCACATCCCGCGCCTCGTGGCGCGCGTCTACGTCGCCGGCCCCCTCTTCACGCCCCAAGAGCGGACCGCCCTCGAAGCCATCGAATCCATCCTTCGCGGCCTCGGCCAGGAGACCTTCCTGCCCCACCGCGAACTCCCCGTCCAAGACTGGAAGACGGACGAGGAGGCCGCGCGCGCCCACGCGTTCCTCCTCAAGGGCATCGAGTCGTGCGACGCCGTCGTCGCCGTCCTCGATGGCCCCGACGTGGATGCCGGCACGTGCGTCGAACTCGGCTACGCCAAGGCCCTGCGCCGCCCCATCCTGGGCCTGCGCAGCGACGTCCGGCGCGCCAACGAGCGCAACGGCATCAACCTCATGGCCTTCGGCGCCTGCCAACGCATCGCACCCGTCGAGTCGTGGGCGCCGGCACACCTCCAACCCGTCCTCCAACCCTTCCTCTCCTCGGTGCGTGTCTTCGCCGGCACGCTCGTGCGCGACGCCGTCCCCAAGATCCTCAAAGAGGAAGGCCGCGAACTCAAGTTCCGCCACGTGAGCCCCGAGGAATACCCCGCCGTCCTCAAGCGCAAGCTCGCCGAGACCGCGCGACGGTTGGAGGAGACCGAGTTCGGCGTCGAACAGGAAGAGATCGCGGACCTCCTCGAACTCCTCGAGACCCTCATCAACCTGCGCAACTACGACCGCGAATCGCTGCGCTCCATCAAGGAAGGCAAGTGGAGGAAGCGCGGCGGGTTCGAGCGCGGCTTCCTCCTGGACGAGGAACCCAAGCTCTCATCAGCGTAGCCGCGCCGCCCATGCGCGGTGCGGCCCCCAACCATGCCGAGGTAGCCTAGCCCGGTCAAGGCGGCGGTCTTGAAAACCGCTGGGTACCCCCCACGGGAGTTCGAATCTCCCCCTCGGCGTTCATAGATTCAGCCACGCCGGGGTCGGGGCGCGAACCCGAAAGCTGGTCCATGGGCCCTCCAGCGTTCATCCCGTAGAAATAAGGGCGGGGCGACGTTCCAGGGGAACGCGAACCTCTTCGACGTTTCTTGGGCCGCCCTCGAATTTATCTCGGGCGCGGGGGTATACCTCGCCGTTGGCGTGCCGGCATCCCGCAACGCATCTTCTTTACCGCCGGGTCACGAAGGCGACGCCGAAGACGCGGACCACGGAGAACGACACGCGGGTTCGATCTTGGCAACCCGAAGCCTCGCGCTGCGACGCGTGCGGGGCCTTCCTTCCGCTGACCTAATGCCGAACCAGTTAGGCTGCACTTCGAACGAAAAGAGGCCCCATGTTCCTTCAACTGGGGGTTTCGGGAACCTGGTGGCTTGGCCAGATACGTTCGACGCGCTCATAGTTTGCCATGAGTAGCCATTTGTCGCGGCCAACGGCGTCCTTTAGCTCCTTTGCCGTCTGTGCGAGATTTTCGTATTTGTCAACGATTACGAATTCGACTTCGTTAGGCTTGAAAACGAAGTCGTGGGGAACACGCCACTCGCGCTCGTGGGAATAGTCTACCGGTTTTCTTCCGGCCCAGAAATCTTCCAGATATTTCCTAGGCGCGTAGGGCGGCGCGAAGGGAGTTACGAATGCGTAAAGGCGCGGGTCAAACGGCAGAGTAGAGCCGCCCGTGTGGCTCTTCTGGTGCTCCATCAGTCCCGGAGGAAGATAGATCGCGGGGGCGCCACCCGAAGCGAATAGGTGGGCTTTGTGAAAACCGATTCCGAAGCGCGAATATCGTTGGGCGTGAAAGAGAAGACTTCCCCAAGTGCATTCGGTGAAACAGACCGCATGCTTATTCGTCCAGGGCATTGTGGTGGCCTTTATTCGGCCTTCCTTCAGAATGGAGGTGAGCCTCTCGCTTGCATTCATCTTGCGAATTCGGTCGAGTTCCGCGTCGCCGGTTTGGGTAGATAGAGGATTACTGTCCTTGGTGAAGTGGACGACGTAGTTTGAAAAATCGGGACGCGCGGTCTTGAGGCCCGCCATGCGTGGTTGCAAGCACGATTCGGCGAAAACCTTTCGCCAGGAAGCAGGGGGGCTGGGGTATACCCCAAGGTTGATAAGGTCGCAGGGATTTCGAATCCTCATGGCTCCGAAGGCGCCGCCCAACGACCGCCCCTTGAACGCAAGCCTCATCGACCACGCTCGCCGCTCGCGCGGGTCGCCGATCTACGGTCTCACCCGCACTCAGGCGAACCGCGTTGCCGCCTTCGTGTGGCCCCTCATGGCCGAATCGGCGCGCCACGGCGCTCTCGGCTGAAGCCCCCCTTCGCCTGCCTCTCTTCCCTCCAACCTCCTTCTTGAGACGCAATTTTCGTAGGCCCTACCCCACTTCACTGTAGGCCCTACGCCATTTTGCCGTAGGCCCTACGTTCGCCTCCTCGCCACGTCCCATTGTAGAAAAGTGAGCCTAGGACGGGAATTTTACGGGATTCCTTACGGGATTGCGCGAGTGCAACGTAAGCACGTATGCATTGGAAGTCCTACGCCTGCGTTGTAGCCGCCTAACAGAAGCTACAACGATAGACACGGGATAGACGATAGAGGCGAGCTTAGACGGCTACAACGGCATGGCCGGCAACAACGCACGACGCGCAAGCCTCGCGTTGGACGGCAGATCGAGCCGCGCGGCAAGCGCCGGTCGGACCCCGCCGCAACGAGGCCGAAACCGCCGGACGAGGACTCCATTCTAGCGCGCGCCATTGAACGAACGCGGCTCGGGTGGTGTCTTTCCCTTCCCGCGACGCGCAGCGCGTTCCTGAGCGGGTAGAACGGCCTCTACGTCCGCCGCAGCCTGCGCAGCCATGCCCGTCTTCGGAGATCGGAGGCCGCCAAAGGTCGGGGGTTTGGGGGGCCTGCACGAGTTTGTGCACCAGCGCCTAACTTGCGCCTGTAAATAGTTGCCCTTCGCCTTCTGTCGTAGGGCCTACGATAAGAAACGCGAAACTAGGTGAGAGTAGGGCCTACGTAGGGCCTACGTTTATCAGCAGGCGCGCGATAGCCCTTGCATGGCCTTCCTCAAGCTCGTGAGATCGCTAAACCGCAAGGAGAAGACGACTGGAACGCCGCACTTCGGTTACCGCTTGAGGATTCCCCCTTCCCTCATTGAAGACGATCTTGGTTGGAAGCACGGCCAAGAGCTTCAGGTGAAGGCCGTTAGCGGCCGGCTCATCATCGAACGCGCGAACCCCATCCTCGCGGCCAAGGCGCGCCGGGCCGACAAGGAAGAGCGCGCCGCCAAGAAGGGGAGGCGGTCCGCGTGAAGGTCGCGATCTACGCGCGCAAGAGCAAGCCGCCTCGCGCATGGAAGGCCTCGTTCGACGACGAGAGCCCCCCTACGTCGGTCGAGTCGCAGCTTCGCCGCCTGCGCGCCTGGGCCGCCCAGGCCGGCCACGTCGTCGCCCTCGAAGCCAGCGACACGGCGAGCGGAGGCAACCCGAACCGGCCCGGCTGGAACCGCGTGTTGAACGCGGTCCGCGGCGGCCACGTCCAAGCCGTCGCCATCACGAAGACCGACCGCGCGATGCGCTCCACGAAGCACTACCTCGAAGTCGTAGAGACGATGCTCGAACGCTCCTGCGCCCTCGAAGTCCTAGACCAACCGATGGCGTGCGTCCGCGGCCGAGGCGACCCGATGGCCGTCGCGTTCCGCACGGTGGCCGCGGCCTTCGCCCAGCTTGAGCGCGATCTCGCGGGCGAACGGTCGATGGAAGTCCTAGAGCGCGCCGAAGACGGGCGCCTCTACGGGCCGCGTTCGGAGCGCCCCGCAGGCCGGCCGCGCGAGTTCGGCGACGGCCACAAGTTCCGCCTCCGTGACGGACGGCGCGTCCACGACAAGAACCGCTGCCTCGCGTGCCGTGGCGAAACCGGGGGGCCACCGGCCCTCCCATCGCCGATGCCCGCGTAGGGGCGGTGGCGAATCCGAACGGTTAAGCCACGCGGGCCGGGCTCGCCTTCAACGCCGGAATCGGCTGTGAGGCTTCACGCCCACCACGTGCCCCGCGTCCAGCGCATCCGCGACCCTCTTCGCCTGTCGAACCAAGTAGCGGTTGCTTTGCCACCAATGGAAGCGCCCGCGCCGGACGAGGTTCCACCATCGGACGCGGCCAAAGGGCCGGTCCTCCTTGGCATGGTGGGGGCGGACGTAGAAGAGCGCCTTCGCATCCTTCAGCCCCTCGGGCCTACAAATCACTTGGACGTAGACTTCGGCTCCTTCGTCCGTAGCGAACGTGTAATCGCCGGCCCTATTGACCTGCCACCGCGTGGCGATGAGGACCAGTTCGACAAGCGGGATGCGAACTTCTTGGAGTCGTCCCTTTGGTAAGTCTACGGCATCGCGAGCGTGGTAGTGCTGTTTGAAGCCCGCTTCGCCGCTTCGCGCGCCCGTAACGGCCACGACAGCCAGGTTCTTCGGGTCGCCCCGAATCGCTTGCCCGAGAACCAGATTCAAGCTACTCGTGTGGCAACGCGCGAGAATATCAACGCCGCACGTCTTGAGGGAATGTCGGCCTTTCGCGGCAAGGAAGACTTGGAGGTAACGCCCGGACGGGCCCTTCCACGGGCCGGACTCTTGACTCATCGAGGTCCAACGGGAGCCCGTATAGATCGCGACCCGAGATCGTCCGGTTACGACCGTCCACGCCTTCCAGATGGCGCCCAGGATTGCGATAGCGGAACCGACGAGGTAGAACCCGTCCTTCCATTGGGCGAGCGAGAGGCCCCAAAAGGTCCCGGTCACGTCGCCCGCAGAGAATCCGGACGTTTAATGCTAAAGCCCCAATCCAAGGCTGGCCGTCAACTTCAAGGCAGAAGGACGGGGGTTGGCTTCGCGTCCGTCGGCTTCGCTCAGGTAGAGTTTGAGGCCTCCCGTTGCGCCTCGTTCCCCCATTCCTTCAACACAATGTCGCCCCACAGGATGGCTTCCTTCCCCGCGGCTTCAAGACCCATCGCGTGCGTGCTCGCCAGATCGTCAGGCGTTCCAACGGCTTCCGTTCTCGGTCGTTCCCCTAGTCGAGTCCATTCCTCCAGGCTCTCGATGGCCGAGTAGAACCGCCCGAACCAACTAAGCTCCTTGGGCGACGCGCCCGCATTGAGGAAGGGGCCGGAGACTAATCGCCAAAACTTCGCGGCCGGGCTGTTGAGTGGGAACAGGATGAGGCTGCGGTTCCGGTGGCCGGCGTTCCAATCGCTCAAGACGTGAAGGAACCGCCTCGTGTCCTTCATCCGCCCCACCACGTCGTTAACGAGTTCCTCGCGGTAGAGCCGACGCGCTCTCCATCGCGACAAAGCGACGCCGATCTTCCACAGGCCCGCGGCCACGGCCACCACGAGGGTAGCGCCGACGCCGGCCCACAGCGCTTGAAGCTCCGAAGGAATCGCCATGCGAGCAGGCTCGATCTCAGCGATTGGGCGAGCGCGGATAACGCTTGCCGGGCGACGCGGCCGCATCGGCGAGTGCCGACACGTTAGGACGAAATCCGAGACCCACCCGCCTCGAAAACCATTTCTAGAACGCGTCTCCAGCCTTGGTCCTCATGACTACGAAACGACGGTTTGGAACCCACCCCCTTGCGTCGAGATCGAGCCGACGGCGGCCTTGCCTCCCGCCCGGCTCGGGAAACGTTGCGGGAGGTTAACGTCTTACGGCCGTCCTCGTTCGGCCACCCGTGAACGATTTCGTGCCGCTGGGGGAAGACGCAGGAGCGAGGTCAGAAAGGCCTTCGCTTCAGCCGTTACCGCCTCAAGTGACGAGCCTCTTCACCGTGACCTTCACCGAGTTCGGACTGTTCATCGCCGTCTTCCTAGCAGTCACGCGCGAGGGCGAGCCGATGCTGCTCACCCTCTTGGAGATGGCGCTGTTCCTCGCGGGCCTTGCGTTCACGGCATACCACCTGGGCCGGCTCTATGCGCTGACCGACCACTCGGCCAAGGAGATCGTCCGCCGCTATCGGTTGGCGTGGAGAACCTTCGCCGTCGCCAACGCGTCCGTGCCCGTCTACCTCGCCGTGTGGTGGATCGTATTGTTCGTGCGTGCGGTTCATTGACGGTGGTTTGGCCCCGTCTTGTCAGGGTTGACCCTTCCAAAGAATAACGTCTTTAAACTTAGCCTGGCAAGGTAGGCTTGCCCCTCGCCGCGCGGCCCCCTCGGCCCGCCCGGCCCCGACCTTTTCGGCCCCCATTTAGCCAATCTTGGCGCCGACGGCCTTCGCCGCTCGCCGCCCCTTCTAAACCGCTGGAGAACCACCCATGCCGCCAAGTTTTGAAAACCGCGTCCAAGCCCACCTTCGAGCGAACCTTCAACGTCTCAGCCCCGAACAGCGAAAGACCCTTGCAACGGCACAGGAGTTCCTTGCCGCTGTTGCAAAGTTCATCGCGACCGCCGAGGGCGACCCCGCAGCCTTCGTAACGGGCTACCACCGCGTCGAGGCGGCATTTTCCGACGTGAAGGACCTGGCGCGAGACCTGCGGCGCCTTCAAGCCTCCGCGATTGACGCCGTGCGCGCCGAGGACGCTGCCGCCGAAGCCGCCGCGAAGGCCGAGATCGAGGCCGCCGAGCGCGCGAAGGCCGCCAAGGAGGCCCGCCGCGCCCGCTGGAGCGAGCTTCGGGCTCTTGAGGCCGAGTTCGGCGCCGACGCGTAGAACTGCTCTCGTTCCGACCTCTAGATCGACAGGCAGCGCGGGGCGGCTCATTGGCCGCTTTTTGCAAGGTTTCCTGGGCATGAAAGCCGCCCCGCTTGCCAACTCACCTGAGAACCTTTTCAACGATGCTTCCAGAGACGAACCCCGCGCGGGAACAAATCGTTTGCCCGGCGTGTCTCGAAGTCCCCAAGCCCGGCTCGCGCCCTCCCTGTCAGGATTGCCGCGCGATCTTGGGCTTGCCACGCTCCCAACTTAGCAACCGCGGTCCCATGAGTCGGACCGCTCTTCGGCACCGCTTCGCCCGAATCCGAGCCGGCGTCCCACTCATGGACTATCAGAAGTGCGGCGCCCCTCTCGCCGACGGCCGCGCTTGCTCGAAGATCGCAGAGCGCGGCGGTCCCTGCCGGCATCACCGCACCCCGACGAAGCCTACGTCGGAGTTGTCACGTTGAACGCGGGCGGCGAATGCTTCGGCGGGTTTCCTTCACCGCCGCCCGCCATTTCCTTTGAACGGAACCTCTCGGGGCTGGGCAAGCCCGCAGCTTGCGCGCGCCTCCGTTTGCCTGGCACGCCTCTCCAGCGCCGGCCCCGAGCCTCCAATTCAACCCCGCGAGCGCCCCGTGTTGGGCCTCGCTCCTTCCCTGTCGCGAAGACCTCCCGGCGTGAATCCAGGGGCGAAGACCAAGCGACGCTTCGCCTCGGCGATTACCGTTGATCTGCGCGCGGAACGCGCCCACGCCGGGACCATATTCCAGTCATCGAAACCGCCATCGACGTAACCAAGGAGAAAACCCGAACCCTATGCCCGAAACACTCTGCTTCCGCTGCGTGAACGAAGGGAAGCCCTTCCCAGCGAAAGACCTGCCCAAGTTGCCGCCTCGCGCCGTGAACGTCGTCGCCGAAGCCCTGCGAGCCCGCGAAGCCGACCCCAACAGCGACCCTGCGGCCTTCGAACTCGATCTCGCCATCAGCCTCGTCTGGCTCGTCGTTCGCCGCATGACGCCGAACTGCGATCTCAAGCGCGAAGTCATCGAGACCGAAGAAGACGCGGACATGGTTCTCCAAGCCTACCAAGTCGTCAAGGCAAACAATCCCTTCTTTTTCAGCGCGCCCGAACCCGCGGCGTCGCCGGCATCCGCCTAGGTTGGGATTCTCACGGACGACGAACTCAACGTCCGCGTGGCACTCGACGCTTCCGGGTTCCAAGCGGGCATCAACAACATTAACCAGAGTCTTGCAGGGACGCAAGCGAGCCTGAGCCGTTTCGTAAACCAGACCGCCTCCGTCTTCAACCGAGCGACGAGTGCGTTCGCCCGTTACGAAGTCGCCCAAATCTCGGTGCGTGACGCGCAAGAGCGCCTCACGCGCGCCCAAGAGCATTACACGGCCGCGACCGCCGAGTTCGGCACGGGGAGCCAGCAGGCGACGAAGGCGCTCCACGACATTCAGAGCGCGCAAGAGGATTTGGAGAAGACGCAGCGCCGCGCCAACATCCAGGTTATCGGCGTAGCGACGAGCTTCGTTCAGATGGCGACACAGTTGCCGCGCCTTGCAAGCGGCTTGGCCGCCTTGCGCGCGTCCATGCTCGCGACGGCCGGCGCGTCGGCAACCCTGAGTATCGCCCTCACGGGCGGCCTGGCCGCTATCGGAATCGTCGCCGGCCTCGCCGCCACAAGCGGCCTGTTCGGCAAGACGGGGAAATCCGCGCTCGAATCGGCTGCCCGAATCGAACAGTTGAACTACCAACTCGGCGAGGCGCAGAAGAAATATTCGGAGATCGCCGAACTCGCCGACCGCCCCGAAGCCATCCTCGCCCCTTCGCGCCTTTTCGACCCGGAATTCATCCGGCACTCGCGGCACAAGCTCGATGAGAAAAAGAAGGCGGCGGCCGAAGAGGTTCGCATCGTCCAAGAGCAGATTCAACAGGAACTCGCGGCGCAGCGGAGCGCGGCGGAAGCCTACGCGCACTCGCAACTAATCAAGCTCGCGGCCGTGACAGGGAACGAGACAGCGATTCGAACCGAATACGACGCGACCATTACGAAGCTCGGCGAGCTTGACGAGGCCCTGCGAAAGCCGCTCGGGAACGAGGCGCGCTCTCAGCTTGAGACGCAGCAGAAGGCCCTCGAAGGTTACCGCGACTCGCTCAATGCCACGCTTGAGAGCATTTCGAGCAAGGCCGAGCAGATGCAGCGCGGCATAGCGCAAGGCGTCGCCTCGGGATTCGGTTCCCTCGGCGTCTCCATCCAAGACTTCTCAACGAAGTTCCAAGAGAACCTTCTGCGCTCGGCCGGCGTGAGCGACCAATTCATCGCGTCCCTGCGCCCCGTGGTTGACGTCGAGAAACTTCTCAAGGAAGCATCCGGCGACACGGGTAAGGCGCTTCGCGCCCAGGCGGAAATAACAGCGCACAAGGACGAGACGACGGAAGCGTTCACGGCGCGGCTTCGCGAACTCGGCTTCACCGAGCAAGAGATCGCCGAGCGCGTGGACGAGACGGGGCGCGCTCTCAAGCGGCAAGCGGACGCGACGGAAGACGCTACCCGCGCGACGAGCAGCGATTCGTTGACGGCCCTTGCGTCTACCTACCAGTCGGAGTTCTTGAAGAACCTCGGCTACAAGTCGGGTAACACGGGCGGGATGGCGTTCGATCTCGAAGGCGTCATCAACGCGCTTCGGTCGAACGAGAACGGCGTCGGCAAGGTCGGCGTCGGCGCCTACGTCGGCGACGTCGGCAGCGCTCAGCGGCAGAAGGCCATTGATGCCCTAAAGAGTATCATCCTCGGCCACGCTGGCTCGAATAATTGGGACACGTTCCTTCGCGCCATCGGCATTACGAACGTCCCAGCGTTCGCGAACGGCTTTGATGGCATCGTGAACGGCGATACCCTCTTCCGCGCGGGCGAACGCGGCCCCGAGCGGCTCACGGTGACGCCGCTAACCGGCGGCGCGGCCGGGGGCGGTGGAACGACGATTCACATTGGACAAATCGTCGTCAACGCCAAGGACGGCCGAGACGCTGGCGAGCAGATCGCGCGCCGGCTGCGCCGGCTTGGAGTGAGTGGTCTAGGATGACCGTTACCGACGAAGACTTCGCGGCCCTCCAAGACCGCGTGTCAAGCCTCGAAGTGAACCAGATCGGGGCGGCGACTCAGCGTGACCGCTGACGAACCCGGCGAGAGACTCATGCGGAAAATCAAGAATCGGCGCCTCGCCGTTTTCCGCGACGAAGACCCCGACGCAGCCTTCGCGACCTCCACGCGCCCGCCGGACGCGGGTGGGCGGCGCTTCAGCCCCCGTGAGGCCGAGTTTTGGGCGGACGTTGATTGGCTCCGTCTCATGGAATCGGAGGAACCGTTGAATGGCTGACGTTTTCAAATGGAAAATCAGCGCGAGCTTGGAAGGCCAAGAGCGTCTTCTCAAGAACCTCTTGGAACGCGCGGACGCTGAGGCTCGCGCAACAGCGCTCGCCAAGATCGGCAACATCGTTCGCATAGAGCAACAGCGCCTGGTTCCACGCGAGACAGGCGAACTTCAAGGCGAAATCCGGGTGGAAGCGCAAGGCGACGAAGTTCGCGTCGGAATCTTCCCCGACGCGAGCCCCGAAGTCCAAGCCCGAGCGCGGGCCACGAACGAGGGCTCGTGGAACTACACGGTCGGCTCGCCCGACTCCCCGAAGACGGAGTGGCGCGCGAAGTCGAAGCCCACGGCTGCGATGCCGTGGCTCCGAACGAGCGTCCTAACGGCACGGCCCCGCATCCTTCGCTACTTGCGTCGCTTCTTCATCACAGGCCGGAGGGGGCGAGACCTTGAGCCATGAATCAGGCGCCCGGTTCGTCAAGATCGCCGGACTCAGTTTCCGCGTCCCCAGCGACGGCGGCGACCCCGAGCTTCGAGGCTCGGCCGGCATCCTCTACCACGTCCCTCCAGATCGCCTCTACGGCGTCGTCGGAGCGCACCGCGCCGGCCTCGCGCGCAGCCTCGGGCTCCGGGTGGAGGAACGCTTCAACGAAGCGCACGTCCACGGGACGCTCTCGGACGTCGGCAAACTCGCGCAGGTCGTCGGATTGCGCCCGCCCCAACGCTTGAGCCCGGAGGCGTGGGCGCGTCGCAAGGCCGGCATCGAAGCGGCGCGAAACAAGAAGCGCCGGCCGCCGTTCTTCTTCGGCTAGCGCCCCGTGCCAGAATCTTTCGAGACGAACCCATGACGAGAGTTACGACGCGTCGCCGCCGATTCGCCGGCTACGTGTGGAACGTTCGAGCCACCTTCACGATGGAAGACCCCGACTGGAGCGAATGGCAAATCCGCGGCAAATACGGCCACCTTCAGCGCAGCGGCGGCGAACGCCTACTTGCGCTCGTGGCGCCGTCGCGGGCCGCGGTCGCGCGCCGGCTTGGCTTCGCGGAGATCGAGGAAGCCGACGGCGAGGCTTACGTGCGCGGTTCGACGGCCGATCTGCGCGCGTTCGCGAAGTTGGTCGGCTTTGCTCGGAGACGCCTCGTATCGCGGAGGACGGCCACGCTTCTTCAGGAAAGGACGAACACGGCGCGCTTCAGCCGTCCAGACGTGCCACCCGTGTCCGGCTCGGGCGAGGTTCAAGGCGCCAATGAGGGTCTAGCCGCGGAAAACGCTTAGAACACACCGCCATTTCGCGGTCCGGGGAAAACGTGGGCCACGAAATTGCAATTCTAGCCACTTCGGTAACATTGGTTCTCGGCTTGGCAGGGTGCACCGAAACGACGGGCGACGGCGTCGGGTCCTCTGAGCACCGCGAGAACCTCGTCAATGGGCTAATCACGGTCAAGGCCGGCGCCTACAACTACTACTATGCGACGGTGAATCCAGGGTTCACGAACGTTAGGTTGACCGGATCGTTCGGAGCGTCCGGAGGCAGCGGCGACGACATAAGAGTGGCCGTGATGGACCAAATGGCCTTCCAGAATTGGAAGGACGGAGACACGGTGAGCACTTACTACAGTAGCGGTCAGGTTCATTCCGCAAACTTTGACGTGCCCATTCCTGGGGCCGGAACCTACGTTCTCGTCTACGATAACACGTTCAGCGCCGTATCAGACAAGGACGTGAACACGAAGGCCGACTTCCTGTGGGTTGGCTAGCGATGGAAGCGCAGACGAAGGACCCCGGCACGGCGGCGTTGATTTCCGCCGTGTTTCCAGGCGGCGGGCAGTTCTACGTCGGTGCGGTCCAAAGCGGCGTGGTAAGCTTCCTCGCGTTCCTGTTCTTCCTAGTCGTTTCGATCTACAACACGGCGCACGCCGCGCCCGGGGTTGCAATCGGCCCGATTTTGTGGATTATCACCGTCACGATTTGGGCTGCGAACATCTTCGACGCTCACAAGGAAGCCGGAAAGCACAACGCGAAGCGCGCCGCGGCCCCGGCGTTCACGAGTGCGGCTTCGCCGCCTTTTGCGGTCAATTCCGGGGCGGGCGAGGATGCTGCCGTTCGGATTTCAAAGCTTGCCGATCTTCACAAGGCCGGCGCGATTACGGACGCTGAGTTCGCCGCGAAGAAGCGCGAACTATTGGAGCGCCTCTAGTCCGCCTCCCTATCCGCACTCGCTTTCTTGCCCCGCGTTGGACGCGCCGTTTGGGCCCCGCGATTCGCCTTTTTCATTTCGGGACCCAACGCGAAAGCGCTTTTTGCCGGAAGAGCGCTGCGCCCGGCCATGTCTGCTCCGAAGCCGTTGTGGATTTCCTACGCTCACGCGGATAATGCATCCGAGGACTTCGCCTACCTCGTCCAAGAGCTTGGGAAGGCGGGCGTGCCCGCCCTCTATGACAGAATTACTATCGTTCCGGGGCGGCGGCTTTGGGACCAAATCGCGGCTCGCATCACGAAGGGCGATCTTGCGGGTTGGGCGTATCTCGTTACGCCCAAGAGCATCGAAAGCAAAGCGTGCCAGGAAGAACTCGCATATGCTCTTGACCGGGCCTTGAGGGAGCCGAGCTTCCCCCTAATCGGCCTTGTCCACGGAGTCCCGTTCTCCGAAATCCCGGCAGCCCTTCGGGTTCGTCTCGCCGTCGATCTGCGTGCTCCCGATTGGACGGAGCAAGTGAAGGCGGGAGTGGAAAACCGGCCGCCCATACCACGGTCAATGCCGGTCCAAGATTGGCGGTTGGCCGTCCATCAATCCTACCGCGGGCGAGCCGGTGTTACTGCTTTCGAGATCGGACCGCGCTTTGGAGAGGTCCGGCATTGGCGTTTGGCTTATCCCAAGGCCGGCCCCGCGCCGGTCTCGTGGGGTCATGGTGCCGCTGGAGGCGGAGGGACTTCATCGGTTCACCTCGACGTTCTACAAGGCGAAGTTGACTTCGCCGGTGAGCGATTCGTCTTCACGGGTTCGGGGGACGCGCTTAGTCCCGCGACTTCAGCGTATCTTGCGTTCTCCGGGCCCATGCCCCGCAAGTTGGCCTTCGGTGTCGCGAAGGCCCCACATGAAGTCCCCGCCGAATGGTTTCCGCTTGGGGTTTCTTGAAAAGGGCGAGACGCCGGGTCGTGCTCCGCTACTTGAACAGGCTTCGTAAGATCGCGACAACCGCAGAGATCACGGCGGAGACTGCCGCCACGATGACCACGACGAAGACCACAAGGCCTCCAATGTCCGCGATAAATTGGGCGAGAGACATTCTGTCCCGCCAACCCTCGTAGGCACTATTCAAACGTTGCCGGGGGGTATCCGAAAGGGGAAGCCCGGTCGTTCTAGGGGGGCCACGGGCGGCCGTCTTCTTCTCGAATGTAATGCCCGACTCGACGGCGTAGAACGGGCGCGGCCTCAATAGTTCGGCACGAACCGGTCGTAGTTCTCCTTGAGCATCGTGTCATTCAGGTGAAGGTAGCGCATCGTCGTCTCGATCTTCGAGTGCCGAAGCTGCCGTTGCACGAACGGCAGGGGACAGCCCTTGCCCAGCAGGTTCGTCGCGAGCGCGTGCCGGAACATGTGAGGGCTTACCCGCTTGATGAGGCCGGCGCGTTGGCCGTAGCGGCGCGCGAGGACGCGGATTCGCTGCGTCGAGAGCGCCTTGCCGTTGGGCGCGTGGAACAGCATCGGCGACTTCTCGTTGCGTTGGTCCGACCGGAGGTAGGCGCTCACGGCGTCGAGGGCGGGGCGGGCTACGGGGATTTCGGAGGACTTGCCGCCCTTGCCGTAGCGGACCGCGATGGTGCGAGCCTGAAAGTTCACGTCTTCGCGGCGCAGGTGGCAGCACTCGCTGACGCGCAGGCCCGAGTAGGCGAGGAGGCCGAAGATCGCGCGGTCGCGAATCGAGTCGATGGCGAAGAGGAACGCTTGGACCTCGGCTTCCGTGAGGAACCGCGGGAGGGGCGGCTTCTGCTTCGACGGCGGCTTCACGCGCAGATCGGCCCCGATGAAGTCGCCGTAGCTCGCGAAGGAGAGGACGATGTTCCGCACGTAGTCCCGGTCGTAGCCGGCGAGAACGTGCTCGTCCCGCGTCGCGCGGACCTGCTCGACGGTCGGGTTCAACGTCCGCCACTTGCCGAGCAGGCGCCGCACGTTCACCATTCGCATGTAAGCCGTGATGGGCGACAAGCCTCGGTCCGTCACGAGGAAGGTTTGGTATTCGCGGCATCGGGCTTCGAGCGACGGGTGCTTTTCCACAGGGTTCACGTTCCTTCGGTTGTGAACCCGCCTTGGCGTCACGCGCCCGTGCCAACAGGAGGAGCCGGCGGTCTTGAAAACCGCTGGGGCAACCCACGGGAGTTCGAATCTCCCCCTCGGCGTTCGGCTTATCCCCGGAGGCGTTCGGCTTTCGGGGAGGCGTTCGGCCCTGGGGCTAAAAAGAAGCGTTGGTGCTATTGGTAGGCTGCGTCCTCGGGACGGACGATCTTGGGCTGCGCTTTCTGCGCCCGGGCCTGGGCCACTTTCTCCTCGAAGGCTTCGCGGCTCATCTTGCCGTTCATCATGTCGAGAAGGGCGGCGCCTGCGACTTCTTCCGGCGTCTTCGGCGTCCAAGCCGCTCCCGGAAGGATGTCGCGCTTGGCGAGGCGGTCCTCCAAGATGGGCTGGTTGTAGTGCTCGTTGAACACTTCCGCCGTGATCCCGAGCTGCAACTGAGCGAATTTGGGATTCTCGCGGGCGATGAGCGTTCCCACCGACTTGCGGATGATGTGGGTGCTCACGCGCTTCTTGATGCCCGCCTTCGCAGCGACGCCTCGTAGCGACCGGTTGATCCATGCCGCCTTGAGCGGGAGGCCGTCGGGGCCGACAAAGATGGCGGTCGCGTCGCCCTTCCAGATCGCCTTCTGCCGACTCAGGTGATTCACCCACGAGCGCAGAGCGACCGTCGCCCGCGGCGTCAGGACGGCGACGTGGTGGTCCCGGTTCTTCATGTGCCGGAACACCAAGGCCTGCTTGTCCCAATCAATGTCGCCCACGGTAAGGCGGCCCTCGAAGAGGCTTCCGAAACGCGCGCCGGTCGCCCAAGACACTTCGAGGTACGTCTTGAAGGCCAGTCGCGTGTGCGGCCATCGGAACGGGAACTCGTCCGCTGCCTGAAGCAGCCGACTCATCTCCTCTTCCGTTAGGTGGACGACGCGCTTGGGATGCTGCTTGAAGTTCTTCATCAAGAGCCCCTCGCCCGGTTTGCCCTGTTCCCCAAAGACGGCCCGCATGGTGCTGTTCCAGGCGCGCACCGCATTGCTGCACGTGTCCTCGCTGTAGACGCCGCGCTTGAGCATGTCGCGCAAATATTCGCGATACGCCCCGCAATCGTCGGTCGCGAGGGTCGCGAGGTCCTTGCCGCGCTCTGCGAACGCCTTGAGGATTCGCGTGAGGACGATTCGCTTGTTGTTGAGCGTGATCGGCCTCAGGTCCTCGTTCTTGGCTCGCAGCGCGTCGCACAGGCGTTGCGCTGCCTCTGCGGGCGCGAGCCCGGCGAGGCCCGCGCGATCCAGCGTCGCCCGTGCGGTTTGCGTCGCCTCAGGCGGAGTCCACGCGCCGAAATCAGGCCGGCGGGGCTTTGGGGGTGTCCGTTCTTCCAACTTCCACCCCCTGTGGGCCAATTGAAGACACTGCGCCACGAGGAGCCTCAGCGGGCGGGTCGATAAAAGGGGCGAGGTGCACCCGCTTTAAGGGTGGCGTCCGGAACCGGACGTTCTGCTTCGCGCGGGCCGCTGCTTCGCGTTCGAGCTCGCGAATCGCGACCGCGATCATCGCTTCGAATTGCGCCTCGAACCAGGCGGTCGCCGCGTCGAGGGCCGCGACCGTTGCGCGGGCTTCGGTTGCTTTCTTGAGGCGGGCTCGGAGGAAGCGGCGGGAGAGTAGTCCGGCCGTTCGTCGGGCTTGGGGCGGTCGCGTTTCAGGCGTCGGGTTCGGTTCGTTTGTGTCGTTCATTTCTTCACTTCCATGCCGTCGTGAGTGTCAGTCGTCGTCCCGCCCGGCCGGTCCGCGTCCCAAGACTTGGACCCAGTAGGATTGCCCAAGTGCTTGGTCCGCGACTTCGCGCTGCTTGCGGACATCGGGCGTGTGTCGATTGAGAAATGAAGCGATGGCTTTCGAGAGCCAAAGGAGGAAGGCCTCGACTTGCGCTCCCGTGATGTAGGGCGAAATCGAAGCCGGGGGCGCCGAGATCTCAGGGGTCGTGAATGGTCGAGTTGGCCGGGCGGCCCACAACGCTACCCTCGGAGGCCTGGGCCTTGAAGCCCCTGAGGGTTGAGGGTGGCGAGGGGCTGGCCTTCCGTAGAACGGAGGGGCTGAACTCAGTTCGACGCTTGGCAGGGGGCGGCTCGTGACCGCTTGTGGTGCAAGCGCGGCGCGGTAGCCGACGTGGTCAGAATCTTTCGAGTGTTTGACGTGGCCGCCCAAGCCTTGCTCGTTTCGAAACGTCTTGGAGCAAACGCGGCAAATGGCGTTCATGGTGCCCCCCGGATGCTCCCCAATGCTCCGGTGGCCGGCGGGAGGCGTTGCCCCCGCGTGCTCTCAGAGCCGGAGATGGCGCAGTTCTTCGGAGAACAATCCCTCGGCGGGGTGGTGGCCGGTGCGTGCGGTGTTCGGTCGCGTTCCATGCGGTCTTTGGTTTCTTGGCGCGCGCCAACGTATACCCACGCAGCGGGCTGGAGGGGGGTCAAAGGGTTGGAGGGGCTCGTTTTGTCGCGCACGAGGCGTCTTCGTTGCCTGTCGCTCATCTTCTAGAGAGGGCCCCATGTGTGCGGGCTCGCGCAATTGTTCAATTTGGGGCGAATTGGCGGCCGCCCGTCGCCTTGGGCCGCGAAACAAGGTCGATGCTCGGTTGGACCCTCACCCCCGCTCAGGCCGCCCAACTCCCCTTGGCTGACCCCCGCTCAGGCCGCCAACAGGGCGATGCGGGGTCCGCGGGCGAGGGTTCGCTCGTGGGAGACCCCCGCGCAGCCACCCCTCGCCACTCGACCAATGGAATCTCAGTAGCGGCCTGCCCAATTGGTCCGAGTCGGCCGACCCGGCCACCGGACCCGGCTCGACCTCTGTATCGGCGCTAGTCGGGTCAGGCAGGCTACGCTTGGATCAGCGGCTGGCGGTTGGGAACGCGGCACGCGCGCCGACGAAGGTCCGGATAAGGAATTCGAGGGTTGGCTGAAGGTCTCCACGAAACTGGAATTCCAGTTGAACTGAGTTCGACCTACACCTTAGGGTCCAAGGTAACTTGCCGAGGGGCTGAGGGCAGGGGTGACCCTAAGGGCTACCCTATGCTCAAACCCATTGCCCAATGCCTTTCAGTCGACTGGAGGGTAGCCCCCCCGGGGTCGAAGGTCCAAGGCTCGACCGAGGCCTCGACGGTGCCTTAACGGCCCTTCAGCGATCTCGTGACAAGCGATGAAGCGTGCGTCCAACTTCGGCGAGCGTTTCGACGGAGAGCTTCTCCGGCCAGTCCTGGCGAGTGTTCCATTGCGCTGGAAATCCGTTGGCGTAGTCGATGATGTCGATTGCGGGCAAACCGGAATCCATGAAGCTGGTGTGGTCATCGAGGAGGCCCCCCGAACAGTCGTGCGCCTCCGCGAGGAGGGCAGCCCGAGCATCCCGAGCTGCATTCTTCACATCGTCCCGCAAGCGCGTTGAGTTGTGCGAATAGCAGAAGTGCGGGCGTTGGTCGCCCACCATGTCCAGGAGAACGGCTGCACGCAAGGCTTCCTGATCCGCACGGCTCATGGTCTGCGCATAATAGATGGAACCCGCCAACGGGTGGCAATCCTCGAACCCATCCTCCCCATCGACGAACAATAGGCGAATCCGGTCCGCGCTGCCGGTGGTCTTGAGCACCCGGGCCAGCTCCAAGAGGACGCCCACGCCACTAAGGCCGTCGTTGGCGCCAAGGACGGGCAAAGTGCGGTTCGCACTGTCGTTGTCGCGACTTGCGCGCCGCTGGCTCTCGTAGTGGGCCAAGAAAACGTATTCTGGCGACTCATTGCCGACGCTTCCCATCACATTGGAGAATTCGAGCCGTTTGACACGTTCCACGTCCTCGGGGGCGCAATTGCGGGCAAAATAGCCCACGCTTCCCTTGGGGAGCCCTTGGTAGTCTTCGCCCGTGAAGTTCTGGTACGTAGCCGACCAACCGGCGGAACGCAGGGTTTGTTCGAGGTACAGAGCCGCCTCGATCCGTTCCTTCGTGCCCGGCACGCGATACTGCCCTTCCGGCGGGTCCTTGGAGAAGTCGCAGGCCAGCCGCAAGACGTGTGCGAATGCGTTGGCGCCCGAGAATTCCTGACCACCGACAAAATCAGGCTCGGCGAAGGGACTGCAGGGACCAATCGTCAGGGGTTCGGTCGGTCCGGGCGCGTCGTCAGACTTGAGGCAACCTGCGATCAGCAGGCAACATGCTGCGAGGGCTAGCTTCCTCACGCACCGTGTCCCTCTTCGAACTCGCCCCGCAATGCCTCGAAGCGTCGGACCGTCTTGGGAAGACCCTTGGTCGCGATTACGTACTCCAAATGAACCTGGATGGCTTGAAGTTCGCCCTCCTTGAGGGAAAGCTCCGCTTTCCGGACCTGTGCTTCTGGGTGTCCGAGCGCCTTCGCTAGTTCGCGTGGGGTGAGGGTCACTTCAACGCAATGGGTGCTTCGGATCTTCATCCTCGCTCACTCCAATAGCGTGAGAGCGGCCATCAATCCGATTCCGGCGAGCAGGAGGGCAAGGACGCCCGGCACGTAGCGGGCCCGCGTGTGGTGATGCAGTTCGGGAACCAAGTCCGCCGAGGCGATGTAAAGGAAGCCGCCCGCGACGATTGGCAACGCAAACTTCTCCAACGTTTCCGTGTCGAACGGCAATGCGAGGAGCATCACGGCGCCAGCTACCGCGAAGATGGCACTAAGAAGGTTGAAGCCGGCCGCCTGGAGGGGACGGAAACCGGCGCGCAAGAGGACGCCGAAGTCGCCGAACTCTTGGGGAAGCTCATGAATCGCAACCGCTACCGCCGTCGCGACCCCTGTGGGTGTATCAACGAGGAACGCCGCGGCGACCACGATCCCGTCGAGAAAGTTGTGGAGCGCGTCGCCGATGAGATTGAGGACGCCGAAGGCTTGGATTCGCTGCTTGGCTGACGTGGGTTTGGCGGAGGGGGCCGCAACGTTCGGGGGGCGCTGTGAAGTAGAACCTGCGCGCGGCCCCGCCATGGCCGGCGTCCAACCCGCCGGCTTCGCGACCGTGGCTGCGGCGAGACGATCATGCTGCTCGTGCTGCTCTTCGCCATGGGCGTGGCCCCAGCGGAGCGCGGACTCGACCACGTAGAACATCAGAAAGCCCGTGATCACCAAGGCACCAAAGGTTAGCGTGAATTCGCCCCAAAGCTCAACGCCTTCCGGAATCAAGTGGAAGAACGCGTCGCCGATCAACGTGCCGGCCGCGAGCGCAATCAGAGAGAAGAGAACGGCGTGCTTTCGAAGCAGGTTGAACGGAAGCGTGAGCAAGCCGACCAGGCTCACGAGGCTGATGATGGCTACGCTGACAAGCGTCGGAATCCAGGGCGTCATCAAAATGCGGCGAGCACCTGGGCCTAATAAAACATCGCATAATGTTGTTATCTACTTCAGACATAACTGTGGAAACTTTGCGAACATTTTCCTCCAGAATTCATATTTGAGAGGCATTTGCAAGGCTTGGAAGAGCTGATAAGGAACGTGTGATTGCTAATAATTGGTCAAGATGGCGATAGTCAGCGTTTCCCTTCCAGACGCCTTGTTGAAACAGGTCGACACGTTAGCGAAGGCAAAGGCCTACGCAGGTCGATCCGAGGTAACTCGCGCGGCGCTTCGCGACTTCGTGGCCGAACAATTGCAGAATCCGGATCGCGACGGTGAGCGCCACGCGACGCTCACTCTCGTGTACCCCGAGGGTTTCGAGCGTCGCGTCGGCGAGATTCGACACGAATTCGTCGAAGTCGTAAAGTCGATGATGCACAGCGACACGGGCGTCGATTGCATCGAGATTTTCTTCTTGGAGGGCCGGGGCGACCGCATTCGGCAATTCACAGACAAGCTGCGGGGCTTTCGAGAAAGCAAACTCGTAAAGCTGGTCTTTACCGACGCAACCACCACGGGCTTCGAGGTCCGCAAGGCGCCACATTAGGCGCCTTCCGATGTGAAAGGCCCCCACCGCCCGCTGGCCAAACCGAATAAGGTTCGAGGGTCCGATTCATTCTTTTTCATAGCCGCGCGAACCGACCCTGCTAACCGGCCTTATCGTCTTATTACGCCGATGGAAGTCGGCCCGCTCAGTGCATCGAACAGTGAGCGCCCTGGCCCTGCTGGCATTGGCGAGCGGGTGCCTGGACCTTCGTCACGAGGAGAAGGCGCCCGCCATCGTGGCAACGTTCTATCCTCTGGCTTTCTTCGCGGAACAGATCACGGGTGGGGACCCACCGGTCCGAGTCCTCGTCGCGGATGGGGTGCCAACTCGCGAGTGGGAACCGAGCCTAGGCTCTCTCTTATCCGCAAGTAGCGCTCGCCTTATCCTTTACAACGGCCGCGGTTTGGAACCGTGGATCGGCCCCGTCATCGAATCGGCGTCGCAGGACCATTCCGTGACGGTCGTGGATGCGAGCGCCGGCGTCTTCATCATGACCGAGGGGCAATATGAGGAACTCCTGGACGGCACGGGCTCTGAAGACGAGACATCGCCCGACCCCCACGTTTGGCTCGATCCCGTTCGTGCGCAACGAGTCGTCTTGAACATCGTCGCCGGTCTTCAAGAGACGTTTCCGGCGCGTGCCCCGGAGTTTAAGGAGCGGGGAGAGGCCCTTCGAAGTGCGTTGGCCGCCCTCGATGAAACCTTCCGCCACGGCCTAGGGCAATGCGAAAATCGCCACCTGTTCGTTCTGCCTAACGCGTTTGGCTACCTTGACCATCGCTACAACCTTTACCAGCACGGGTTGTTGTCATTTGACCGAGAGACGGAACCCACGCCCGCCCGCCTGGACGCCGTCATCTCCCTGTTTGAACAAGTTCAGGCAACCGCCGTTTTCTACGATTCCAAGACCAATCCCGGATTGAGCAGGATCGTTGCCGAGGAGGCCCACGTCCCTCTTCTGCCCCTGAACACGATTGAGAGTTTGCAGCGCGGCGACCGCGTTGACGGCAAGACGTACTTCACCCTCATGCAGTCCAACCTTAACTCGCTCAGGGAGGGCCTGGGATGTCTCTAGGGGAGCCCCTCCTCGAAGCAACGGACGTGCGGGTGGCCTACCAAGGGCACGTTGCTGTGGAGGGAGTTTCGGTGACCTTGGCGCGAGGAGAAACCATCGTTCTGGCGGGCCCGAACGGGTCTGGGAAAACCAGCCTCTTAAAGGGCCTCATGGGGCTGGTTCCGCTCCAAAGCGGCCAGGTGAAATGGTTTGGACAACCCCTTGAACGCTTCCGAGAGCAGCGTCGCCTGGGCTACGTTCCTCAACAAGCGCCCATACAGCGTGCCCCCATGACGGCGCTTGAGGTGGTCGAACTTGGGGCCCGGGCTGATCCTGGCAAATGGTTCGAACGGAGACATGTCCGCTCGAAGGCCCTTAGCGCTTTGGAACGAGCCGGAGCGGCACGCCTCGCGACCCGGCCCTTTGGAAAACTATCGGGGGGCCAACGCCAACTGGTTCTTCTCGCCAAGGCCCTAGTAGGAGAACCCGACGTCCTTCTCCTCGACGAACCCACAACCGGCCTCGATGCCCTAGTGAAGAGGCACTTGTTGGAGTGGATCTCGGAATATGGCATTCGCAACCATGCCGCCCTATTCATGGTGACCCACGATCCCGCCCTGCTCGACCTACCGCAAGCTCGTGTCTTGGCGCTCAAACCCAGAATTGGAAACCTTACAAGTGGCCCAGAACCGGGAGAACGACTCGCAGCCGGAGCCCCGGCAGTGAAGGCGGCGGTTCAGGATGTTTGACGTCTTCCACCACGCGTTCATGCAGCGTGCACTCCTATCTTCCATCCTCGCGGTGATTCCGCTCTCATTACTAGGAGTCCTCTTGGTCCCACGGGGGCAAAGCCTTCTCGGGGCCGGTCTTTCGCAAGTGGCGTTCTTCGGCGTGTCGCTTGGCCTGTGGATGGGTGTTTCGCCCACGGGTTCAGCCCTCGCCGTCACTTCGGCCGCCGCCGGGCTTGTCGAATGGGGCCGGATTCGGGGAATCCTCCTGGCGGACGCTGCCACCGCGGTCCTGTTCTGCGGAGGACTCGCCTTTGGAACGGTTTTCCTTAGCGGGGGGCACGGGCTCCAGGCGGACGTCCTAAGCTACTTGTTTGGAAGCGCCATCACGATTTCTTGGCGTCAGGTTTGGCAGCTGGCCGGGGTCAGCGCGGTAATCGTCTCCTCCATCGTTCTCCTTCGCCCATCGCTGATCCACCTGATCTTCGATGAAGACTCGGCGAAAGCGCGCGGTTTGCGGGTCCTGCCCCTGAACCTCTGCTTGACCGGCGCTTCGGCGGTTCTCTTGGTTATGACGATCCAGTCGGTGGGCTTGCTCTTGTCGAGCACCCTACTGGTTTTCCCCGCGTTGGCGGCGCTTCGAGTCGCGCCAAGCTATCGGCACGCCTTCTGGGTCGCCCCTGCCATTGGGGGCGCATCGATTGTGTTGGGATTCTGGCTGGCTCTCTGGGCTGATCTTTCCCTCGGCGGCGCGCTGGCGGCCAGTTCCGTGCTCGTATCAGGTTTGGTCGTCGCCGTCGGGTCCCTATGGGGCCTATTTCGAACGAACCCGAGTTCGCACGCCAGCCAGCAGTAGCAGTACAACCAGGAGGAAACCCGCACTCGGCGCGGGGGTCCGTTGAACGGTTTTCTCGGCGGGTGTCGCCGAATCGGTGGAATCTCGGGACGCGGAGGGGGCTACACTCGAGTCCGGCGAAACGTCGGGGCCCTCGGCGGCTAGTTGCAAGACCATCGTTCCGCGCGCTTCCGTGACGTCGAGGGTCAAGTTCCACCGTCCCATGGCCAAATCGCCCAAATCAATGGTCCCATTGAGATTCGTCTCAAACGTCTTAGCTGACACCAGGTTTCCCTCCGGGTTCCGGAAGCTTAGGGCGATCTTGCCCTGCTGGTGGCTGAAATCGTAGTCGATCCTCCCCTTGGCGTCGCCGGGGACTTGCCAGTAGTAGGTGCGAGTCTCCGAGGTGTTCGTGGGCAATCGCAGCTTGACTATGGGGTGCGTCCCCTTTAACGATTCAACAATTGTTGGGGGCGGATCACGTTTCGTCGAGTTGAGTGGGCCTTGGTTATTCGACGGGACCGGCGCCGTAGGCAGGCCCGGCCCGCTCAATCCGCTAGGATAGGCGGTCGAGTTGACGAGGAGATACAGGGACCGGGCCGCGCTCGTGTGAAGCGCTTGCGGGAAGAGATGTACTACCAACGAGTCGCCTTGAAGGAACTCAACGGGCTCATTGGGGTGGGTCTGGACCTTTCCGCTCCAAGGCTGGGATGGCTGGCAAATGAATGGAGCCGGCGGTTCCCACACGGGCTCAACGGGGAAGTTGGTGGATGCTGCGTTTCCTTGCGTGATACGGACTCGTTGGAAGAGAAACCGGACTTTTGCGAGAGGCGTTGGCGTGTCGCAACCGATCCAGAAGGTAAAGTTCAGAGGCGCGGTCGTGAGGTTAAAGCCGGCCGTCGCGTAGAATCTGAACTGTTGGTGGAAGACGGCGTTGCCCGCGTCGTAGGGCGCAACTTGCAGAAAGTAGACTTTCTCCGAGGCCGTCTTATTGGGCACCTGTAAGGTCGTGTTGAATTGCTGGGAAACCGGAAGCGCCTCCGACACCAGAATCGTTGTCCGATCTTCGGTCGAGGTTAGGTAGAATGCTCCATCGGAGGCAGCTTCAGCGGACTTCACAAGTAGGAACAGAACGAGGACCGCGAGGAGGGCCGACCGGAGGCGGGTTTGCTTCACTTTCCGCGCCCCCACTTTTGGATGCCAAGCGCGACCAGGAAGGTTGTCAGGATTGGGAACGCCAGGTCCGGCGCCGGACTGTTGGCGCCCCCGTTCACGGAGAGCTGGCGGACCGTGGAATTGGAGTCGCCTTGGTCATCGGTGATCGTGAGTCGAACGTCAAATGTGCCGGGGTGGGAAAACTTGTGGTTGGCCTTTGCCCCGCTTGCAACGTCGCCGTCGCCGAAGAACCATGACCAACTCACGATGGTGCCATCTGCATCCCGGGAATCGTCCTGTAACGAGACGGTCGCGCCAGTCTTGGCCGTCGCGGGAAGGATGAAGTGGGCCACGGGCGGACTGTTCCTAATCCACACTTCCTTGCGAGCGGTGAATTGGAGCCCTTCCTGATCGCGGATGACCATGCTGACTTGATACCGGCCCGGCCTCGTGAACCGGTGGGAAGGGTCGGAGTCGAAGGCCTTCGTGCCGTCCCCGAAGTCCCAGGTCCAGTTGACTACTTGGCCTCGCACGTTGCTCAGGTCCACGAAACGTACGGCCGATGCGGCGGTGGGTCGGGCCGGCACGAATTTGAAGTCCACCTCGGGGGCGTTCCAGTCGCTCTTTCGGACGGTGAATCCCGTCGAAACGTAATAGGTTGCATCTTCTGCGGGATCGTGATTGGGGGCCGGAGCTCCTTCACATCCGTTGAACAGAGAGCCATCTGCGCGTCGGTAGTAACCGCCTGGAGCGAAGTCGCCCTTCGTCCACGTTGTATCTTGCGGATTCTTCCAAAAGGTTTGAACGCGGAAATCCGTCAATTTTTCGCCGTTCTGAATCTGCAACTGCTCGTAGGTGTAGGCGAAACCGATGGCGGTTGTAGGCTCATGGTCCGACCCGTCCGCGTTCAATCCGTAGCGCGGCTGAGCGATGTGCGATGGCCTTAGTCCCTCGACGAATGTCGGCAGATCGTGAATTTCCCTTGTTGTGTTCAGCGTGACGTTCACTTGGAGACGCGGCGACCGAAAGGAAATCGCCTCCCGCGTTGGGCCTGCCGCCGGATGGTCGTCCCCCGTGCCCGCGGGCCCGTTCAGGGGCATTTTTTCCTGAATGATATCCATCTCGATTAGAACCATTGGCTTTCCCTCAATCGTTGTTTCGCGAAGGTCGAGCGTTGTGGCCTCGTGGCCGCGGTCGCCTTGGTGGTCGGAGCCTGGATTGACGCCGGAAGACTCCCATCCCCAGTCGTGCGAGCAATCGTAGACGGCGCGTTCGAACCCTTCACGGAGACCTTGCCGGTGAGCCAACGCAGTCGGTACGAGAAGAATGGCAAGAATCGACCAGATTGCGACAGGGCGAAACATGATGCTCGATTAGTCCTGGCCAGGCAGCCGACCGTGTGGCGAATCGCGGGGCAGGCCGGGGCCCGTGAGGGCCGACGGGAATCCCGTGGAGTTCACGAGAACGAATAGGGTGGGTGCCCGGTCGGTGTGGAGGCCTTGCGGGAACACGTGGATCTCCAGTGACTCTCCGGGGCCAAACGACAGACTGGAGGATGGATGCGTCTGCACTTTTACCTCCACATTGGACGTGGGCAGGCAGGCGAACGGCGCCGGGGCGGGCCAAGCCGGGTCATTCGGGAAGGTTGTCGCAGCGCCAAAGGCGTCCCGCTTCAGGAAGAGAATGCGAAGGCCAACCAGCGGTGACGGCGCGTCGCATCCAAGCCAGAAGCCGAACTCAAGGGGAGCTGTTGTCAGGGTGAAGGTTTTCTCGGCGACATAGTGGAACGAGTGGCGGAACTGGGCGTTTCCGATGTCGACTGGCAATACTTGGGAGAAGTAGACGCGGGAGGCTTCCGAGCCTTGGGGGCGAGCGGTTGTCATATTGTAGTGTCGCGCTAGGTTGGCCCCGTTCAGGTCGGTGCTATCGAGAATCTGGTCGGTTAGGTAGATTGCTCCGAGCTTGGGCGGTGGGGCAACAGCATGGACCGGCAAGGCGAGGAGACTGAGCATGATAGTGATCGCGGCGAGGGCTGGTTCGATTCTCATTGAGGGTTCCTCCGGCCCCTAGTTTGGGGCTCAGCGTCCGGTTCGGTCTTGGCGCTAAATGCGTTTGCCCGACTTGTGAGCGAGCGACGATTTTTCGCGATGAATCTTAGCAGCGTGGACTGCCAGAATTAAGAGTTTGAATGAAATGCGTCGCCTTGTTTTCGCAATCCAACTCCTGCGACCTTCACGGACCGGAGGTCGCGGAGCGGAATTTCATAACATTCGCCATCGATTTTCCGTCCTTCCTGCGAACGTCTCCGATTCTGATTCTCAGTCGAGGTTAAGGCGTGTGCCCGGCTGGGATGCTCAACGGTCCACGTTGAACGGACCGAGAGAAAGGAAAACCATGAACGCAAAGCGAATGTTGATCGGAAGCCTGTTCGGGCTACTCGCCTTCGTGCCCGTTGCGAGCGCGCACCCCCATGTCACCGGAGTCCAAAGCGGTGACATCGGCGTGTATGTCTACACTGACTCGCAATTGGAAGAAGGCAGCGGACACTACCTCGGCGTGTGCGTCGACGACGACGGCCAGGGCAGCGCCACCTACACGCCGGAAGGGCTGCCCTTCTGGGACGCGGTGGAGTTCGTTCTTGGCGAGGACCAGGCGGATGAAATCGGACCCGTCATCTACCCGAACACGGACGAACCGAGCACGGTGAGCCCGTCGGACGAGTGCAGCTGGGTCGCATAGGACCGGGGCGCACGCCCGTTCTCTCTTTCCGTTTGGGTGGGTGGGCACGCGGACCGCCGGCGTGCCCTCCACCCTCATGATGCGCAAACGGAACTTTCGCCTGGAGCCTTGGACCGTGATCTCCGGTTCTCCAGCCCGATGAAACGCTTCCTTGAAGCGCGTCCTTTGCGTAGCGTGGTTCGGCGGCCAATTCTTACGGATTCAACCGCCGGGGAATCGTTTCTGCTCCGAGTCCAAGCTCCGCGCTTGCGTCCTTTAGGACTCGAATGCCAGAGCGCACGAAGAGACCTAAGAGGCCGATTGCAACAACCAGGTCCGGCCACCCCGCCCGGAAAATCCAAACACCGGCTGCTGCCGCGAGGACTGCAAACCCTTCGTAGACGTCGTTGCGGGAGCACTCCCAAACGGAAGCCATGTTCAGGTTGTCCTTTCTGTGGGGAGTCAACAGGGCAAGGCAACCGAGGTTCGCCCCCAGATTGAGTATTCCGGCTACTCCGATGGTTTCAAACAAGGGCACGGCGGGGTTGGCGACCCGCAAGACGATTTGAATCGCAACGACGGTGGCCGCCCCAAGGATAAGGACGCCCTTCAGGATGGCGACGCGGGCATGAGCCACGGCCGTGGAGCCGACGACAGCCAGGCTAAAGGCATAAGTGAGGGCGTCTCCGAAGTTGTCGAGGCCACCCGACAAGACGGCACTGCTGCGACTCAGGATTGCTGCGCCAATCATCCATACGAACGTGGCGAGATTAATGGCCAAGACAGCGCGGAGGACGCGCTTGTGACGGCCCCTTAACTGGACCACATCAATCAGGGGGGCGCAGCAGGCGTCGCTCATCGTGTGTTCGCGCTCCATGCCGCGCCCCGTTAATATCATCCCTCAAGAATACGGTCCCCGACACCTTGCGTTCATGTGACGTTCACGTGAAGGTGGACGGTAGCGAGGCATTTTGCAGAACGCGTGCTTGATCGTCACCAAGGCAAGTTCGTCCGCGAGGTTATCCGAAAGCCGCCCTCCGAATTAGGAGGGATGGGGGTTGTCCATGCGTAGCCCCCAAATGGGTAGAGAGGAGCACCAACGCTCCCCCTCGGCGTTCAATCTTCGACGGGGGTTCTCCCGCAGCAACGGGCCACCCGGAGCAACCGGGAAAAGCATGGGCAGCAAAGGGGTTGGTCCTTAAGGGCGTATCAAGTGTCTAGAGTGTGGTAGATCGCATCAGTGAACCACGAAAGGCCTGGTTTGGGGGACATGCGAACTCCGTGTCGTCCCCTCAGGAGGTTTGGAATCTCCTCGTCAACCCGGCGCGCCTGCCGGAGTGGATTCGCGGCGCCAAGAAAATCGTCGCCGCAAACGGCTATCCCGCAAAGGACGGGCGCCTATCCTTCCGCGTCGGGCCCTTCCGCGTGGTTGAACGGGTCATCGACAGCAAAGCCCCGGAGGTGTTGCGCGTGCAGGTTGACTCGCCGCTGGCGGCGGTCGTGGTCACCCATCGCATCGCCGCCCAAGGAGCGGGGTCCCACTACGAAAAGTCCGTCGAAGTCGAGTGGAAGGGGTTCTGGCGCTCGGTGCTTGGTCGAGTCGTGCTCGGGCGCAACATTCCGAGGGAAATCGCGCGGCTTGCATCCGCGGCTTCGAACGGTCGCCCATCCGACGAGAAAGGTTGAAGCGCCCAAGATGGGAGGAAGGGAGCATCCACCCTCCCCCTCGGCGTCTAACTTTCAAGGTCTGGCATCGATTGCTGCGTCCTGCCGTCGGGGTCGTTTGGTTGCCGCCAACGCCAAGCGGCTCCGTCCTGGCTCAAGTGGTGAAATCCGGCCTCACGTCGCAATCTCGACGCTCAAGGGAATGCTTCGGGTCACGCATTCGGTCCCGGGGCATCGTTCTTCCGTCAGTTTCACGAGGCGCTCGAGGGTCGAAGGGGCCGGACCTTCGCATTTGACCGTGAACTTCACGCGTTCGATGATGTTGTCCTTGGACACGCCCATCTGCTTGCGCAGGTCCATCCAATTCTCGGCCGTGACCTCCAGGCTCTTGAGGGCGATCCCCTCGGAGGCGGCGGTCGCGGCGAAGGTCACGGCGAAGCACGCAGCGAGCCCTTGGAGGCAGTATTGGATGGGGTCGGGGCTCGAGCCCCAGCCGCCGGCGAAGGCGGGCAACTCGGTGGCGAGTCGCACCTTGCCCTTGGGGTACTCCAGCTCGACGTTGAATTGCGGAGAGCCGGGCTCGAACGACCAGCGACCCTTCACGACCTTGTGCTTCTTGGCTTGATTCGGGTCCTTGCGGATGGTTTCGACGAACTTGGCGATTTCAGGCGCGTTGACGTTGTTCACGACTTGGGGCGCCGCGGAGGACATGATTTCCCCCAGGCGGGGCGGCGGCAAAAGGCCTCCGGCGGGCTTGGGTAGAGTCTAGACGGACCCTGCCCTTCTCAACATTCGTATAGCGGCCTTCGCTTTCCGGGGCTCCATGGCCTCGAAGGCTTCCACGATGGAATTCCTCGCGGAACAGATGAAGGGCGCCGGGCCGCTGCGTTATCGAAAGATGTTCGGCGAGTACACGGTCTACCTCGGAGACACCATCGTCGCGCTCGTGGCCGACGACCGATTGTTCTTGAAGCCCACCGAACCAGGCCGTCTCCTCCTGCCGGACGCGCAAGAAGCGTCTCCGTACCCCGGTGCCAAGCCGTACCTGGTCGTACCGGAAGACGAGTGGGACGATGCGGAACGGATGCAGTCGCTCGTACGGGCCACCGCCGCGGCCCTTCGGAATCCGACGCCCAAACCGAAGCCACGGTCGGCCCGCAAGCGGCGGACCACGTGACAGGCGTCCTCGACCGCCGCGTCGCTGACGATCCCGCGCCACCAGATGCCCAGCGCGGAGGGAAAACCGAGCCGTCCCGATTCCTTCCTAGGCGGCGCGAAGCAAGAGTTCTGCAAGTTCCTTCGGTTTGGTAATCATGGCGTCGTGACCCGTGGCAAGTTCGTCGACCGGCCAGCCGCGCGCCCGCGCGCGTTGGGCGAACGTCGCAAAGACCGAGGCAAGCGGGCCCCGGACGCAATGGATGAACCGCGCTGGAACGCCGGGGAGCGGCTCCCGGATGGCCGGGTCGAGGTAGACACTGAGCGGCTGAGGGGTCAGGCGCGCCTTCGCCCATTCCGCATCCGGGCCCTCGAGCCCAAAGAACGCCATCGGTGGCATGGCGCGGTGCGTGCGGCCGGCGGCCAGGTCCGCTTTGGCCCCCACGGCCAAGCTCGGTGGCCAGACGTCCGCCTCGCTCTCGCCCGGGTCCGGAAGGTACGCATCGAGATAGACCAAGGACCCCAGTCGACTGGCATCGCGGCCGGCCACGCCCGTCACGACCATTCCTGCGTAGCTGTGTCCGACGAGCACCACGTCGCGAAGGTCCTCGAACCTGAGGAGTTCCAGAACGTCGTCGACGTGGGTCGAGAGGCGGATCTCGGGCGGCGCCGCGTGGGCCCGCTCGCCCATGCCGGTCAGGGTCGGGGCGAACACGTCGTGGCCGCCTGCCCGCAGCAACGGGGCGAGACGGCTCCAGCACCATCCCCCGTGCCACGATCCGTGCACGAGGACGAACGTGGCCACGAGCCGGCAAGCGCCGCCCATCCCAATAAGGTGCTGGCTCGCGCCAAGTCGGTGGAGTGCAGCTTCCACCCTGCCTTCGGCGTTCAGCCTTCTTTACACCGACGCCATCGCCTTGGTGGCCTCTACTTGTGCGGGTATGGCACGTCTTAGAATCCGCAATGTGCAATCGGATGCCGCCCCGAATCCCTTTTCAAAAAAGATCGCTCCTAGGACAGCTTCGAAAGCCGTGGCAAGGACGGAATCCTGATCCCTTTCCTTCTCCGCTCCCTTTCCTAGAATCAGATGACCGCCCAACGAGATGGTTCGGGCCAACTGGGCCAACCTGCGGTTCTTGACTTCCCCATCCTTCTGCGTCGAAAGTCTTTCGAGCGATTCATTCGGGCCTTCGCGGAAAATATATTCCCGAATCGCAAGCCCGATGACCGCATCACCAAGAAATGCTAGTTTTTGGTTGCTCTTGAGCCGGCCCCCGGTCTCGTTTACGGATCCGTGGGTCAGCGCGCGTATGAGGAGAGGATTGTCGGAAAGGCTGACGCCGAGCTTGGCCTTTAGCTCCTCGATGTCCGGCGATGGCGGCATGAGAAAGGGAATAGAGAGCGGTCCCAAAAACGTTTGCTCAGGCGCCACGGAATCGCAATTTGGAACCGGCAAGATTGGACGAGGGGAGCATTCAACGCTCCCCCTCGGCGTCTAAAACGGACCCCTCACAGAAGCACGCCTTCGGCATGCGCGCAGCGTCGTCCGGACCCATCGCGCGCGGGGGCGCCTGCCTTGGCCTCGCTTAGGCGCTGAGGAACACAGGATTCACATGCGGCTGGCCGTTGGGGCAACTCGGGGAATCGCGTGCCGGGACTGCTACGGGCCTTCGTATTCGCTCCAAATCCACGGGAACATGCGCGGTACCGGAAGGCTCTCGAGAAACTCCTTTCCAGTCTCCCAGACACCGTCGTAATGGAATCCGCGTATCGGCACGCGAATTCGCGCCAAACCGCCTTCGCCTTCGCCCAAGGCGCGATCGTGGGGACCCTGGGCAACCTGTTCGCCTCCGGCCTGGGGCATTGGATCGACCGCGGATGGTCGCCGCCCTTCACCCTGGGAGACGGAATCTGGATCCTCGTGGGTCTCGTGTCCCTTGGAACGATTGTCTCCATGACGGCGGGGGCCATTCGACGGTTCCGTCAGAACACAGAAATTGAAGCGATGTTCCTGAACGAGGTGCATCGGCGAGGGCTCGTTTCGGAAGGACCTGAGGACCCGGACGAATTGGGCCCGACGAACGCTTGAGCGGGACATGCCCAGGTGAGGCGCCGGCCAAAGGCCTCCGGCGGGTTCGGGTGGACGCAGCAAACCGTCGCAAGAGCCGACGAGAGGAGCATCAATGCTCCCGGCGGTCCGAAGCGGCCTGCGCCTAGCCAGAAAGATGCGCCCACCAGGCCAAGAGGATGGCTGGAGGATAGGCCATCGAGGGGATCCACATGAATGGCGGCAGGTCGCCGAGCCCGATCGGCGCGCCCGCCTGGAAGTAGGGCGTGAGGGCCACAAGCCAAAAGAGGATGGTGGCCCCGCCGACGAAGCTCAGCGCGACAAGCGCCCATGCCATTCCGGCTCGAACGCCGAACCACGCAAGCAGAAGTTCCATGACGCCTGCGGCCACGAGGAGTCCGGCCACTACGTGGAACACGACGTTGCGATACGTCCGGAGGGCGGGCTCGGTCGACATCCATTCCCCCGTGGATCGGTTATACGTGGCGCTATCGCTGCGCTCGGACAACAGCAGAATATTGCCTGGTTGCATCATCCGAAGCGCGAACGGGGTTAGGGCGCCAATCAACAAGTGGACGCCTCCGGCGACGAGAAACAAGATCACGGCCACGCCCGCCTTTGAGGACCACGAGAATCCGTCCATGGCCGTCGCGATTCGGTTCGGCCGCTTATCCTTGCCGAAACGCCGTCACGCGAGCGGCGAGATGGCAGTAGCGAAAGAGAAAGGGAGGAACATCAGCGTTCCCCCTCGGCGTCCAACTTTCGTTCGCGAGTCTCCCACGTTCGGGTGCGCGCCTTGCCTGAGCGCGCTCATGACGCCGTCTTCGGCGCGGCCCCGCCGAGCACGGTGGAAGATAGAAACCTAAGCGATCCCCTGAGCATCCGACCTCCGCGGTCCGTCTTGCCCCGCGAAGAAGCCTTTCTAACCGCGCCCGGAATCGCAACCGCGATGAAGCCGCAACCCGCGTCCAACCCCATCAACCTCTCTGAGAAATTCGGCAAGTTCTCTGAGACCTTCACGCCGCACATCATCGCCGAGGTCAACGACTTCTACGTCCTGCTGGCCAAACTGGACGGGGAGTTCATCGAGCACCGCCACGACGACGAAGACGAGCTTTTCCTCGTGGTCAACGGCCAGTTGAAGCTCCAGATGAAGGACCGGACCGTCGTCGTCAATCCGGGCGAGATGTTCGTCGTCCCGCGCGGAACCGACCACCTGCCCTCCGCCAAGAAGGGCACCCAGGTCCTCCTCCTGGAACGCAAGTCCACGAAGCACACGGGCAAGAAGCAGACGGAGTGCACCGTCACGGACTACGCGCGCATCTAAAGGCGGCACCATGGTCGGGTCCCGTGCGGGAAACGCCTCCGCCCCTCCCTTTCGGCGTTCCGGGCGACGGTCGCAGTGGCCAAGTGGCCCTTGCCCGGACGGCACGCATTATTACGGCACCCGCCCAGATGCCCCCCAAGGGTGTCCTTATGGAGGAAACACGCGGATTCCATTTCGTCTTCCGTCCCTGGCGGATTCTGATCGGCCTGCTCTTCGGAGTCGGCTACATGATCCTGCTGCAACAGTACGGCATCATGACCATCTCCGTCGGCAAGCTCGTGATGTTCGGGCTCCTCGGCATCGTCATCGGCATCGCCCTGCCCACGCTCGCGACGCTCATCCCGCGCCGCGAACGCAAACGCCCCTCGGCCGCGGCCATGCCTCCGGAGGCGCCGCGATGAAAGGCCTTCTCCTCGGACTCGGCGCCCTCTTCATCATGCTCGTCGTCATCCCCACGGCCAGCGCCAAGGTCGACGGCCCCTGCACGGCCATGATCGCGGGCGCCGACCTCATGCTAACGGACAAGGTCACGGTCCAGGCCGGCGACACGGTCGACTACGTCTTCGCCGCCGACCAACCCGTGGTCGCCTACGAACTCCAACTCCTCTACGGCCCCTACGCCGCGACGCCCAGCCAAGGCACGAGCGAATCCGGCGACAAGCAGATCTCCGGCACGGCCAACCTCGGCGACTACGCGTGGCTCGGCGTCGGCCTCTACGAGGTCAAGGGCAACGTCGAACTCGCGGACGGGTCCATGTGCGCCGGGTCGATCCTCGTCGAAGTCGAGGGCAACCCGCTCACGACCGCCGTCGGCGCGACGGCTGCCGCCATCTCCGGCGCGTCCACCATCGGCCTCATCCTGCTCTTCCTGAAGGACGCGGGCGTCCTCTTCTCGTAGCGGCCCGGAGTCTCTGGGTCGGACGCGAGGGAGCCTAGCGGCTGCGGCGGCGCGAACTGCCGCCCGGCCAACACGTGGGGCATGGCCCCGCGCCTCGGTAGCTATGGCCGCGGGAACACGTCTTCCACGACGAGGAAACTTGTGCCATCCCGCGTCCCTGGAGGGCCACGACCCTTACGGCTTGTGGGTCAAGAACCGAATGCACACCTACGTGGAGCCTCGCCGACGACGGGCGCGTGAGCGCAGCACGATCTCCCGCGTGAGGAGGCCCGCGATGATGAGGCCCGTGAGGACGAACGGCAGGAGGGGGTGGACGCGGGCGGCGAGGCGCAGCCCCGCGTGGAACGCGAGCACCAAGAGCGTCGCAAGAACCGCGATGCCAGCGAGGACAGGAACGAGCACGCGGCGCGGCGAGAGGCCCATGAGTTGGCCGATGGCAGCCACGACGATGGGACTGATGAACGCGATGGGAGTGAGGGAGAAGATGAAGAGTCCCGCGCTGCCGAACCTGGCCACGAGGCCGCGGCGCGCTTGGGCGTCCTTCATCGCGCGCTCGCGGGCCTCGTTGAGGACGTGGCTCCAACGCCCCGCCGTCTCCCACCCCTTGTCAAGCAGCGGGTACGTGACGAGGACGGCTCCAGCGTCCGGCAGGGACACGACGAGTCCGACGAGGATCGGGTGAAGGCCCAACGAGAGCCCCGTGGGCACGCCCGCGAATTTTCCGCCCAGGAGGAACGTCGCGAACGTGGCGCCCATTCGGCCGGCCACGGCGGGTTCCACGAACCAAATGGCGCCCCAGCCAGCGAGGCAGACGACCCAGATGAGGAGTCCGGCCTGGACGAGTCGCGAACGCCACAAGGCAGCGGTCAAGGCGTTGCCGGGACGCGAGACCTCGTTATCACGATGCCGTCGCGCGGCGCATCGCGCCACCTACTTCTAGTGGGGCCGCCTACCTCGGTCCGTGGACACGCCGCCGGAGGCCTCCAGCGAACGGACGCTCGCCGAGCTCAAGCGCGAGCACGGCGTCCTCCTCGGCTCCCGCCTGGGCCAACCCTTGGGCGAGATCAACGAGCAGTCCCCGCTGCGCAACTACGTCCGCGACCTCGTCTTGGGCTTCAACGACGGCCTCGTGAGCGTCTTCGCCGTCACGGCGGGCATCGCCGGCGCCGGCCTCTTCTCCCAGAGCCAGATCCTGGTCGCGGGCGTCGCGGCCTCCATCGCGGGCGCCTTCAGCATGGGCGCGGGCGAGTACATCAGCACGAAGAGCCAGGCCGAGTTCTACCGGTCCGAGCGCAGGCGCGAGGAGGAACACCTCAAGAAGTGGCCCGAGCTCGAACGCCAAGAGTTGCGCGAGAGCTTCGCGGAGAAGGGGATTGGGCCGCCGCTCCTCGAACAGGTCGTGGACGCGATCTCGAGCGACCGCAACCGGTTCCTCGAATACATGATGAAGGACGAGTTCGGCGTCGGCAAGGAGAGCCAACGGTCGCCCGCGCTGGCCTCGTTCTACGTGATGGTCGCCTTCCTTCTGGGGTCCGTCCTCGCCGTCCTGCCCTATGGGGTCCTTTCCCATGAACGTGCCTTGGCCGGCAGCGCCGTGTTGAGCCTCGCGGGCCTCTTCGTCGCCGGCGTCATCCGGGCCTACGCCTCACGCCTGCCCATGTTCCGTGCGGGCCTCGAGATGGTCCTCGTCGGCGCCCTCGCGGCCGCCGTCACGTACGGCGTGGGCTACCTCGTCGGCGTCCAGGTCTAGGCGAGGCTGGGCAGACCGCGCGCGAAGTAGAGCAGGCGGTTCGTCTGCGTCGCCTCGCCCCCGCTCTCGACGTAGACGGGCGAGTGCATGTAGGCCACGTTGAGGGCGCCGTCGGGTCCGACGGCGACCTCGAAGAAGTCGTGCAGCGCCTCCCGGTTGGCGCCGACGTACGCGGGCGTCGGGTCGCCGATCGAGAAGTCGAAGACGGGGAAGCCCGAGGCGTCGACGGTCGGCTCGAACGTGCGGCCGGCCGTCGTGAACGACGCGTTCCCGTCCGCGCCGACGGCGAGCCCGCCGTAGAGGAACCACTTGGACGAGGCAGACAGCGGCAGGTCCTTCGTCGCGTAGAAGGCGACGCCGACGACGCCGGCGGGCCCCGCGTTGACCCACGGATAATCGAGGTAGCCCTTGAACGGCGTGATGTCCTGGGTCTTCCACGTCTTACCATGGTCCGTGCTCACGGAGAGGTGGACCTCGGTCGTGCCGTTCGTGCCCTCCTCGCCGTAGAGGACGTACACGTTGCCCGCATCGTCGACGTCGACGACGGGGTAGCGCAGGCCCGCGCCGCGCTTGGCGACGACCTCTTGAGGTCCCCAGGTGGCGCCTTGGTCGTCGCTCACCATGACCTTGAGGTCGCCCTGGCTGGCGTCCTCTTCGGTGACGATGTAGGCGTACGCGCCGCCCCGTTCGGCCTCGATCGTGGCCCAACCGTTGCCCAGGACGGGCAGCCCCGTCGTCCACGTGAGGCCGCCGTCGGTCGAACGGTAGTACCAGTAGCGGCCCCCGTTGACCTCGTTGCCGTTGTTGCCCAGGTAATGGAGGACGCCCTCGCCTTGGGCGGCCAGCCATGGCCGGTCGTCGGCGGCCGTGCTGTGCTGCTCGATGCTGTACTCCCAGTTCTGCCCGTGGTTGCTCCACGCGTGCAGGTGGTTGTCGCCGAGGTACGTGTCGATGAAGTAGACCCAGTCGCGGCCGTCGATGGCGATGTCGCCCTCGTCGCCCACGTATTTCTCGTGGACCTGGGCGGGGCTCGCGAGGCTGCCCCAGGACTTGCCGCCGTCGCGGCTCATGAGCATCCACGAGGCCGGGTACGGCCACGTCTCGGGCCGGTTGAGCTCCTTGTGCGCCGTCATGTAGAGGATCCCGGTCGAGTCGACGGCGATGCCGGGCTCGTACCCGTTCGACTTGAGGTCGATCGCGGGCGCCCAGGCGAGCGTGACGGGAAGCGCCGCATTGGCCCCGGGCGTCGTGGTGCCGGGGTTCGAGCCGCCGTCGGGGCCCGTGCAGCCGGCTGCCAGGAGGGCAGTGACGATGAGCGTCGCGATGGAGGCGATGCGTCGCATACCTCGGCCAAGCCGGGCGGGTCTAGTAAACCCTACCGGTGGCGTCGTGAAATCCATGCCGCCGTCGCCGCAACGGCCGCGACCGCCACGACGGAGGCCCCACCGGGAGCCGCGCCGCTCCCTTCGGCCGCCTTCGCGGCTTCCGACGCGCGGGCCACGACGACCGGCGTCTCCTCAACGGTGCGGTTCGTCCCATCCGCCGCCGGGTGGACGTGCACGTTCGCGGTCGCCACCCGGCTGACGCCGTCGTCGTCGACGACGCGCAGCCCCACCGTCGTCTCGCCCGGGACGTCCCAGCGGACGTCGACGGTCTCGCTCGTTCCCACGCTGGAACCGTCGAGCGTCCATTCGAAGGCGGCGATACGGCCGTCGGGGTCGGTTGCCTGCGCCGAGAAGGTCGTCGCCGTGCCGATGGCAGCGTCCGCGGGGGCCTCGAACGAGAGGACGGGAGGTCGGAACGGGTAAGGCACGCCCCGCAACGCCGGCAACACCTGGGTCGTCGCGAGGAAGCGCGAGCCCCCCGCTGCATTGTGCGCGAAGGACCCGTCCGCCGCTTGCAGCGACAGGAGCGCGTCCACGGGGCTGTGGCCCTCCACGACCCAATCCGCGGCGGTCGGGTCCCGTCCCGCGCGGCGGACCGCTTGCAGGGCGATGGCCGTCGACTCGGCGCTGTCGGCGCCCTCCTGCAGGATGAGGCCGCGGGGCCCGACCTTGCTGCGCAGGAACGCGAGGGCCTGCGCGACAGACGCGTCGTCCGCGGGCGTCCCCGTCTCGAGCAGGGCCAAGAGGACGGTGGCGGTCCCCCACGGTTCGCTGGGCCCCAGGCTCCACGACCAACCGCCGTCGCCGCGGTTCTGTCGCGCGGCGAGGTAGAGCCGGATTGATTCAACGCGCGACGCGTCGGCCTCGTCGAGGCTCGCGTACGCAAAGAGCGCCCACGCGTCGTCGTTGATCTGTCGCGCGTCCCCGACCTGGACGCCGTCGTAGAAGGCGTCCAGTCGGGCGACGTAGTCGTAGTCGCCGGAGGCGCGCGGGTCGAGGCCGGAGGCCGAGAGGGTGACGATGGTCTTCGCCCAGCCGCACGCGGGGCACCCTCCGACCTCCGCCTCCAACTCGGCGCGGTGGCCGACGACGTAGTTGATGGGGCTCGGGGTCGACCACGTCGTCGGGTCCGCGCCGGTCGACGAGAGCGCGAGGATCGCGTCGCGCGTCGTCGCGTGCGCGCAGGCGCCCGTCACGTCGGCGGCGACGCACCCGTCCGCCCGCGTCCGCGCGCGCAGCCAGGCCTGGGCGCCCGCGACGGCCTCGTCGTCCACGGGGACGGGGTACGCGGCGAGGACGCTGGGAGCGAGGAACGCGAGGAGGACGAGGGCCGCGCGCACGTCCAACGCCTAGAGGGGCCCGAGGTAGTAGATGGCGTCGACGCTCGTGCCGTCCTGGAGGTCCCAGTCGTCGATGCCGGAGGTCGCGCCCTTGCCGTCGAGTTGGAGGAACCACCAGGTGACGAGGCCGCCCCCCGTCTGCTCAAGACCGTCGATCGTCGTCACGAAGCGCCCGAAGGCCGTGTCCTGGGAGGCCCAGTCCGTGATGCAGCCGGCGTCCCGCGCGGTGTCCAGGAGCTCGGCGCCGTCGACGCGGCCGTCGGCGTCGGCATCGGAGACCGAGAGGACGCAACCGGCGTATCCGGGGGTCGTGACACTCTCCGGGAATTGGAGGGGGTCGATGAGCCAGACGCTGGGGTTGTCCACGAGCCAGTGGTTGGGCACGGCGAAGCCCTCGGGGCCCACGCGCAGGAAGACGGTGGCGGAGGAGACGGCCGTCGCGGGCGGGGCCGTCAACGGAGCGATCGCGATCACGATTCCGATCAAGGCAAGGAGGTGGGTTCGCACGGATTTCACCAGATTCAAGGCACCTTGATTTTTGTCAAGGCGACTGGAATCGGGAAGATAGGGTTGCCTCTTAAGCGTTGGGGACAATTGCAAGTGGAACGTCGCGGGCCTACGCGACGGTGCGCTTCACGGCGCTCTTGCCGCGTCGGCCGTTGAAGCCGTGGGCGGCCAAACGGGCCTCGACGTCGCCGACCTGGGCCTTGAGGCGCTTGTTGTCGGCTTGCAGCTCCTCGAGTTGCTTGCGCAGGTCGCCCATGCGCGTCTGCGAGCCCATGCGCTCGTGAAGGAGGCGCAGCGTCTCGCGGGCGAGGTTGCGCAAGAGCCCGATGGGGTCGCTGTGGCTCAGCTCTTCGACGAGCGCCGTCAGTTGCGGGTCCGGCACGGTCCGCAGCGCAATCAAGGCGGCACGGCGCTCGCCGTGCAGCGGGTCGCGCAGCAGGCGTTGGAACGTGTCGCGGATGTCGGCCTGTTGCCGCTTGTCCCCGAACTCCCAGAGGCGGCCCAGCGAGATGGTGGCGCTGAAGCGCAGGTACGTGGGCTTGCCGAGCGCGGTGTGCTGGACCAGAATCGGCAGGCAGCGCAGGTCGCGCAGTTCCGTGAAGCCGGCGAGGGCGGTGCTGGCGACGACGTCGTTGTGGCTCGCGAGCTTGAGGCTGCGCTGGAGTTCGGTGAAGGCGCGCTTGTCGTGGGTCCGCGCCAAGGCGTGCAGGGCGGCGGCGCGCACGTAGTCGCTCTTGTCGCGGCGCATCGTGGCCAGCAGCAGGTCGGCGGCCGGGCGGTCGTCGCGGAAGCTGCCCAGGGCGGCGCAGACGCCTCGACGCACGAGCGAGTCCTTGTCGTTGAGACCTGTACGCAGGGCGTCGCGGGCGTCGGTGCTGCGCAGTTCGCCCAACGCATGCGCGGCGGCGCGCCGCACGCCCCAGAACGCGTCCTTCGCGAGGGCCTTCGACAACGCGGGCACGGTGACCGGGTCGTTCACTTTCTTGCCGAGCTCCTCGGCGGCCTCGATGCGCGCGTGCGCGCTCGTGCCGTGCTCGAGTTGGAACGCCCACTCCTTGGGTTCCTTCGTGAACGTGAGCTTCTTGAGCACCCACCCGTCCATGTCGATCTCGACGGCGAGGGGCCGCGTCGCGCTGGGAAGGTAGAACGCCTCCTGGGGCTTGCTGAGGCGTACGACGTGGTCGGCGTGCTTCTCCTTCGTCGTCCAGATGCGCACGTCCAGGTTGAGGCGGAAGAGCGGCGTCTCACCCGCCACCTTCTGCGTCTGCTTGAGGGCGAGCTTCACGAACTTGTCCCGCGGGTCGTACGTCCACGCGGCCTCCAGCTCGGGGTGGCCGGACTTCATGACCCACTGGTCGAAGAACCACTCGAGGTTGCGTCCCGTGGCCTCCTCGATGGCGACGCGGAAGTCGCCCGTCTCGACGTTCTTCCACTCGAACTTCTTGACATAGTGCCGGATGGACTTCCACCACGCCTCGTCGCCCAGTTCCTTGCGAAGCATGTGCAGCACGAGGCTGCCCTTCTGGTACGTGTGGCGGTCGAAGAGGTCCTCGGGTTCGAGGTAGTTGCGCGTCACGATGGGCCGGCGGTAGCGTTCGCCGTCCTCGGCGAAGTACGCCGCCGAGTTGTCGAGCATCTCGACCTGGAACCAGTCCTTGCCGTAGAAGCGCTCGTGGAAGAGGGCGTCGAAGTACGTCGCGAAGCCCTCGTTGAGCCACAGGTGCTCCCACGTCTTCGTCGTGATGAGGTCGCCGAACCATTGGTGGGCCGCCTCGTGGGCGATGAGGCCGTCCGGGTTGGCGTCGACGCGGTGCTGGGGGCCGATGAGGAACCGCTCGTTGACGGTCGTGATCGTCGTGTTCTCCATGCCGCCCCACATGAAGTCGGCGATGATCGCCTGGGCGTACTTGGGGAACGGGTAGGGATAGCCCGTGACCTCGCCGAAGAAGTCCAGGATCTGCGGCGTGTGCTTGAACGTCTCCTTACCCCAGTCGCGCTTGCCCACGGGCACGAGGTACGAGAGGGGCACGTCGCGCCACTTGTCCTGGATCTCGTCGAAGCGGCCCACGACGACGGCGATGAGGTAGTTCGGCTGGGGGACGTTCTGGACCCAATGGTACTGCGTCCACCCGTCGCCGACCTCCCTCTGCCCCTCCAAGTGGCCGTTGGAGATGGCGACGAGCGGGTCGCGCACGGTGAGGAGGACTTCGCTCGTGGCCTTGTTGTTGGGGTGGTCGTAGCCGGGGAACCACGCGTGGTTGTCCTCGCTCTCACCCTGCGTCCACACCTGGATGGGCTTCTTGGGGTAGAGCTTCGTAGGTTCGACGAAGTAGAGGCCGCGGCGCGGCTTGCAATTGTACTCGACGAGGACGTCGACGGCGGCGGCCTCCTTAAGGCGCTTGGCGGGCCGCACGAGCAGCTTGCGCTGGTGGCTGTCGAACTCGGCCGCCTTGCCATCGACCTTGACGCGGCGGACGGTGAGGTCCTCGGCGTCGAGTTCGAACTCCTTGAGGGCGCTGAAGGGCTGGATGCGGATGAGCGCGCTGCCGGAGACGGTCTTTTCCTTCGTGTCAATCGTGAGGTCGAGGCGCGTGTGTGTGACGGCGAAACCCCGGTCGCGGCCGTACTTGGGCTCGACGGGGGTGGGTTGGAATGGCCGGTAGGGGTTCTCGTCCTTCGGCTCGTCCAGGTACATCAACCCGCCCAACGAAGGGCCCGGTATAAGGCTGGCGAACGCGTGTTCATAAGTGGACGGGAGGCGCCCGCGGTCACCTTGGCGTCTCGGGCGAACGGGGACGCCCGGGCGCTGAAAGCGCGGCTGCCGGCGTCCGGGCCCACTAGCCCCTCAAGAGGCGTCCCAGGTCGGCCTCGAGGTCCTCGACGTGCTCGATGCCGGTGCTGATGCGGACGAGGTTGGGCTTGATGCCAAGCCGCAGGCGGGCGGGTTCGGGGATGCTCGCGTGCGTCATCGTCCAGGGGTGGCTCAGGAGCGTCTCCACGCTGCCCAGGCTCTCGGCGAGCGTCACGGAGCCCACGGTGCGCAGCATGCGGCGCACGTCACGCGGAGTGCCGCGGTATTCGAAACTGAGCATGCCGCCGGGCAGGCGCATCTGGCGCCGCGCGAGGCCGTGTTGCGGGTGGCTCTTCAATCCTGGATAGTGGACGCGTTCGACCTTGCGGTGGTCCTCCAGGAAGTCGGCCAGGGTGCGCGCGTTGCGGCACGTGGCCTGCATGCGCAGATGCAGCGTCTTGAGGCCGCGCAGGACAAGCCACGCGTCCCAGGGGCTGCAGACGCCGCCGATCGCGTTCTGCAGGAAGCCGATGCGCTCCGCGACCGCCGCGCGGTTCGTGGCGAGGACGCCCGCGATGAGGTCGCTGTGCCCGCCGAGGTACTTCGTCGCGCTGTGGATGACGAAGTCGGCGCCCAGTTCGAGCGGCCGCTGCAGGTAGGGGCTCGCGAACGTGTTGTCGACGCCGACGAGGATCTTGTGCTCGTGGGCGACCTTCGCGACCGCCTTGAGGTCGGTGAGGTGGAGCAGGGGATTGCTCGGCGACTCCAAGAAGAAGAGGCGGGTCTCCCGGGTGACCTCCTCCGCCCACGCGTGCGTCTCGTGGCCCGGGACGTAGCTCACGTTCACGCCGAGCGTGGAGTAGGCGTGGTCGAGGATGCGGCGCGTGCCGCCGTACGTCTCCTCGGCGGCCACGACGTGGTCGCCCTTCTTGAGCATGTGGAACGCGGTGTCGATGGCGGCCATGCCGCTCGCGAAGGCGAAGCCGTGCGTGCCGCCCTCGAGGGTGGCCATCGCGCGCTCGAGCACGGCGCGCGTCGGGTTGCCGGTGCGTCCGTACTCCCAGCCCTTGTGCTTGCCGAGCCCCTCCTGGCGGTACGTCGACGTGGGATAGATCGGGGGCACGACGCTGCCCGTCAACGGGTCCGGCGGGCTCGACTCGTGCACGAGCTGCGTCTCGATTCGGACCATCGGGTCACCGCGCCAACTGGGGCATCGTCAGGCCCTTCTGGGCGAACCATTCCTTGTTGAGCTTGCTGAGGTAGCGCTCGCCGGAGTCGGGCAGGAGCACGACGACGGTCTTGCCGCGGCCGAGGCGTTGCGCGACCTGGTTGGCCGCGACGACGGCGGCGCCGGCGGACGAGCCCACCATGAGGCCCTCCTCGCGGGCCATCCGCATGGCCATCGAGTACGCGTCCGGGTCGGGCACGCGGATGAACTCGTCGATGATCTGGAAGTTCACGGCGCCGGGGATGAAGTCCTCGCCGATGCCGTCGATGAGGTACGTCTTCGGCTTCGCCTTGAACGAGCCGGTCTCGAAGGCCTCCTTGAGGATGCTGCCGACGGGGTCCACGCCGACGACGCGCACGCCCTTGTTCTTCTCCTTGAGGAACCGGCCCGTGCCGCTGATCGTGCCGCCCGTGCCCACGCCGCAGACGAACGCGTCGACCTTGCCCTCGGTGTCGCGCCAGACCTCAGGACCCGTCGTCTCGTAGTGGGCCTCGGGGTTGGCGAGGTTGTCGTACTGGTTGGGCTTGTACGCGTGGCGTTCCTTGACGAGGCGGTCGGAGACCTGGTAATAGGAGGCGGGATCGTCGGGTCCGGCCGACGTGGGGCAGATGAAGATCTCGGCGCCCAAGAGTTCGAGGAGGCGGCGCTTCTCCATGGGCACCTTGTCGGGCATGACGCAGATGAGCTTGTAGCCCTTGATGGCGCACGCGATGGCCAGGCCCACGCCCGTGTTGCCGCTCGTGGGCTCGACGATGGTGCCGCCCGGCTTGAGCTTGCCCTCGCGTTCGGCCTTCTCGATCATCTTGAGGCCGATGCGGTCCTTCACGCTGCCGCCGGGGTTGAACGCCTCGACCTTGGCGAGCACCGTGGCGACGCCCTTGGGCACGACGCGGTTGAGGCGCACGAGGGGCGTGTTGCCCACGAGGCCGAGCGCGTTCTCGGCGAACTTCATGGAGGCCGGGACCCGGCCGCGGCTTAAAACGCTTCTCGGGTGGAACCGTCGGACCGGGTCCGCCGGCGCGTCGTCCACGAGGCGACGACGAGGCCGACGCCGGTCCCCAGGAGGCCGGAGGCGGGCGCGCCTTGGGACGTGCTCGGGTGGTTGTGGTTCATCGTCGTGTTCTGGTACACGCTGTGGACGAGGGAGCCGTTGTTCGTCCAGTTGGCGACGCCGTAGTAGCCGATGGTGAACGTCGCCGGGACGAAGCCCACGTCGGTGATCTCGACGCGCGTGAAGTTCGCGCCTTCGAAGTTCACCGTCACGCGACCCCACATGTTGGGGTGCTGGTGGCAGTGGTAGTTGATCGTGCCGGGCTCGTCGAAGACCCAGTCCCACGTCCCGTGGGGTCGGATGTCGGCGCTCTCCATGGGGAACCCGTGGCTCAAGGCGGCGGGCGCGATGGCGAGGGCGATCGCGAGGGGGATCCAGAGCTTCATTCCACGTTCACCTGGAAGGGGACCTTCGCGTATTCGGGGCCTTGGACTATAACGTAGAGGGTCCACTCGCCGCGCTCCGTGAAGTACCCTCCGGAGAGGACCCAGCGCGCGGGGCCGGCGGGCGTCGGGCTCACGAGGGCGTCCGGCTCGGTCGAGTTGGGCGCTTGGAACTTGAGCGAGACCTCCGTCGAGGCCGGGACGGGTCGGCTGGGATCGAGCGGGTGGAGTTCGATGGTGAAGTTCTGGACGCCCACGCGCACCGGGCTCGGCGCGATGTCGACGACGAGGTGCATGGTCTTGAGGCCCTTCTGGAGTTCGTAGACGCCCTCGGGCGGCCCTTGGGAGTCCGAGGGCGGCGCCGTCGTCGAGAGGACGCCGGCGGCGAGGAGCACGATGGCGAGGAGGCCGGCTTCCGCGGCGACGGAACGCCGCAGGGTGCCCGAGTGGGCGCTCTTGGCGCGTAGGCGGGGTCCCAGGTGCACCTGATTGAATGCGCCGAAGCCCAGGAGGACCACGAAGAGGGCGACCTTGGCGAGGAGGGCCTGGCCGTAGGGCGTCGTGAACAGTTCGTCGAGGGAGCGGACGTGGAGGAGGCTCGCGTAGACGCCCGTGGCGAGGATGAGGGCGACGGCGCCCATGGCGATGCGGCTGAAGCGGGAAACGAGGCGGCCGGCGGAGGCGGGCGGCGTGCCCGCGAGGACGATGGCGAAGGCGAGGAGTCCGCCCAGCCAGACGGCGCCGCCCAGGACGTGGGCCACGTCCGCGAGGACGGGCAGGCTCGATTCGCGGGCGGAGGCCGCGTGGCTTGAGAGGCTCGTGAAGAGGGCGCCCGCGAGGCCGAAGACGAGGGAGGCGCCCAGGAAGGGCCGGGCCGGGTGCAGGCCGTGGCGGGCGCGCATGGCCGCGACGGCGAGCGCCGCGGCCGCAAGCACGAGGGCAGCCACGCGTCCCGCCAGGTATTGGCCCACGCGGGAGGCGCCGATCGCCGCGCTTGGGGACTCCTCGATGCGGTCCGCGAAGATCGAGAGCACCAGCGTGGCGGCCACGACGCCGGCGACGCAGAGGGCGAAGGCGATGCGGGCCACGTGCGTCGGTCGGGCATCGAGGCCCGGGGGCGCGCCCGCGTGCCAGACGGCGAGCAGGAAGAGCGGCATGCCGATTGCGGCGGCCAGGCCGAGGTAGAAGACGGAGCGCGAGACCGACTCGGTCCAGAACCCGGGTTCACCGGGTCCGTGCTGGTGGGAGCCAGCGCCCGACGTGCCTTGGAGCGTCGCGTTGCCGACGGCGAAGAGGAACGTGCCGCTCGCCGTATGCGTGTCCACGCTCAGGGTGCGCCAGCGCACGAGGTAGACGCCGTCGCCGATCTCCTTGAGGGGGACGATGATCTCGTTGCGGTGGTCTTCCGGGTAGAAGATGGGGCGGTCGTCGTCGACGCGCGTGCCGTTGGCGTCCTCGACGGTGGCGCCCGTGTACTCGCGTTCGACGTTCTCCGTGAACCTCAGGACGACGGAGGGCGGTGGGTCCGCGACGTGGGAGTTCGCGCCGGGCTCCGACGAGAGGAGCCACGCGTGGGCCTCGGCGGGCGTCGCCAACGCGACGAGGGCGAGGAGACCCAGGCTGGCGAAGAGCGCAGCCCGGGTCGGCGCCATGGCCGTGGTCTAGGCTCCGCCGCGTCGGCGAAGCACGATCGTGGCCACGCCCAGGAGTCCGAGGAGGGCGACGGCGTCGAGGCCGGGGGCGTTCCCCTTCGTGACGTGGCCGCCCGACGCGACCTTGGATTCGAGCGTGGTCAGGCGTTGGTCCAGGTCGTCGTTCGAGGCGACCTTCTCGGGCCACATGATGTCGTCGAGGGCCTCGATGGGGTGCGCGGGGGCGAGCGTCTGGTCGACGGCCGTCCCGTTGATGGTGCCCTTGATGCGCAGCGAATACGCGCCGGGCTTCGTGAACGTGATCGGGTACGTGTACTTGCCCGGTTGCCCGAACTGGGCCTTGAAGCCATCCGTGAGTTCGAGCGTCTGGCCCGCGTACACGTACCAGGTTTCGATCTTGGGGTTCAGTTTGCCGTCATGGTCGACCGATTCGAGTCCGCTGATGGGGCCGCCGGTCGCGTTGTCGTAGATGCCCAGGTCGAGGCCCGTCTTCGTGAACGTGTACGCGGGTTCGTTCAGGTGACCGTAGACGAACTTGATCTTGCCGTCCGGCGTGTACGAGGTCGCGTGCGCGGAGGCGGTCGGGATTGCGGCGCCCAGGAGGCCGCCGATGGCCAAGATTGCGATGAGCGTTCGTGAGGTTTTCATGGAGGGGCCCCTTTTTTGTCACTCTTCGAACAAACGATTCGTTATGAGCGTTTTGGTCACGTCCCTCAAGCGCGCCCGAGTTCAAAATTGACCTTGCGGCCATCGCCCCGTTCGACCTCGACGCTCTTCGCGGTCTTCGAGGCGTAGCCGTCCTTCGTCGCCGTGATGTCATGGTATTGGCTGGGCGGCATGTCGAACGCGTAGCAGCCGCGTGTGTCCGTCTCGGCGTAGATCTTGTGGATATGGCCGAGCGCGCTGGCGGTGACGTTGGCCTGTGCCAGGGTCGCTTTCGACGTGTCCGTGACCTTGCCGAACACGTACGTCTCGTACTGGCTCGGACGGCACTCATCGCCGAACGTGTCGGGCGTCGAGCGTGGCGTCGTCTTGTCGCCGCAACCGGCCAGCAGCACGACGAGCGCTAAGGCGGGCGCGAGGACGCGCATCCGATGTCCATCCGCGGACCCCTACTTCACGGCGACGGTCCGACGCGTCGCGCGACGAGGATGATGGCCCGCTCGTTCAGCGTGAGGCCCTCGCGGCGAAGGTTGTCCGCGAGTTGCCGCTTGGCCTCGGGCCGCCGCTCCTCCGGGATCGGGTAGAGGTAGTGGTCGTTCGTGAACATCCGCATGAGTTCGAGGTAGTCGTCGGGCGTCGTGGGGACCTCGGTCTGGAGGACGGTCCAGTTCTCGAGCCGCAGGCCCGCCTCGCCCAGGAGGCGTTCGAGTTGGGACACGGTGTACGTCTTGCTGCCCCAGACCTGGCTCACGGCGTCCGTCTGGTAGTACTCCTCGAACGTGCGCAGGAGCCGCTCGAGGGCCTGGAAGAACTCGCGGTACGTGGACGAGGCGCTCGTGATGAGCCCGAAGGGCGAGCCAGGCTTGAGGAGCCGCGCGACCTCGCGGAAGAACGCGCTCGCATCCGGCAACCAAGGCAGGAGTTGGCTGCTCACGGCGGCGTCGAAGGAGGCCTCGGGCAATCCCGTCTGCGTGGCGTCGCCCACCCGCCAGTCGAAGTACGGGAACGCCTGCTTGGCCTGTTCGATCATCGCGGGGCTCGCGTCGAGGCCCGTGACCTTGCGGACGTACGGGAAGACCTCGCGGGTGAGGTTGCCCGGGCCGCAACCCAGGTCGATGGCCTCCTCGTCGCCCTTGAACGCCATCATGCGCACGAGCGTGAGGAAATGGGGGATGCGCGCCTTGCTGACGACCGTGTCGTACTGGACGGCCGTCTCTTCGTAGATCTCGCGCAGTCGGTCGATGACCTTCATTCGCTGGGGGCCGCCGGCGCCACCCGAGGCTCGACGCGGGCTTAAGGACTTCCGATTCAGAGGCCGACGTGCGCGCCGCCGCAGCGGGCGATGTTTGACCGCCTGAAGCATCCGTCGCGAGGGTTCGATGCGGGCGGCCCTGGCTCGCGCTCGTCAGAATGGTGCACGGGCACGGATTTGAACCGTGGAACCACTAAGGACTAGCCCCTCAAGCTAGCACCGTTGACCAGGCTTGGTTACCCGTGCGAAGGGAGTTTTCGACAGAGTCGGTTCGTATTAAAGCGTTCGGACTCGCGGCGCCTGAGGCAACCGCTAAACGTGCGCGGGGGTTGACGGACGCGTGTCGCCGCGGCGTCTCCTTCGGTCCCTCGCCGTCGCACTCGTCCTCGTCCTATGGCTCCTCTATTGGAGCCTCAACCTTCGCGGCGCCCAAGCCGGCGTCGGCTTCCTCCTGACGCTCGTCCTCGTCGTCGCCCTCGCCAACGTCCTCGCGCCTCGCCTGGAGAGCCGGCCCTGGACGCGCAACCAACTCTGGGGCGCCGTCCTCGCCTTCCTCGGCTGCGGCATCCTCGCCGCGGGGAACGTCGCCCGTTTCCAACACTACGACCCGCCCGTCCTCGATTGGGAGCAGGTGGCGCCCTGGTCGTGGCTCCTGGCGGCCGTCCTCCTCCTCGCGGCCACGTGGAGCCTCCTCGGCGACCCCGGCGTCGACGCGGCCTCCCCGCGGTGCGGCCAGTGCGGCACGCGTGTGCAGGGCGACCGCTGCGTGAAGTGCGGTCTCGCCTTCGCGTAAGGGCGCCTAGGCTTCGGCTTCAGCCGTGACGAGTTTGACCTTGGACGCCTTCTCCTCGAACTCTTCGAGTCGCGTCTTCATGAGCTCGACGGCCTTGAGCAGGGCCTGCTGGGGCGTGAGGCTGCCGTCCGTCTCGAAACGGAACTGGAAGCGCGTCTCGTCCCACTTGATCGAGACGCCCTGCTTCTCCGCCAAGTCCAAGGCGGCATCGCTCAACGTGACGATGCCGTCCGCGTCGAAGACCTCTTCTTTGCCCTTCTGGACGCGCGCGGCGTCCGCGGGGACGGTCCGGGCGACCTGGATGAGGGTGTCAACGATCTCCTTCGTGTTGCGCACGACGGGGACGTACCGGTAGCCCACGCCGGAGCAGCTCTGCCACTTGGCGTGCTCACGGCCGCGGCCCAGAATCGCCTCGGCCTCGAGGATGAGGCGTTGGCCCTTGAGGAGCTCCACGATGGGGATGTCCGGGTCGGGGATGGCGAGCTTGCTGTTCTCGGGCTGCAGGTCGCGCGAGTAGACCATGCCCGGGCCCTCCTTCGAGAGCGTATAGCGCACGGTGCAGTTCGGGCAGCCGGCCCCGCTGCAGACGCACTTGTCGCGGAAGTTGAGCGCGTTCAAGTCCGTCGGCACGGGGATGAGGCCGATGCGGTGGGCCACGATCTCGTCGAAGAGGCCGGAGTTGTTGTCGTAGAGGATCACGTCGTTGATGGCGAGCTTGGGCACCTCGGCGATGAGGATGCGCCGCAGCGAGTTGACGAAGTAGGGGCTCGCCTCCTCGATGAGGAGCTTGCACCGTCGCGGCGTGAGTTCTCGGATTTGGACCTTCACCATGGGATGCCTCGCTTACACGCGTCGTCCGCGGCGGCCGCCCTTCTTGCGGGTGCCGTCGTGCGGCAGCGGCGTGACGTCCTCGATCTTGCCGATCTTGAGCCCCGCGCGCGCGAGCGACCGGATGGCCGCCTGCGCGCCCGGGCCGGGCGACTTGGACTTGTTGCCGCCGGGGCCGCGCACGCGGATGTTGATCGCGTTGATGCCCTTCTCCATGGCCTGCTCGGCCACGACGCGCGCGGCCGTCATGGCCGCGTACGGCGACGACTCGTCCTTGGCCGCCTTGACGACCATGCCGCCCGTCGCCTTCGCCACCGTCTCGGCGCCCGTGGCGTCCGTGACGGTGATGATGATGTTGTTGTAGCTCGAGAAGATGTGGGCGATGCCCCACCGGTCGGCCGCCATTAGAAGGCACCTCCGCCTTGGATGCGCGGCTCGTTCGGCTTCTTCTTCTTGTGGGCCTCTTCACCGCGGGGCGTCTCGGGGACGCTGCCGGGCGGGGGCGCGACGTCCGTGCCGCCGGCCGGGGCCGGGGGCGGGCCGCCGGGGCCCCCTCGTCCGTAGCCGCCGCCGGGGGGACCGCGGCCGAAGCCGCCTCCACCGCGCGGGGGTCCGCGTCCGCCGGGTCCGCCGCGGCCGGGCGGGCCGCCGCGTCCGCGACCCATCTCGACGGTGCGGGGCTTGTATTCCTTGAGGCGCGGCGCCGGGGCGCCCTCGACGCGCTTGGGGCGCGCGGGGTGGCCCTCGTCGGCGACGGGCCGGCCTTCGGTGATCGCGATGACCTCTTCCTCGCCGCGCTTCACGTAGTAGCCGGGCACGTTGACGCGGTTGCCGTTGATGGCCACGTGGCCGTGCGCGATGAACTGGCGCGCCTGGTTGATGCTGCCGGTGAAGCCGCGCAGGTAGACGAGGGTCTGCAGGCGGCGGCCGAGCACTTGGTCGATGTTGAGGGCCAAGACGTCGTCGAGGGTGGCGCCTTCCTGCAGGAGTCCGAGCCGGGCGAGCTTGCCCAAGAGTTGCTGGGTCTCCTTCCCCGCCTGGGCGTCGCCCGTGCGGTTCTTGGCCAGGAGCTCACGCGCCTGGTTCCTGTACGAACGCAGGTGGCTCTTGACGCGCCAGACCTCCTTCTTGTTCTTGAGGCCGTACTTGTGCTGCAGCGCGTTCTCTTCCGTGATGCGGTCGGCCTTCCACGGGTGGAAGGGCGTCGCGAACTTGCGGCGGGGGAACTTCGGATCGCCCATCTACTTCTTGCCTCCCTCAGGCTTGGCGGCGGGCTTCCCGCCGCCGGCGGGAGCGGCGGGTTTGCCGCCCGCGGGGGCCGCGGCGGGCTTGGCGCCACCGGCGGCCGGGGCTGCGGGCTTGCCGCCCGCTGCGGGGGCCGCGGGGGCCTTGCCGCCTGCGGCGGGGGCGGCGGCCGGGGCCGCGCCCTCTTCCTTCTTCTCGCCCTCGACGGCCTTGATGCGGCTGACACCGACGGTGAGGCCGGTGCGGCCGTTGGATCGCGTGCGTTGGCCACGGACCTTCTGTCCGAGTTCGTGGCGCAGGCCGCGGTAGGAACGGATCTTCTTCAATCGGTTGATGTCGTCACGCAGGAGGATCTCCACGTTGGAGCCGATGAGGTGGAGGTCTTGGCCCGTCTCCCAATCGAAGGGGTGGTTGACGGCCCAGTTCGGGATGTACGTGGCGATGTCGTCGACGCTCTTGACGAGCCCCTCGATCTGCGCGTCGGGGAGCTTGCCGATCTTCTCGTTGCGGTTGACGCCCGCGTGGTCGGCGACGATGGGCGCGATGCGCTTGCCGATGCCCTTGACGCCCTGCAGAGCGAGGACGACGCTCTTCGTGCCGTCGAGGTCGGTGTTGGCGATGCGGACGATGTACTTGAAGTCGGGGCCGTAGTCGACCTTCTTGACCTTCTTCTCGGCCTCGCCCTTCTTGCCTTCCTTCTTGGCCTTCTTCTTCGCGTCCGGCGAGAGACCCTTGTCTTCCGCTTCCTGGGGCGCGGCCTTCTTCTCGTCCTTCTCGGGCTTTGCTTCTTTCGTCTTGTCGTCCGCCATACGGGCTCCCCCCGGCCGAAGCCAAGGATCCACGCCTTCAGACCATAACAGAGTATGGGCCGGAATGTGGTAGGCCGCGCGAAGAAGCCGCCTCTATTTAAGGGTGCGGGGCGGCGATTTGGAGGCGCGCGCCCGGGGCCGGCCCGGCGCCGCGGGAGGCTGCTTGCGGGGCCGATCGGCGGCCGCCGGACGCGGTTTGAGGATGCGCATGAGGATGCCCGTCTGGGCCAGCGCGATGAGGACGATGGCGGCGGCGAAGATCGCCACCACGGTCCCGACGAGGCCCCCCTTGTCCCCGCCGAGCCAGATGGCGTCGCCGATGAGGAAGAGGCCCGCCGCGGCGGTGAGCTCCGGGATGGCCCACCGGATGGCGGCGACAAGCAGGGCGGCGCTGTAGACGGCGGTGAGGATGATCCCCACGAGGTCCGCGTCATAGCGCGGCGGCTCGGGGTACGTGCGGTACGCCCATTGTTCGGTGAGGGCCACGAGGAGGCCGAAGCCGAAGGGCACGTTCGCGGCGAGCGCGAGGCGTAGGGAGAACGGTCGTGGGTCGCGCGGCCAACGAAGGGCGTTCACCCATCGGGCGAGCAGCGCGCCGTGGATGAGGAGGACGAGGAGGAAGAGGAGGAGGTTCCACGTCCGGCTCCCGGACTCGCCGAAGTCGGAATAGTCGTGGACGTGTAGGAGCACGGCGAGCAGGACGGGCGGGGCGGTGAGGGCCAGGTGGGGGAGGCGCCGCAGTCCCACGTAGAGGGCCGCGAGCGCGAGGGTCACGCCAGCCACGAGGACGGCGACCTCGGACGCGAGGAGGGGTCCACGGTCTCCGTAGGGTTCGGGCGCGGAGAAGTTGCCGTACTCCATCGCGAAGAGGTAGAGCGGCAAGGGCAGGGCGACGAGCACGAGTCCGACGACGCGTGACCAACGCATCGAGAGCGCGAAGGCGCCCGCGACGCCGGAGACGACGGCGAAGGCCACGAGGATGGCGAACTTCGACGTCCGCGTGAAGGCGTGCCAGAATTCGGAGACGAGGGTGAAGACGCCGACGACGAGAAGGACCGCCGCGATGGCGAGCAGAACCTGTTGGATGATGCGCGCGGACTCCGGTTCCCCGGCGCGGCCGTACCGCGTCCGCAGCCACGCGTGGAACGTCTCGGTGATGCGGCCCTCGTCGCGCCACTTCTGCGCTTCCTCGAGGACGACCCGGCTGCGGTCCATGGCCGGCATTGGAAACGGTCGGACGTGAACCTATCGACTTGGATCGACTAGCGTCGCGGCAGGAAAAGCGTCGTCAGGATGCGCCGCAGCGTCCACGGCCGCGGGACGTCCGCGTCCTTGAGTCCGATGGGTCGACCCGGAGGCGCCTTCAACCGGTGGAACTGGATCGCGTGCGCCTCCAGCCGGGGCGCGCGGTTTCCATAATCCATCCGGGGCGCCGCATCCGGCGGTCGGGCCGGGGTGTTCCTCGTGGCCCGCGCAAAGGGCCAGTCGTCCGGGGCTTGTCCGGGACGCCGCTGGGCATCCCATCCGTCAGGGTCCATACGCTCTCCCCAATCCGGTTCCTTGGGCCGGCGCGGATAAGAACGTGGGCAGTGAGGCGCTGGGGCCCAACTCCCCGCCGGCCGGCGCGTTATAAGGCGTCGTGCGGGGCGGTGCCTTGTAGGCGCGAGGACCCTCAATCCAAGGGCGGTTGGCGCGCCTCGGCGGGCTCTTCCTTGTCGGTGAGGAGCGCGCCTGCAAGGCTGGCCGTGAAGAGGCCGATGAAGGCGATGCCGGTGAACTCCAGGAGGGCGGCCACGACGCGGCCCGCCGTCGTCGCGGGTTGGAAGTCGACGTAGGCGACGTTGGAGATCATGTTCACGGCCCACCACAACGCGTCCCCGGCCTCGGCGAACCGCGCGTTGTGGGGCGCTTCGAAGAGCCAGGCGACGGCCGCCCCCACGAGCACCATGGCCGCGGCGAAGAGGGCGAGGCCCGCGACGTGGGCGCGTCGCGCCACGCGTGCGGCCTTGCGCCAGAAGCGGTCGAGGCGCGCGGCCGCGCCGAGGACGCGGAGCAACCGGAAGACCCGGACGAGCCGCACGAGGCGGAGCCCTCGCAGGAGGGGGATGGCGTCGGCGCCTGCGGTCATGTTGCCCGTCAAGGGGATGAGGGACGGGATCTCGTACCAGTGCTTGCGGGCGTAACGCGCCCAGTCGCCGCTCGCGTGCGCGCTCACGACGAAGTCGATGATGAAGATGGCCACGATGGCGAGGTCGACGACGTCGAGCCATGTGAGGTCCGGGCTCGTGCGCGGGCGCGCGAGGTCGTAGAGTCCGATGGCGACGCTGACGATGGCGAGCGTGGAGATGAAGAGGTCCTTGCGCAGTTGGCGTTCCGCATGGCGCTTGTGGCGCGCCTCGTACTCGACCACGCCGTGTTCTTGCGGGGCGGGCGGTGTTGAGCGCTTCTTGCCGGAGGCCATGCGGGGCGCTGCGGGCAAAGGCGGGGCGACCTAAACCCTGTCGCCGCCGTTTCGCGCGCCTCGGCCGGCGCGGGCAGAGATCTTCCATCGCTCGGATTCCCGGCGGCAGCCGTCGAAGGACGGCAAAGGCTCTAACCCCTGCCTTCTCCTGGGAGGTCGCATGGCCCCGCAGCGCATCACGCTCCGAGCCCGCGTCGCCGGCGCCCTCGCGGACGCCACCCGCGCCCACCCGGGGCTCACCATCGAGGCGTTCCCCATGGGGCGCCGCCTCCTTCTCAGCTGCCGCGGGACGTACCCGGGGGACGCCGTGATCGCGAGCCACCTGGGCCTCGCGCCCGAGTCGCTCAAGACGGTCGGAGCCAACGGCTCCCGGACGCTTCTCCTCTCGACGCTCGGCCACGTCGACGAACTGCTGTCCGTGGCCGAGGGGGCGGACGCGTTCGTCGTGCCGCCCATCGTCTGGTCGAAGGGAGAGGTCGAGATCACGGCGCTCGCCCTCGCCGGCGAGGCCTCCGCGCGCATCGCCGCCGCGCTGGGTGGCGCCCGCATCGTCTCCAAACGTGACGAGCGGGCCCGACGCGGAGGCGACGACCGGATCCTCGGACGCCTCACGCCCCGCCAGGCGCAGGCCTTGACGGCCGCGATCGGCACCGGCTACTACGAGTCGCCCCGGCGCGTCACGACCGAGGAGGCCGCGCAGACGCTCCAGATCTCGCGCAGCACCTTCGAGGAGCACCTTCGCGCGGCCGAGTCGCACGTCGTCAAGGCCCTCGCCCCGCTCGTGCGCCTCAAGGGCGGCCCGGGCGAGGCCGCGGACGCCCTGGAGGTCTACGCCAAGTTCAGCCGCGAGCTGGGCCTCTACGTCCACCTCACGTTGCACGAGGGACGCGTGGCCGCCGTGCGCCTCGACGAACGCGAACCGGAAAGCGCCGCGCGCGCGGACCACCCCTTCCTTTCGCGCATCCTCGACCATCTCGCGACCGGCCGCGACGACCTGCACGACATCCCCGTCGAGCTCGACCTCGGTCCGTTCGAACGCCAGGTCCTCGAAGCCCTTCGTGACATCCCCCGCGGCCAGGTCCTCACGTACGGCGAACTCGCCAAGCGGCTCGGGCGCGAGCGTGCCGCCCGCGCCGTGGGAAACGCCCTCGCGAAGAACCCCGTGCCGCTACTCCTTCCCTGCCACCGCGTCGTGCCGAGCACGGGCGGCGTCGGCAACTACTCGGGCGGCAGCGGTTCCGAGACGAAGCGGCGCCTGCTCGAACGCGAGGGCGCTTGGCCGCCTAAGCCCCGACCCCGCGTTAGCCCCAAGCAAGCCAATCCGCGTTGAAGCCCCCGACCTGGGATGCCACAAACCAACGGGGCCGGCGACGTCTACGTCGTCCTGTTGAGCGCCTCGATCGCTTGGCCCACGTACGGCACGCTCACCGAGACCGTCTGGACCGGCACGCCGTCCAGCCGCAATGTGACCGAGACGCTCGCCGTCGTCTTGTTCCCGTTGTTGGCCCACCAGGAGACTTCGTTGGCGTTGTCGAGGTCTACGGGCTCGTAGACGTTCACGAGGCCCGGTCCGAGCCGCTGGTTGAGGTGAGACTCGACCCACCGATAGGAGACGGCCCAGTCGATGGAGGCGGCCCCGACGTGGACGGGCGGCGTGGAGCCCAGGCCCCCGGCAGGGAGGCCGGGCGTCGGGCCGACGCCCTGCGAAGGCACGCCCACGAGCGTGACCGGCCCCACGGGGGGCACGAAGGGAGCCGCGGGTCCAATGTCGATGCATTGCGACAGGGGCGACGAGCCGCTCGGCGTCACCGTGATGCAGTACCGCTGACCGGAGACCGCGCCCTGAAGGGTCCCGGCCGGTTGGTTGACCGGCGGCGACTGGAAGGGGCCCTGCGACGGCACGCCGACCGGCAGGAGCGGGACGCCGGCGACGTCCTGGGCCGGCGTCAACGGCCAGCCACCCGACGGCGACCCCATGCTCGTGCTCGTGCATTCGGGGCACGCGGGCGGGTTGAGCACCGGCGTCACGAAGTCGGCGCCGGAACAGCGGCCGACGGCGGAGGGCAGGCTGTTGATGACGCTCGCGAGGGCCGGGAAGCCGCACACGGCGGCCTCGGCGGGGTCGGGCAGCGGGTCCGTGTCCGCGGCCGACAAGTTCGCAGGGGCAAGCGTGGCGATCACGATTCCGATCATCAGGGTCTGGGCGTGCATGGTTCAGGTCTCCGGTACGGTCATGGAAGGAGAGCGAAAACGTCGTTCAGAATCCCCTGGGGGGTCGGCGGCGCGTAGTCGCTGCCGCTGCAGGTGCCATCGGACTCGAAGAACGGGTTCTCGTTGGCGCAGACGATGGGCTCGAGCGCGTCCGGCACGCGGTCCGCGTCCTGGTCGGGGCTGGCCGGGGACGTGAGGATCGGCTCGCCCGCGTCCATCTGGTCGTTGGTGTTCTTGTCGTCGTAGAGGGTCACGCTGCCGTCCGGGTTCGAACGGAGCGCCGGCTTGGGGCACGCGACGGTCTGGATCGCCTCTCCCGGGTCCACGGCGCCATCGTGGTCCTTGTCGTCGTAGAGGGTGCACGTGCCGTTGCGGTTGTCCCACGAGGTGGGGTTAGAGGCGGAGACGTAGGGTTCGGATTGGCCGTCCAGGTCCGCGCCGTGGCACACGACGTTTCGGTTGCGTTCGAGGACGCAGACGTTGTTGCTGCCGACCGCGAAGGCGACGGCGTCACCCAGGAGGTAGTCCTGGGCCGGGACATGCAGTGGATCGCTGAACGTGCCCACATCGTAGGAGCCCCAACAGTCGACGTTGCCGTTCGAACGCAGCACGCACGAGTGGGACTGGCCCGCGCCGACGGCGACGGCGTCACCGCCGTCGTAGCCCTGCGTCTGGCCCCAGTCGTTGGAACCGTAGCAGGAGACCTTGCCGTTCGTCTTGAGGATGCACGTGTGGTAGTCGCCCGCCGCGACGGCGACCGCGTCGCCGCCGAGATAGTCCGCGGCCTGACCCTGGTAGTTGTTGCCGTAGCAGTCGACGCTGCGGCTCGAACGCAGTACGCAGGTGTGCCAGCCGCCGGCAGACACGCCGATGGCGTCCCCTGCCGTGTAATCGGCCGCTTGGCCGTAGAAGTTGCTGTTCCCCGTGTTGCCCCAGCAATCCACGCTGCCGCCGGACCGCAGAACGCACGCGTGGGTCGTGCCGGTCGTGATGGCCACGGCGTCGCCGTTGTTGTAGCCGGACCAGACGTTGTTTCCCCAGCACAGGACGTTCCGGCTCGTCTGGAGGACGCACGTGTAGTCGAACCCGGTGGCCACGGCCGTCGCGTCGCCGCCGTTGTAGTCCTGCGCCCCGAAATTGGACCCGTCGCACCTGGCGTTCCCCAGGTAGGTGAGGATGCACGTGTGCTCGTATCCCGAATCGACGGCGACGGCCGCGTCGCCCGCGTCGACGGCTTGCGCCGGCGGAAGCGAGGTGAACAGGAGCGTGGTGGCGACGAGGGCGATGCATGGGGCGATGGCGCGCCGAATCGCGCCGCTTGGTTGAACAGGGGCCTGCACGTGGGATCACCGGATTCGCAGCCCCGGATTTGGGGCGCTCGAAAGGTGGCGGGCGCGAGGGAGCTATATGGCCACTCTCTCCGCCGGGTTGCACACGCCCTGCTGGTGGTCGGGTTGGCTTGCGGTGAAGGGGATGCACGGGGCCGGATTTGAACCGACGAACCACTAAGGAACGGATTTTGAGTCCGTCACCGTTGGCCAGGCTTGGTTACCCGTGCGCGGCGGCGCGTAGCGCGGCGCGCGTTTAAGGATTGAGTTCCTTAGCCCTTCGACGGCTCGTTCTCGGGCGCGGACGGCGTGGGGCGGCCCTTGAGGATGCCGGCGAGGCGGCGCTTCTTCTCGTCCGCCGTCGCTTCTTGCGGCTCCGTCGGAGCCTCCTCCGTCGCAGGCTCGTCCGCGTCCTTGCGGCGTTCCAGCTTCGGCCGCTTGGGCACGGGTCGTCCTTCGCGGCGCGCGCGTTGGACCTCCTGGATGTGGGCGATGCGCTTGCGGATCCGGATGCGGCCCTTCTCCGGGTGCGGCAATGGGAAGCCCTTGCGCTGCTTTCGGTCGGCTTCCCAACGGTCCGGGTTCTCCCCGCGCAACTGCGCGAGGCGGCGCCCGCGTTCCAGGCGCTGCGCGCGCAGGTGCGCCTGGTGGGCCACGGAGGCGCGCCATTGCGCGAGGATCTTGGGCCGCATGCTCTTGCGCCACCAGCGCTTGATGCCCGGGAGGAAGAGAGGCAGGCGCACGACCTTCCAGACGACGCGCAGCGCCCAGACGACGATGCGGATCGCGGTGCGTACGGCCCAGTGGACGATGCGCCAGGCCGCGTACGTGGGATAGTAGACGATGTCGTAGAGGACGAGGATGATCCGCCACACGAGCTTCTCGGCCGTGTACCACGCCCAGACGAGGATGCGGTATGGCAGGAGGACGATCCAGCGGATGGCGCGGGCGAGCTTGGCGAAGCGGTGGGCCCACTTCGTGGCGAAGCGGCCCATGGCGCCCTCGTTGGCCTCGCTGCGGTTGCTGATGCCCTCGGCGACGCCCGTGACGACGGCCTTCGTACCTTGGACGGTGCGGTGGACGACGCGGCCGCGCCGCAGGAGGCCAAGGGTCGTCCAGACGATGACGATGAGGGCGAAGAAGACCGTCACCCACTTGAGCGGCAGCGCGACGCCGAAGAGGAAGTCGGTGAGGTAGTCCCGGTAGATCGTGAAGGCGAGCGTCAGGAAGAAGAGGCTCAGGAGCAGGCAGGTCCAGTAGAGGCCCGTGGGGATGACGACGATGCGCTCGTGGCGCACGGGCGTCGGCTCGGGCGCCGCCTCGGTCTCGCGCCGCGCGCGCGGGTGGCGCTTCGCGTTCTCGATCCAGCGCGCGACGGTCTTGGCGCCTTCCGGGCCGCCCTGGATCCTGTGTTCGCGCCCGGCCTCGGCGGCCTCGATGGCCTGGACGAGCTTCTCGGGGTCGGCGTCGGCGAGCTCGCGGATGCCCGAGACCCCCGCGCGGACGAGCAGTTCGGCGTACTGGGGGCCGATGCCGTGCACGTCGATGAGTTCGGCCATCGACTGCCATTGGCGCATCGTGGCGGGATGCGTGCCAATCTGGGGGGCCGCTTCGTCGGCGTCCGCCTCTTCCAGCTCGTGGATCGTGCGGATGCCCAAGGCGCCCAAGCGGGCGGCGAAGGCCTCGCCGATGCCCTCGATGTCGAGGACCGGGCGGTCCTTTTCGAGGTGGACGCGCCTCGTGGAGCCATGCTTCGTCTTCTTGGCCACGGGACGCCTCGAAACCCCGACAAGGGCGTGCGTCGAAACGACGCAGGTCGTCGTACGGGCGCCCTCTATTAAAGGCGTTGTCTAAGGCGCGTTGAATCGTCGCGCCGTCGATCGCCAAAACGTCGGGAGGGAAAGCGAGTGGGCTCGGCCGGATTTGAACCGGCGACCTTCTCCGTGTCAGGGAAACGTCATAGCCGCTAGACCACGAGCCCTAGAGTATACCTTTGGACGGAACCCTGACAGAAGGTGCCCGATTTGAAGGTATCGAAGGACGGATGGCGAGCTCGCCCGAAAACCGGAAGCCGCTCGGGTAAGCTCCCCGGGTTCCTTCCAAAGCCTGTCAACTCGCCGGCCAATGTCTTGAAGGCCGGGCCGCATGCTTCTCATCCTGGGCGCCTCCGCGCCCGGTGGTTCCCTTGATGAGCAAAACGAACTGGCTGGTCGCAGGCTTCTCGATGACACTCCTCCTGGTCTCCGTTGTGGGCGCCGCGAGTCCGCACGAGTACGTCCAGGCCGGCGTCGGCGACGTCTTCCTCGTCTGCGACGGAGCCTACGAGGGTTGGAGCCCCGGCCTAAGCGGCGTGTGCCTCGGCGACATCGCGCCGGACGCGTTCGGTTCGGCGGACATCACCATCTTCGACGACCTCGCTCCCGCAGTGAGCGCAGCCTTCTGCCAGGACCTCGACGACGACGGCGTCTGCGGCAGCTACGGCTGCGAGACGGGCGCGTCCGGAGCCAACGCCCCGGACTACAAACCCCCCATCGAACGGCGCGGCGGCTGCGACACGATCGTGGAGCCCTCCCAGTCCTTCTGCGGGGACATCGAGCTTGACGACGGGTCCATCTCGGGGATGGCGAACTGGTTCCCGGGCTACGCCGTGTACGTCTTCATCGACGGACCCATCGGCGGCATGCCCTTCTTCTCGGCCTGCGCGACTCTTGCCCCCGCCACGCACGGGTTCGTCAACGCCTAGGCGCTGTGAACTCGCGGGAAAAAGCGCATCCGCCCCCGGGCGACCCTCCGGCCCCGTTTCACTCGCCCGTCGCAGTCCTTATGAGTCGGCGACCCTAGCCGCCCTCGGGGGAGAATGGGCGCCGCCGGAGTCTGCGAGCACGGCCGGGTACGCACGCTGTGCGCCCTCTGCCGGCGCGGACTGCCGCGTTCGCCACGGCGCGCCGCCTCGTCGGCCCCCGTCGACCTGCCTTCGCCCCTGCCCCGCCGCACGGAGTTCCAGCGCGAACGCGCGGACGCAAAGACCGAGTCCTTCTACGCGGCGCTGCAAGGCTACATCGAGCGCGAGAAGGCCGCCGGGTACGCGCGCTTCAAGGAGAACCTCAAGGCGGAACCCGCCAAGCGCTTGGCCGGCGCCCGCGCCATCGAGGGCGTCGAGGTCGTCGAACTGAGCCACGCCGAAGGCGGCGCGGACTGGGCGCTCTTGCGCTGCAAGGAGAACGTCTCCAAGTTCCGCGCGGGCACGTCGCTCCTCCTCCACCGCGGCGACCCCTCTGCGGGCGTCCCCTGCCGCCTCCTCACGGACGGGGAACTCGAGTTCCGGATCGGAGCCGAGTTCCGGCAACGACTGAACGGCCTGAAACCGGGCGGAGGTTGGTTCCTCGACGAGGGATGGAGCGACTATTCGGAGAACCTCGAACGCGCCGTCGAGGAACTGCGCCACAGTCCCCGACGCCACTGGATCCACGACATCCTCCTCGGCGCCCGCGCGCCCGCCTTCGACCCCGACCGCGAGGCACGCGCCCGCGACCTCGCCGCCGGCGAGACGCTCGACGCCGACCAGGCCGAGGCGTTCGTGCGCGGGTACAGCGCCCGCAGCCACTACCTCATCCAGGGCCCGCCCGGCTCGGGCAAGACGGCCGTCCTCGCGCGCCTCGCGGCCGCCCTCGCAGGCCGCGGCGAACGCGTCCTCGTCACCGCCGTCACGCACCGCGCCATCAATCATGCCCTGCGCAAGACGCAACTCCTCAAGGCGGGCATCGACGTCGTCAAGGTCGGCGGGGCCGAGCGCGCCGACGACGGCCTCACGGTCTACCTCACCTTCCCCGAGTGGCGCCGCCAGAACCCGCCGGAGAGCGTCGTCATCGGCGCGACGTGCCACACGCGCCTCGAATCCACGTTCTTCGACACCGTGATCTTTGACGAAGCGAGCCAGTTCCCGATCCCGCTCGCCATCCGCGGCATGCTCGCCGGCAAGCGGTACGTCTTCATCGGCGACGACCAGCAGATGGACCCCGTCGTCGTGGCCGACCACCCGGAAGAATGGGTCGCGTGGAGCGTCTTCCGCCTCCTACGACGCCACCACCCAGGCACGATGCTGCGCACGACGTACCGCCTCAACGACGCCCTCAACGCCTTCCCCAGCCAAGCATACTACGAGGGGCGACTCCAACCCTCGCCGCACGCGGCCGGCCGCCGCATCCGGTACACGCGACGACCCCGGCACTGGGGCATCCTCGACCCCGACGTGCCGTCCGTCATCGTCGAAGTGCCGCACCGCGGTGCGACCGTGCGCTCGCCCGAGGAGGCGCGCCTGGCCGCCGCGCTCGCCCTCGACGCGCTCCACGCCGGCGTCCCCGCCCACGAAATCGGACTCATCACGCCCTTCCGGGCCCAGGAGCGCCTCATCCGGAGCGAACTCGCCCGCCAGTCCGGCCGCGGCGCCTCCCCCTCCGGCCTCGTGGTCGAGACCGTCGAACGCGTCCAAGGCCAGGAGCGCGACCTCACCATCATCTCCCTCACCGTGAGCGACGTCGAGTACGCCGCCGAGGCCGCCGAGTTCTTCTTCCGCCCCAGCCGCTTCAACGTGGCCCTCACGCGGGCGCGCTCCAAGCGGATCGTCCTCATGGACCCCGGCCTCCTGCGGTCGCGGCCCGGACGCCAACACGAGGCGGCGGTCGCGAACCTGCGCACGTTCCACGCGATGACGCCCAAGCGACCGCCACCGTGAGCGCCCGCGCGACTGGACAACGTTCATAAGCGCGACCCTCGTGGGCGAAGTGATGGCATTCGACCTGGCCGCGTTCGCCGCGCTCGCGTTCGCCCTGGGGGCGAAGCACGCGTTCGACGCCGACCACGTCGTGGCCGTCTCCAACATCCTCAACCGGCAATCCGAGTGGCGACGGACCGTCGCCCTCTCCGCAAGTTGGGCCTCCGGCCACATCGTCACCGCCGGCCTCGTCTCCGCCGCGCTCTACTTCGTCGCCGACCAGTTCCTGGACGGCCTTCTCGCCCGCCTCGAGGTCCTCGTGCCCTTCCTCCTCATCCTCGTAGGCGCGCTCGGCCTCTTCGGCCTCCTGCGCCGCCTCCACTACCACCGCCACCGCCACGCCGAGTCCGGGCCCGAGCACGGCCACCTCCACGTCCACCTCAAGCGCAACCACGAACACGGCGCCATGGTCGGCATCGGCGTCGTCCACGGCCTCGCGAGCAACGACGAGCTCCTCGCCGTCCTCCTCGTCGGGCTCGCCGCCGAATCCTGGTGGCAAGTGCTCCTCGGCGTCGGCCTCTTCAGCCTGGGCGTCCTCGTCGCGATGGCGCTCTACGCGACGGTCGCCCACGGCGTCGTCCGACGCACGGGCCTGCCGTGGCTGCCCGAGGCCGCCACCGGCGTCTTCTCCGTCGCGAGCATCGCCTACGCGGCGTACCTGCTGACGGGCGGCACCGGCTTCAACCTCGTCGCGCGCGTCGTCGGTTGACCTCGTCGCGCGCCCGTCACGCGCGGACGGTGGGCGGTTCGAGGCTGAGCGTGGCGGCCAATCGCGTGAGGGCGACCGGGTACGTCTCCGGCGTCGCCTTCGCGAGTTCCTCGGCGGCGGGTTGGAAGAAGAGCGCCTGGTCCTTCTCGTGCTGCGCGTACTGCCACTCGACCCCGGCCCCGTGGCCGAAGGCGCGGGCGAGCGCGAGCGCCAACGACTTGGTCACCGGGTCCCGCACGCCTTCGGCGAGCCGGCGCTGGAAGCGCGTCGAGTCGCCCGTCTTGTGGCCCTTGAAGAGGTCGTGCGCCAACCGCAGCGGCGCCGGCAGGTCGTCGAAGCGCGGATACTCGATGAAGCGGTCCTCGGCCTGGACGAGGCGTTCCAGGGTCGCCAGCGCCTCGCTCGGGCGTTGGGCCGCAAGGGGCGCGAGGTCGGTCGCGTCCAGCCGGCCGCCGGCCAGGTCCTTGAGCAGGTCGATCGCGTGCGTGGACCACGCGGCTTCGAGGAGTCGGTTGAGCGTCGCGTCCGATGCGCGGACGTGCGGCGTCGCGAGCGCGAAGGCACTGCGCAGCGCGCGGCGCTCGAGCTCGCTCTCCCCGAAGCGTTCGGCGGCGGACGCGTAGTCGCCGAGCCAGAGGTCATGGCCGATGAGGAGGAACCCCTCGCGTCGCTCGTCCAGGGCCTTCTGGGTGGCCTCGTCGGCCCAGGTGAAGAGGTCGTCGTCCGTGACGCCTTCGAAGTTCGCCGTCTTCGCCTGGGCCGCGTCGCTCGCGCCCCGCAGGAGGCGTTCGAACTCCTCGCGCGCCGAGGGCGGATGGACGACGAGCTCGGAGCCGCGCACGCGCCGCGTCTCCTCGAGTTGGCCCTTGGGCGTGAGCACGAAGGCCTCGAGGCTGGCCGGAAGCGTCGTGTGCAGCCGCTTGGAGCACGCGCGGCACAGGTTCACGGTGGCGCCCAACTGCTTGAATTCGTGTTCGACGTGGACGCGTTGGGCCGCGTGCGGGCACCGGGCGCCGGCCTCGCCCGATTGCGTCTCCAACCCGACCTCGTCCATCATCTTCGAGAGGACCTCGGGCGGCAGGGGCCCGCCGGGTGGGAGGGCGAAGAAGTCGTCGGGGAGGCTGACCACGACGACGCGGCGTCGCCGCGCGAGGTCGACGTAGCCGAGGAGGCGCGCGTCGGGTTCGTCGTGGTTCTGGACGGCCACGAGCTTGTCGCGCAGGCCGTTGCCGCGCAGGATGAACTTGACGTCGCGGTTGCGCAGGCGGACGGAGGCGAAGCTGGGGATCCGTCCGGATTGTTGGACGAGCAGGGTGTGCGCGTACGCGGATCGCAGCTTGCGGCCGCGCGCGTACCACTTGAGCCAGAAGGCGGACCCTCGGCGCTTGCTGACGCGCGCGAGCTGCGCACGCAGGCCCTCGAACGGGTCGGGGCCGGAGCCCATCCAACGCGGCACGAGAGGCGAGGGGTCCTCGGCCAAGCGCTCGAAGCGTTCGAGGTAGTCGCGCTCTTGCTCCTTCGTCGCGGTCTTGGCGCCGGTGCGGATGCGACCCGTGCCCTGTTGTCCCTTGCGAAGGCGCTCCGCCTTGAGGACATCCGGGGGCGGTTCCATGCCCACGACGGGCCGAAAGGCGTCCGCGTCTTAGGGTTTGGCCCCGCCTAGGGCGTCGAGAGGATGAACCCGTTGAACTCGAGCACGCCGCCCTGGAAGGCGCCCTGCATGGACCAGCCGCCGCCCGCGACGCCGCCACCGGCGAGGTCGACGCCCGGGCCGACGATCGCCCACGCGAAGGGCCAGGGGCAATCGAGGCATCCGATGCCGCAGAGGTCGGGCGACATGAGGCTCTTGCCTTGGGCGGTGAACGATTGGCCCGTGTCGGCCAACGTGACCGTGACGGTGACGGGGCCGGTGCACGTGCAGCAGACGCTCACGCTCGCCAGGTGAGGGCCGGTCGCGTTCACGTAGGCCCCGTTGGTTTGGGCGGCCTGCGTGGGCACGCTCAAGGCGACGATCGCGAGCACGGGCACGGCGAGGGCGATGAGTTTCATCCAGGCACCCGCACGGTGAACCTCGCCAGGCCGCTTAATCCTTGTCCGCGGAAGACCTGTCTCCAACGGCCCGCGAAGGGCATTTCCCCAGACGTTGGGCCGGTCGGGGCGGTCCCACGTCGCGCCGATGTGCAACCCGGCGCCGAGATTCGTCATATACGGGTGGATCGACGCGGTCGCCCGATGACGCTACGGCGGCGCCCTTCGTCTTCCGCCGATACCGCTAAGTACCCGCCCATCCACGGAGGTTCCGTCATGGTCCCCTCGCGGCATCGCGTGCTGAACAGGGCCCGCGTCGGACTCCTCCCGTTCCTCGTCGTCGCCTTGGCGTTCGCGGGGTGTCTGGAACCGAAGGCGCCCAGCCTCCCGGACGCCGAGCCCCCTGGACCGCCCGCGGCGGCCGCGCCCATCGACTACGCCGGGTGCAGGCGGTTCGCCGTCGGCGTGCACGCGCCCAAGGACGAGGTCCAGGCGCTTCTGCCGGACGGGTTCGAGGCCGTCTCGGGCCTCACGGTGCAGGGGAACCCGACGCCCCCCGGGTTCGCGAGCCTTCACGTGACCTTCCTCGGCTGCTCCGCCGTGGGCATCCGCAACGCCTCGACCGCCACGGCCACGCGCATCGTCTCCGTCGCCGCTGCCGTCATCCCCGCCAAGGACGTGGGCGCGTACGACAACATGTTCCTCCTCGAGCACTACGTCTCCAAGGACGCGGACCCCCTCATGCTGGCCGCGTTCCAGGCCGCCCACATCCCCGCCACGGCGGCCGACATCTCGTTCGACGCCACCGACGCGCCCCAATTCTCGCACGCGACCGTCGAGGTCGTCGTCGACGGAGCGACACCCATCCAATACGATGCGCTGTGGAAGCCGGACAAGGCGCCCGCGCACGCCCTCGTCACGTACCGCAATCCCGCCCGGATCCACCTCGTGACGGAGGGCGTCCACCGCTTCTACGACGACCTGCCGGGCGAGGCGGAACAGGAAACCTACGTGTTCCCGTACACGGTGCGCGCCGAGGGCGGCGCCCTCAGCCAGATCGCCACGGGCGACGCCGGCGTTCTCGTCGGCTACGGCGAATCCACGGTCGTGCAGGGCGTTTGGAAGCTCGCGTCGTAGGCCGAGCGCGGAAAAAGATTCATGGGCTGTCTCAGATTTGAACTGAGGACCTCCCGGTTATCAGCCGGGTGCTCAAGCCAGGCTAAGCTAACAGCCCGATGGGGAGTGCCGGAAGGGGAACTTCCATTTAAGCCGTTCTCAGCGTGGAAACCGCGCGAGGGTTCTGCGCGGCCGACGGGGTCCGCGCGTGCCGTTCGACTTCGTGCGAGGCCAGGACCTCCTCGAAGCAGACCACGTCCTCGGCCGTGACGTTGCCCTTCGCGTCGCGGGCGATCCAGGCGCCCGCGGAGGCGTGGCCGCGCTTGCGGTACGGGGCCGCCATGAGCATCTCGCCGTTGAGGTAGTGCCGGTCGCCGGCCCGGAAGACGTGGTAGCGTCCGGGCTGCTTCATCCGGTCGGCGAAACGCCGCACTGCCCGGTCTCCGAATCCGAGACCCATGAGCAGGGGCGGTAACGGGAAGCCCGTGAGCGCCAAACAGTCCACCCTGTGGTTCGTCAATGTCTTCGCGGATTAAAGGCGTCTTGGTGAGTTGTGTTGCGTGGAATAAGAGGAGAGGGGGAAGAGAGTCGAGGGCGCGTGCGCGCGCCCATCGACGATCGACGGCGCGCCTAGTTCGTGACGCAGTCGACGAAGCGGCCGATGACCTGGAGTTCCTGGCCAGCGAAGTAACCGGTGTCCGAGACGTACGAGCTGGGGTCGGTCGGTTGGTCCTGGATGATCTGCGTGACGAAGACGCCGGCGAAGTAGCCCGTGTCCGAGCGGAACTGGTCCGCGCACGAGACGTTCACGGCCGTCGGGACCTGCTCGCTGTCGGCGCTGGCGGGCGCCGCGAGGGCGACCAAGGCCGAAACGGCGACGAGTCCGAGGACGGTCACGATTCGTAGGCTGCGTGGGGTGGATTTCATGTTCTGGCTCCTGGGGTCGGCGGACCGCAAGGGGGCCGCCCAACGGGGGGCGCTCGCATCCGGCCCTCAAGACCCTTGGCAACACGCGTGTTGCGCATCGCGTGTCGCCGACGGCCTCTTCGTGACGCGCGGGAAACGACGGCGGGCGAGCGGCCCGCGCCTCGGCCGGGGCCTTCATATAGCGGTCTCCTTTCGACGTTGCCAACCGCGACGAACGAAGCGGGCACGTAGATCAGCTGGTAGATCGCCACATTCGCAATGTGGAGGCCTCGGGTTCAAATCCCGACGTGTCCATCGAAGCCGTCTTCCGAATCTAGGCACGGCGGCGTGAAGCGGCAAACGTAAGGCACGGGTGTCCGCTACGTCCTCGCCTTGGACCGCGACGCGCGCCTCCACCTCACCTTCCTCGGCGTCTACCTGCTCGCGCTCCTCGTCTCCGCCATCCAACCCTACGACTACTACACGTGGCTCCTCGAGGTCGCCCCCTCGCTCATCGCACTGCCGATCCTCCTCCTCACGTACCGTCGCTTCCGGCTCTCGAACGTCCTCTACGGCCTCATCACGTTCCACGCCCTCGTCCTCATCCTAGGGGGCCACTACACGTACGCCCGCGTCCCGCTCGGCGAATGGGCGCGCGACGCCTTCGACCTCTCCCGCAACCACTACGACCGCTTCGGCCACTTCGTCCAAGGCGTCACGCCCGTCATCGTCGCGCGCGAGATCGTGCTGCGGCGCAGCGATCTGAGGCGCGGCGCGCTCCTGTCCATCCTCTGCGTCTGCGCGGCGCTCGCGGTGAGCGCCGTCTACGAACTCGTAGAATGGGTGGCGGCGGTGGCGAGCGGCTCCGCCGCGACCGAGTTCCTCGGCACCCAGGGCGACCCGTGGGACACGCAGAAGGACATGGGCATGGCGCTCCTGGGTGCCTTGTTCGCGCTCTTCGCCCTGGCGCGGTGGCACGATGCGAGTGTGAGCCGCCGGAGCCGGCCTTCATCACCAAGCGGAGAATCAACGTCGACGTCGCGCAGCCCGCGGTCCGCGCAGGATTTTGCGTCCGTGGACGACAAATAGTCCCACGCGCGTGTTTGCGTTCGGGTAGTTGGTACCGTGTCGGCTTGCGACTTTTGCGACGAGCAACACAGCGTGATTTCATGGCGCCGCGTGCAACCGTTGGCGGGGCAAGCCTCGGCATGCCAACGGTGCCACGAGGCGCTCGGCCGCGCAGCCATCCAGACGGGGCGCACGCGCCAAGAGATCGGCGCCCTGGAATCGCGCGCCCACTTGGACGAGGGCGAGTTGTGGGACGCCGGCGCGACGGCGTACTGGTATGCGCCCGAGAGTTCGACGACGCCCACGCGGGCGAACGTGCGACGCGTCGAGGTCGCCGTCGGGCCTCCGATCGTCATCGCCACGCCGTGAAGACTCCCGTTCTCGCAACGAAGGGCCGAGGGCGCGGGTCCCCAGCAGATTTCCGACGCCGAGTCTAGGCGGGCACGCGCCAGACGACGGTCGTCCCGTCGTCGGCCAGGACCGGCAGGTCCAGGCTCTCCACGTAGTCGTAGGCCCTGGGCACCGGTCGGTCGCGGTGCGCGACCACATAGCCGATGTCGAGGTCCCGTAGGTCCTGGGCCGTGAACGTCGCCCGCGCCGGCTCGGCGTCGCCCTGCAGCGAGAGGATCTGACGATAGACGGGGATCTCGCGTAGCCGCGCCTCGCGCGCGTCCGGGTAGCGCGCGACCATGCCGCCCGAGAGGGGTTTGCCGTGGTGGGTCGCGTAGTACATGAAGACGGTGTCATCGCGTCCCGCATCGCCCAAGGATCCGAAGCCGTCCCGCCATTGCAGCGGCAGTTCCAGGACCGCACGGTGGCCCGGGTCGGCCGCGATCGCGTCGTACGGCCCGGGGATGAGAGCGTCGTGGAGGACGGGGACGCTGCCGGGCAGGCATTCGATGGCGAGGAGCCCCGTCGCGCACAACGCCAACGCGGGGGCGACCCAGCAACGTCGGGGCGTCGCGAGGCGTCCCGTCAGCCACTTCAACCCGCCCGCCGCGACGACGGCGAACACGAGGTCCGTCATGAGGGCGAACCGGCCGGGGATGCGTAGGCCGTTGAGGATTGGGACGAAGTGCAAGGCCATGTAGGGCAAGGGGACGGCGAACCGGACGCCGAGGAACCCGAAGAGGCTTCCTTGGTGGCCCGCCACGCGCAGGAAGGGTCCGAGCGAGAGTACGGCGAAGACCGCGGCCAGCGCGAGGAGGGTCCGCTTGTGCGAGGACGTCCACGTGATGGCTGCCGTGATCGCGAACGCGAGGAGCGTCCACCCCGCGAAGGCGAAGCGTTCGCCCGCCGTCCATCGGGAATAGGCCTCGGCGAGGAACGTTCCCGCCCAGACGGGGTTGAAGGCGGACGGTACGACATACGAGAGGAGGTCGGCCGAGGTCACGTCCGCGGCGCCCCAGCCTGGAAGCGGGTCGAGTTCGCCGGCCATGACCTGCGCCGCCATGGCCACGAGGATCGGTAGGCCCACGAGGCCCGCGAGGGCCGCTGCTTGGCCCCACGCGACGACGTACGGCCGCGTGAACGTGCGGCGCCAATGGACCGCGACGACGACCGCGGCGGCCACGACGAGGAACCCGGTGAAGATGGGTTCGACCCAGAGGCTCGCGCCGAGGAGTGCGCCGAGCGTCAGGGTGTTGCGTCGCGAGGGCTCCTCGTAGAAACGCAAGAGGGCCCAGAGGGCGAAGGGCAGCATTTCGGTGTGGTTGAGGTTGGCGTGGCCGCCCATGCGCAGGACGCGGTCGGGCAGCATGACGTACGCGGCGCCCGCGAAGAGGCTCGCCCATCGCTCGCGCGTCACGTGATGGGCGAGGACGTACGCGCCGATGCCGGAGAGGGCCGGCCCGGCCAAGGTGACGACGACGTAGGCGGTGGGCAGCCCGAAGAGGAGCGTCACAGGCCAGACGAGGAGGCCGAGGATGGGCGTGTACGTGTGGAACCCGAGCGGTGCGCCGACGGGGTAGAAGATGTCCGGCGCGTAGAAGGGGTTCTGTCCATGGAAGAGCCGATGCGGGAAGTACCAGAGGTTCCACAGGACCGAGGCGCCGTCCTCCATGTCGGAGGGGATGCGGTCGCCGGAGAGGTGGCGGGTGATGCGCCCATAGAAGAGGAGCGTGAAGAGGACGAGGAGCAGCGCGGCGCGAGCGTGGGTGAGGCGCCACCGCGATGCCGCTTCGCCCTCCTGGGGCGCCTCGCCGGAGGTCTCTCTCACAGACCGCGCACGCCCGCGTGGCGGCTTAAAGCAACAGGTCGCCCGGGCGCGCCGCAGAGCGGCCGTTCCGAACGGGTTTTGAACTCGGGCCCGGATGGTGGGGGGACTCGCGTGTCACCCAACCCGAGAAGAGCATAGCGGCGTGCCGCCCCTTGCCCACTCGGGACCCGTTCGTTTTGCGCGAGTGGCTCAGTCTGGATAGAGCACCGGCCTTCTAAGCCGGGGGTCGCGGGTTCGAATCCCGCCTCGCGCGTCCCGTCACGGTTATCGCACGCGTGGTCATCGCCGGGTCGTGCGTTGGTCCGTCGTCGGCGTCGTGGTGCTCGTCGCGTGCCTGTCGGGTTGCTCGGGCGGCGCGGCGGACGTCGTGCTGCACGCCACGGACGCCCGGATGCTTCCTCGCTACGATTACGACTACGAGGGCAAGCGTTTCACGCGGGCCGAAGGTCGGCTCAACGCGTCCGTCGACACGCGCAAGGACCAGGGCTCCATCGTGGCCCACATCGAGGCGGGGCCGGATTCGTACGACGTCTCGTGGTCGTCCTTCGCGGGAAGCCAACCGTACCAGTCGGGAGGCGCGACCCGAGGCGTGGTCCTGTACGGCTCGACCGGCAACGGCTCGACGGAGCTGCCGGCCTTCTTCGCCTACCTGGCCTGCTTCGGGCGCGCGACGGCCCGCCACAACGGAGAGGCCGACTTCGACCCGACGACCACGCGCCCCGACTTCGACGCGCGGTTCCTCGTCGTTCGCGGCCACGTCCGGGATCCGCAGAAGGGCATCGTCTACAACGAGGCCCGCAACGGGCCGTACGACCCCAGCAAGCCGGATGTGGGCTTCGTCAACGCGACGGGTTCGCAGGCCATCCTCCAATTGCGGACGGCCACGGGCGAACTCTGGTACCACTTCGAGTTCGAGGACGTCCGCCTCGACAAGTACTAGGCCCGAGGGCGGACGGCCCCCGGCGGGGCCGAGATCCGTTGCACGATTCGAAGGATGGTCAGAGCCAACTGGAGCTCTTCCTCCTCCGCCAGGTCCCGTACGGGCCCACCGATGCGAGGTTCCGGACTCATTGGGGCCATCGCAGGGCCCCCGGCACGGCGCGAGAACATGAACGTCCCAACCGGCCCTGCCCGGAGGGTCGTATTTGACGCCGTCGCCAAACCATTATAGAGGCGAGCCTCGGCCCGGCGGCGACCGTGTTGATTAAATAGAGTCGCCCGTATGGCCGCGCCCTGCCCTCCTTTGGGCAATTCAAGGTCCTTCGATGAAGCGCGGCAGTCGCTCGTGGAAAAAGGCCGGCCAACAACGGTGGAAGTGGCACAAGAAGAAGATGCGCCGGCGAAAGCGCGAGCAGAAGATGCGCAAGCGCGGCGCCTAGCCCCGCCATCGCACAGGCTAAGTACGCCATCCCAATTTCGCGGGCGAGCCCGTTCTCCAATGGGGGCATAGTGTAACCCGGTAGCACAACGGGCTCCAGTTAAGGGATGATGAGAACGAGGGTCAGCTGATCCGACTCCGTGATGAGTAACTGGAGCGCTGACCTTCACCGGAGTCTCTCTGGTGAAGCCCGCCGGCCGTGGGCTCACCCCACCGTAGAAGCTACCCGTTTGTCTGGGTTCAAATCCCAGTGCCCCCACCATGTCGACCCAGCCCGGGCTCTGCCGAACGAATCCCCCCGACGCCACCGCGGAACCCGCGGGGCGTCGATGGGCCGCAAGCGACATGAACGCCCCGCCGATTGCGTGCGCGAGGCATTCGATGCGAGGCTGGATCGTGTGTGGGGCGGGCGTGTGGATGTTGTTGGCGTTGACGAATCCCGTCGGCGCCGTCATGATCGGCAACGGGACGCTCAAGTTCTCGGCCCCCGACGAGGCGGAACTCAACTTCGAGGCCGAACTTCGCGGCCAGGACGCGGCGGACTTCCGCGAGAGCATCGACCAGTCCGGTGACGGCGACGGCACGGTCACGAACGAGGAGGTCGAGGCGTTCGAGACCATGTTCAAGGAGATGATGGACAGCAGCGGCGACGAGGGCCTCGGCGAGGACCTCACCGTGGACGGCAAGGCCGCCAGCAAATCCACCCTCAACCGCCTGGACGTCAAGGACGCCACGGGCGCGACGACGAGCACGTCCAGCATGACGATGGAGATGGTCATGCTCGTCGAATTCCCCGTCACGCCCGGCGACTCGCACCAGATCACCTTCAAAGGCGAAGAGGAAGGCTCCAACGACGAGGTCGTCATGGGCAAGATCACGGCGGAGATGCCGCCCGGCTACTACGTGTCCGCGCCCGCCTCCATGCCGAGCGGCGTGACCCTCTCCGGCGACAAGCGCACGCTCACCTTCTCGGAGGACCAGGAAGACCAGGCGGACCTCGTCGTCACGATCAAGAAGGGAAGCGTCGGCAAGGGCGGCGGCGCCCCGTCCATCGGCGTCGGCCTGGCCCTCGTCGGGCTCCTCGCCGTGGCGGCCCACCGGCGGAAGGGTGCCTAACGCCGCGGTCAAGCGAACCGCTTAAGAATGAGGAGCCCTTGGCGCGCTTTTGATGCGCCCCTATTCCGGCCTCTGGATCACGAGTTGGGTCCTCATCGTCGCCGGCGTGCTCTTCTACGTCCTCAGCGTGGCCGGCGCCTTCTGGCCCAAGGCCACCCCATGGAACGACGTGGGCCTCTACACGGTCACGGTGACGCTCTTGGGCTTCGGCCTCGGCGGCCTGCTCCTGCGCAGCGCCCGCCTGCACCCGCGCCCGGGCGACTGATCACTTCGGCCCCGGCGCGACGGAACTCGAACCAGCGGAAGCCGTCGCGGCCTCGCGGGACGAGGGGCGCACGAAGTCGGTGATGAGGATGAAGAAGACCCACACGCCGATGGCGACGACCATGAAGAGCCACGGCGAGTAGAACCAGGCGAACACGGGCAGGCTGTAGTAGACCGAGCGGCGCCCGTAGGTCGTCATGAGTTCCACGTGGTTGAGCTTGCGGCCCAGGAACAGGATCGGGTCGCGTTCCTCCGTCGCGCGCAACTGGTCGGGTTCGTTGCCCACGAGCAGGGAGAGGTGGTTGAGGGTGCGCAGCGACGTCAGGAACATCATGAAGGCGAGCGTGTAGAGGAGCAGCAAGAGGACGCCTTTGACCTCGACCGGCGTGCCGCCGTACCACAACGAGTCCGTGCCGCGGTGGAACGCCGTCGTCTGGCTGGGCCCGATGACGAACTGGGCCAGGAAGGCGATGACGAGGAGCATGGTCGAAGCGAGGAACGTGTTGGTCATGATGAGGTTGCGCAGGGCCTGGACGGCCATGATGCGCTCGCCGCGCTTGACGACGGCCTCGATCCAGTCGAGCCGGTGGCGCGCCATGCGCACGCGCGCGGACCAGGAGGGGTTGCGGCGCACGAGGACGATGTAGAAGACGTGGTATCCGAGGGAGAGCGCCAAGAAGAGGACGAACGCGATGCCGTCGATGACTTCGGGAAGGGACAACGCCACGAGAGGACGAACGTAGGGACGTGGACCTAGCGATAAAAGCGTTCGGATTACGCCGCGCCAAGGCCGCTACGGTTCCCGTCGCCGCGAGCGCCCGGCACTCGCGTCGGAGCTCGGTCCCGCGCAGGGCCAAACCCTTAAGTTGGCGCCGGACTTCGGCGCGCCGAGACCCGTGCAGGCGCCCCGAGGAACGCGAGATTTCGGCCCCGCCGAGATGGCGCGCCGACGACGCCTGGAAGACCGGATGCGGCGCGTCCTCCACGCGTTCAACTTCCGCGAGGTCCAGACGCCGACCTTCGAAGACCTAGAGCTCTTCGAGAAGAAGGCCGGGCCCGCCATCAAGGACGAGATCTACGCCTTCAAGGACAAGGGCGAGCGCGAACTCTGCCTGCGGCCCGAGCTCACGCTGCCCGTGATGCGCTTCTACTTCACGAGCGAGCTCAAGATGGAACCCAAGCCGCTCAAGCTCTTCTACTTCGGACCCTGCTACCGGTACGACCGGCCCCAGGCGGGGCGGTACCGCGAGTTCTGGCAATTGGGCACGGAGGTCGTGGGCGACGCGTCGCCGGAGGCCCACGCGGAACTCCTCGCGCTGGCCCTCCACCTCTTCGACGTGGCGGGACTGCACAACGTCGTCCTGCGCATCGGCCACCTCGCCATCCTGCGGGGCCTCCTCGAGACCCTCGTCGGCATCCCGGTCGCGCAACAGGGCAGCCTCATGCGGCTCATCGACAAGAAGCAGGTCGACGAGCTGCGCGTCGAACTGCGCAAACGCGCCCCTGCGGAGGCCGTCGAACGTTTCCTCGCCGTCTTCGGAATGACGTCCGTCGACCAACTGCGGGGCATCGAACTCGGCGAACCCGCGCAGAAGGGCGTCGAACACCTGCGACGCGTGCTCGAGGTGCTGGACGGCTTCGGCGCCACGAAGGCCACCATCCAGTTCGACCCCTCGATCGCGCGGGGGCTCGAGTACTACTCCGGCCTCGTCTTCGAACTCGACTGCCCCGACCTCGGCGCCGAGAAGCAGCTCTTGGGGGGCGGCGAGTACGACCTGAGCGCCGTCTTCGACGCCCAACCCGTCCCGACGGTCGGTTTCGGCCTTGGCTTCGACCGCACCCTCATCGCCCTCGAACGCACCGGCAAGCCCCTGGCCGTCGACGAACGCGTGGACGTCCTCGTCGCCGCCCTCTCCCCGCCCGCCGCGCCCGCCGCCCAACGCGTCGCGCAGGCGCTACGCGGCCTCGACCTCTCCGTCGAACTCGACCTGGGAGGCCGCGGCCCCAAGAAGGCCCTCCAACGCGGCAGCGCCGTGAAGGCCCGCTCCGCCGTCCTCCTCGGCGAACGCGAACTCGAACGCCGGGTGGCCACGCTCAAGAACATGGAGTCCGGCGAACAGAAGGAGGTCCCGCTGGACGCGTTGGCGGCGGCCGTGCAGGCCCTGCTCGTGCGCGAGCCTGCCGCCAAGGCGGCGGCCTAGCGGCTCTCGTACTCGGCGCGTTCCAACTCCGCCAATTTCGCCTCGAGTTCCGCGGACAACCGCCGGTAGGACTCGTTGCTGATCTCGCCCAGGCCGTATTGGACCTTGAGGCGGGCCAGTTGTTGGCGGACGCCTTCGATCTCCGTCGTGACCTCGCCCTCTTGGGCCGCCGGGCGCTCCGCCCACCGCATCTCGGTCCGCTTGACCTCGACCGTCTCGGGCGCGGCCAAGGGCGGCGCCTCCACCGCCGCGGGCCCCATCTTGGGCTGGCGCGTCAGGAAAACCAGCGCGATGACCAGCAGGAGGAGGCCGAGGCCCAGGCCCAAGCTTCCTACGATGGCGTAATTGACGCCGCCCGTGGGCAAAGCGGCCCCGGAGAGCAGCGCGACGCCATAGCCGGCCAGGCCGAGCCCGGCCACCAACAAGATCCAACCCATGGCTTTTGACACGAAAAGGTGCCTCCGAATCGGGGCGGCGTTCCATCCCGGAACCTATAAATGGATTTTTTCCTTGGGCGGCGACGAAACGATGGCGCAACCGAAGCACAAGGCGCGCGAGGTCAAGAGGAAAACCATCTTCGACCACCTCAAGGGGAGCGCGCTGTTCGTCCTCCTCATGATCATCCTCATCATCGTCGACATCGTCGCGTTCATCTTCTGGCTCAGCGGCCTCCTCTCAGGCAACCTGACGGGGATGGCGCTCTGGACGGACACGAGCTTCTACGTCTTCGTGGGCCTCGCCGCCTTCCTGGGTCTCTTCTTCCTCATCGCGAAGATCGTGCAACGACGCGTCCACGGATCGAGCACGACCTAGGCGACACCGAATCCTTTAAGACACGCGGGTCGGGTTCCAGCGCCGTTTCCCATGGCGAACCTTCGCAAGGTGCGACAGGTGCTCGATTACGTGCCCGCGACGAAGCTCGGGCGCGACCGGTACCTCGAGGCCCTCGACCGGCGACTGCACCGCGAGGTCCTCGTCGAACGCCCCTTGGCCCGGCCGGCCCGCGACGAGGCCGTGCGCGTCGTCGCCGCCGACGAATGGGAGGCCGCGCGCCGCGCGCGCGAGGAGCAACTGCTCAAGGAATCCGAGCTCGAGCACACGCGGGACGAGCTCGAACGCGTCCTCTCCCGGGAAGAGGCCCTCAACAAGGAGATCGAGGACATGCGGCAACGCCTGGCCGGCATGCGAACGGAGGCCGTCGAGAAGCGCAAGGTCGCGCTCCAGCTCGTGGGCGTGCGACGCCCCGGCACAGCAGGGGAGGCCCAACCCGGCGCGTGGGAGGTCGTCGACGAAGAGAACGTCCTCGAACCCGAACCGCCGGCCCCCGAGCCCGAGCCCAACGCGGAACTCATCGCCCAGATCGAGCGCGAGGCGCAGGCCGCCGAAGAGGCCATCCAGCGCGTCGAGGTCGAGATCGGGAAGATCGAGTCCGAACTCGAGACGCTCGCGACCGAAGAGGCCGACCTGCGCAAGCGCGCCGGCCCGTACATGCGCAACGGCTACACCCTCTACCGCCGGACCGTCGGCCGCGGCGCGAACGCGCGGGACTTCTACTTCTTCAGCAAGAAGGCCCCCAAGACGGGCACGCCCTCGAAGATGCCGGAGGGCTACGAGGTCTCCGAGCGGACGACGGGCGTCCCCGTCCTCAAGCGCGCCGGGGCCCCGGCGCGCAAGGCGTCCAAGCCGAAGCGCCGCAAGTGACTAGGCGGGTTCGCCCAGCCGCGTGCGCACGTCCCACAAGAACGGGAAGAACCGCTTCGTCGTCGTCTGGCGCAGGTAGGCCGCGCCGCTCGACCCGCCCGTTCCCCGCTTGAACCCGATGATGCGCTCGACGACGCGGACGTGGTGCTCGCGCCAGAGCGCGAAGGCTTCGTCGAAGTCCAGCAACGCCTCGCTCAACGCGTAGAGTTCGGGATGCTCGTCCGGGGCCTCGAAGACGGGAACGAGCGCCCGCGTCGTCCCGTCCGGGTCGGCCTTGGGGTCGGTGGGCACGCGGAAGCCGCGGGCGCGCAGGAGCGTGAAGTAGGCGCTGGCCACGTCGGCTTCCCCGATGCGGGCCTGCAGGCGGTCGAGCACGAGGGGCCGTTCGCGGAAGAAGGCGAGGTACGCCTCGTCCTTGAGTCCCGCGATGAACTCGATCTCGCGGAACTGCAGCGATTGGAAACCGCTTGCCGGCTTGAGGTGGTCGCGGAACTGGAGGAACTCGACGGGCGTCATCGTCTCGAGGAGGTGGATCTGGTGGGTGAGCAGGCGTTGGACGGCCGTCACGCGCGCCATCGCGTGGCGCGCGCGCCGCGCATCGCCTGCGAGCATGGCCTGGATGGCGGCCTCGAGTTCGTGGATCTGGAGCTTGAACCAGAGCTCGAAGGCCTGGTGGATGATGATGAAGAGCATCTCATCGTGGTGCGCGGGCTTCGAGAGGGGCCGTTGGAGCCCCAAGAGTTCGGGCACCATGAGGTAGTCGTTGTAGTCCATGTCGGAGGCGCCGTACGTCGTGGGTTGGCCCGGCGTCGGGTCCGTTTTGGGCTTGGCGGCAGGCGGTTTTCGGACGGTCGGACGCGGGCCACGACCCATAAGCCGTTGCCCAACTGTGTCCAACGTTTAAGGGTTCGCGGCGAGGCTAGCGCGCGTAGAGGTAGACGTCGTAGGCGATGGCCGCGAGCGCCGCAAGCCAGATGAGTCCGACGATGGCCCAACGCCACCAGGGGATGGGCTTGTGACGGGGCAGGCGCGCGACGGGCCCGACGTCGACGGGTACGGGCGCCTCGGCGGGCCGCGCGACCTTGACGGGCAGGGGAGGCGGCGCCGGCGACTTGCCGACGACGATGATCTCGCCGATCGCCTCGCCGGGGATGAACTCCAGGCTCGCCTGCTCGTAGAGTTCGTAGACGGAGGCGTCGTCGGGGGCGACGACGAGGCCCTTGATCTTCGCCTGGCGGCACCGGTGGCCGAACTTGGCGATCTCGTACGGGCCGGGCGGTTCCTCGCTGCGCACGAGGACGGCCTTGCGGACATGGCCCTTCGTGATGAGGAGGTCGGGCTTGAACTCGCCGTCGGGGACCTGGAGCGTGGGTTCCTCGACGGTCCACCCGGCCTGGTTGAAGTGGTAGGCGACCCGCCGGAGGAACACGCCGAGCCCATGGCTGGGCCGGTCTTAAGCGGCGCGATTAGGGCCGTGCGGGCTTCGGCGCCGGTTGGACCTTGTCGACGGCGTCGTTGATCTGCCGCCGGTAGTTGCGTAGCGACGCCTTCATGCGGTCGCGCGGCACAACCCAGACGTTGCGCACGAGGCGCAGCCGCGCCATGATCCAGATGACGTACGCGCTCAGGTCGAACTGGTACCACCGCAGGCCGTGGACGGCGCTTCGGGGGAAGGCGTGGTGGTTGTTGTGCCAGCCCTCGCCGAAGGCGAGGAGGCCGACGATCCACTCGTTCTTGCTGCGGTCCGGCGTCTCGAAGGGTTGGCGGCCGAACGTGTGGCAGATGGAATTGACGCTCCACGTGACGTGGTGGACGAGTCCGACGCGGACGAAGCCGCCCCAGACGATGCCGGTGAAGGCACCCATCCATCCGCCGAGGAGGAAGCCGACGACGAGGGGGATGGCGAGTCCGAGGCTGACCCAGAGGAAGAACGTGCGGTGGACGAACTGGGCGACGCGGTCGTCCTTGAATTGGCGCCCGTAGAGTTCCTCAAGCACTTCGGGCGTGCGGAAGAGCCAGCCGAAGTGGGCGTGCCAGAAGCCTTCGAGGGGGCTGTGGGGGTCGCCGTCCTTGTCGCTCTTGGCGTGGTGCTTGAGGTGGGTCGCGGCCCACTCGACGGCGGGGCCCTCGACGGCCATCGAGCCCAGGACCAGGAGGACGAACCGGACGGGCGCCGGCGCGTCAAAGCCCTTGTGGGTCAGCATGCGGTGGAAGCCGATCCCGATGCCGAGGACGGTGAGCGCGTAGAGGCTGATGAGGAGCACGAGGTCGGTGGGTCCGACCCACCGGTTCCAGAGCTGGATGATGCCGACGACGAGGGCCGCAAGCGGCGCGACAACGATGAAGAGAATCAAGAGTCGCCGAAAGAATTCCTTGGGTCCCACCACAAATCGCCTGCCCTCTCCTTAATTGCCCGCCCTTAACTAGCTGTTGGTGGAGGTTGGCCACGGGAGTGAACCCGTCGACGATTTCTTATGCGGGTTCGGTCTCGGTCGTGGGCGATGCGTCGGGTCTTCGAGTCGGAGCCCATCGAGCAGAAATGGCTCGAACGGTGGCAAAAGGCTCACGTGTACGACGCCCACCGGGGAGCTCCCGGCGAGCGCAAATTCCTGCTCCACTTCGCGTACCCGGGGATCTCCGGCTATCTCCACGTGGGGCATCTGCGCGGTTTCAGCTACAGTGACGTCTTCTGTCGCTACAAGCGCATGACCGGGCACCATGTGCTGTTTCCGGCGGGGTTCCACGCGAGCGGCATCCCGAGCGTGGGCCTCGCGCGCAAGGTCGAACGCGGCGACCCGGACACGCTCGAGTACCTTCGCAACAACGGATGTCCACCCGAGGTCATCGAGACGCTCAAGGACCCCCAGGGCGTCGTGGACTACTTCAGCCGCGTCTACGCGGACGACTACTGGCGCCGCTTCGGCTACCTCATCGACTGGCGCACGCTCTGCACGACGGTCGACCCCGGCTACAAGCGCTTCATCCAATGGCAGTTCAAGCGCCTCGAGAAACGCGGGCTCCTCGTGGTCAAACCCCACCACGGCCCGCACTGCCCCCTCGACGGCGCCGTCGCCGTGGACCCGAGCGAGACGGACATCAGCAAGGGCGGCCACGCGGAGATCAACGAGTACACGCTCCTCAAGTTCCGCCTCGACGACGGCGCCGTCCTGCCGTGCGCGACCCTGCGCCCCGAGACCGTCTACGGCGTCACGAACCTGTGGATCAACCCCGGAGGCGACTACGTGCGCGTCCGCGTGGGCGACGAGACGTGGATTGTCGCAGCCGCCGCGGCCGAGAAGCTTCGGGGCCAGCGCGACGACGTGGCGCCGCAGGCCACGCCCGAAGACCCGGCCCGCCTCCTCCAGCAGGCCGCCGCCAACCCGTTCACGGGCGCGAAGGCCCCCATCCTGCCCGCGCCCTTCGTCGACCCGAACCGGGCCTCGGGCGTCGTCATGAGCGTGCCCGCCCACGCGCCGTATGACTGGCAGGCGCTGCACGAGATCCGGCCCGACGTCCAGCCCATCGTCATCATCCGCAACCCGAAAGCCAAGGGCGTGCCGGCGGAGGAGGCCGTGAAGAAGCACGGCGTCACGAGCCAGGCCGACAAGACGGCCCTCGACGCCGCGACGGAAGAGGTCTACGCGGACGAATTCCACGGCGGCGAGATGCTCCCGAACACGAACCGCCTCGCCGGCCTCAAGGTGAGCGACGCCAAGGCCGAGATCAAGGCCATCCTCGAACAGCTGGGCCAATTCGCCACGTTGCAGGACTTCAGCGAGGACGTCGTCTGCCGCTGCGGGCGCAAAGTCGTCGTTCGACGGATCCCCGACCAGTGGTTCGTCCAGTACTCCGACGGGCCCCTCACGGAGGAATCCAAGCGCCACGCGGCCTCGATGAAGATCTACCCCGCCGAGTACCAGCGCGACATGCCGAGCGTCCTCGACTGGTTCGGCGACCGCGCATGCATCCGAAAGGGCAGTTGGCTGGGGACGGAGTTCCCGTTCAAGCCCGGCTGGATCATCGAACCCATCAGCGACTCCACGTTCTACCCCGCCTACTACATCGTCGCGCCCTACGTGAACGACCACAGGCTCAAGACCGACGACCTCACCGACGCGTTCTTCGACTTCGTCTTCCTCGGCGAGGGCAAGGCGCAAACGCGCCTCTGGGACGAGGTCCGCCAGGACTTCGACTATTGGTACCCCGTCGACATCAACCTGGGCGGCAAGGAGCACAAGACCGTCCACTTCCCGCCCTACGTCATGAACCACGTCGCCCTCCTCGAGGGCGCCAACGCCGCGAAGCGTCCCCGCGGCATCTTCGTCAACTGGTGGGTCACGCAGAAGGCGGGCCAGAAGATCAGCAAGTCCAAGGGCGGCGCCGAGCCCATCCCCAACGCGGCGAAGAAGTACAGCGTCGACGGCATGCGCCTCTACTACTGCCACGTCTCGAGCGCCCACGTCGACCTCGAGTGGGACCCCGACATCGTCCTCGACTACCGTGCCCGCGTCGCGCGCGTCTTCCAATTCGTCTCCGACCTGGCCGACTCGCAGGCGACGGCCTCACCCCCCGGCGTCGACGAGTGGCTGCGCGACACGTGGGCCGCACGCGTGCGCGTCGCGCGCGACGCCTTCGAGGCCTATGACCTGCGCACCGCCTGCAACCAACTCTACTTCGAGTTCTACAACGACCTGCAGTGGTGGGTCCGCCGCGGCGGCCGCCGCAGCCCCGCCGCGCAGGCCGTCCTGGACGCGTGGGTCCGCAGCCTCGGACCCGTCACGCCGTTCCTGGCCGAGGAACTGCACGAACTCTTGGGCGCCGAACGCCTCGTCGTCCAATCCGCGTTCCCCGAACCCGACGCCGCCGCCGGCGCAAACGGCGTCCAGGCGCGCGAGGACTTCCTGCGCGCCGTCCTCGACGACATCCACTCGATCGTCCGCGTCACCCAGATCAAGCCCAAGCGCGTCGTCGTCCACACGGCGCCACGCTGGAAGGTCCGGGCCCACGCCGCCGTCCTGGAGGCCGTGCGGGCCGGCCAACGCAACCCGGGTGACGTCATCAAGCGGCTCCTGGCCGACCCCGACCTCAAGGCCCACGGCAAGGACGTCCCGGCCTTCGTCCAGCGCGTCATGAAGGACGCCCGCGCGGAAGAGGCGCCCGCCCACGTCGACGAATTCGACGTCCTCGCCTCGGCGCGCGAGTTCCTCGCGCGCGAACTCGAGAGCGCCGTCGAGGTCTACCGCGCCGACGACGCCGACGCGCCGGACCCGGGCAAGAAGCGCAACGTGGCTGCTCCGCGCAAGCCCGCGCTCTACGTCGAGTAAGACTTTTCTGGTCGTCGGCCGTTTGGGCCCCCATGGCCGAGGACTGCCTCTTCTGCAAGATCGCCGCGGGCTCGATCCCCTCCCACAAGGTCTACGAAGACGAGGCCGTCGTCGCCTTCCTCGACATCCGCCCGCTCGCGCTCGGCCACACGCTCGTGATCCCCAAGCGCCACGCGGCCCGCTTCGAGGACCTCGATGCGGAGGCGGCGGCGCGGCTCTGGAAGGCCGTCCACAAGCTGTCGCCCCACCTGCTCAAGGCGGTCCAGGCGAGCGGGAGCACGCTGGCCATCAACAACGGGCGCGAGGCCGGCCAGGAGGTCGGACACGTCCATGTCCACGTCGTCCCGCGCTTCGCGGGCGACGCTGCCGGCCCCATCCATTCCTTGGCGTGGAAGCGGCCGAACGTGGCAGCGGACGAGCTGGGCAAGTTGGCCGAGCGCGTGCGGCGCGCCGTGCCCATGCCAGGCAAGCCCGCGTCGGTCTAGGTCGCCATCGCGAGCCGGATCCCGTCGCGCACGCCGGGCGACAGGCCGACCATGATGATGCCGAGCTTGACGAGGTTCACGAGGTTCTCCCGCCCCTTCAACTCGTCCTGGGCGCTCGAGTCAATCGCGACGACGACGAGGAGCACGATAAGCAGCTTGAGCGGGATCATGACCATCGCCGTCGGGTAGTCCCCGAAGGGCGCCGGCAGCCCGAGTCCGTCGACGACGTCGATGAGGAACCGCGGCAGGACGTGCTTCTCGGAGTAGTGGTAGAGGTCGATGCCGAGGCTCGTCATGAGGGCGTCCGTCATCTGGCCGAAGACCATGAGGAGGTTGATCGGCAGCGTGTAGTGCAAGAGGAGCGGGTGCACGCCGATCGCGCCTCTCGCGACGCGACGCGTGACCCAGGTCCCGAGCCAAATCACGATGGGCCCGGCCAGGAGGAGCCCGATCGTCCGCGGGTAGCGTCCGGGCTCGACGGTCCATGCGCCCGCCAGTTGCCGCTGGAAGAGTTCCTGCATCCCAATGATCGTCAGGAAGACGGCCACGGCCTCCAGGAGCACGACGATGGCGAGGAACGTGACGTGGCGGCCGTGCTCGCGTCGCGCGGCCGTGCCCGGGTGGGGTTCCGCGCCGCCGAGGACGCGGCCCTTGCGCCACACGGTGTACGCCACGAGGCCGGGCGCGAGGACGGTGGCGAGGAAGATCCACCACTGCACGGGCCACACGAGGCCCGCGCTGTCCGCGACGGGCGGGTACGCCCGCGTGGCCGCGTCGGCGGCGTACGGTTGCCAGTTGGCGACGCCCCCGACCATCCACTTGACGACGTAGTAGGATCCGATGAAGAGGAAGAACAGGCCGTAGGCGCCCAGCAGCACGTGCGGGTCGAGGCGTTGGCGTGCCGTCACGAACCGGTGGCCGATCCAGTAGGCGATGGCGGCGGCCCCGACGGCCACGAGCGGATTGGCGACCCATCGGATGTAGGTGGGCCCGCTGGCCCACAGGGCGGCGTAGAGGGCCACGAGCAGGACCAGGCTGTACGCGTAGTATTCAAGGCCCTTGGCGAGCCCTTTGGCCTCCGCGACGCGGCGCGCGCGGTGCGCCCATAGGAGAAGCCCCACGGCGACGAACGTGATCTCCACGTAGATGATGGGCGTGATGAAGAAGATGCCCAGGTACTGGTCGAGGAACCCCGTGCCGTGCAGCGCGGCCGGCTGCGCAGAGCCGTAGGGGGCGAAGAGGTCGCTGTCCTCGAGGACGCGGTACACGCTTCCCCAGACGAGGAAGGGGACGACGGCCAGGACCATGCCCGTGTTGACGCGCTCGTTCAACTCCGCCATGAGCCGGTAGGCCCAGAGCAGGATGAGCGCGAGCACGAGGGCGAGGTTCGCGGTGTTGACGGGATTGTAGCCTTCGTCGCAGAGGATGGGCGCCCAGATGTAATCGTAGAAGAAGCCGTGGCCGGTCTCGAGCCCGACGCACCGTGCGTCGTTCACGCCGAGCGGCGGCGACGGCGGGTCCCAGAAGACCGCGGGCGCGATCCAGGAGAGGACGAAGGCGAGCGCGACGAGGCCGCCGAGGATGGCGAGGAAGACCCAGGACGGGACGCGTTCGAGCCATGCCGCGGTCCTACGTCCCTCTGGGTCCACTCCTGCACCTCAAAAGCCTTATGAGCGGCGCGAAATTCGGCGCGCCGTTAATACCCTGCGGTTGTACGATGGAGGCGGCGTCATGGGATTCGACAAGTGGAAACAGATGGTCTTCCCCCGACGCGTCCTCGTCGGACACCGAGTGCTCTCGCAATTGGGCGACTTGGTCGAAGGGCTCAAGTTTGAGCCGCGCGCGACGATCGTCGCCGACACGACGACCAAGCGCATCGCGGGAGACGACGCGGCCCGGCTGCTCAAGGCCGCCGGCCATGCCGCCAAGTTCTGTCTCATCCAAGGCCCCACGATGGCGTCGGTCCGCGCCGTGAAAAAGGCGGCGAAGGCGTCGCGTGCGTCCTACCTCATCGGCGCCGGCGGCGGCAGCGTCATCGACGTGGCGAAGTTGGCCGCCTACGAGCTGGACGTCCCGTACATCAGTCTCCCCACGTCGGCGGCCCACGACGGCATCGCGTCGGCCAACGCGAGCATCAAGGAGACCGAGGGCAACGTCAGCAAGACGGCCAAGGCGCCGGAGGCCATCGTCGCCGACACGCACCTCATCGCGCAGGCGCCGTACCGCATGCTCGCGGCGGGATGCGGGGACGTCCTGGCGAATCTCGTCGCCGTCAAGGACTGGGAACTGGCCGCCACCCTCAAGGGGGAGGAGTTCTCCTCCTTGGCCGCCGCGCTCTCCCGCACCTCGGCCGAACTCGTCCTCCGGGAGGCCCACGCCATCCGCCCCGGGCTGGAAGAGGCCGTCTGGGTCGTCGTCAAGAGCCTCATCACGAGCGGCGTGGCCATGAGCGTCGCCGGGACCTCGCGCCCCGCCTCCGGCTCCGAACACCTCTTCAGCCACATGCTCGACCGGCTGGCCCCGGGTGTCGCCATGCACGGGGAACAATGCGGCGTCGGCACGATCATGATGATGCGCCTGCACCGCGGCAACTGGCAGGAGATCCGCGACACCCTGCGCACCGTCGGCGCGCCGACCACGGCCAAGGAGATGCGCCACAAGCCCGGAACGATCCTGTCCGCCCTCCAGGGCGCCCACACGATCCGGCGCGACCGGTACACCATCCTCGGCGAAACGGGCCTCACCCGCGAGGCCGCCAAGAGCCTCGCCCGGGAGACGGGCGTCTTCTAGACGACGCGGCCGCGGCCAAAACGCAAAGATACCACCTGCCCGCATGTCCGCGCGTGCGACGCGTCACCCTCGTGGGCGAACGCTGGGCCCGGGCCGGTGCCACCTTCCTCAACGAGCAGCCCTGCGAGGTCGCCGACGCCTGCCCCGTCGCCAAGGCGTGCCAGAACCTTCCCTGGGACCGCGAGTTCCGCGTTGTCAACGTGCGCGGCGTCCACCACGGCGTCTGCGTCGTGCACGAGCAGGGCGCCCACGTGGTCGAAGTCGAGGAGGTGCCCCTGCGGGCCAGCCTCGAGGTCTCCAAGACGCGCGGGACGGCCGCGCGTTGGACGCCGCCCGTCTGCCACATCCGGGGCTGCGTCAACTGGGACCGGTGCTTCCCGCACGGGCCGCAGGCGGGCCGCGAATACACGCTTGCGCGCGTGGAGGGCCGCCTGGATTGCCCCATGGGTTACGAGTTGGTAGGCGTCGAGTTCCGCGAAAGGTAACCGGGAACCGCGACAAGGCAACGTAAGAACTTATACCGCCCGAGGTCGAGTTTCTGGCGGGTGGTCGTTACGTACCGCGCTGGCACGATGGTCCTCCTGTCACTCGCCCTCCTTCTTGCCGGGTGCAGCGGCGGAGGCGAAGGCACCGCGAAGTCGGCCGGGGCGCCGCTGTCGGCGCCCGACGCCGAGTTCGACGAGAACACGGGCGCCATCGTGGGCCAAGTGCTCTCCGCCGAGTACGAACCCCTCGCGGACGCCGGCGTCGGCCTCTTGGGCACCGACGTCCAGACGACGACGGCCCTCGACGGAGGCTTCACGCTCAGCCACGTCCCGCCCGGCGAGTACACGCTCGTGGCGGCCAAGCTCGGCTTCCGCCAAGGGCAAGCGACGGTGCGGGTCGAGGCCGGCCGGGAGGCCGACCCCGTGACGCTCACCCTCGAACGCGTGGCCGTCGCGGAGCCGTACTACAAGGTCGAACAATTCACGGGGTACATCACGTGCAGCGTCGGCTCCGCCGTCCTGCTCTCCGAGGAGTGCGGGCAGGGCCTGCAGACGGACGTCGGCACGTTCGGCACGAACGCCCGCAACAAGATCGATTGGCGGTTCAACCTGACCACGGTCGAAGGGTTGCAGGACGTCTACATGGAACTCGACTGGGCGCCCGCCTCGGCCGCCGCGACGAAGCTCGGCTTCAACGTCGCGCACGGGTTCAAGTGCACGCCGAACTGCGGCAGTTCGATGCCCGCGTACTGCGGCGTCTTCAAGAACTTCGGACCGCCCGTCCAACGGTGCGACATCCCCATCGACAAGCTCGGCGTCAAGGACCCGGCCAAGGACCTGCCGTGGGACATCACGGGTCGCGCGTGGGCGGCGCCCGTCAACAAGACGGACGTACCCGTCGTGGTGCTCGAGCAACCCTTCACGATGTACCGCACCGAGTTCTACGACATGGCGCGCCCCGAGGGCTACACCGCCGTGCCTCCCGACTAGGCGGGCCGCATCGCATGGACGGGGGACGCGTCGAGGAACAAGTTTTAATGGCATGGCCGCCTGCCCGCAACCCCATCAAACTCACACCGGGCACGTAAATACATTTGGACGCGTACGCACTCTCTTTTCGGGTGGGGGAGGTCCGGAACTGCGGCCCGGGGGTTCTGGATTATTTTGGCGCCATCGGACCTATACTAAGCGGATTACTCCATAGGAGTAACTCCGCGTAGTATAGGTCCAAGTAAGGCGCCTGATCGATGGCCAACCCCGTGCCTCGTCCCGTCCCTTCCCCCTCTGAAAATTTGCATGCGTACGCGTACGACGCCCGACGGTACTGAGCCGGTCAAACCCGTGTCCGCCCCTGGTGCAACCGGTGACAGCCCGCCCTCGATTAGAAGAACGACGCCTAAGCCTAGGGGCCGGCTCATGTTTCGTGGATCGTGCCTGAAGGCCGGTCTTGCCGCCTCGAGTTACAAGGGCTTCACGAACGGTGCGGCCAAGGCGCCGAATATGGGGATCCAAATAGCCACCGCCTTAACTCGTTCACGACGCAATGCGCGACCGTAGAGACGCCCATAGACGCGCTGACAAGCAAGCTCGCATAACTCGTGCCACGCGACGGCCAGAGCCTGCCGGGCCCATGGGCTCCGCTCGAGGTCCAATCGGCACTGCCGCATCGCTTCTTCCACCGACTTCTGCATGACCGATTCGATGGAGAGGGCCGCCACGTGGCGGTCGCCGAGCAACTGGAGCCCATTGACGAACTCTGCCAGCACAATCGCTCCGCCCTTCATGTGGAGACGCTGGACCGCATCGTTCCCACCGGTGTTCCTGGCGAACGTCCGAAGATGGCGGTCCACGTACTCATGGTACTCACGACCCGTCCACTCCGGAAGCTCGAAACGGGTGCCCTCGCCCCCAAACAACGACACAGTCTCGCCGATACCGAAGAGGCGACGCTCGTAATCCACCCAAAAATTGGTGCCGCCGGGCGTCGTTACGACGGTGTATCCCGACGGGGCCGTGTCATTAGCATCCGTGGGGTGCCCGTCGATTTGTTCCCGAACGCGATCTACACTATCGTGGAGGCGCGCAGCAATCGAAACAACGTGACGCGTGGAAAACGATAACATTCCAACCGACTCCAGCCGTGCTCACCCTAAATCCTGGAACCCCACCCTTAATAAATTTGATGATGCCCGGAGAACGGAAGCCGAGGCCGGACGATGCCACGAGGGCTTTTCGGAACGAAAAACAAGGCGCTGCACGGCCGCCCTTCCTAGGTCCCACCTGCCCACCCCCACTCCTCCTCGTCCCCCGTTCTTTCCACCGCGACCACCGACGCGGGCTCGACCGGCCCAGGGCGGCGCACGAGGACCCCCAAGCCCTCCGCCAGCCGCCAGACCCGACCCGGCCCGACGTCGACGATTTGTCCTTCGACGAGAGGTTGGAGGGTTCGGCAAAGCGCCGTCAACGAGATCTGGAATTCTCGGGCGACCTCGGCGAGGCCTCGCGGTCGTTCCGCCAGGGCGTGCAAGAGTCGCGCCCGCGCTGGGTAGCGAAGGTGGGCGTACAGCTGTCGCACGCGTCGCGAGTCGCATCCGGAGCCCGCGGCGAACCAGTGGACGAAGAAACCGAGTTCCTCGCGGTCCACGAGGTGCAACCGCAGGAGTAGCGCGAGGCGTCGTTCGATGGACTCGATGTGGACTTCGAGGAGGGCCGCGAGGTCCCTGGGCCTCAGGCCCGGTTCCCGACGCAAGGCACCGAGGATGCGTTGGGCCAACGCGTCCGAGGAATCCAAGCGGCGCACAATGTAGGCGCATTTCTCCCAGTATAAGCCGGGTCCCTGATTTGGCGCTACGAAGTCCCTGATTTGACGCGACAATGAGTGAGTAAAGCGGTTAGGTTCAACCCGGGCAGACGTCCCGCGCGTTGACTTCCCCTTGGCCCGAGTAGACGTGGTATCCGGATTCGTCGTCGTAGAGGTAGACGAAGTCGCCGACCGTCCCCGAGTTGGGGTCGAAGGCCCGCCCCGAGTGGTTGATTCCGCCGGGCGGCTCGGCGATGGGAATGAAGAAGCCGATGGAGAAGACGCACGCCGTGTGGTTCGCGCCGGCCGTCTGCGCACCCGCGAGGATCATCAACGCCAAGGTCCCGGCGGCGAGCGTCCGCAAATGAATGGTGGTCATGGGGCTCCCGATGCGACGACGCGGCCCGTTTCTATGGCGCTTGTGGTTGCCACGCTTGCCGTACCTCGCTCCCGCGGGTCGAGATTGCGCGGAATTGTCTAGCCAACATCCACCCGAGTGAACGCCAGTCGGGTGGAATGATCCACCCCAGTGAACGCAAGTTGGCGCTTTTGGCATAAGGGCCCCGCAGCGACGATGGTGTTGTCGGTGCGACGATGGCCCGAACCCCCGCCTCCCACGCTCTCTGGCAACCCGGCCGCCTGCTGCGGCTCGCGAACGCGCACGACGCGTTCGACCAAGGCATGGTGGGCGCCATCGCGTTCGACCTCGCCGCGCCGGTGGAGGAGTTCCCGTGAGGAGGGGCTTTGCGGTTTTCACCCTCCTCATGGGCCTCCTCGCCCCCACCGCCTCGGCTTCCCTGCAAGCCGTCGCGGACGAACCCGCCGACCGCATCTACGTCTTAACCACCGGCGCCGCCGGACACCCGGCGCCGGCTCTTTCTCGCCCCGACGGGACTCCCGTCCCGCCGCTCGCCCTCGTCAACGAATCGGGCAATATGTCCACCTACGCGAGCGCTCCTCTTCCCGCGGGCGTCTACCGCGTCCTGGCCGGAAACGAGTCCGTCCTCGTCGCCCTCGGTAGCGACTCCGCCATCGCCGCCGTCGAACAGCTCGCCCGATCCGTGGGGAACCTCACGGCCCGCCTGCGCGCCCTTGAGGCGAACTCCACAGCGACCCAGCGGTCCCAGGCGGCCGCGATTGAAGTCCTCGGGGACAACGTGTCCGCGCTCGTCGAGAATGTCACTCTCGCCCGTTCGGACGCACGCGCCTCCCGCGTCGCCGTCGAGAACATCCACATCCCCACCGACCTGCCTCGCCGCTCCGACGTCTCCGACGCGGTCAAGACCACGGGCAAGGAATTCCGCGAAGCCCAGTCCCTCCTGCTCTACCCCCTTGCCGGCGTCGCGCTCCTCGTCATCGCGGAGGGCGTCGGCCTCGCCCTCCTCATCCGCCGGCCGCGTGCCGCCTCTGCCGACGCATTAGTCGCAAACATCGAAACCATGGCCCGCGCCGAGACCACGCGCGAAGCGACGTCCAGGACAGCCCCGTGGACCTTCGGCTACGTCGACTCCGACCCTCCCCTTCCTGCGCCCTTCCAAACCACGCCACCTACCCCCGCACGGTCGCAGGAAACCGACGAGCCCCGCCTCCCGCTTCCGGGAGTCTCGGGCCTCGTCCCGTCCCCCACGGCTTCGGAGGGAGGCCGTGGGGACGGCTCGCGGGAGACGACCGCGGCCCCTTCCGGCTCGACTGCCCCCATGGTGCAACCAGAAGCGTCTGACCCGGGCGGCCGCGGCGTCTCTCCTTCTCTTCTCAACGTTCGCCACGTCGAGGTCCCCGCATGAGATCCATCCTAGCCGCCTGGTGCCTGCTCGCGATCGCCTCGCCCGCCGCCTTGGCGGGCTTCGACTGGCTCAACCCCAACTCGTGGGGCGACGCCCTCGGACCCCCCGACCCGACGCCTTACGCGCGCGACGCGGACTTGAGCGGCGTCCTCGGCAAGGTCCAACTCACGCAGATCTCGGGCATCACGAGCCTCACGGTCGTGGATTACGACCAGTTCGCGCTCATGCTCATCCCCACCGCGACCGAACTCACCGTCCGCCAGATCCCGAAGGCGAGTGCGGGTGAGGGTCGCGCGACGCAGACGAGCGTCCTCCAACCCACGTCCACCCTGAGCGTCGTCAACGGGCCCTTCTTCTCGTGGTACGCGGGCGCCGCCGAGAATCCCGTCGAGGCCGCCGACGACCCGACCTACCAGTTCCTCCACGTCCCCGCCCGCCTGAGCGTCCCCAACGTGGTCCCATTGGAGGATCTGGAACCGAACGGCATCGTGG
>Ga0070694_100000006_pt1 | contig 100858 bp, 104 predicted proteins | sample KBSK1251metaG_FD_65470 | JGI IMG/M metagenome (GOLD analysis project Ga0070694, IMG submission 65470) | Corn, switchgrass and miscanthus rhizosphere microbial communities from Kellogg Biological Station, Michigan, USA - KBS K1-25-1 metaG | ecosystem: Host-associated > Plants > Roots >...
AGGGCCACCCGGAAGTCTCGTTCCGGCGGCTACAGGTCGCCCAGGGGTCCGCCAAGCCGCTTCCTTCGAAGAAGACGCAGGACGGTTTCGTCGGGCGCTTGGAACTCTTGCACAAGGCCGGCCTGCGCCCGGCGCGCTCGTTCGGGGGCGTCGGCGTCGTCGGGCCCGACGACGTCCTGGACGCCACCGTCCTGGCGTGGTCGGCGGACCGCGTCGCCCGCGGCCACGCCCAGACGCTGCCGGCCGTCGACGTCCCGACGGATCCGCGCACCGGCCGACCCGTCGCCATCTGGTCCTAAGCAAGCCGTTAAACGCCTCCGCGCATTGGGCGCGCCATGGGCTGGTGGTTCGGGCGAAAGAAGCGCGAGGCCGAACCCGAGAAGCCAAGGGCCCCGTCCGTCCTGCGCGTGCGCGGCGACGTCATCGCCCTCATCTGCCAGTCCGCGCGCGCAAGCCACCCCCGCGAGTTCGGGGGCGTCCTGCGGGCCGACAAGGAGGAGATCATCAGTGAGCTCCTTCTCCTGCCCGGCACGGTGAGCGGGCAGACGCACGCCATCTTCCAACTCCACATGCTGCCCATCGACTTCGCGGTGCGCGGCACCGTCCACAGTCACCCGAGCGGGACGCCGCTGCCCTCCGAGGCCGACCTCGATCTCTTCCGGCGCTTCGGCCGGCGGCACATCATCATCGGCTCGCCCTACAACGAGCGCTCGTGGCGGGCCTACGACGGCCGCGGCGAGCCCATCCGTGCCGAGGTCGTGGATTAGGCGTTGCATCGCTCCGGAGGCGGACCGTCCGGTAGGCTGCGCTGGTTGTGCCACGAACGGGCCCCTTGCGAGAAGGCCTCGAGGGAGGCCTCGCTCGAATCAATCTGCCAATCGAGGACGTCCTTGGATTCGCGTTCGTACTTGCCCGAGTTGAACCAGACGAGTCCCCGCACGCGCGGGTAGTCGCCGCCTGAGATCTTCGTGAAGGCCTCGCGGACCCAGTCGGCCTTGTTGCCGCCGTCCTCGGTCGAGGAGACCTCGGCGATGAGGATGGGTTGCGTCGTCTGGCGGCTCACGGCGCAGTAGGCCTCCAGGAAGATGGCGTCCCAGCGTTGCCAACCCCATTGGGCGTGGCCGCCCCAGTTGTACCCGTCGATGCCGATGAAGTCGACGTACTGGGCACCCGGGTAGGGGCCCATGAAGCCCGTGTTCTGGCCGACGCTGTAGTGGTTGACGGCCCACACGAACTTCACGTCGCCCGGGCAACGGGAGGTGAAGGCGTCGTGGATCTTGATCCAGGCCGCGCGGTACGTCTCGTTCGTGTTCGGATGCGTGCCGTCGGGGGCGACGAAGCCGATGCCCCACCAGAACCATCCGCCGTTGAACTCGTGCATCGTGCGGATGAGCACGGGCTGCTGCGTCTCGCGGGCCACGCGGCAGGTGCCCTCGGCGAAGTCGTTCAAGTACTCGTCCAGGGTGGGCCTCGTCCCGTCGCGCAGCGGCGTCCGGGCCGAGCCTTCGACGATGTCGCGCGTCGTGAACCCGTGCGGCTCCCAACTCAGCTGCGCGAGGGCGCCGTGGCCTGCGATGTGGCCGACCGTGTGGCTCACGTTGTCGAAGGGCGTGTACCAATCGAGGAACACGTCGACGATGTCGACCTTCGTGCCGATCTTGTCTTCGAAGTCCTGGATGAGCGGCTTGCTGTCCGTGGGCCAATCGCCCAACGAGGCACCCACGAGGGGTCGCTCCTCCTCGAGGTTCTGCACGCCGTGCCGGTCCGGTCGTCCACCTCCGGTGAAGATGAAGTACAGTCCAGCCAGGACCAGCGTGAGGACCACGGCCACACGGAGCAGGCCGCCCAGGAACTGGGCGGCCTTGCCCCGACGTGGGGGTTCCGGTTCGTAAGCGGCCATGCAGTCCTACGAGCGCGTGTAGGCTTCCTTGTCTCCCCATTGACCGATGAGGGTCCAGTCGCTCAGGAAGTCCGTTGACAGACCGTTGGGGTACTCCGCGCTCGGCTCCGTCGTGTGTTTGTCGATGAGGACGACGAGGTCGGGGTGCGAATCCAGGGCGAGGCCTCGCGCGTTCGCGTTCTCGAAGAAGCTCGGCATGTAGTCCGCGTCGTTGGCCGTGAGGCTGCGGTAGCCCGCGCGGGACTGCCAGCTGCCGGCCACGACGTAGTCGGTGCCGCGCTCGTCGAGGGCCTTCCACGCGGCAAAGTCATCGTCGTCGTACTGCCGGTCCCAGGGCTCGAGCGCCAGGGCGGTGGGCAACGTGACGAGCATCACGGCGCCTAGGAGGCCGAAGAGGGCGGCCGCCTTGGCCTTGGGGCGCGCGGTCTCGATGATGCGCGCGAGCTCCGCGATGGGGAGCGCGGCCAGGAGGACGAGCCCGAGGCTCAGGTAGACGACGGTGCGGTGGGGGATGAACGAGATCCCCAGCCAGTCGACGAGGACGAGCGGCAGGAGGAGCACGCTCCACAGGAGGGCGAAGAGGTGAAGCTTCGTCCGGCGCCAGACGGCGATCGCCGCGCCGCAGAGGGCCAGGAGCATGATCGGCGTCGTGATCATCCACGGCAGGTTGACGAACTCCGGCAACGGCGGGGCCGAGGAGGGGCTCGCGAGCAAGTGTCCGAACTGGGGCACGGCCTGGTCGAAGATGAGGCTGAACCCGCTCCACCCACGCATCATGACGAGGACGACGAGGAACGCGCCCAGCGAGCCTCCGGCCATGGTCGTGGCCCAGCGTCGCGTCTGGGGCTTCACCGTGTAGAGCATGAAGAAGATCGCCACGGGGGGAAGCAGGAGAGCGACGACCCAGGGGTGGATGACGAAGAGGAACAAGGTCAATCCGCCCGCGGTCGGCAGGCCCCAGTTCGCGCCTTCGATGCCGCGCAGGAGGCCCAGGATGAGGAAGGGCAGCACGGCGAGGTCGATGGCCGTCGGGAAGAGCAGGTCGGTGCGGCGGATGTGCTCGGGCAGGACGGCCAGCAGGAGCGCGGCGGACAGGGCGGCGCTCACGTGTGTGTAGCGTCGGGCCAGGAAGAACATCCCGACGACGGACGTGACCCCCAAGAGCGGCGGTAAGTAGCGTGTGACGGTGTAGAACCCGTCCGTGCCCAAGAGCGTCAATGGGCTCAACAACAGCATGAAGCCTAAGGGGTAGTCGTGGACGCCCTTGCCTTGGACGAGGTCCCACGTGCGCGCCATGTGGAGGTAGGGGTCCTCGGCGCCGATGATGTGCGAGGAGAGGGGGTCGCGGATGCGCAGGTAGAACGCCAGGAGGGCGATGCCGGTGAGCGTCGCCATCTGGACGAGCGTGAACCGGGGCTTCGTCGTGGGTTGGATGCGGGAGAGCATGAACGCGGGCAGTTTGAAGCGATCACGCCGCTCGGGCGCGGGTGCCGGGGGTTGCGGCGGGTTGGGGTCCGCAGCGGCGGGCTGTTCGGCGGTCTTTGACATCGGGTTGGGGGTGGTTTTGGGGGTTGTTTTTCGGGCGTTCACTGTGGCACACTCCGTGCGCGCGCGACCCGCGGAGCAGGCAACGCGCTGAGTTCGAAGGTCGTGTACGACTTGTACGCGTAGATGGGCGCGGCCGCGAAGATGACCGCATAATAGACGAGCCAGACCGACAGGAGCCACCGGGCGGCGACGAACCCGCCGGCCTCGCGCGACAACTCCCAGTTGTGGACGACGAGGGCGAGGCCGATCAGGGTGAGCACGGCGGCGATGCTGGACTCGAAGGGCGTCGTCTTGATGGCCTGCCGCAGCGCCTCCCCGGACGTGAGCCGGCGGGTGGGCGCCTTGGGGGTGCGGACGAAGGGGATCTTGAAGCCGAGGGCGCCCTTGAGGGCGCCGAAGCTGTTGCTGAACTTGACGGCCATCCACATGCCCAGCACGCGCGTCGTGCCGCCGAAGGAGAGCCGCAGGTGCCGTCTGAGGACCATGTGGAGCCGCGTGAAGCCGTCGACGAGGAGGAACCACGGCACGAGGCCGATGAGGAGGATCTCGTTGGCGTGGTGGGACGAGATCTGGTAGCCGAGGAGTTCGCCGGCGCCCATGACGAGCAGCGAGAAGGCGATGACGAGGAGGAAGAGGCCTTCGAACCAGTGGATGTTGCCCACGAGGTAGTCGAAGCGTTGGCGGCCCGTGAGCCGTCCAAAGAAGATGTCGCGGAAGTGGCCGCGCATGACCTGGCCGCCGCCGAAGGCCCACCGGTAGTGTTGCTTCTTGTAGCCGCCGAACGTGGCGGGGATGAGGCCACGGCCGTACGTCTTGTTGACGTAAAGCGAGTGCCAGCCGCTCGTCAGGAGGCGGACGGAGAGCTCTGCATCCTCCGTGATGTAGTCCTCGCCCCAACCGCCGACCTCGACGAGGGCCTGCTTGCGCAGGATGCCCATCGTGCCGCAGAAGATGATGCTGTTCTCTTCGTTCCTCGAGGGCAGGATGGTGCGGTAGAAGTACTTGTCAGCCAGGTAGTAGTGCTTCGTCAGGAAGGACTGGCCCTCGTTGCGGTAGTCCTGAGGCGTCTGCAGCCACGCGAGTTCGGGGTCGATGAAGTAACCGACGGTCTCCTGCAGGAACTCGGGGACGACCTGGTAGTCGGCGTCGATGACGGCGACAAGGTCCACGTCTTCCGGCGTGACCTTGAGGAGCCGGTTGAGCGCGCCCGCCTTGTACCCCTTGCGGTCGGTGCGGTGGACGTAGCGGATGCGGTTCTGTTCGCAGAACTGGCGCAGCGGGACGGAGCACTCGGGCTTGGTCGAGTCGTCGCCGACCATGATGAGGATGCGGTCCTCGGGATAGTCGAGGGTCAGCAGGCTCTTGAGGGAGTCGATGACGAGTTCGGGCGGTTCGTTGAAGGTGGGGACCTGGAACGCGATCTTGGGCACGTAGTACTTGGAGAACGGCGTCGCCTTCGGCGCGCGGTTCCAACGCTTGCGCGTGGCCACGTCGATCGTGTAGAAGCTGTAGAGGAGGACCATGGTGAGGCTGAAGGTCTCCGCGACGAAGAGGCCGAAGGCGAACGGGCGCTTGAGCGAGGGGACGGTCGGCAACGTCGCGGTGAGGCTGTAAAGGAGGTAGCCCACGACGATGGCCAGGAGCGCGGTGAGGGCGAAGATGCCGTAGAGGCGCCACGAGTAGCGGGACATGGCGGCGCCGACGCAGGCGCCGAAGACGCCGAAGGCGAACTCGATGGGGGAGAACGAGTAGATGCCTTCGGCGAAGTGGACGAGGTAGTACGAGGACGTGGGGAACTCGGGGTAGTTGACGAGGACGTAGGCGAAGACGTAGAGGACGACGCCGGCGAGGGCGCCGATGCCGAGGCCCGTGCAAAGGCGGGCCACGTTGTGCATGAGGAGCCCGCCGCGCAAGTAGAGGGTCGCGATGAAGCCGCAGACGGCGCCCGCGAGGAGGAACGCGCGCAGGAAATCGTGGGGGCTGTTGACGGCGTCCCCGAGTTGGGATAGGGCCTCGCCGAGGTTGGCGGCGGGGGCGCCCAGCATCCGGAGCATGAGGTATCCGCAGCCGGCGAGGAAGCCGCCCGCGACGGCGCCGCCCACGATCGCGAACAGGGAGACGAGGCTCGTGCGCATGCGGATCGTCGGCGCGGCCGTCGGCGTGGACGTGAAGGCGAGGAAGCCCAGGCACGAGCCGGGGACGAGGTACCACGGCAGCGACCGACTGAACCAGTCGAGGGACGTGAGCGGGATCGCGTCGTCGCCGACGAAGAGGTTCACGTTGAGGACGAGCAGGACGAGGACGTAGACGATGAGGCCGACGAAAAGGCCGAACACGATGCCCAGCAGCGAGTAGGGGACGCGCGTCGGGTGGTTCGCGCGCGAGGGCGGGCCCGTCAAGCCTTCACCTCGAACTCGCACGCGGCCTGCCCGCGAAGGCGGCACGCGATCTCCTCGACGCGGGCGCTGTCGCCGAAGACCTGCCTGCACGCCTCTTGCATCCGGGCGCGCCCGACGACACACCCTTCCCGCGCCATGGAGCGCGGGCTGTGCACGCATTCGCGGCAGCCGAAGAGGCGCAGGTGGAAGGCGCCGGGCAGGCGACGAAGGATCCGAGGTTCGCCCAGGCCTTCGAGCACGAAGCGGTCGAGGGCCCGGTCGATGTGGGGCACCGGCGACTCATCGTTGACCCGACGCCTCCACAGCCGGATCGTGGGCGGCGGGGTCCGAGAGGCCGTGGGCGCGGGCGGGGGGGCGCCGGCGGAGGGTCGAAGGCGACGTTGACCTTTCCCGGCCGCCAGGACGGGCGGGCCCTCCGGTAACGGGAGGAGGCTCTGGACGAGGAAGAGGGCGATGATGAGGACGAGGATCGCGAGGCCGCCGATGATGAGGAAGAGCGCGGCGTGGGAGAGGAACTCGCCCGCGCCTTCGGTGAACAGGAACGGCGTCATGCCGCACCTCGCAGTGCCCAAGCGGTGGCCGCGCTAGGCGGTCCCGGATGACGGGGGGAAGGGGGCGGGATCGGGCGGTCTAGGTTCGTTGGCATACAAACTGCGTCGTGAAGGCCTGGCCCGGAAGGGACCAGAGGGGTTCGTCGATGAGGCTCGGCGAGGTCGTGCCGACGGCCGACTGTGAGTCGGGCGTCTCGGGCGTGGTCTCGTTGCCGCGCTCGCGGTCGAACCGGATCGTCGTCGTCATGGGGCTCAGTTCGCACCCGCCGACGTGGGAAGGCCACCAGGTGGCCAGGGCGGGCAGGTCGTACCGGAACGTGAGGACGATCTCGCGCTCGGCCTGCGGAGCCAGCTCGATGGGGCCGGCGATGACGTCGGCCCGCGCGACGGCGACGTCTTGGAGGTGGAGCAGCGCCGTCAGGTTGCGGATCAACAGCACGGAGTCGTTCGTGTTCCAGAGCGTCGCCCGCACGACGGACACGGGGGCGCCCGTCGACGAGTCCCAAGCAAACGTGGCGGACCCGATGCACGGCGTGTCGGCGAGGGAGGCGCAGTTCTCGAGGGAGCTGGCCAAGGAGGTGCCCAAGTGCGTCTGCCATTCCGCTTCGGTGCCGTACGGGACCAAGACCGGCCGCTGCATGACGAGGAAGGTCGCGACGCCGCGGACCTCGAAACGGGTGTGTTCGCCCTCGCGCACATGCGAGGTCAGCCAGGGGCCCAGGAACGCGGTCGAGAATGCGGCGTCGACGTCAAGGGAACCGTCGGACGCCGGTTGGAAACGGACGGAGACGTTGCGACCCTCCCAGTTGACGCGTTCGCCGTTGACGAGGAGTTCGTGCTCGAGGCGCACGAGTTCGGCCGCGGAGCGGTGGGGATTGTGGAATGTCACGTGGGAACGGATGCCGGTCGTGCTCGAATCGACCGAGCCCCAACGGTTCTCCATGCCGACGTAGGTGATTGTACTGTCGGCGCGGACCTCCGCCAGGTACCAGAAGATCGAGAGCAAGACTAGGAAGCTTACGACGCCAATGACGGCACCGTTGACGAAGCGACTCACGTTGCACACCCGTTCGGCCGGGGCCGACTAGCTCGGCGAATGAACGGCGACGTTGCTTCGGTTATCCCGCCTGCGCGGCCCACCTGAATTGGTCTGCATTGTCCAACCTACACGGAACCATGCCGTGAACGATGCGCAACGCGAAGCCCGTCGAAACTTCCGCGGAAGCGTTGGAACGCTCCGCGGTTGCCCCGGCGGTATCCGCTAACTGTGTCGCTTGCGTTCATCGTCCCTCAATCGGCCCCACATCCGACGGTGACGCGGGCACTTAATGGTTCTCTGACACACTTCGAACGCCGCTCTTTTCGCAATGGAACTCGGAGGGCGCGAGAGTTCAAGACGCGTGCCCAGAATATCTTACTCGACGGGCGGATTCGTTTGTCGAGCGCGACCTGGAAACGCGTCCTTGCCTGGTCGGCGGGTTTCGGGCTAGTCGTCGCGCTTCTCGTGAACGTCGGCGTCGAACGCGTCACCGCCGCGTTCCGCGACGCGGCCATCGGGTACCTCGCCCTCGGATTCGGCGCGTACGCCGTCTTCTTCGTGCTGCGCGGCCTGCGCTGGAAGCTCCTGCTTCGCAACGCAGCGCCCTCGGCCACCGTACGGACCGCGGCCTCACTGAGCGCGTTTGGTTGGCTCGTGAGCACGTTCGTCCCCATGAAGGCCGGAGACGTCACGCGGGCGACGCTCCTGGCGCGGCGCGAACGCGCCTCGTTCGCCACGGTCGCTGGCACCGTGCCGCTCGAGCGCGCGCTCGACGTGCTGGGCCTGGCCGCCACGGCCTCGCTTGGGCTCCTGGCGGCCGCCGTCTACGCCCACCCGCATCTTCCGGCGAGCGTGCAGGAGGCCGTGGCCGTCGCGTGGGCGCTGCCGATCCTGGGCCTCCTTCTCCTCTTCGGTCTTGCCAGCCTCGTGCGACGCTACCGCGACCGAAACCGCTTGACGCGCTTCGTCGCGCGCTTCCTGGACGCGGCGGACGAACTGCGCCGATCCCCCCGCCGCCTGCCGGCCCTCCTCCTCACGACGCTTCTCGTCTCCGCCGCGCAGGTCGCCGTCTTCCTCTTCCTGTTCCTCGCCTTCGAACCCGGCGCGCCTCCCTCCGTCGTCCTGGCGGGCGTCCCCATCTTCCTCCTCAGCTTCGCCATCTCGATCGTCCCGGGCAACGTCGGGACGTACGAGGCCGCCTTCATCCTCGTCTTCGGCGCCCTCGGATTCGACGAGCAGCGCCTGTCCGCCGTCGGCATCGCATTGCACATCCTCACGACCTCGATGGTCGTCGTTCTGGGCGCCGCGGGCCTCGTGGTCGACCGCCTCACGCGCACCGCTCCAGCGCCTCAACCCGTGGGGGCCGGCGCCTCGCCATGACCGTCGTCCACACCTTCGCCGGCTACGTCCGCTCCCAGACGGAGGGGATCACGCGCAACGTCCAAGGACTCGTGGACGCCTTGGCCCGCAACGGCGAGACGGTCCGCCTGGACGCCTCCAAGACCGAGCTCGCCACCTTGAACCGCCTCGGCGCCCACGCCGCGAACGCGCGGGCCGGCCGCCGCCTCGTGCGGCAAGCCCTCGCTGACGCGTCCGTGGAGGTCGTGCACCACCACGTCAACATCGCCGCGATGGGCGTCGCCTGCCGCAGGGGCCCCACCCAACGCGCCCGCGTCCTCCTGCACATCTGGAATGCCGTCTACGAGACGAACTCCGGCCGTCGTCGACCGCCGCTTGCGAACCGTTGGCCGCACCGTCTCTTCAACGGCCGCCGCATGGCGCGCTGGGGCGTGCGCGGCGTCGAGACGGTCGTCGTGTCGAGCCGGTTCCAGGCCGACCAACTGCGTGGACTCGGGTTCGGGGGCCGGATCCACCTTGTGCCCAACGGGGTCGACGCGGTCGAGTTCCGCCCCGCCGACGAGGAACGCCAGGCTCTCGCGCGCCGGATGCTCGACGCACGCGGCGACCCGCTCTACCTCTACTACGGCCACCTCTCCGCATGGAAGGGGACCGACGTCCTCGTGGACGCGTTCGCCCACGTCGTTCGGGAGAATCCCGCCGCGCGCCTCCTCATCGCGCACACCGACTACGGTCGGGGCGACGTCCTGCTGCGGGAGCGCCTGCGCCGCCGGGGCGTGGCCCACGCCGTCCAGCTGCGCGGGCTCAGCCACGTGCCCAGCCTCCTAGCGGCCGCGGACGTCATCGTCATCCCGCCCGTGGCCGCCGTGGGCACGGCGTGCCATCCCAACGTGCTCCTCGAATCCCTCGCGGCCGGACGCGCCGTCGTCGCGACGCGCGTCGGATCCATCCCGGAGGCCGTCCGCGAAGGCGAGACGGCGCTCTTGGCCGAACCCGCGGACGACGCCAGCCTCGCCCAGGCCATGATTCGAATCGGCGATGAAGCCGCCTTGCGCGCCCGATTGGGGGCGAAGGCCCGGCAGGACGTCCTCGCCCGCTTTGATTGGGACCTCATCGCGGGGCGCATGCAGGCAATCTACCACCCTGACCGTTTCCCGCGCACGGCCATGAGGGAACCCGAGCAAGCGCAAACCGAGGCACCGACGGAGGCGTCCGCGTGAACCCCTTGGCCATGACCGCAGTCGCCTTCGTCGTGCTCTTCAGTTGGCCGTGGTCCGAGCCCGACGACGCGCCCTCGCCCTTGCCCGGCGAGAACGGCATGCACACGAGCTTCGGCACCATCTCATCCGAACTCGTCGAACGCTACGGTTCCCAACCCGTCGATTGGCAGGCCCGCGTGAACCTCACCTCGGGCTCGACGCCGGACGCCGCCATGTTCCTCTTCGGCTTCGTCCCCGAGACCCGCAGCCTCGCAATCGAGCTCACCAACATCACGACGGCCTCCGGCGTCCCAATCCCGATCGAGCGCGATGAACGCGCCGCGTCGCCCAAGGTCTTCGTCAACGCCTCCGCACTGCCCGCCGACGAGGAGATCATCCTTCAGGGCCAGGCGGCGGCCTCGCGCAACGGGCGCCACCAGGTCGGCTCGCTCGTCATCGCCTTCGACCCCGACTGGGAAAAGGTCGTGACGCCGCAAGGCGACGTCGCGCAACTCTATGCGTACGGATACGTCGGGGCGTCGGGGGTCTCCGCGGCGGGTCCGCCCTTCGAAGGGCGAGGCAATGTGGGCCCCCTTGCGCTCGTGTGGTTGCTCGTCGCACTCCCCGTGGGCCTCGTCGTCGCCGGGGCGCAGGTCCGAGGACGAGGCGGGGTCGCGGTTGGCCGCCGCCCGCCGCCCGAAGAAGCGCCGCCGCCCGTCGCGCCCGCCAGGCCGAGCGCCCCGTCCCGCGCGAGATCCGCGCCGGTCGCGCCCATCAAGCCGGCGCCGTCGCGTTCGCCGAAGCCGGCCGCAGCTCGTACACCGTCACGCGCACCCGCCCCGACTCGGACTCGTACGCCTGCACGACCTGCCCCGCATGCGACGCAACCAGCTGTTCCATCCATTCCGCCTCGTAGGCGAGCTTGAGGTAATCGTCGCGGACGACGTACTTGACGTGGCCCTTCTGGATCTCGGACTCGACGTACTCGTGCGGGACGTACCAGTGGTACGTCGGCTGGTCGTTGTAGTACTTGAGCGTGAAGCGTCCGAGTAGGGTGCCAATCTGCGCCGCCTGCGGGTCGCGTTCGTGGATCCACTGCGCCGCCTCCTTCACGCCGTACCCGTAGGAGCGGGGTTCGAAGACGACGTCGCGCGTGGCTTCCACGGCGGGCGGCGCGAGGGCCAGGATGAGGAGTCCCGCGAGGGCCGCCAGGAACGTCGCCTGGGGCCGTGGCAGCCTCCACTGGGCCAGGCGCCGCGTCCATGCCCATTGCTGGGAGAGCGCGTGGCTGAAGGGCAGGGCGGCGAGGATGGCGAGGCCCGGCGCGGCGGGCAAGACGTAGAACCATTCCTTGCGCGTGCTCAACGTGAAGGCGATGAGGATCGACAGCGGCCACACGAGGAGCAGGAGGGCCGTCGCGCGGCGGCCCGGCTGGTGACGCAGCCACGCGACGAGGACGAGGATGCCCAGTAGTGCCAGGATCGCGAACCCCCAGGTGAAACGGTCGAAGACGCCTTCGTTGCCGGTGAAGTACCAGTGCCACGCGCGTGGGGCGCGCGAGGAACCCGTGTGGGTGGCGGTCACGCGGCCGAACTGCCACCCGAGCTTGTCGAAGAGGTCCCGGGAGGCCCGTAGGTACCAGACGAGGCTCAGGTACGCGAGCCCGAGCGCCGCGACGGGCACGAGCGCCCAGGCGCCCTGGCGTAGGGCCTCGCGTTTGGCGCGTATCGCCTCCAATTCGGCGGACGCGTCGGGGGCGGCGTCCCGGCGTTCGAACCAGTAGGCGTAGGCGAAGATGGCGATGAGCGGGCCGAAGACGAGGACGCCGGTGAGTTTGGAGAGGGCCGTCGCGCCGGCCGCGCACCCCGTGGCGAGGGCCCACCCGAGGGTGCGTCGTTGGAGCCAGACGAGGGCGAAGAGGATCGTGAGCGTCATGAAGAACGTGAGGCCGACGTCGAGGAACGCCTTGCGGCTCAGCGTCACGTGGGCGGGCAGGATGGCCAGGACGAGTCCCGCGAGCGCGCCGTTGACGCGACCGGCGACATGCGTGCCGATGGCGTACGTGAGCCCGCAAGTGGCGGTGCCGAGAAGGATGGAGACGAGGACCGCACCGACCTCGACGTCGCCCACGATGCGCCCCGCGATGGCGAACAGGTAGAGCATGAGCGGCGGGTGGCTGACGAAGGGAAACGTCCCGAAGCCCTCGAGGTCCGGGTAGGCGAGCGCGCGCGGATCATGCGCGAGGGAGCGAGCGACGGTCACGTACTCGGCGTCGTCACCGTACACGAACATCGGACGCAGGTGCGTCGCACGCATGAGGAGCGCGACGAGGAGCACGACGAAGAGGGGCCAGTGCCGACGGCCCCAGGCTATCCAACGTTGCCAACCCGCCACAATGCCTCGTCAATCCGGGCGGGAACCTTAACGCTAAACCGCGAGAACCACGGCGAGGGCCTGGCGATTCGCTCGACAGGGGATGCCGGGTGGATGCCGAAACTTTATGTCGTTTCGCAAGTAGGCACGCCTTGCATGGAAAGCGACGCGTGGGTACGGACGCGTCCGTTCCTCGTTTCCGGCCTCCAAGGCGTGCGTTACGGTCTTTGGAAGACGGGGCCGTTCGCCCTCGTCATGCTGCTCGTCGTGGGTGCGACGGTGGCCGTCGGCGTCAACCTCTCCACCGCGTACCCGTCGGAGCAGAAGCCGTTCGGTTGGCCCGGAGCGGCCACGTTCTCCAACGGCGTCGCGATGGTGCGCAAGGAGCTGGTCCTGGCGACCGTCCTCCCCGCCCTGGGCGCCGCCCTCGTCGGCTTGCGGCGGTTGGAGCCTCGACGCGACGCGCTCCCGTTCGTCGGCGGCGTCGCCGCGGCGGGGTACGCGAGCCTGGGCGTCGGCGTCATGCTGGCGGCTGGGTGGGGCGCGTGGGCCGCGTCCAAGTCCACCTGGAGCGCGTACTGGGCGTTCGTCGCCGCCCACGTCCTCCTCGCTTGGGCGATCTACTCGCTCGTCTTCTTCCTCGCCGTCGTCGCGCGGCCGTACGCCACGTCCGTCTCGCTCGCCGTCGTCGGATTCTACGTGGCCGTGTACGACAACCTGCTCCAATGGCGCGTCTTCCGCGAGGCCGGCTTCTTCCGCCTGCAGGCCGGGGACTTCCCCCCGTGGTTCCTCGCGGGCCAAGCCGGCTCGCCCATCGCAGCCTATCGCGGATTCCTCATCCTCGACTTCCCGGCCTTCCGCGACGGACTCGAGAACGCCGTCCTCAAGGGCGCGACGCTTCCCCCGTGGGCGAGCGCGGCCACGTTCGCCGCCGTCCTCTGGAGCCTCTGGATCCTCCTGCCCATGGGACTCGCGGCGAGCGTGTGGAAGGTCCGGGCCACGTGGACGATCCGCCCATGGTGGCGTAGGACCGCCGTACCCGCCACGTCACCCGGAAACGACGTGGCCGGCGGGCCGCTCTAGGTCGGAAAACGCGAATCATCGCAACGGGGGCCGGCGCACGACCTTCGTCTTGCGGCCGCGGGCGTCGATCGCCACGAACACGCCGGTGACGTCGAGGACCTCCCAACGCTTGGGCGACGTGGGGCGCCCCGCGAGGACCTTGAGCTCGATGCTGAGGCTCGTCGTGCCCCAGCGCGTGACGCGGCCCCAGAACTCGACGGTGTCGCCGGGTCGCACTTGGACCTTGAAGTCGATCTCGGTGAACGCCTTCGTGACCATGTTGGCGTTCTTCGTCAATTGGCCCGCGTAGATGGCGCCGGCCTCGTCGACCCACGCCATCATGTTCCCGCCCCACAGGACGCCCGCGTGGCCCGTGTCCTTGATGAGGCAGAGTCGCCGCGTGATGAGTTCGAAACCCTGCGGCCCGTCCACGCGGCGGGACACGAGGAGGGACCCAAAAGGGTTGCCTTCGAAGCGAAGGGAAGCCTATTTCCCCACGGGCAACGCTGTCCAACTCGTGTCGCCCTTCCTCGTGGCCGAAGGCGAAGACCTCCTGGCCGAGGTCCGCCCCCACCCCGCCAGCTACGCCGGACGCTACCTCGCGGACCTGGCATGGCTCGCCCTGGGCGGCCTCGCGATCTGGGTCCAATTGAAGGCCCATGGCCAGGAATGGACCGGCCTCGCCGCGTTCGCCACGTTCGCGGTGCTTCACGGGGCCGGCGCGAAGATGCTCAAGGCCCCGGGTCTGAGGTTCGGCATCATCATCGCCATGGTCGCGACGGCCCTGGACGTCTGGATCAGCGCCTCCAAGGCGATGACGGGACGACAGACGCTCCTGGATCCCGTCGCCGCCCTCATCGCCCTCGCGGCCGCGGCGGCCTTCCTCTCCTTCGCCCGCACGGAGTTCGCCCGCACGCGGCGCACGGTCTACGTGACGAACCGCCGCGTCGTCGTCCGCAAGGGCCTCGCGCACATCCAGGAACGCTCGATCGAACTCGAGCGCGTCGAATCCGTGCGCGCCACGCAAGGGCCGTGGGCGCAGCTCTTCAAGTACGGGACCATCGTGCTGACGCTGGAATCCAAGGGCCGCCAGAAGGCGGGCGCCCTCGCCCCGTACGAGTCCCTCTCGGGCATCCCCAAGTGGGAAGAGGTCAAGCACCGCATCGAGGCCGCGCTGGAGGAAAGGAACCTCTCGCCGAAGGAACGGTCCCGACGCGCGGAAGAGCGGCGCGTCAAGGATTCCATGCGGGCCCTCTCCGGTTGGACCGGCGCCACGCGGCCGTAACCCTTTTGCCCCAGGCGCCCCATCGAGAGCCTCCCTTGAGCCTCCTCATCGTCGGCGCCGGGCACGTCTTCAAACTCGAGGACCCCATCCGCGCCCTCATCCACCGCGAACGGCCGGACGTCGTCGCCCTCGAACTCGACGCCGCGCGCTACCGCGCCCTCCTCGAGCGCGCCGCGGGCCGGCCCCCGCCCCCACCGAGCGCCGAGACGCCGAAGGTGTACCGTCGCCTGGCCAAGTTCCAGGAGGACATCGCAGCGGGCATGGGCACCCAGGTCGGAGGCGAGATGTTGGCCGCCGTCCGCGCCGCGCAAGAGGTCGGCGGCCGCATCGCGTTGATCGACCGCAACGCCGAAGACTCCGTGCGGCGCCTGTGGAGCGAGATGTCCTTCGGGGAACGGATCCGGCTCCTCTTCTCGAGCCTCTTCGCGCGCTTCAGGTTCCGCAGGGGCGTCTCGGTGGAGGCCGAGATCGCGCGGTACGAGTCCGACCCGAACGCGTACCTCGAGGAGCTCGCCAAACACTACCCTACGCTCAAGCGCGTCCTCCTGGACGAACGCAACGAGCACATGGCGGGTCGCCTGCGGCGGCTCGTCGGCGAACACCCGCGCGTCGTCGCCGTCGTCGGCGACGGACACGTGGACGGTCTCACGCGGCTCTTGGGCGACCTCTCGCCGCGCACGGTGCGCTTGAGCGAACTTCAGAAGTCGAAGCCCGCCATGGGCGGTTGGCAGATGACGCCCGCCGGCGACCGCGTCACGTTCAGCTTCGAAGAACGCGCGCCCGAAGGGTCGCTGCGTCGCGCCTAACGCTTCAACTGGGACAGGTTCGTGTCGATCTCGCTCAAGAGCGTCACGGCCTGGCGGATGTAGTCGATCTTCTCCGTGATGGAGTCCGCCTTCTCCGCCCAACCCAGGAGGGTCTTGATGTCCGCGAGGTTCTTGTTCACGCTCAGCTTGAGCGCGTCCTCGTAGAGTTTGCCCCGCTCGGCCATCACTTGCCACCGGCTGCGCGGATGTCCGCGATGTCGTCGGAGTCGAAGTCGTTGGGCAGGCGGTCCAGGCCCGGGAGCCCGAGCGTGTTCTCGACGGCCCAGTACATGACGGAGTCCTGGTTGTTGCTGTGCTTGGGGTGAGCCGTATCCTCGTGGTTCTTCACCATCGAGAGGCCGTTGTTGACGAGCCCGAGCGCGTGGCCGAACTCGTGGATGACGACGGCCTTCTCGACGTCGGCGGCGTTGAACGTCAAACCGAGGAGGCCGCCGGAGGCATCGACCGTCTCCTTGAAGATCGCGATCGAGGCGCGCCCGTATTGGACGCCGAGGACCTTCTCGTTCGCCGTGTCCTTGGAGTGGTGGCCGTTGAGGAACAGGAGGTAGAGGACCATCTGGTTGCCGCTGGGCTGGGTCTGCCGTTGCTGGCTCTCGATCTCTCGCAGGTCGTCGTTCGTGTACGACGTGCGCGTCGACTGGAACGCGGACTCCTGCAACTGGGTCCCGTCGGGCTTGGACAGGCGCTCGTTGATTCGTTGTTCAAGCAGGTCGGTGGTGCCCGTGCGCGGCTTCATGCCCTGCACGTAGTCGAGTTCGATGAAGAGCCGCGTGTACTTCGTGGACGAGACGAGGTCGTTCGAAGCGCTGGGCGACGAGCGGAAACACCCCGAGACGAGCACGAGGGCGAGCAAGAGGACGCCCGCCGTCTGCAACGGTCGCACGCGCATCGACTCTTTGGATACTCGGCGCCCCATCATAAGGGGTTCCGTTCCGCCTCGGTCCCCCCACCACGGGCGAGGGGGGATTCGAACCCCCGACCCCCGGCTTAGGAGGCCGGAGCACTATCCGCTATGCTACTCGCCCAAGCCGGTTGCTCGACCATGGCCCCCTGAGTTAAAGTCGCTTCGATGACCCGTCATCGTTAAGTCGCCTCGCCGAGTCCCCGCCGCCCATGCGGGCGCTCGTCGCTGGCGCGATACTCGCGCTCCTCGCGACGCCCGCGAACGCCGCGCTCCTCTTCACCGGCTTCACGCCGGGCCTGCCGGACAGCGGCGGCGCCGACGCGTTCGAGATCACCAACACCGGCCCTGCTTCCGTCCCGCTCGCCAACGTGAGCGTCACGGGCGGCGAAGGCCGCCTCGGCTTCGACCCGGGCGCCACCCTTGCGGCGGGCGCCCACATCGTGGTCACGACGAACGCGACCGCCTACAGCTTGGCGGCACGGCACGAGGCCGACTATGCGCCCGCCGACGCCAACGGAACCACCCGGGTCCTCGACGCGGGCTTCGCATTGGGCCACGACGGCGACGATCTTCGCCTCGAGGACGCGAGCGGGATCGCGGACGTCGTCGTCTGGGGCGACTCCACGCATGCGGGCCCCGGCTGGAACGGGCCGCCGCTCAACGCCACCGGTTCGCGACTGCGCTGGTTCACGCGCACGCCCGGCCAGGACAGCGACACGAAGGCCGACTGGGAGCAACCGCGCCAGGCGCGACTGGGCTGGCGCCTACCCGAGACCCCGACCTTCCCGGTCCAATCGGGCGTCGCTTTCGTCGCTCCCGACTCGTCGCGCGCCATGGTCCTCGACGTCCTGCTGCGCGCCAGTTCCTCCTTGCGACTGAACGTGTACGAGTTCCTGGACGTCGGCGTGGCCAACGACCTTCTCGACCACATGCGCGCCCACGCCGGACTCGAGGTGCGCCTTCTCGTGGACGAGAACCCCGTGGGCATGTCGGCCGAGGCCCGACTCGTGCGGGACCGCATCCTTCGAGACCTCGAAGAGGCGGGCGCACAGGTCCACCTCATGCAACACGCGCGCTACGCGTACGACCACGCGAAGTACGCCGTCGTCGACGACCGGTGGGTCCTCGTCCAATCCGAGAACCTCGTCTCGGGCGCCCTGCCCACGGACGCCCGCCACGGCAACCGCGGCTGGGGCCTCGCGTTGGACGCGCCCACGCTCGCACAGAGCCTCGCGGGCGTCTTCGACGAGGACTTCGCCCTCGACCCCTACGGAGCGCGCGAACTGAGCGACGACGAACCCGCGCCCGTCCCGTTGCCCACGTTCGTCTCCGACGCGCCGCACCCGCGCCTGGAACCCGCGAGCGGCTACGCCTTCAACGCCACCCTGGCCACGTCGCCCGAGTCGCTCATGGGCGACGGCGACCCGCTCCTGGACGCCATCGCTCGGGCGCGCCATGAAATCCTCGTCGAACAACTGAACGTCCCCCCGACGTGGCGCGACGCCGCGGGGCGCGATTGGCCCAACGAGTACCTCAACGCCCTCGTCGAGGCCGCCCGCCGCGGCGTCCAGGTGCGCCTCCTCCTTGACGGTCACTTCCTCGACGCCGAAGGGAGCCCCAACGACAATGCCGCCACCCTCCGCTCGTTGGAGTCCCCGGGTCGGCTCCTTCCTATCCAGGGACGCCTCATGCGCGACCCCGACGAAGGCGTCCTCCACGTCAAGGGGGTCGTCATCGACGGCCAATCGAGCTGGGTCGGCTCCATGAACTGGAACCTCAACAGCGTCGCGCAGAACCGCGAAGTGAGCCTCCTCGTCGACGCAAAGCCCTTCGCGGAACTCTTCGCGGACGCCTTCGAGTCCGATTGGGACCGCGCCCAGGAACAGCCCTCGACGCGCAGTCCCGTGCCGGGCCTCGGGTTCCCGCTCGTCGCAATCGTCATAACGCTGGCCGGTTTCGCATTCGCCCGGAGGCGGGCGTCCTGATCTCGATCGCGAGTGTGCTCGCCATCGGCCTGGCCGCGGGCAGCGTCGCCGCCGCATGGTGGCGCAAGGCGCCCATCGTCCTCGGCTTGATCCTCGGGAACGTCCTCGTCTTCGTCGTCGGGGCCGCCACCGGCATCGGCTACCTGTCGCTGGCCGGCTCGCCCCTCTTGGACGACCTGGCCGCCCGCGTCTCGTACCTCTCCGTCGCGGGCTGGCCCAAGCTCTACACCATCCTCACGGCCACCTTCCTCCACGCGAACGCGCTGCACATCTTCGGCAACATGGTGATCCTGCTCCTCGTCGGCCTCCTGTTTGAGGAACGCGTCGGACGCGCGCGGTTCCTCGTCATCTACTTCTGGAGCGCCATCACGGCCGTCCTGTTGCACGCGGTCTACGTCGTGCTCGCCCACCAGAACCAGAACATCCCCCTGGTGGGCGCCTCAGGCGCCGTCTTCGGGATCTTGGCCGCCTTCGCGACCCTCTACCCGATGGACCGCGTCGCGATCATCATTCCCCCCCTCTTCTTCCCCATCCGCATGCCGGTCGTCGTGGGGGCGGGCATCTACATGCTCCTCGAGTTCGTCGCCATCTACGCGGGCGGACAATCCAACGTCGCGCATGCGGCACATTTCGGAGGCGCCGCCGGAGGCGTCATCATGGCGCTCCTGCTGCGCGGCGGTCGGCCCAGCGCGGACGCGATGCGCGGCAAGCCGCTGATGGTCCGATACGACGTCCTCGAACGCCTGGCCACGACGTCCGTCCAGCGCGGCTGGATCGAGAAAGTGCGGGAGAACGCCGACCACCCCGACACGCAACGCGCGTGGCTGGAACGCCTGCTGCCGACCCTCCAATGCCCCGAACACGGGTCCCCCTTCGCGCCCAAGGGGCGCGGACGGATCACCTGCCCAAACGGCCACGAGGAGCGCTATGCGGAGTGAACGCGCCCAACCCGTCGTCCCGCGGCCGCGCTACCGCTACGTCCTCTTCGCGATCAAGTCCGCCCGCACCGTCTCGCGCGGCGACTTCGTCCAGGCGATCCGCCGCGTAGGCGGCGCCGACCGTGCGTGGCTCACGCGGTTCGACGGGCGCCACGGCATCTTGCGCTGCGCGCGCGGCGACGAGGCCTCCATCCGGCGACTGCTCACGCGTGACCTGCGCGCCCTCGGCCTGGACATCGACACGTTGTCAACGAGCGGCACCATTGCCGCCCTCGAGCGTCGCCACCGCGGCCTGGACCTGCGTGGTCGCGACTGACGCGTAGCGTCGGTTGAAGAGGTCGTGGATGACGCGCGCCGTCTCGGGGCCCACGCCCGGCGTCTCCAACAGGGACTCGAGGGGCGCCTCGGCGAGGGCGGCGATAGACCCGAACCGTTGGAGCAGGTGGCGCGCCGTGACGGGCCCCACGTGAGGCAAGCCCTCGAGGACGAAACGCAGTTGAGCGTCCGGCGCGAGCGGGACCTTATCGATGCGCAGGGCTCGCGTGACGCCCTGGCGTTGTTCGCGCCGCGCGAGGCTCACGAGGAGGTCCGCCGCCGCTTGGGCGTCCGGCACGGTGATGACACTGACGCGATGGTCGGCGACGGCGGCGGCGATGGCCCCCGCGATGGCCGCGGGTGGAAGACCGCTTGGGATTGCGAAGGGGTCGCCTTCGACGAGGAGGACGGCGCGTTCCGCCTTTGCCAGGCGCGGCAGTTGGTCCGCCAGCCTGCCGTCCTTGATGCTCGCGACGAAATCGGCCGCGCCCTTGCGTTCGATGAGGACGCGGTCCGAGACGGCGTAGTCCCCCGTCGGCAAGGTCTGGGAGCGGATGCGGACGCCGCGCTCGACCAATGCGCGCCCCAGGGCGGACGCGGCCTCGCGGGGGTCCATCGTGACCTCGAAGTGGCCGTTGAGGCTGTCCACCGTCCGCACCGGGGCCTCGACGGGTGTCATCGGGATCCGCTGTTGGGGCTTGGGCCTGGCGGGCTCGGCCCGCCGCAGGGCCGCGAGGTTGTCCGCCATCTTCCGTTCCCGTCGCAGCGCGTTCCAGTGGTACGCCTCGTCGCGGGTGCCCTCCATGAGGAGCACGCAGAGGCGGCCCGACGAGTGGCGGCCCGTACGGCCGCGGCGTTGCACGAACCGGATCGCGCTGGGGACGGGCTCGTGGAGGATGACGGCGTCCGTCTCGGGCAAGTCGAGGCCTTCCTCCCCGACGGCGGTGGCCACGAGCACGTTCAGCTCGCCAGTTCGGAACCGGGCGACGATGGCTTCCTGCTCGCGTTGGGTGAGGCCGCGCTCGCCGGCGGCGGGGGCGTGGCCGACGAAGCGGCTTGCGCGCACGTTGGGCTCCTTGGCGAGGACCTGGACGATGGCGTCGGCCGTCTCGCGGTAGTTGGCGAAGACGAGGATGCGACGTTGGCCCGCGGCCAGTCCGTCGCGTACGAGGCGTGCGACGTGGACGAGTTTGGGCGGGGCGTCCGGGTCGTCGCGCGCCAGGGCGATCGCCTCGGAGAATTCGGGTTCGCGCACGATGTCGCGGCTGGCCTTGCTGCCGCCCGCCGAGGAGGCCTCCTGCTGGAGTCGTTGAAGGAAGGCGTACGTGCTCGCACTGCCCTGGGTCTCGGACAGCTCCAGGGCGTGCTGGAGCTTGAGGGCGCGGGCCTGCAGGCTCACGGCCTCGTAGACGGCGCGGCCGCCTTGGCGATGGGAGGCCTCCTCGCGCAGGCGCCCGCCGAGCATGAGGATCTCCTTGCGTCCGGGCAGCCCCCGAAGGCTCTGCAGGTAGCCGAGGCGCCGCAGTTGAACGATGCATCGGCCGAGCATGCGCTCGACGAGCTTCATGAGCCGCACCCCGTTCAGCGAGGGCCGCACACGAATCCATTCCGTGGCGACGTCGTGGACGTAGGGGGCGACATCGGGGTCGCGTTCGCTTCGGATCTCGACGCGTTCGAGGTTGAGGCTCTTGAGGATCCCGCGGACGGTGGCCGCGTCGTTGCCCGGACTGGCCGTGAGCCCGAGCGCCCATCGACCGCCCGCGGCGCGGTAGCGGCGCGCGACGAAGCCGTAGGGATAGTCGCCGGTGGCACGGTGCGCCTCGTCGTAGATGAGGTAGCCGACGTCCGCGAGGTCGCGGGCGCCCCGCACAAGGTCGTTCTGGACGACTTGGGGTGTGGCGACGATGATGCGGCTGCCGGACCACTCCGCGTCGCGCTCGGCGGGGGAGGTCTCCCCCGTGAAGAGGGCGACGGGAACGTCGACGAGGGCGTTGCGCAAATAGGCGGCGTGCTGGTCGCACAGGGGCTTGGTGGGGGCCAGCAGGAGGATGCGCCGTTCGGGGTCACGCTCCAGGTAGTGAAGGAGCGCCCGCAACGCGACGACGGTCTTGCCGAGACCGGTCGGCAGGACGAGGAGCGTGGGTCCTTCGATGGCGCGCGCGGCGAGGGCGCGTTGGTATTCGCGGTCCTCCACGGTCTGCGGCTTGAGCCGCGGATGGTCCAGGAACACGGGTCACACACGCGCGGAGGACCCCCATCTCGTTGACGGTGGGTCGAGTGAATGTGGCTTGGAAAAACGGCCCAAACCTCACCCTATTTTAACCACGGCGTGGCTTCGTTCGGCGGTGCGTCCATCCCCCGCCTTCCGCGGACTGGCCTATGCGGCCCTCACGCTCGTCGCCTTCACGTTTCTTGAACCCCTGACGTGGGCCCAGGGCGCGCCGCCCCTCGTCCAGGTCAGCGTCCAAGGGGAGCCCAGCCACTTCACGATCCGCAAGAGCCACGGCTCGGCGACGCTCTACTTCAACGTGTCCTTCGCCTGCCAATCCGGCCAGGGCTACGGCGCCTGTTCCGGCCAGGCCGGCGAGACGGACGTCCTCGTGACGCTCCAACACGCGCGGGACTTCCCGCCGGGTTGGGAGGTCAAGTACACGCCGGACGAGAGCTCCAAGCGCGTGAAGGCGAAGGAGGCCATCCCCGTCACGGTCACCGTGCGTCTCTTGGACGACGAACCGCAGGAGGACCGCTTCCCCGTCGACCTCTCGGCCACGGCCCAACCCGTCACGAACTCCCAACTCGACCCGCTCCTGGGAAGCCAGTTGGGGCAATCGAGTTCGGATTCCGACACGATCGAGATGGACAAGATCCTCAACACGGGCGAACAACTCACGAGTTGGGCCCGGGCCTACATGTGGCCCCTCCTGGGCGCCGCCGTCATCCTCCTCGTCGCGGGCGTCGTGCTCGTCGAGCGCAAGAAGGGGGCCTTGAACCTCGCGAGCGACGCGCCCTCGCAGTCCGTCGTCGCCGGCCGGGGCACGTCATTCCCGGTCCGGGTGGCCAACGACTCGAAGCACGATGACCGCGTCTCGCTCTCCGTGGGCAACCTGCCCCCGGAGTGGACGGCCATCATGCCCTTGAGCGAGCTCGACCTTCGCCCGGGCGAACGCACCCAGATGTGGATCACGTTGCGGGCGCCCTCGGAGGCGATCCCCGGCCAGTCGGTCTCCTTCGCGTTGCGGGCCCGGTCCTCGCGCGGCCAACGCGCCACGGACCTTCCGCTCCACGTGACCGTCGTCGCCGGCGGCTCGCAGCCCTCGGTCGAGGTGACCACGCCGCCGCCTCCGCCGCCCATCGAGTTCTCGCAGGAGACGGTCGAGGCCCCGCCCACGCGCCGCCGCCGCTTCACGAAGGGCTGAAGCCGAAGCGCGCCTAGCCGCGGCCGCGAAGGATCGTCAACGAGAGAAGCTTCGTGAAGACGTCGCCGAGGACGAAGGCGGCGAGGAAGCCCGCGAAAAGCGGGACCATGAAGGGGATCTTGGGTGTGACCCACGCGCGCGTGCGACCCGCGGCGCGAAGGCGCGCGATGTTCTCGGCCTGCTCCTCCGGCGTCTGCTTGCTGGACATAAGCACCTGGCGGACGCGGCCGGCGTCGTCCACGCGCTCCGTGACCCAGACGAACCGCCTCTGCGCCTCGTCGAGGCTCAGCGTGTAGCCCAGGAGCATCGTCGGGAAGCGGACGTCGCCGCGCAGGAGGTTGAAGACGAGGAACAGGAGTGGCAGGGCGAGGAAGACGAGGAGGCTGTTGGCGAACGAGACGGCCGCGGGCGGCAGCGGCGAGGTCCAACGTGGAAGCGACGTCGCCCAATCGAGGGGGTAGGGGACGAGGGCGGCGAGCATCATGAGGGCCTTCGCGTCGGCGCCGCCCGCGAGGAGGTGGAAGTACCACGAGACGTAGGCGAGGACGATGATGATGGGCACGAGGACGAGGTAGACGCCCCGGATGCGATCGAAGGCCAGGGCGTCCACCGCGAGGATGGCCAGGGCGATGGCGCCGCCGATGAGCCATGTGCGGTTGGGCACGCGTCGCCAACGAAGGTCGGAGACGGACGCGTAGAGGAGGATGGCGGAGCCTACGGCGAAGCGCAGGACGTCCGTGACGACCACGAGCCGGAGCGAGGGCCACGCCGGTTCATGTACGCTTCGAGTCGCGTCCTACGTCGGCACGTGGGCGCGCGAGCGCTCCCGGAGTCGACGAAGAGTCTCGTCGAATCGCTCCAGGGAGCGTCGCCCCTCGTCGAGCGGTGAGCCGGCCGTCACAGGCTCGCCTCCGGCGCGAGGGCCTCGGGCACGGGCCGGACCTCGACGGGTTCGGCGCGCAGGGCGTCGCCCTCTCCGACGTATCGTACGAGTTGGCCGTTGGGTTCGTCGCGTGTGCGCTTGTGGGATCCGTCGCAGAAGGGTTGGCTGCGGGAGAGCCCGCAGCGGCAGACGTAGACGGCGTCCCCTGCGATGTCGGATTTGGCCAGCTTGTAGGGTCCGGTCTCGGTGCGCTCGAGGATGCGGGTCATCGATTGATAGTATACTAAGCAAACTATTACTAGTATGGAGTCCATACCAACTTACTCAGTGAAAGCATGGTGAGCGGCGAAGAGACTTGCCCCTTCCAACACGCCCTGGAGATGCTCGGGCGGCGCCACTCGCTCGAGATCCTCTGGGCGCTGCAGCAGAAGAGCCCGCGACGCTTCACGGATATCAAGCGCGCCCTCGGCGTCAACCCCGTCACGTTGAGCGAGCGCCTCTCGGAGTTCCAGGCCTGCGGCGTCCTCGACCGCAGCGTCTTCAACGAGACGCCTCCGCGCGTCGACTACGATCTGACGGCGAAGGGCCGCGACCTCCTCGTCCTCCTCGATCACCTCGCCAAATGGTCGAAGACGTACCCGGTGAAGCCCCTGGCCCGAGCAACGGTATAAATAAGGACCCCATTTTACGCGCGACTCCGATTCCATGCCCCCGGCGACGCCGCCTCATCTTGAGACTCCCACACCCGCCAAGGCGGAGGGTCTGCGCGGCGTCCACGTCAGCGATTCCAACGTGAGCTTCGTCGACGGCGTCAACGGGCGACTCCTCTACCGCGGCTACGACATCGGCGACCTGGCCGCGCACTCGACGTTCGAGGAGACCGCCTACCTCCTCTACCACGGCGAACTCCCCAACCGGCGCGCGCTGCGCGAGTTCTCCAAGCGCTTGGCCGCCGAACGCAAGCTGCCCCAACCCGTCCTGCGCTTCCTCAAGTCGCTGCCGCGCGACGCCGCGCCCATGGACGTCCTTCGCACCGGCGTGAGCCTCTTGGGCATCCACGACCGGGACGCCAACGACCCCTCCCCGGCGGCACGCGACCGCATCCAGGTCCGCCTCGTCTCGCGGATCCCCACGCTCGTGGCCGCATGGCACCGCCTCGTGGCCGGCGAACCCATCGTCCCGCCCAAGCGCACGGGCTCCCACGCCGAGAACTTCCTGCGCATGTTCACCGGCCAAGAACCCGACGAGTTCTGGGCCCGCGCGATGGACGTCGCCCTCATCCTCCACGCGGACCACGAGTTCAACGCGTCCACCTTCACGGCCCGCGTCACCGCCTCCACCCTGAGCGACCCCTACAGCGCGATCACGTCCGCCCTCGGAAGCCTCAAGGGCCCGTTGCACGGCGGCGCCAACCGTGCCGTCATGATTCACCTGGAGGAGATCGGCTCCGCCGACCGCGTCGAGAAGTGGGTCGCCGACCGCCTGGCCCGCCACGAGAAGGTCATGGGCTTCGGCCACGCCGTCTACAAGACGATGGACCCGCGCGCCACCGTGCTGAAGAAACTCAGCGATGAGGCCGGCCGCCGGGCCGGCGACGAGAAGTGGTACAAGATCAGCGCACGCGTCCAAGACGTCGTCCACCAGCAGAAGGGCCTCTACCCCAACGTGGACTTCTACTCGGCCGGACTCTACAAGGTCATGGGCATCCCGCGGGACTTCTACCCGCCCATCTTCGCAGTCAGCCGCATCGCCGGCTGGATGGCGCACGTCAAGGAGCAACTGGACAACAACAAGTTGATCCGCCCGTTGAGCAACTACACGGGCCCCCAGTTGCGCACGTACGTCCCGGAAGACAAGCGCCGCTGAACGGACCCGCGACGTCGCGGCCCGTTCGACCGCGCCAATCGAGGCGCCGCGAGCGCCACTGTGTCCCCTTGTATTCCGGAACGACGGACCCGAGCGGTGAATCGGCGGGCCCGCGTGCGGAAACGGCAGGCCACTTCGTGAACCTATTTCTTGAACCAGACGCCTTACCAAGGTACCGCAGGTGGCCCTTGAGCCGAAGCCGTGAACGATTGCAGCCGCCCACGGCCGATACGCCCTCCCTAGCCACCAGCCTCGAACACTTCCGCGCCGTCACGGAAAGCTCCCGGTACGCCGTCGCCACAGCCGATTCGAAGGGCCGACTGCTCTACCTCAACCCCGCCGCCGAGCGCCTCTTAGGCGCCGACCGCGCGGGGACCGACGTCTCGCTCCTCGTGGCCGAGCGGCACCGCGCGGACTTCCAGGACGCCCTCACGTACCACCTCGCCAACGCCTCCGACGAACGCGGCGGCCCCCTCGAGATGTCCGTGCGGCGCCCGGACGGCACCGACTTCCCCGCCGAGCTCTCCTTGGCCGGGTGGCAGCACGCGGGCGACGCCTACGTGACCCTCATCGTCCGCGACGTGGCCGAACGCACGCGCATCCGACGCGACCTCGAACGCATCGCCGCCGAACTGCGCCGCAGCAACGCCGAACTCGAACGCTTCGCCTACATCGCGAGCCACGACCTGCAGGAACCGCTGCGCATGGTCTCGAGCTATTGCCGACTGCTGCAGGTGCGCTACAAGGGCAAGCTGGACGAGGACGCCGACGAGTTCCTCCACTACGCCGTCGACGGCGCCACGCGCATGCAGCAGCTCATCAGCGACCTCCTCGTCTACTCCCGCGTCGGCACCCACGGCCAACCCTTCCAATCCGTCGCGGTCAAGCCCGTGCTCGACCGCGTGCTCGCCAACGTCCAGACGGCGCGCGAAGAATCCGGCGCCCAGGTCACCCACGGCGACCTCCCGACGGTCGTCGCCGACCCGTCCCAACTCGGCCAGCTGCTGCAGAACCTCGTCTCCAACGCGATCAAGTTCCGCGCGAAGGAGCCCCCGCGCATCCACGTCTCCGCCGAGCGCACGGACGGCGCGTGGACGTTCTCGGTGCGCGACAACGGGATCGGCATCGACCCCAAGTTCAACGAACGCATCTTCGACGTCTTCCAACGCCTGCACGGAGCCAAGTTCCCCGGCACGGGCATCGGCCTCTCCATCTGCAAACGCATCGTCGAACGCCACGGAGGCCGCATGTGGGTCGACTCGCAGCCGGGCCAGGGCGCCACGTTCCGGTTCACGCTGCCCGACCTTCAACCCGGCACGGGGGGCAACGACGCGTGAGCCACACGATGCTCGCCGGCGCCATCGAGGTCCTCCTCGTCGAGGACAACCCCGGCGACGTGCGCCTCACCCGCGAGGCCCTGCGCGACAGCAAGGTCCGCAACCGGATCACCGTGGCGCACGACGGCGAAGAGGCCCTCCAGATGCTGCGCCGCGAGGGCGCGCACGCGAACGTGCCGCGCCCCGACCTCATCCTCCTCGACCTCAACCTGCCCCGCGTCAACGGGCGCGAACTCTTGGCCGAGATCAAGAAGGACGCCAGCCTTCGACGCATCCCCGTCGTCGTCCTCACGAGCTCGCGCGCCGAAGAGGACATCGCCCGCTCGTACGAACTGCACGCCAACGCCTTCGTCACGAAACCCGTGGACCTCGACCAGTTCCTCAAGGCCGTGCGAAGCATCGAAGACTTCTGGCTGACCGTCGTCAAACTACCCCCCAAGTGATCCACATGCGCCTGCCCCCTGTCCGCGTACTGCTCGTCGAAGACAACCCCGGCGACGCCCGCCTCGTCAAGGAGACGCTGGCCCAGTCGCGGGGCGTCCGCTTCGAGGTCGAATGGTGCGACCGCCTCTCCAAGGGCATCGACCGCATCTCCCAAGGCGGCATCGACGTCGTCCTCCTCGACCTTCTGCTGCCCGACAGTTACGGCTTCGACACCCTCGACTGGTTCCACGACCACGCCCGCCACATCCCCATCGTCGTCCTCACGGGCGTCGAGGACGAGTCCTTCGCCCTCGAAGCCGTCAAGCGCGGAGCCCAGGACTACCTCCTCAAGTCCCACCTCGACGGCCGCCAAAGCGACGCCCTCATCCGGTGCCTGCGCTACGCCGTCGACCGCCAGCGCAACCTGACCGAACTCGAGGACCAACGCGAGCGCCTGAGGGCCATCAAGGCGCAGCTGCACGACCTGCTCGAACTGAGCACCGACGGCGTCGTCATCCTCGGCAAGGACGGCCTCGTCCGGTTCGTCAACTCGACCGCGGAGGCGCTCCTCGGCCGCATCAGCGAGGACCTGCAGGGCGAGCCGTTCCCGCACGTGGTGCCCACGAGCGGACCCGTCGTCGTCGAGTTCGACCGCTCGGACGGGACGCACGTCGTCGCCGAACTGCGCGCCGCCCCCACCGAGTGGGACGGCGAAGAGGTGCAGTTCCTCACCATGCGGGACATCACGGACCGCGCCATGGCGCGTGGCGCCCGGGGCCCCAAGGCGTCCGTCACAGGCCGATAGGAACTATTCAGGGAACTCGCGCCGGCGCGAGACGTACGCCGCCACGGCGAGGATGACGATGGTCGCGATGAGCAGGTTCCGCAGCGCGTCCAACGCGGCGCCGCCGGTGGGCAACCACACGAGGGGCTTCTCGACGGACCATTCCCGCGAGAGGACCTCGAGCCACTTGTAGATCGTGAGGTTCTGCACCCAAGGAGCGACGACGGGCCGGTTGTTGATGAGGATCTGGCTGCCCACCTGGATGAGCCACTCCCACCCGACGAACCCGATGCCCACGAGGTAGGGGCGCGCGAAGGTGACACCGATGAGCGTGAACACGGCGCCGTACGCGAGCAACGCCAGGATGACGAGGCTGAGCGGTGCGAGGAGGTACGAGAACTCGCCCTGGTGGAGACCCAGGATGAGCAGGAACGCGCCGAGCGTGCCGATGGCGATCGCGATGCTCGCGATGACGAAGCTCACGAGGAAGCGGGCGAGGGGCAGCGAGACGCGGTTGATGGGGCGCGTGAGGAGGTAGACGAGGTTGCCGCGGTCGCGCTCGTCCGAGAGGACGCCGGCGGCGTAGTAGAGGCCGATGACGGGCAGGAGCAGGGGCAGGAGGAGTTGGCGGACGACGCTGATGTAGTAGCCCTTGATCGTGGCGCGCTCGGGCGGCTCGGGGAAGATGACCTCGCGGTCGACGATGAAGAGCCGCACCTCGACGTTGTTCGCCGTCGCTGTGTCGTTGGTCCCCGGCACGCGGGCGTAGGCCTCGGCGCGGTAGACCTTGGGCTGGTACTTGTCCTCCTGCGGCGGCACGCGCCATTCGAGACGCACCGTCTCGTTCGCGTGGGCCTCGAGCGTGAGGTTCTTCTGAACCTGGCCTTCGGCGATGGTGCCGTCCTGCAGGACGACGCGGATCGTGGCGTTCACGTTCTCGAGTCGCTCGGAGCCGTGGTTGACGACGTTGACCGTGAAGACCATCGTCGTGTTGGGGAACGCCTCCGGGGGGGACCAGGTGAGGTCCTCGACGCCGACGTCGACGCGCGTCGTCGCGTTGGCGTCATTGGCGGTCAGCTCCGGCGGCAGGTCGAAGAACGAGGGCGGGACGTCGCCGAAGTGGACCTGGAGGTTGCGTTCGAGGCGGTTGTTGAATTCCTCGATCTCGCCGATGTCGTCGTTCGAGTCGGCGTCCACGAGGACGTCGAAGGTGCCCACGTCGAGCAGGCCCCCGAACTGCGAGAAGGGCCGGGGGGCCCAGCGCAGCGTGATCTCCTTGCGCTCGCCGGGGCCGAGGCCCGGGATCCGGGTCGAGTTGGAGGCGAGCTCGTCGAAGGGCCGTGACTTGTCGGGAAGCACATCGGTGCGTCCGATGCGGATCGTCGCATTGAAGGCGCCCACGGAGAAGCGGCCCTGGTTCTCGATGGTGGCCGTGAAGTTGATCGGGTGCGACTCCGTGGGGGCCGTGGCGTTCCACGCGATGGGGTTCGGGGGGTCCCAGCTCACGTCGACGGGCGCGACGTCGGCGCGGTGCGTCCCCACCCACGCGACGGAGAGGATGAGGGGGATGAGGGCGGCCATGCAGACGAGGAGGAAGCCCTTGGCGGACATCCAGGTCTTCACGTTGCTCGTGATGAGGGTTCCGAACGATCCTGCCATGGTTCAGCCCACCAAGTAGCGGAAGATGGCCTCGACGTTGTCGTCGGGCGAGGTGATCGACGTGAAGGGATGGCGCCCGTCCGCGAGGAAGCCTTGGAGTTCCTCGAAGAAGGCGCGGGGCTTGTTCGTGCGCACGAGGACGGCGCCCTCCTCCGCCTGGATGGAGAGGACCGTGGGCCACCGCCAGAGGGCGGCCCCGAGCTCGCGCGGGTCGGGGGTCGCGATGCGGACCGTGCGGGGGTAGCGGTCGAGCCAGTCGCGGATCTCCGTGACCTCGCCGTACGCCATGAGGCGGCCGTGGTTGAGCAGGAGGATGCGCTGGGTCATCGCCTCCAGGTCCGGCAGGATGTGGGTCGAGACGAGGACGCTCTTGCCCTGCGCGGCCAGTCCCTGGATGAGGTGGATGAGTTCGCGGCGCGAGACCGGGTCGCTTCCTAGGAGGGGCTCGTCGAGGATGTAGAGTTCAGGGTCGTGCAGGAGGGCGAGGGCGAACTTGAGGCGCTGGCGCATGCCGCGGCTGTACGCGTCGACCTTCTTCCCCGCCTCGTTCGTGAGGCCGACCTGCTGGAGCGCGCGGTCCGCCGCCTCCTCGGCCTGCGTTCCGGAAAGGCCGGAGAGACGGCCGCCCAGGATGAGCGCCTCGCGGCCCGTGCGGTCGCGCCAGGGCGCGTCGCCCTCGGGCACGTAGCCGATTCGCTTGAGCAGGTTCGGGTTGTTCCAGGGGTTCTCGTCGAGGATGCGCAGGCTGCCGGTGCTGGGCCGGATGAGGCCCATGCACATGCGCATGAACGTCGTCTTGCCGGCGCCGTTGGGGCCCAGGACGCCCGTGATGCCGGGTTGGACCATGACGGTCACGTCGTTCACCGCGATGACGCTGCCGTACCAACGCGAGAGGTTGGTGGCCTCGACGACGCTCACGCTTCCGCCCCCCGGACCCTGGGGTGCTTCCACGCGACGAGGCCCCACCCGATGATGATGAGGAGGCCGAGGACCAGGAGTCCCCAGACGTAGTCGAAGCCGACGCCGGACTTGTACTTGAAGAGCCAGTCCGTCTGGGCCCGCAGCGCCGTGAGGGGGCTCACGACCTGGAGGATCTTCTGCCGCGTGATGGGCTGCAGGAGGGCGACGACGAAGAGTTCGAGCAGGACGGTGCCGATGATGAGGAGGAGCGCGCCGCCCAGCGACGAGCGGGCGATGGAGCTGATGCCGAGGCCGACGCCGCTCACGAAGAGCGCCCAGAGGAGCGAGTAGCCCATGGCGCCCGCGAGCGCGAGGCCCCAGTGGGCGGGGTGCGTCTTGAAGAGCATGATGGTGGCAAGCCAATAGAGGAGCGCGGGCACGACCATCGAGGCTGTGACGACGCCGAAGACGGCGAGGATCTTGCCGACGAGGTAGTCGGTGCGCGTGACGGCCCGGGACAGATAGAGTTCGAGGCCGCCCTTCCGTACGTCCTCGAGGAGCGCGGGGCCCGCCATGAGGCCGCCCACGGCGAGGGCGCCGAAGCGCAGGTCGTTGAGGAAGTCGACGTAGGTCTTGAGGGTGTGGAGGTCGGAGGCGCCGTTGCGGGCGGATTGGAAGAGTTGGCCCAGGTAGACGATTGTGTAGGCGAGGATGAGGATGAGGACGATCTGGGACGAGAAGTTGAGGACGGTGCGGCGGATCTCCTGGCGGGCGATGATGCCGATGGGGGAACCCGTGCGCATGGGGCCGTCCCATCGGGGGTAGGGGTGGGCGCCTTCAGGCATTGGTCTGTCCCTCCACGGCCTGTTCGAAGGCCTCGCCCAGGCTCACCTGTTGGGGTGCGAGGTGGCGCACGACGACGCCCGCTTCGGTCAGCGCCTTGAGGATGACCTTGGGGTCCTCGGCGGAGACCTGGATGTTGGGCGGCGACATCGTCCACGGGATGCCCCGCTTGGTGAGGGTCTCCGTGAACGCGTCGTGAGGCCCGTGGACGCGCACGAGGTAGCCCTTGGCGCGCTGGGCGCGCAGTTCCTGAAGCGTCCCGTGGGCGGCGACGCGGCCGACGTTGAGGACGACGACGTGGGCGGCCAGGCGTTCCACGTCGGGCAGGATGTGGGTCGAGAGGAGGATCTGGATGCCGTACTCGCGGCTCAGTTCCTGGATGAAGTCGAGCAGGCGAAGGCGCACCTCGGGGTCGACGCCCTCGGTGGGTTCGTCGAGGATGAGGAGGTCGGGGTCGTGGACGAGGGCCTGGGCGAGCTTGAGGCGCTGCTTCATGCCCGTCGAGTACTTCTCGACGAACCGGTAGCGGGCCTCCGAAAGTTCGACGTAGTCGAGGACCTGGTGGGCGCGTTGCAGGGCGTCCGCAGGGCTCATCCCGACGAGGCGGCCCGCGTAGGCGACGGCCTCGACGCCCGTGAGGTCGGGGAAGATGGCCTCGCCCTCCGGCACGTAGCCGATGCGGCGGCGCAGCGCGCGCGTGCCGGGCTCTTCGCCCATTACGCGGATGGTGCCCGAGGTCGGCTTGATGAGTCCGAGCATGAGACGCACGAGGGTCGACTTGCCCGCGCCGTTGGGCCCGAGCAACCCGACGGTGCCCTCGGGGATCGAGAGCGTCACGGGACCCAGCGCCTGCTGAGCTCCGTAGAGCTTCGTGACCTCCTCCAATTCAACCAGGGGGGCCATAGTCGCGCCGGGGTTCGAAGCGGGTCACCTCCAAAAGGCTTTCCAAACGCGGGTTCGAGCGTCCCGCCGTCGTCTGCGCGCGTCGAGTGTCCGTCGGCGCGCTCACCCGCTATCTGAAACGTAATAAACCGGGCGCCCACATGCGGACGCGGACATTCATGCCGGTGCGCGGCTTCTGTGAACATGGACGGGTCTGGACGACCTGTCCCATCTGCGGCAAGGACATCATCGCGAACCAGGCGGGCAAGCGCTCCGACGTGGACGAGTGGGGCGAGCTGCGACCCAAGAAGAAGGTCGTGAAGGCGATTCCCGAGGAGCCCGCGGAAGAGGCGGGCGCCGAGGACTCCGCCGAATCCTAACCGGGCAGCGCGCCGCCGACGAGGTCCGACAAGCGCGCCACGCCGCGAGCCTCCATCCAATGGGCCAGGTCCTTGGCCATCTGGGCGAAGACGGGCGCATCCTTCTCGATGAGCACGCTGCCCAGTTGGACCGCGCTCGCGCCGGCCAACAGGAACTCGACGACGTCCTTGGCGTCCATGATCCCGCCCACGCCGACGACGGGCACTTCGACGGCCTGCGCGACGTCCCAGACGGCGCGCAGCGCGATGGGCTTGAGGCCGGGACCGCTGAAGCCGCCGACCCGGTTGCCGAGAAGGGGCGTGCGGGTCTCCGCGTCGATGGCGATCGACTTGAGCGTGTTGACGCAGACGAGGACGTCCGCGCCCGCGTCCACGGCGATGCGCGCCATGTCGGCGACGCTCACGACGTTCGGGCTCAACTTCACCCACAGCGGCTTCTTGGTCGCCCCACGGGCCGCGCGCGTGACGCTCTCCAGGAGTTTGGGATTGCAACCGATGTCCGTCCCGACGCCCTTGGCGTGCGGACAGGAGACGTTGAGCTCGATGGCGCTCACGCCCGCTTGGTCCATGCGGCCCGTGAGGTCCGCGAACTCCTGCTCGGTGGCGCCGAAGATGCTGCCGACGACGGTGGCGCCGCCCTCGATCGCCGCCTCGACCTCGTGGACGTAGGCGTCGATGCCGGGGTTCGGCAGGCCCATCGCGTTGAGGTAGCCGCCGCGCACGGCCACGAGCGTCGGGTTGGGATGGCCGAGGCGGGGTTGCGAACCGATGCTCTTCGTGACGACGCCGCCGGCGCCATTCGACCAGGCGCGCAGCATGCTCGCGGCGGACTCGTCGAGGAAGCCCGAAGCCAGAAACAACGGGTTGCGGAAGATGAGCGTTCCGACCCGCGCCGTGACGTCGACTGCCAACGAAGGCTCGGACGTGGGCCCGTACCTTAAGACTTGTGCCGGGAGAGCCTACTCGCCCTCGATGGCGTCGACGCAGACGGCCAAGCCCAGGAGGACGCGGGCGTCCACCGTGGACTCGGGTTGGATCTTCAGGTCGTACGTGTCGCCGAAGAGTTGGAACCGTTCCCGGATCGTCGCGAGGGGTCTCGACTCGTCGGCGCCGTCGCGGTGGAGGCGGTACTCGTAGGGGATGGCCCATTCGAGTTCAACGAAGGAGAGGGCGCGTCGCAGGAAGGCGAGACCCCGCGTGTCCTCCTTGAGCACGCCCCACGGTTGTTCCCAGCCGTCGAAGACGTGCCACTCGTCCCTGAGGAGGCTCTTCCACGCCTTGCGCCGCAGGACGCCGAGCCGTTGCTGGGTGGCGGAGTCGATGACCTCGAAGTTGGCGCTCCAGTCGAGGATCTTCGCCGTCTGGAGTCGGAAGAGCTCGACCTGTTGGGACTCGTCCGTGTAGAACCGGATGTCCTCGCGCAGCTTGAACATCTTCTGCTTGCAGTACGCCACGAGCTGGTCGCGCGCGTCGAAGATGCGGTATTGGCGTCCGAACGTGAAGCGGCGCTCCTTGAGGACGTAGTGCTCCTGGTGCCATCGCGGGTCCGAGCTGGGCCTCGCAGGCGGGGTGGGCTTGGCGGATTCGTCCAAGGAAGTCCGCTTCGAACCGGGCCGCCGGTATAAAGTCGCGCCCGCGAAGGCCGCCTTTAAATCGCGGCGCCCTCTTCCACGCGCCTCCGCATGCGCCTGCTCGTCACGAAGTGGTTCGGCAGCCTCATCCTCGACGAGGGACGCGTCGTCGAACGGCGCGACTTCCCGAGGACGGTCCACGAGGTCGCCAAGCGGTTGGCGGCCGTCCGCCGCGGCGAGGTCCTTGACGAAGAACGAAGCCTGGCGGGCAAGGGCGTCGCGGTCTCGGAGGAACGCCTCAAGAGCCTGGGCACGCTGCGGATCCCGACGACGCCCGTCGTCGCGGATGCGGCCGGAGCGGACCCCAAGCTCCTGCGCGAGGCCGCGTTGCTCGTGGCCCGCGACGAATCCCGGCGCTCGGCCGAGGAACGGGACCGGTTCGTCGTCCAATCCGTGCGCGCCCTCGACGAGGTCACGAAGACCGCGAACACGCTCATGGAGCGCTTGCGCGACTGGTACGCCCTCCACTATCCCGAGGCGATCCGCCGCGAGGGCGACCCCGCCAAGTTCGCCCGCATCCTCGCCGAGACGCCCGACCGCGCGAGCGTCGCGCAGAAACTCGGCGCCGGGGACCCCACGGACTCGATCGGCGCCGCCTTCAGCGAGCACGACCTGGCCGCCGTCCAACGCTTCGCCCAGCAACTGCAAACCCTCTACGCCGAACGCAAGAGCCTCGAGGAGCTCATCGAAGGCGACGCGCGCGCCGTGGCCCCCACCCTCGTCGGCATCGTGGGACCGCTCGTCGGGGCGCGGCTCATCAGCCTCGCCAACGGCCTCGAACGCCTGAGCTACCTGCCCGCGTCCACGGTCCAGACCCTGGGCGCCGAGAACGCGCTCTTCCTCCACCTCAAGGAGAAGACGCGACCGCCCAAGCACGGCGTCCTTTACCAACACCCCGCCGTCCACACGCAACCGCGGCACCTGCGCGGCCGCGCCTCACGGCTCTTGGCCACGCACGCCGCCATCGCCGCGCGCCTCGACTTCTTCGGCGCGGCGCCCGAGGACCGCTCGGCGAACCTCAAGAAGCACTTCGAGGCCCAACTCGCGCGCCTCAAACGCGCCCCGCCGCCGCGACCCCAAGCCATGCGGGGCGGACCCCGACGGCCGCGCCCGCAGGGCCGGCCGCCCCCGCGAAAGGAGGGACGCCCACGGCGGAACGCCTGATCCGCGAACGCGGCCGCCTGTGGACGCGCAACCTGCGCCCCGGCGTGAAAGTCTACGGGGAGAGCCTGCGACGCTTCCAAGGGCACGAGTTCCGCGACTGGCCGGCCCGTCGCAGCAAGATCGCCGCCTACCTCGAACGCGGCGGACGCGTGTTCCGACCCAAGGGCGACGAACTCGTCCTCTACCTTGGCGCCGCCTCGGGCACGACCGTGAGCCACCTGAGCGACCTATTGCCGACGGGGCGCATCGTGGCCGTCGAGTTCAGCCCGCGGCCCTTCCGCGAACTCCTCCACTTGGCCGCCGACCGCCCGAACATCGTGCCCATCCTCAGCGACGCCCGCGCGCCCGACGCGTACGCCGCCTACCTGGAGCGCCCCGCCGACCTTCTCGTCCAAGACATCGCCCAACGCGACCAGGCGGACATCTTCCGCCGCAACGTCGAGCGCTTCGCCTCCAAGGAGACGACGTGCTTCTTCGCCGTCAAGTCCCGCAGCGTCGACGTGGCTGCCGCGCCGCGAAAGGTCTACGAGGCCGTCAAGCGCGAACTGACGACGGCGGGCCAACGCATCGACGAGGTCGTCGAACTCGACCCCTTCGAGAAGGACCACGCGATGCTCGTCGTGCACCGCTAGGCGCGTCGCCGGCGTGAGGTCACCCACGCGGCCACGAGCACGGCACCCAAGGCGACGACCAGCAGGGGGCCCGGGCTCCCGCCCTTGACCTCGAGGGACTCGGCGATGGCCTGCGTCGTGTTCGTCGCGCCCGTGAGGCCCTGGTCGTGCTGGTGCTGGTGGTTGCCGGAGGCCTCCCGGTTGACGTCGACGATGGCGTCGAACGCCTTGTACTGTTGTTGTCCGCCCGCGTCGTACTCGAGGATGCCGTTCACCGTGTAGTGGTCCTCAGGCGTCTCCGTCGTCGTCGAGACCTTCACTTTGAGGAGGCGGTCCTCGCCGCGGGGCACGATCACGTGGTCGGTGCGCGTGCCCTGCGTGTCCGTCCAATGGGCCGCCACGTGCGTGCGCGCCATGGGGCGTCCATCCTCGCGCGTGACGTTCGTGAGGAGGTTCACGTGTCCCTCACCGCCTCCGATGTTGGAGACGCGCACGTTGAAGTCGTGGCCGTCTCCGGGGCGGATGTAGACGTCGTCGTCGTTGAGGAGTTCGAGCGAGAGTTCCGGCGCGTCGAGTTCGACGGTGCCGCCCGAGGTGGCGGCCCCGACGTGGACCGTGCGCTCGACGTAGTTGTGGTTGAGGTCCTCGGCGTTGACGCGCAGGATGTCGCCCGCCTGGACCTGGCCGGCCCACTTGAAGCCGGGTCCGTAGACGATGCGCTCGCAGACGAGGCGGACGTCGGGTGAGCACGCCTGGTCGTCGTTGAGGGGCACGATGTCCGCGTCCCGGGCCGGCACCTTCCAGGGTTCGACGGCGAGGGCCTCCCCGTTGCGGTAGACCGCGAGCGTCTCGTTGATAATGGGTTCGCCGAACTCGATGGTGAGGCCGTCGACACCCGCGTTCGTCTGGGCGCCGTCGCCCGGGAGCACCATCGGCCATGGGAGGGTCTTGTCGTGCTCGACGACCTCGGAGGCGGCGCAGTTGTACTCGCTGCCTCCCGTGCCGGGCTTGCAGTTGTCGACTTTGGCCTTCGCCCATGCGCGGGCGACCTCCGTGCCGGCCGCGTTGTAGGCGTGCACGGCCGCGCCGTACTCGCCGTCGGGCACGTTCGTCGTCCGGATCGGCACGAAGAAGCCGTCGGCGCCGTTGAAGTCGCTGCGGTAGTAGAGGAGGTAGGCGCCGCCCGTGCCCTTGCCCATGGGGTTGTCGGGGACGGCCTGGTTGCAGTTGAGGGTCTGTTGGTTGTAGACGGCGTCCGTCGTCGCGCCGAAGGAGAAACTGAAGCGCTTGATCTCAGACGAGCCGGGTCCCACGGCCTGGAACTGGATGAAGAACGTGCCCTGGGCGTGGATGAAGTCCTGGGGATCCTCGCGCAGGTCCTTGTTGCGGAAGACGAGGGCGTACTTGCCGCATTGCTTGTGGACGCTGCCGCCGAAGAGTTGCGTATCGGCGGGGATGTCCCGCGGGTCGGGCCCCGCGTACGGACCGGGAGCCACAGGCGGCGTCTCGCCCACGACGTCTACGACGGGCCCCGTGGCTGCGACGAACAGCAACGCGATGAGTGGCACGGAACCCCGCACGACGGCACCGGAGGACAAGAGTCACCCGGGACTTATTTAGGCATATGGGTGCCCCAAGGTGCGCCGTGGGTGGGGTTCCAGGCGCGGCCTACAAGCGTCGGCGCAGCGCGCCGTAGCCGAGGGCGACCCACGCGCCGAGGAGTCCGAAGCCGGGCAGGAGGCCTCCCTTGGCGCTCTGGACGTCGACCGGGAACTCGTGGTGGGGCGAGGGTTGCAGTTCGATGATGAACGGGTCGACGGTCCACGAACCGCCGGAAGGGAAGGTGAACGAGGCCTCGTAGACGCCCGGCTCCTTCTCCTCCGCGCCGACGGGGCTGTCGACGGCCTTCTTGTTGAGGATGAAGTCCGCCGCGACCTTGTAGTGCTCGAGGGGCGCCCCGTCGCGTTCGATCTTCCAGCGGAAGACGGAGGCGGACTCGGCCTTGAAGGGCCCGGGCGTCTCGAGCGTGAACACGTAGTCGGCCGCGTCGACCTTGGCGCCGGAGACGCGCACGCTCACAGGCAGCGACGCGTGGCCGCCCGAGGACTGGGTCGAGGCGTTCACGATGATCGGGACGTCTTGGCCGGGCGAAGCGAAGGCGGGCGCCTTGGCGATGAACTCGTACTCGATGACTTGTCCGCCGGCCGTCGTCACGAAGTCGGTGCCGAGGTTGCCGTCGAACGTCCAGCCGGGGCCGGCCTTGAAGTCGAGGAAGACGTGGTCGATGCCGTTGAGCTTGTCGTGGGTGCGGAACTGGAGGACGAACGAGGCGGGGCCGCCCGGGACCGCGTATTGTTGGGCCGAGCTCAGGAGGGTCATCGTGAGGAAGGGGAACGTGCCTTCGAGGACGAGGCTCTTGTCGTTGGCAGGCGGTTGGGGCTCCGTGGCCTCCGGTTGGTTCGCGTTGTCCTTCGGGGCGACGTCCTGGTAGGTGGCTTGGCCTTGCGTGACGGTGGCGCTCGCGGCCCAGACCTTGGAAATCGCCGTCCCCACGGGCAGGCCTTCCTTGGCGCGGTTGATCACGAAGGTCACGCCGCCATCCTTCGTACTGAAGTTGGGGGCAGTCATCTTGGGTTCGCGGCAATCCAGGCCGCTGCCCTGGGGCGGGGCAGCGAGGGTGCAAAACTGCGTGAGGCGGGCCGTGAAGGTCCGGTCTTTGCCGCCGGCCGAGAAGCCCAACGTGTATTCGATGGGCGTGAGCTCGATGCCGTTCGGGCCGTTGTTCTCCGGCGGCATTTGCCTGATGGCGTCGCGTTGGCGAAGCTCGATCCGGAACTGGAGCGTCTCATTGCCCGTGCGGTTGCCCGAGTCGTAGCTGTAGCGTTCGGACACGTGGACGGCGATGATGTCCAGGGCGCCGTTGCCCGCGTCGAAATCGGCTTCCTTGTCCGTGGCGGCCGTGCGCTCGAAGTATTGGACAGATATGCTCGCCTGCGCGGGCATGGCGACGAAGGCCGCGGCCACGACGAGCAGAAGCGGCAAGAGCGACCGTTGGAAGAGGCTGGGCATGGCCATCGGGACTACGTCCAACCGACTTGAGAAACCCGGCGTTAAAAGACATTGCGGGCTCTTTCTTCAAACTAAACGTTGAATTCGCGACGTCGGCCGCCCGCGCGGTTCGTCACGTGATTCCACCCGAAGGTCGCGGGGAACCCTTTTATGAATCCGGGGGTTGGGATTGGACGGGAGGAACTTTGGTGGCGACGGCGACGACGAAATGGGTGTACGAGTTCAACGAGGGCACGGCGGCGATGAAGGACCGCCTGGGCGGCAAGGGTGCCGGCCTGGCGGAGATGACCCGGATCGGACTGCCCGTGCCGCCCGGCTTCACGGTCACGACCGAGGCCTGCCTGGCCTTCCAGAAGGCCGGCAAGCTGCCGCCTGGGCTATGGGAACAGGTCACGGAGTACATCGCGCGCCTCGAGAAGAAGACCAACCAGAAGCTCGGGGACCCCACGAAGCCGCTGCTCGTGAGCGTGCGCAGCGGCTCCCCGATCTCGATGCCGGGCATGATGGACACGGTCCTCAACCTCGGCCTCAACGACGCGACCGTGGTCGGCCTCGCCAAGTTGAGCGGGGACGAACGGTTCGCCTACGATTCCTACCGGCGCTTCGTCGCCATGTTCGGCGACGTCGTCCTCGGCATCCCGAAGGCCAAGTTCGAGCACGTCCTCGAACAGGCCAAGGGCCAGGAGAAGGTCAACCGTGAGATCGACCTCACCGTCGCGGCCCTGCGCGACGTCGTGCGCCGCTTCCAGGCCCTCGTCGCCGACGAGACGGGCTCGCCGTTCCCGCAGGAGCCCGCGAACCAGCTGGAGCTGGCCATGGTCGCCGTGTTCCGGTCGTGGGACAATGCGCGCGCCCAGACCTACCGCAAGCAGTACAAGATCTCCGACCAGCTCGGCACCGCCGTGAACGTGCAGACGATGGTCTTCGGCAACATGGGGGAGGACTCCGCCACGGGCGTCGCCTTCACCCGCGACCCCTCGACGGGGGAGAAGGTGCTCTACGGCGAGTTCCTCACGAACGCGCAAGGCGAGGACGTCGTCGCCGGCATCCGCACGCCGCGGCCCATCAAGGAACTCGAGGCCGCGGTCCCCACCGCGTTCGCCGAGTTGCGACGCGTGTGCACGTTGCTCGAAAAGCACTACCGGGACGTGCAGGACATCGAGTTCACCATCCAGAAGGGCAAGCTGTTCATGCTCCAGACGCGCACCGGCAAGCGCACCGCCCGCGCGGCCGTCCGCATCGCCGTCGACATGGCGAAGGAAGGCCTCGTCACGCGCGAGGAGGCCGTCACGCGCGTCGAACCCCACCAACTCGACCAACTCCTGCACCCCCAGATCGACCCGAAGGCCAACGTCAAGTCGATCGCGAAGGGGCTCAACGCGAGCCCGGGCGCGGCCGGCGGCCAAGCCGTCTTCGACGCGGACGACGCGGAGGCGTGGGCCGCCGAGGGCAAGAAGGTCATCCTCGTGCGCACGGAGACGAACCCCGACGACGTGCACGGCTTCTTCGCCGCCAAGGGCATCCTCACGACGCGGGGCGGCATGAGCAGCCACGCCGCCGTCGTCGCGCGCGGCATGGGCAAGCCCTGCGTCTCCGGCTGCGAGTCGATCAAGGTCGACTATGCGAAGAAGCAGTTCGCCGTCGGCGGCACCGTCGTCAGGGAAGGCGACATCATCACGATCGACGGCGGCAGCGGCCGGGTCTACCTGGGCGAGGTGCCCACGGTGGAGCCGGGGCTCACGCCCGAGTTCAAGGAACTCCTCACGTGGGCCGACGGCGTCGCGCGCTTGTACGTGCGCGCCAACGCGGACACGCCCGCCAACGCGCGCCGCGCGCGCGAGTTCGGCGCGGTCGGCATCGGCCTCACGCGCACCGAGCGCATGTTCAACGACCCGGACCGCCTGCCCATCGTGCGCGAGATGATCCTGGCGGAGGGCACCGAGGAGCGCACGCGCATCCTCGAGAAGCTGCAACCCATCCAGAAGTCGGACTTCTTGGAGATCTTCCGCGCGATGGACGGGTTCCCCGTCACCGTGCGCCTCATCGACCCGCCCCTGCACGAGTTCCTCCCCATGAAGGACGAACTCCTCGAGGCCGTCACGCGCGCCGACACGAAGGGCGAGACCTCCGCCGAGGTCGAAGAGCAGCGCCGGTTCCTCAAGAAGATCCTTGAGATCGAGGAGCAGAACCCCATGCTGGGTTTGCGCGGGTGCCGTCTCCAGATCCTGTACCCGGAGATCCCGCGGATGCAGACGCGCGCCATCGTCGAGGCGTGCTGCGAACTCTCGAAGGAGGGCGTGAAGGTCCTGCCCGAGATCATGCTGCCCCTCATCGGCCACCCGAACGAGTTGCGCGAACTGCGCAAGATCGTCGAGGCCGAGGCGCAGGACGTCATGGGCGAGTTCGGCATCAAGGTGCCCATCCTCATCGGGACCATGATGGAGATCCCTCGCGCGTGCCTCACGGCGGACATGGTGGCCGAGCACGCGGACTTCTTCAGTTTCGGGACGAACGACCTCACGCAGACGACGTTCGGGTACAGCCGCGACGACGCCGAGGCCGCGTTCCTCTTCCAGTACCTCGAGAAGGGGATCCTCAAGTACAACCCGTTCGAGACGCTCGACCGCGACGGCGTGGGCCGCCTCGTGCAGACCGCGGTGGAACTCGGCCGCAAGACGAAGCCGAAGCTCAAGATCGGCATCTGCGGCGAACACGGCGGCGAACCGCAGTCCATCGAGTTCTTCCACAAGGCGGGGCTCGATTACGTGAGCTGCAGCGCCTTCCGGGTGCCCATCGCGCGCCTGGCCGCGGCGCACGCCGCGTTGAAGGAGAAGGGCGCGAAGGTCATCGACGCGACCGTGTAGTGCCTAAATTGGCGAAATTAGGCACTACAGTTCCGGCGTCGTCCGTGCGCCGCGCGACCGCAAGTACCGCGCGATCCGGCCCCGCTTCCCGTAGACGGCCCAACCCAGGGGCGTCCCGTCGTGCGCCTTGTCCCGGACGGTGAGGTCCGCCCCGCGCTCGACGAGGAGGCGGACGGTGTCGGGATGGTCGAACCACACGGCCTGGTGCAGCGGCGTCGAGTGGTCGTAGAAGCCGCGCGGGTTCCAACCGCTCGGCGAGAGCCCGGAATCCAGTAGGGTCCGCACGGCGGCCGTCTGGCCGTTGACGGCCGCGAGCGCCAGGGCGCGTCTTCGTTCGAGCATGGACGAGGCCGCCAGCAGTCGCCGCACGTCCGTGACCCTTCCGGCCGAGGCCGCGACGACGAGGTCGACGGGTCCGCCGTTGCGCACGAGCTCGTCGATGGCGACGACGCCGCCCTGGAAGATGGCGCGCGCCATCGCCTTCTTCGGGTCGGCCCCGTGGGCGATGAGGAGCCGGATGACGGAGCGTTGCGACGACTCGTGGTTCTTCCAAGGTCCGGATACGGCGACCCATAGGGCGCGCCGCAGGCTGCTCCTGGGAGGTTTGGCCGTGTTCAGGATCTTCGTGAGCGATTCGACGAGGCCAGGGGGCACCTTCTTCTGTCGCTGGTACGACGCGGCGGCCAATTCGAGGAGGCCGACGCGGGCAAGCGGCCCGGAGGGTTCCACGTCGACCTGTCGCTTGGCGAGGCTCGGTTCGTCCCGAAGGAGCTTGGCGAGGCCTCGTACGTCTCCCGCATCCACCCGTCGTAGCGCGCGCTTGAGGCCCGCGTCCGGGATGCGCTCCTCGACTGGGAGGTTCCACCGCGCCTTGGGGCCCTTCTGCGCCTCCTTGCGCAGGGCGTTCCAGCTGGGGAAGCCGTGTTCGAGCGCGACGACGAGCCGCGCATCGCGCCGCGCGAACGAGGCCTTCTTGACGGCCTCAAGGGTGGTTCCCTTGAACCTGGGATGGATGCGTCGAATCGCGCGCAACGCGTCCGGGCGGCCGGCGCGGTGGCCGTCGAGCGCCTCCTGGACGTGGGATTCGAGGTGACGGATTTCCTGGGAGGCGGTCGGGCTCAAGTGAGGGACGCCCCGACCCGGATCAGGCCATCGCGCCGCCGATCGCGGCGGGCTGCTTGACGTCCTCGGCCTTGAGCGTGCTTCGTTTGGCCACGGCCGCGTTCTTGGCCGCCGCCTCGCCCAGTTGGCGCAGGAAGTCCTCGGCGAGGTTCTTGGCCGCCTCGATGGCCTCGGGCGCCACGCGCCATTCGGATCCGCTCGGCGGGTTGCCCGCGCGCGTCGTCCCTTCTTTCAAGAGCGCCTTCACGTGAGAGTCTGCCAGAGTCATCCAATTGGCACAATGGACACCCCGCTATATCGACGCCGCTGCGCGAGGCCGAGGGTCCGGCAACGGCCAGCGGCGTGCCGGAATCGTCTTCGGCACGCGTCCCCATCCATTGAGAATTGACGCACCTGCGAAGTGGAAACCGCTCTTCGGAAGCGTCTCATGTTCGTCCCACAACCCGCTATTAGGATGGGCCGGCGAGGGTTGCTTCTCGGGTGCGTCCACGTGGGGTCTCGCTACGTTGTGTCATCGGGAATCGCAGGAATCGCGACCTTGGCCTTGCTCTTGGCCTGGATGCCGGCCGCAAACGCGGACGGACCCAGCGGGGAGGAGTGCTTCTCGGGAACCGAGAACCCGGACGTGACCAGCCGCGTCACGTGGACAACGACTTCCGCGGGGACGACGATCCGTGTCACCTTCAGCAAGAACTTCGTCGACAACACGTACGGGGTGAACTCGATCAATTGGCCGGGCAAGGGCCACCAGTTCAAGCAACTCGTCGGCTCCGACCACGTGATCCTCTCGCTCTACGATGGCAGTGGCGAGAAGAAGATGGAGGTCAAGATCGACTACATCAGCGAGGACCAGTCCGCCGCAAGCGGCTACAAGACGAAGGGCGTGAGCGGCGGCGACGGCGACATGCTCATGGGCGACGAATCCGACGTGCTCGCGGTCGAGACGTCGTTGAGCAAGAACTTCAACACCTACGGCTACGTGCTCACCCAGGACTCGCCCGCCACGAACGAGAACTACGATCCCAATCCGCAATACCCGAACTGGATCTTCGAGGTCTGGTACGAGGTGACCGTCGACCCCGCCGCGTTCGGCAGTTCCGGGTTCGACCACGCGGACATGACGCACGTGCACGCGAGCCCGAGCAAGACGGGCAACAACTCCGAGGAGGTCCAACCGTCGCCATGTCCGCCGCCCTCCCCCTCGCCCACCCCGACCGAGTCCCCATGCCCCGAAGGCCAGATGAGGGATTCCAGCGGCAACTGTGGGCCCTCGCCTTCGCCCACGCCCGCCCCGTGTCCCTCGGGAGAAATGCGCGATGAGCACGGCGAGTGTGGCCCGTCGCCATCACCGTCCCCGACGCCCTGCCCAAGTGGGCAGATGCGCGACGAGAACGGCCACTGCAAGACGCCTCCCGCCTCGTCCGCTCCGCCTTGCCCGCAGGGCCAGATGAGGGACGAACAAGGCCACTGCAAGTCCCCGCCCGCGACGTCCGCTCCTCCGTGCCCCGAGGGTCAGATGCGGGACGAGAACGGGACCTGTGGGCCCTCGCCCTGCCCTGAGGGTGAGATGCGCGACGAGAACGGGACGTGCGCGCCTTCGCCCTGCCCGGACGGTCAGATGCGCGACGAGAGCGGCCAATGCGCGGCCACGCCGAAGACGGCGCCGATCCCGTTCTTCCCGACGGCCGCCAGCCTAGGCCTCGCCGCAGCGGGAGTGCTCGTCGCCGGCTTCGTGATGCTGCGGCGCCGGGCGTGATCGTGGAGCCGAATCCGCCCCCCGGCGCGGGATTCGGGCGAGCCTTCGTCGGGCTCGCCGTCCTGGGCTGGGGTCTCTCCATCCTGTTGGGCGTCGCCCCCCACGAGGACGTCCTCGTGGGGACCGCCCTCACCCTCTTCGGCGGCGTCCTCGTGGCCACGGCGCCCACGTTGCCCCGCTATTCGCCGAACGCGATCGCCGTGGCCGCCCTTGGGGCCGCGCTCGCACTCGTCCTCTTGGTCGACACGCTGGTCCGCCACGCGCCGCTCGGCATGACCAAGTCCGCCATCCTCGCGTTCGGCGCGTTCCTCCTCGTCTCGTCACCGTTCCTTCAACGACGGCTTCCCTTCCTCCGTGGCCTGCGAGTCGGCGACGTCGTCGCCTACAGCCTGCCCGTCTTGGGAGCGCCGCTTGCCCTCTGGGCGATCCAGGCGCTGGCCAAGGGCGTCGTCGGCGTCACGCCCACGGAGGCCTTCGTCCGCGTCGCGCTCCTCGTTCCGCTGGGTTGGTTCCTCCACGCGTTGGGATGGTCGCCCCTCGTGGTGGGCCAGACCGTGACGTACGCCGGCGTCGACGGACCCCTGCGCGTCGACGTGGGCGCTGCGTGCTCCGGCTTGCAGGCCATGGGGCTCTTCACGGCCGTCCTGGCCGCGTTCCTCATCGGCCAACGTCCGCCCGGCCGACGCCTGGCCTTCTGGAGCGTCATCGGCCTCGGCGGCGTCTACGTCGCCAACCTCGTGAGGTTGGCCACGTTGGCCGTCGTGGGCCACTTCTGGGGCGTGGACGCGTTGTTGCAGGTGCACGCGCAGGCCGGCTGGGTCTTTTTCGTCGCCTGGGCGCTCCTCTTCGCCTGGCTGGCGCGGACACGCTTGCGCCCCGGACGCGGATCCAAACCGGACGAGCCTGGCGTGGACCCTTCGCGTGCAGAGGTTCAAGCCTTGCCACCCCGCGGGGCCGCGAATCCGTAGGCCACGGGGGTCGTGGGGCCCGAACCGGGCACGAACTTAGGCACTACAAAACGGCAAGGGCCCGAAACGCGGCCGTCGACGCGTTGCGCCGTCGAACCTACGTCTCTTCGTCGAGGAACTCCTCGTTTTCCTCGGCCAACTGGTCCTGGACCTGACGGAACCGCTCGATGGAGATGTACTCCTCGCACCAGAAGTCGCGGTCCGTGAGCTTCTCCCAGCGGTCGCAGTACCCCGAGCGTTCGTCGACGCCGTACTCGGTGGCGCTCGACCAGTGGCCGCACAATTGGCACCGCTCACCCGGCCGCCGATCCTTCGAGAGCTTGGAAAGGAGTTCGCCCTCCTTCGGCTCGGGCTTCTTCTTCACCACGGGAAACGGCGTCCAATGCGGGCCTTCGATTTTTAAGCGTTCGGTTCGACCTCCGCCCTTTCCGCGGACGGCCGAGGCCCTCGACCCGCAGGGCCTCTTATACGGGCGACGAAACGCGTATCAACCCTCAACCCATCTCCGGGACCCGACGGGGGAGGAGACGGGCTTCCTCGGGCCGCATGGCTCGGAGGACCCGGCGAAAGACGCCAGGCCCGAATCCCCGTCTTCCAATCCACCAAGCGAAGCGGCTCGACGGCCGCGCCTTCTTGCCCACACCCCTTTAACGACGCGCCCCGTTGGGCTCGTCATGGTCCTCATCCGGGACTACCGAAAAGAGGACGCGCCCGCCGTACGCGACATGATGCAGCGCCTCGCGAAGCAGCGGCGCGAGTCCAGCCACGAGATGGTCCTGCGCGACGAGTACGCCCGGTTCTTCCCCGCCTACCTCGAGAGTTTCCTCCAGAACCCCGACAGCATCATGAAGGTCGCCGAGTCCAACGGGAAGGTCATCGGCTACGCCATCGCGACGCGCGGACGCGAGGCCCCCTTCTTCAAGTATTCACGCGTGGCCAAGTTGAGCGACGTCTACGTCGAGGAATCCCAGCGCAAACACGGCGTCGCGCACGACCTCCTGGCCTCCCTCGAGGACTGGGCCACACGCTCCGGATTGCAGGCGCTCGAGGTCGACGTGTTCCCGGAACACTCGGAGGAGATCCGTGCGTTGCAGGGCTTGGGCTTCGTCGAGTACCGCATCAAGTTCCTGCGGCCCCTCGAGGCGGAGCCGCCCGCCAAGCCGCGGGCCTCGAAGGCCTGAGTGTCCCACCGTCCTCACGGGCCTCGCCCCCTCCTTCAAGTCGTCGCCGCGTAGAGGGGTCCGTGATGCCGCGCCGCATTGGCGAGGTCGTCAACTACTATCCCAGGGTGCGGGCCGCCTCCATCCGCGTCGACGAGGGCGAGCTGCACGACGGCGACCTCATCCGCATCGTCGGCCACGGCCACGAGATCACGGAGCCCGTGCGCAGCCTCGAACTCGACCACCGCCGCATCCACACGGCCTACGCCGGCGAGACGATCGGCGTGAGCGTCGAGGCGCCGGTGCATCCGCGCGACGCCGTCTACGTCCTGGAAGAGCCGGACGACGCGGCCGAGGATTGACGCCTCACGTCGTGCCGATGCGCAGCAGGATCTCGCCGTCCTTGAACAATCGGACGACGCCCGTCTCCGAGACCACGATGGCGATGGCCTTCGTCTCCTTCGTGACGGCGGCCGCCGCCAGGTGGCGACCGCCCAGGCCCGAGGGCAACGAGACGGGCTGCTTGACCTCGATGTAGCGCCCGCAGGCCTCGACGATGCCCTTGTCCGTGATGACGAAGGCGCCATCGATTTGGCTGAACTCCTTCGCCGTCTCCCACGTGGACGGGTCGAGGATGTTGCGCGCGGACTCGACGTGGCCCTGGAAGGGGTTGATGACGACCTGTCGTGAGATCTCGAGCACGCGTTCGTGGTCGCCGATGACGAAGAGGGCGCCCACGTGACCCCGCTCGCGGCCTTCGCGGGCGATCTCCGACGCGACCTGGAGGACGCTCTCGATGACGTGGATGTCGGCGCGGTACTCGAGGTCGCGCTTGAGCTTCGTCACGGACTCGTCGTACCGCATGTCGAAAAAGAGGACGAGCTCGAACGCCTGGCCGATCCGCGTGACGACGAGGACGCGGTCCGTGCTCGAGAAGTAGCCCTCGACGTAGGCGCCTAGGACGACGTCGCGGATCTGGATGAGCGCGTTGATGCCGCTCGTGATGTCGTGCGCGAGTGCGTGCACGTCGAGCGAGGGCCGCCACGTCTGCAGTTCGGCGCGCGTCTCGGACCGCCACGTGGAGACGAGGACGGGCACGCTCGAGCCTTCGATGAGGCCTCGCAGCGCCTCCGGGTCGTCCCCGATGAGGTGCAGGAAGGTGGCTCCGTAGGCCGAGACCACGCGCTCGATGTCGAGCGCCTGAAGGCGCGTTCGCTGCCGCTCCACGTCCGCTCGGCGAGAGAGCGCCCGCGCCGAATATAAACCAACGGGCGCGCCGTTTCTTTTCCCCCAATTTTCTCGAAGCCAAACTGAGCCGACGCGGAGGACGCCGCGGAAACGAGGCCGTGAACCCGTTAAGGTCATAACGCGCGTCCCATATTGACCCGTTCAAGAGCCCATGCCGCTTCAGGAGATCGTTTTCCAGGTCGAAATCCCCGACCTGCCCCTCGCCCATTTCACGAAGGAGAACCCCGGCACGAAGCTCATCTTCAACCACGTCGCCTTCGACGAGGACCACTTCCCCGTCCGCCAGATCCTCACCGTCGTGGCCGCGCCAGCCCAGTACGAGAAACTCCTCTACGTCCTGCCCGAGTACTACGACGACGTGCGGATCCTACGCCGCGACGACCGCGCCGTGAGCGTCATGGTCTCCCTGAAGGGCGAGAAGAAGGAGCTCCTCAAGGGCCCCTACGAGGTGGGCCTGCGGCGCGTGGGCGCCGACATGATCCTGCGCCCGACCCTCATCAAGGACGGCTGGATGACGATCGGCGTCATCACGCTCGTCGAGGTGGACGTCGGCAGCCTCGTGCGTGAAGCGAGCGAATTCCTCAAGAGTCTCGCCATCCGCCTGAGGCTCCTGCACTTCGGCGAGTACAAGCCCGAGGAACAACCCATCGGCGACTACGAGGAGAAACTCACGCCCAAGCAGGCGGAGATCATCAAGATGGCCATCGCGCTCGGCCTCTACGACACGCCGCGCCAGGCCAGCCTGGACACGGTCGCCGAGATCTTCGGCATCTCCAAGGCCGCGGCGCACAACCGGATGAAGGCGGCCGAGAAGAAGATCCTCAGCATGTACTTCACATAGGGCGCGACGCGCCCGCCTAGATACAATGGGTCCAGTGCGAGAAAGGGACTAAATACGCCCAGGGCCGCTGCGAACCGCACCATGCGCCGCCCGCGACCGCTTCCGCTCGTGGCCTTCGCCCTGGTCCTCCTGAGCGGGTGCGTCGGCGGCGCCCACACCAAGACGGTCGCCACGACCGAGCCGCCCGAAGATTCCATCGTCGTCTCCGGCCGCGTCGTCGACGACCAACTCCTGCCCGTGGCCCAGGCCGACGTCGCCGTCCTCGCCCTCAACCTCACGACGCGGACCGACGCCGAGGGCGGCTTCTCCTTGGCGGGCGTCACGCCGGGCGCGAAGGAACTCGTCGCGGCGAAGACGGGCTACCTCACGACCCGCGTGCGCGTCCTCGCGGAGTCCGGCGTGAACGTGGAGGGCCTCGAGGTGCAACTCGTCCCCGTCGCGCCCCCGAAGGTCCCGCGCTCCGTGCCCCTCCTCGGCCAGGGCTTCATCTCGTGCGCGATCAAGACCGGCGCCCTCACGCTCACGAGCGTCCACCCCTGCGAGGCCGACCCCAACCACAGCCCCTTCTTCTTCTTCGACGTCGACCAGGCCGACGGACTCGTCTCCGTCGTCGTCGAACTCGCGTGGACGCCCACGGGCCCGGGCCTGGCCGAGGCCCTACGCCTCGAACTGTGGAACAGCCCCGCCTGCTCGTCAAAGGCCAACTGCGCCGCCGAGTTCGAATACGGGTTGCGCTCCGGCCGCAGCCCCATCACGTGGGTGCTCGGAAACGAGACGGCCCCGTTCCAGAACGGGATCAAGCAGGACGGCCCCACCCACATGGCCCTCTGGAGCCACGTCTCCCGCGACCCCGAACCCCTGGCCGTCGTCGTGGTCCAACAACAGGTCCACTTCTACGCCACCGTCTTCTACAATTCGAGCCCGGCCCCCGGCTACTCCCTCGTGCCCCGCTGATGGCCTTCGACCCGGCGAGCGAGTGTGTCCATTAGTTCGGGGCTTGTCCGTCAATGCGGGTTTTCCGTCCAGCAATGCAGGTTTCTTGTCCGGAAATGCGGGTTTTGGCGAGGGGTTATAACTTCCCAACCCGGCACCTGCGGCGGTAAGGACGGCCGTCCGTCTCGACCAAGCCCTCCGCGATGAGGCCCCGCAGGATCTCTTGCAGCGGCCCCTTCGGCACCCGGCACTCGGTCCGCTGTTCCCAGGCGTGACGTCCACAACAACCAGGCGCGACGCGCCCCAGGTCGCGACCCTCCTCGGCTCCAGCCCGAGCCTCGTCGACGCCTCCTCGAGAGCCAGTACTCGAACGATCGCGCGGGCGAAAACCGCCCGCGGGACGAGCGGTGGCACATATCGCCCGAACGAGTGAAGGTTTCAGATGGACCTGTCCGAGGCGTAGACGCGCCAGTACCCTGCCTGGTATCCAGGAGTGTCGGATCCGAGGACGACGTCGGACGTCGGCCGGGCCTCCCCAGTCAGGCGGAGGAGGTCGCCAGGCTTGTAGGACCCTGATGCCTCTGAACTGTAGTCGCAGTATTGCGGTCCCGGGATCTCATCGAACGAGCGCGAGCACGTCGACACTTCCCGGAAGGTGGGGCCCGTCACCGTGACGACGATGAGTCCCTTGTACCAGGCGTCGCTTTCCAGGCAATTGGGTCCCCAGGTTCCATCCACCAGGGCGCAAAACTGCACTCCCACGGGAACGAAATCTCTGACGCGGGTGGCCTCGAGAAGCCCCGCGTCGCATGAGGTCGTCGCGGGCGCCAGGCCCCCACAGCCCCACGTGTACCCGTCCCAAACGGAGACCGCATTGTACGGATCGAGAGCGGCGGCCGGCGATACGGCTGGGAGAGCCAGGGCCGCGAAGGCGATCGTCGCTCGAAGGCATGTCAGCGGAAGGGAGTCCATGGGGTCTTGCCTCGGTGGAGGGCGCGTGCCTTGCTCCCTATTTCCCGTTGTTGGTCCCGGTTGGAATGATGCCAGGCGGCACGACGAAGAGATCCGGCCGAAATCAGGCGGCGTCACAGGCGCGATGAAGCGGTTGAGCGTCGACCCGAGGTTCCAGTGCGTCGCCAAGTAGCTCCCCGCGGGTGGGCTCGGGTGGAAGTCGTCGTTGTGGCCGCAATCGAAGGGCTGGCGCACCTACATTTTCAAGGTGGGCTCGGGCCAAGTGACGGCCACGTGCGGGGACGCGTTCAGCGTCCAATGCTCTACGGGCCCCGACCTCTTCTGCGAACGCTACCGCCCATACACGAGCGCCTTGGGCGTCGACGGCTTGTGCACCTGCACGGACCTCGGCGTCTTCGGTTGCGCGGCCGACAACACGGACCGGACGCAACAGTACGTCACGCCGAAGGAGATCCACATGCGTGGCCGGACGTGTCCCGGCTCATCGCCCGGATGGACCACATCAACGGCCAAGTGCAGGCGATGGTCGCGTCTATTGCGGTCCATCCCCAGCGCATCGCCGAATGGCGGGGCGCCATCGCTGTCACCTTGGGCGGGTTCCGCGACCAACTTCCCAACACCGACGCGGGCGTCCGGCGCGTCCTTGACCTTCCAGCCGTGGACTACCGGAACAAGTTCCCCCGAGTGTTAGTCCCCAGGTCGCAGACTCGAGGCAGGGTTGGCACGCCTTGCCGTCACCCGCGAGTCCATGCCCGCATCTCCACCCTCGGAGATGGTCTTCTTAGGCCCCCGGGTCGGAGGATGTCCATTAATCCGGGTTCTCTGTCCGCTAATGCGGGTTTCCTGTCCGGAAACTGCGCCCAAAACTCGCATTTATGGACACACCCCCGGCGAGCGCCAAGGCTAAATACGGACACGGCAGCTGCAAACTCGTCCGAATGCGCGCGGCGGCCCTCGTCCTCTTCGTCGTGAGCCTCGTCGTGGCCGGGTGTTCGGGCCAGGCCCGGCCCGCCGAGACGAACGCGTCCACCGCCCAAGGCGGCGGCTCCGTCGCGGGCACCGTCACCGACGATTCCGGGTTGCCGATCGAGGCCGCCGAGGCCGCCCTGGTCGACGCGCAGAACGTGACGGCCCAGTCCGCCGCGGACGGGCGCTTCCTGCTCACGGGCGTCGCGCCGGGCCGCCACCAACTCGTCGTGCACAAGCTCGGCTTCTCCACCGGCCAACGCTCCATCGAGGTCAGCGACGGCCAGGTCCTCGAACTCGAGGTCACGCTCGTGGCGGTTCCCCGGCCCCTCGACACGCCGCCCGAGCTGCGCCAAGGCCGGGGCTTCATCTCCTGCAGCTTCACCTCCAACGCGTTTGCCCCGACGGTGACCCAACCGTGCGGGTGGGACGACAACAACGAACCCCTCTACATCTTCGACGTGGACGTCACCCGCGGGCTCGTGGCCGTCGTGTCCGAGCTCGTGTGGACGCCCACGTCGGGCGGGACGGGCCAAGAACTTCGCCTGGGCCTGTGGCGCAACCCCTCGTGCGAGGTGCGATGCTCGCAGGAGGACGGCAAGGTGTACGGGTACGTCAACGGCCACAGCCCGCTGCGTTTCGCCATCGGCAACATGACGGAACCCTTCCGGGACGGGCTCGAGAGCACGAAGCCCACCCGCCTGGGAGCCGTCGCCCTCGTGCGGGACCCGCACCCCGTCGCGCAGGACCCAGCGGACGTCGCCCTCGTCTGGCAACAACCCGTCGACTTCTGGGTGACCATCTTCTACAACCAGGAAGCGCCGGCGGGTTACTCGGCGCTTCCCAAGTGATCGAACGCATCCCGCCACTTGGGCGCGGCGTCCTTGAGGAGTCGTTCGCCGAGCGCCGAGGCTTTCACTTGGCCTGCTTCGTCCAAGTATTCGACGGGGCTCTTGCCTAGGACGCGCGCCAAGAGGAGGCCGCCGAGGTACGCCGCGACGCGCCCCGGCCCGTCCTCATCGGCGGGTGCGTGCTGTTCGTACGCCTCGACGAACGCGTCGGCCGCCTCGCGGAGCGCCGATGCATCCCGGGGCCGTCGGACCGCCTTGAGCACGAGGTGGCTCACGAGGAAGGCGACGTCGAAGGCGGCGTCGCCTCGCGTGGCGACCTCGTGGTCGACGAGGACGAGTCGGTCGCCGTCGGTCAGGAGGTTCTTCGGGCTGAAGTCGCCGTGGACGAGGTCCTCGCGTTCACCGAAGCGATGCACGAGCGCCTCGAGGGCGGGCGCGAGGTCGGGACGCGCCCGCGCAGCGTGGCGGAAGTAGGGGTCGAGGCGTTGCTCGTCGAAGAGATCGGGATGCCGAAATCGACCGCGTAGGTCTTCGCCCTCTCCGGCGGCGTGGATCGACGCGAGCAGTCGGCCGGCCCGGGCGCCCAGGCCAGGGTCCACGTTCCCGGCAAGCAGGCTCTGCTTCCACGTCGCGAAGGTCGGGGGCAGGGCCTCGAAGACGAGGACCCGGGCCTCGGGCAGGAACGTGCGGACGCGTGCGAGGGACCCGGGAGGAACGTGGGCCGCCATGGACCGCGCGAAGGCGTGTTCGACGAAGGCGCGCCGGTCGTCGACGCGCCACTCCGCTGCGACGCGGAAGCGCGACAGGGGTTGCTTGAGGACGAATCGGCTGCCCTCGGCCTCCGCCAAGAGCACGATGCTGGAGACGCCGCCTTCGAGCGGGTGGACGTTGACGGACGCCGCCGAGGAGACGAGGCCTTGGGATCGAAGGAGTTCGGCGCCCGTCTGCGGCGTGAGTTCCCAGGCGACCACGCGATGCGAACTCGACCGCGCCTTAAAACGGCGGCTTGGCCAGGTACGAAACATCGCGCGCCGGAGGCACAAACCCTTATGTCGCGACGGACCCGTGGGCACTCGATGCGTGCCCCGGCGTTGATCCTCGCGACCGTCCTTGCCGCCTTGGGCGGCTGCACGGATCCGGCGCCCATCCTCGGGCCCGCGACGTCGCCGGTGGAGCTACCCGCGCGCGCAACCGACGCCCCGCCCGCCGTCACCCTTCCAGACGCCAACCCCGCCTTCGTGCAGGGCTTCAGCACGGACCAATGCCAGGGCGGCCAGGTCTGGTTGAACGTCGACCGCGACCTCCTGCAGAACGCCCTGCCCGAGCCCTACATCGCGGGCGACGCGGTGGACCTCGTCGGACCCGGCGCCCTGCAGGGCGGCGTGGCGAGCCTCGAGACGTACAATTGCAAAACGAGCGCGTTCGGCACCGCGCTCGCCTTGGGCCTCTTCAACGTCTTCATCCGGCCGCCTGCGAAGGCTGAAGGCCTGTCCGACGTCGACTCCAACTGGTACCAGGTGGCGCTCTTCACGTCGACCCCGCGATTGTTCTCACGCCTCGAACCCACGGGCACGCTGCTCGTCAACGGGTCCGTCAGCAACGCCATCGTCGCGCTCCCGGTCGGCTACGCGGCGGACACGGCCGACGCGCGCGACGATTCCGGCTCGGTCTTTTCCTTCGAGACGTCGTCCGCGTTGACGTCGCGCCAACAGGCCTTCACGCGACGCGTATGGAACGAGGCGCCCCTTGGGACCCTGCGCTCCGACTACGACGTCACGTCCGACCTCGTCCAAGGGACGGCCCGGTGCACGGTCCGCTCCGGAACGGTGGTCCACGAAGTGACCCAAGTGGGTTCGTGCGGAGCCGACCGCGTCTACGCGGGTTGGGTCTGGAACGACGCGAAGTGGATCGGGACAATCGTCTACACGCCCCACCCCGGCGCGTCCTAGGGCGAGATCCGCACGCGGTCGCGCGGGAAGAGGACCGCCTCGCGGATGTTGGCCAGGTCGAGCATCTGCATGAGGATGCGCTCCACGCCGATGCCGCACCCGCCGTGCGGGGGCATGCCGTACCGGAAGGCCTTGAGGTAGCCTTCGAAGTCCTTGGGGTCCAGGTCCTTGCGCTTGAGGCCTTCGGCCAAGAGGTCGTGTTGGTGGATGCGTTGAGCGCCCGAGAGGAGTTCGACGCCGCGGTACTCCAGGTCGAAGGCGCGGCACCACGTGTCCTGCATGCTGCCGTGCTCGGGCATGCAGTAGAACGGCTTCTCGATGAGGGGATACTTCGTGATGAAGAAGAACCGGTGGCCGTCGGGCTCGAGGAGCTTCGCCAACGCCTTCTCCTCGGCGCCGCCCAGTTCGTGGGCCCACGCCTCGCCTCGCTTGGCCTCGTCCTCGAAGCCCGCGCGGGCCGGGACCTTGTAGCCGGAGTCCTGCAGGCGCCGCACGGCGTCCGTGAACGGGACCCGCAGGAACGGCAGCTTCGGCACCGCGAGGGGTTCGAAGCCCTCGGGGTGGTACTCCTTCGCCACGAGGTCGAGCTCCTTGCGGCGTTCGTCGACGACGCGCTTCCAGACGTGGTGGAAGAAGCCCTCGATGACGCCCATCACGTCCTCCTCGGTCTCGATGAAGGCCATCTCGAGGTCGAACGCCGTGATCTCGTTGAGGTGACGGGGCGTGTTGTGCTTCTCGGCGCGGAAGTACGTCGCGATCTCGAAGACGCGGTCGAGGCCCGTGGCCATCATGGCCTGCTTGTAGAGTTGGGGGGACTGGCTCAGGTACGCGTCGCGCTCGAAGTACTTGACCTTGAAGACTTCCGTGCCGCCCTCGCTCGAGCTGCCGATGATCTTGGACGTGTGGATCTCGACGAAGCCGTTCGAGGCCAGGTACTCGCGTCCCGCGGCCAGGACCGTGTCACGGATCTTGAAGATGGATTGGGGGCCGGGCCGCCTCAGGTCCATGAAGCGCGCGTCGAGGCGCGTGTCGATGTCGATGTTGACCTTGTCGACGACGCCCAAAGGCAGCGGCGCCTGCGCCTCGTTGAGCACCCAGTGCTTCTCGGGAAGGATCTCCCACGTGAAGGTCGTGGATTTCGTCGCGGCGGGCTTGCCCTCGACGGCGATGACGCTCTCGCGGTTGAGTTTCGTGAGCCGGTCGAAGGTCTCGTCGCCGACCTTCGATTTGGGTAGCACGACCTGGAAGGCCCCGCTGCGGTCCCGCACGACGAGGAACGCGATCTTCCCGAGGTTCCGGGACTCCTCGATCCAGCCGGCAAGGCGCTGGACCGTCCCGTGGTCCTCGGGTCGGACCTCTTGCGCGTACCGCGTGCGCCACATGCCGGGCGGGCCAAGCCACGCCTCTATTTGAAAGCCGCCCTAGCGCGCGGCCGTCGCGCGTTCGTCGGGGCGCGCGACGACCGTGAGGCTCAGCAGGAGCCCCGTGTGGATGACGAGGCTCACGCCCAGAAAGAGCGCGAAGTCGCTGAAGTCGGCGCCCGTGCTCTGGCGCGCGAGGAGGGCCACGAAGAGCGCCACGGCCAACAGCCGGAGCAGGAAACTGCGTCGGTGCTCGGCCAGCACGCGCCATCGGACGCGGTAGGCGAGGACGAAGACGAAGTAGACGTGCAGGAGAAGGAGCAGGAGGATGTACGCCTCGAGGTAGCGGTCCAGCTCGTAGTACTTGAGGGGCAGGAAGAGGAGGCTGAAGACGACGAGGAGCACGAGCTTGCGCCAGAAGAGTCCCGGGTCGAGGATGCGCAGGCCCGTCAAGGAATTCGCGTGCAGACGCACGAGGTACATGTACTTGGTGGGGGCCCGGGTTGACGCGTCTCTCCTAGGCGTAGAAGGACGTCGGGGGCTGCTTGTCGGCGATGAACTTCTTGAAGCGTTTCGCGGCCTGTTTCCGGTGCTTGGCCCCGACGTCGTGGAGGGCCTTGGCCATCATGTCGTGCACGACGGGCCCCACGCGCGCGAAGTCCGTGAGGGTGACGATCCCCACGAGGCGGGCGCCTCGCACGACCGGGAGCTTCTTGATCTTGTGAAGCACCATGACCTTGATGGCGCTCGGCAGGTCGTGGTCCTCCTCGCCGACGATGACGGGGCGGGACATGATGTTGGACATCTTCAGCTTGTCCGCGTCCTTGCCAAGGGCCACGATGCGCAGGACGTCGCGCTCGGTCACGATCCCCATGACCTTGCCGCGGTTCGTCACGACGACCGAGCCGATCTCGTGGCGGTTCATGAGCCGGGCCGCCTCCCGCACCGTCTTCGTCTCGGAGACGGTGACGACGCGCTTGGACATGACCTCCTTGAGGGTCAGAATCGCCGTCACGCCTTCGCCCTCCTGCCGTTCGCGGCGGCCCGCAGATTCCGCTGGATCTCTTTCAACGCCGCCGCAAGGTTGCGTCGGTTGTTGAACTTTGGCAAGCGTCGCGGCCTCGGCCCCGTGGAGGCCCGGAGGCCGCGGGCGACCTCATGCAGGGCCCGGCTCACCTCGTCGACGATGGTGACGTCCGCCGTGCGGGCGGTGCGCGAGAGCGGGTTGAGGTCGATGGCGATCACGAACTTGCCCATCCGCTTTAGGGCCGCGGCCCGGTCGCCGTCCTCCAACGGGACGAGGACGACGTCCGCGCCGAAGATGCCATCGACATGGCACTTGGCGCGGTCCGAGGCCAGGCCCGGGATGCGCGCGTCGGGATCCGGCCCCAGGACGTCCTTGGCGCCCGCGCGTTCGAGTTCCCGCACGAGGCGGCGGACGCGGGGCTCGGTGCGGTGGAAGAGGTTGACCTCAAGGCGGGCACGCGCGAGGCGCGCGACGCGCACGGCTTCGCGGGCGGCCAAGGCGACGACGTTCCCGTTCACGCTCACGACCGGCCGCTGGGCGCTGCGCAAGGCCGCCGCGGCCGCGCGGGCCGCGGCCCGGGCCGCGGGTCCCGTGTGCTCGCCCAACAAGTAGTCGAAGGCCTCGCCCCGGCCGTGGGCGATGAGGCCCGTCTCGTGGATGAGGCCACCCCGCAGGGCCTCCTTCATCCGTTCCCGGGTGAGGAGGCTCGCACGCCGCGGGTGCGAGCGCGGAATCCGCGTGGCCACGGGTCGTCGCAAAGGCGCCTCCCATAAAAACGCTGGTCGGACGCACCGAGGGTTACCGTGGCGAGACGTTGGGGAGATAACGATTTACACCGTGGTCTCCATCCCCCCACCATTGTCTGTGCTGACTCATGAACGCCCTACGAATAGGTCTCTCGACCCAAACCCCTCTCCTGCGGTTCGTCGCCGAATCGCCCGCCCTCGCCGTGACAGCGGCCAACGCGACGCTCTCCAGTGGGCAACTCGTTGAGAACCAGGACTACCAACTGACCCCCGGCGGCGTCTGCCGCATGGTCCTGCCCACCCTCGAACAGTGGCACAAGACGGGCCGCCTCGAAGGGGCCCATTGGTTCTCGCTCCAGCCCCACGGCCCCCGGCGACTCGCGTGGGAAGGCCTGCCTCTCACGCTCCACCACCTGACGCTCTCCAAGGACGAACTCGCGGCGTACGCGCGGACGAAGGAGAAACTCTGGGCGGACATCCACGGCCTCGAGTCGCCCCGGTTCGACGTCGACGATTTCCGCTTCTACTCGCGGTACAATTGGTTCACGGCCGACGCGCTGCTGAGCGCCGCCGGCGAACTCGACATCGCCTACGTGCACGACTTCCAGCTCTTGCAGGTGGGCGCCCTCGTCGGCTTGGCCGCCCCCTCCGTCCTGCGATGGCACGTCCCGTTCGATCCCGCGCGCGTCCCTGCGTACACGCGCAACTTCCTCGTGCGCACCATGGAGGACTTCGACGCCGTCATCGTGAGCACGCGGCGCGACCTCGAAGGCCTCCTTCGCGCCGGCTACCGAGGCACCGCGCGCCAACTCTACCCCCACATCGACGCCCACGATTGGCCGTCGGTGCCCCGTGCCGAGGCGTCGAAGGTCGAAGACCAATGGGGCCTCGGGCGCGACGACCAGGTCATCCTCTTCGTCGGCCGCATGGACCCCATCAAGCGCCAAGACCTCGCGGTCAAGGCCCTCGCCCGTCTCAAGCACAGCCACCCGCGGGCCAAGCTCGTGCTCGTGGGCAACGGAAGCTTCTCCGGCGCGTCGAAGGGCGGCCTCTCCCTGTCGAAGGCGCACCTGTGGATGGACGAGCTCGGGCGCCTGGCCCACGACCTGGGCGTGGCCGACCGCGTCGTCTTCACGCGCTACGTGACCAACCGCGTCCTCGCGGCCCTCTACCAACGGACCGACGTCGCGGTCCTGGCCTCGGACGTGGAGGGGTTCGGCCTCACCGTCCTCGAATCCTGGCACTATGGCAAACCCTGCGTCGTGAGCCGCGGCACGGGCGCCGCCGAACTCGTCCACGACGGCGTCAACGGCTTCGTCTTCCCCAGCGGCGATGACGAAGTCCTCGCGAACCGCCTCGGCCGCCTCCTCTCCGATTCGGACCTGCGGGCCACGCTCGGCGACTCCGGCCGACACATGGCGCGCGTCCACGGCGTCGAGGAAGCGGCCACGCGCGAGGCGGACGTCCTCGACGACGTGATCCACCGCTTCGGGGAGGTTTGATCGTGCGCCTTGAAACGCCCCGAGGGACCCTCGACGTGCGTACCGTCGCCTTCGACCTCGACCGCACTCTCACGGACGAACGCTTGCGAGCCGTGCCGGCGGCCCTTCGGGCCATTGACGGCCTGCGCGAGGCCGGAACGACCACGATCCTCGTCACCGGCCGCATCCGCCGCGAGATGTCCACGCGACGCGCGCTGCTCGCGCGCTTCGACGGCCTCGTCCTCGAATCCGGGGGCCTCATCGGATCCGACGTACGGGCCCTGCGGCCGACCTCGACGAGGACGCCCGCCGTCGATGGACTGGCGCGGGCGCTGGATGACCTAGGCGTCGACTACGAGCGTGGCGACACGTGCCTCTCCATCTCCACGAGCGACGAATCCGCCCTGGCCTCCATCGACCTGAGGCGAACCGGCCTCGCCGCGCACCGGAACCGGGACCGCATCGACGTGACCGCGCGCGGCGTCGACAAGGGCGCGGGGCTACGCATGCTCCTTCAGGCCGACGGCCGACCCGTGCTGGCCTTCGGCGACGGCGAGAACGACCGACCGCTCTTCGAGGCCGCCGACCACCGCGTGGCCGTCGCCAACGCCGTCCCTGAACTGCGCGCCCTCGCCCACGAGGCGACGGCCCAGTACGGCGGCCGCGGCGTCGCAGCGTACCTCAACGAACGCCTGCTCGCTCTGGAGGCCGTCGCGTGATCCTCCTCAGCCTGAACGACGTGCCCGTCTGGGCGTGGCTCCTGCTCGTCCTGGGCGGGGCCCTCGTCGTCGCCTGGCTCGTCCAACGCGTCATCCTCGGCTCCCTGCGTCGACTCACGAAACGGACGAACACCGAGGTCGACGACGTCGTCATCAAGGCCATCGGACCCTCGTTGGCCATCGTCCTCTTCGTCGCCGCCCTCTGGCTCGGCCTGCGGCTCGTGCCCATCGTCTACTCGCAGCTCACGAACGACGTCATCGACAACACGTCCTTCGTGCTCATCGCCGTCGCCGTCGCCATGGGCCTCGCGCGCATGAGCGGCGGACTCCTGTCGATTCCCGCGCGCCGCAACCCCCGATGGCAACCCCTCTCGACGTTGGGCACGCGCTTCGCGTACATCCTCATCTACGTGTTGGCCCTGCTGGCCATCCTTCCCCACTTCGGCGTGCAAGTGACGCCGCTCGTCGCGAGCCTCGGCATCGCCGGCCTCGCGGTCGCGCTCGGCCTCTCCGACACGCTCGCGAACTTCTTCGCCGGCCTCTGGATCCAGGTCGGCAAGAGCGTCACGTACGGCCACCTCATCGAACTCGACGAACCCGAGGTCATCGGCTACGTGAAGGAGATCGGTTGGCGGACGACGCAGATCCAGACGTTGCCCAACAACGTCGTCACGATCCCGAACCAGGCGCTGGCGCGCGCCACCATCACGGACTATCACCTGCCGCAACCGCGCCTGGGCGCGAACCTTCTCGTGCGCGTCGGCTTCGAGGCCGACCCCGACCAGGTCGAACGCGTCCTCCTCGACTCGGTCCTCGCCGTCGCCAAGGAGAACCCTGAGGCGGGCATCCTGAGCGACCCGCCGCCCTCGGCGCGCCTCAACAACTTTGCGGACAACGGGTTCGAGTTCTGGCTGGGCTTCCAGTGCCGCGACTGGTTCGCGCAACACGGCGGCGCGGGGGCCATCCGCAAGGAGATCGTGCGGCGCTTCCGCGAGGCCGGCATCCGACTGCCCTACCCGATGAACGAGCAGTACGCCGTGCCGGCCAACCGCATCGACATCGCGCAAGGCCTGACGAGTGGGGCCTACGTGCCCGAAACCCAGAGCGCCTACGGCCGGGCCCAGGCCTCCAGCAGCCCGGCCGAAGCCACGAACGCGGACGAAGCGAGTGGCGAAACGAGCCCGGCCTGAGAGGGCCCCAGGACCACCGGCAAATCCACCTGTCCAAACCCGCGTTTTCGGGGCCAAGCGTTACATACACCGCAGGCCCATTCCCTAAGGTTGGCGAGCCTACTCATTCGGCGAGCGGTCGCTTCGGATATCCCGGGCATCCTGCAACTCCAGTTCGACTGCTATCCCGTGCTCTCCAAGATCGCCCAGTGGCGCCCGGAACACTTGGCGAACCACCAACGCTTGTTCCCGGAAGGGCAGTTTGTGGCCGTCGAAGGCCCCCGCATCGTCGGCACGAGTTCGACGTTCATCACGCGCAGCGACGTCGGCTTCGCGCCCCACACGTTCCGACAGATCACGGCCCGCGGCACGTTCGCGGACCACGATCCATCGGGCGACACGCTCTACGGGGCCGAGATCATGGTCCATCCCGATTGCCGCCGGCGCGGCATCGGTTCCAGTCTCTACGCCGCGCGCTTCGCGTTGGCGCGCCGACTCGGCCTGCGGTACTTCGTGGCCGGTGGGCGTCTCCCAGGCTACGCGTCCGTGCGCGACGAGATGAGCATCGATGCGTACGTGCGCGACGTCGTCGAGGGCAAGACGTCGGACCGCGTCTTGTCGGCGCAGTTGAGGAGCGGGTTGAAGGTCGCTGGCATCCTCAAGGACTACCTGGACGACCCCAACTCCGCCAACTACGCGACGCTGCTCGTCTGGGAGAACCCGCTACGCGGCCCGAACAAGGCCGGGTCCGCGGAGCCCGAAACGCCCGCCGAACCGACGTCCCACGCTCCAGTGGAAGCATAGCCTGGCTCCCCTTGGATAAAGCCGTTCGGGGTGCATTTCGCGTCCCCCTGGACAAATTGGATATGCGATGGGATGCACATCAGGAGTGACGACCGGTTGCTCACCGCTCGTCCGGGACGAATTCAAGCGCCCTAACGCGGGCTCGTCCCGTTACCTTTTCTTCGGTCGACGCCCTCAAAACGTGCATCCCACGCTTTGTGAAACCGTGGATGTTGGCCGCGCTATTAAAATTTCACGAACCGGTCGCACATGCAGCTCCGCTGCAACTGCGCCGCGTGCGGCGGTTGCACTACGATGGAGAAGGTTCGTTCTCGGCGGACGACGTTGGCGGGGCTTCCACATTGTGGCGCTTGGCGCGCGGCTCCGTGGCGGCGCCTTCGATCCGGAACAGCCGGATCGCGTTCTCGCGCAGGAGGAGCGCCTTGTGTTCGGGGTCCAGCTCAAGGTCGTCGACGAACTTGAGGTAGGGGCCCATGCGGACGAGCGGCCAGTCGGTCCCGTAGAGAATCCGGTCGGGTTCGCCGGAGTAGAGGAGGAGGTCGCCCACCTGTTGTTTCATCCACGCCTCCATCTTGGCCTCGAACTCTTCGAGCACGAGGCCGGAGATGTCCGTGTAGGCGTTGTGGTTCTTGTAGATGATTTCGGCCGTCGTCCGCAGCCACGGATTGCCCAAGTGGCATAGGACGAAGTTCACGTCGGGGTAGTCGACGCAGACCTCGTCGACGTTGATGGGGTGACTGTACTTGATCTTCGCCTTGGCGCTGTACGTGTCTCCCGTGTGCATCATGACCGGCACGCGGTACTTCGCGGCCAGGCCGTACGCGTCATGGAAGGCGCGGTCGCTAGGGTAGGCGTGCTCGTAGCCGGGGTAGATCTTGAGTCCGCGCACGCGCCCGGTCTTGAGGCGCTCCTCGAGCGCATGAAGGTCCGTGGGCCGGTCGTTCTGGGTGATGATGCCCTCCACCAGCAAGATGCGGGGGTCGCCGTTGATGAGTTCGGCGACCTGCTCCACCGAGGGCCGTTCCGGATTGACGGTGTAGCTCGTGAGGACCATCACGTGTTCGAGGTTGTACTTGGTCATCTGGTCCCGCAGACGTTCGAGGTGGACCTCCGTGGGCGCGTTGGCCTCGTGATGGTACTTGTTGAGGTGGACGTGGCAGTCGATGACCATGCGTATTACGCCATCTGGGCGAAGCCCGAATAAGCGTACGCTTTCAAAGGAACGGTGACCGAGGCCTCATACGGGCCCGGGCCGTCCTCGAAGCCGGATGTCCTCGTCGCATTTACGCACGGACGTGCCGCCGGTCCCGCCCCCACCGACGCCTCCTCCACTCGACCCCGCTCCCGCCCCCGGAGACTTCCGACGGGCCGGAGCCGCCTGAACGGGTCGGCAGAATTCTCATAGGAATAATCCAAGACCAAACCTTCATCCACCGCCGGGACGTCAATCGGCTTCCCATGCCGTCCCCCGGCGCCCAAACGTCGCAAACCCCGGTCGCCCCCCGTCACCGCCTGGCCGACCGGCGCCTCGCGGAACGCGTCTCCCACTTTCCCGAAAGCGTGATCCGGGAGATGAGCCGCGTCGCCGCCCGCGAAGGCGCCATCAACCTCGCGCAGGGCTTCCCGGACTTCGAACCGCCCGCGGCGCTCAAGGAGGCCGCCAAGAAGGCGATCGACGAGGGTCACAACCAGTACGCCATCACGTGGGGCTCTCCCCGCCTGCGCGCCGCGATCGCAGACAAGGTCCAACGCACGAACGCCATCGAGGCCCCGGCGGACGAGAACATCGTCGTCACGTGCGGCGCCACGGAGGCGATGATGGCGAGCCTCCTGGCCTTGGCCAACCCCGGCGACGAGGTCGTCATCTTCGAACCCTTCTACGAGAACTTCGGCCCCGACGCGATCGTCGCGGGCGCGACGCCTCGCTTCGTCCCGCTGGAGGCGCCCGCGTTCGACTTCGACGAGGAACGCCTCAAGAACGCCTTCAACGCGAAGACCAAGGCCGTCATCGTGAACACCCCGGGCAACCCGACGGGCCGCATCATCCCGCGGGAACGCCTCAAAGTCATCGCGGACCTCTGCATCGACCACGACGTCGTCGCCGTCACCGACGAGATCTACGAGGAACTCGTCTACGACGGCCTGCGCCACACGTCCATCGCGAGCCTGCCCGGCATGCAGGAGCGCACGGTGAGCATCTTCGGCTTCAGCAAGACGTACAGCGTGACGGGTTGGCGGCTCGGGTACACGATCGCCTCCAAGTCGCTCACGGACGGCATCAAGCGCGTCCATGATTTCTTGACCGTGGGCGCGCCGGCGCCCCTGCAGGAGGCCGCCGTGACCGCGCTCGCGCTTCCCCCGCAGTACTACGCGGACCTTCGGCGCGACTACGAGGAGCGTCGCCGCATCCTCTTCGACGCGCTCACAGGGGCCGGGTTCCGTCCCCATCGGCCCAATGCGGCCTACTACATCATGGCCGACTTCGGCGGCCTCAGCCGCCTCAACGACCGCGACTTCGCGCTCGCGTTGGCTCGGGACGCAAAGGTGGCCGCCGTCCCCGGCTCGAGCTTCTTCGCGGACCCCGAACGGGGTTCGCGCCTCGTGCGCTTCGCGTTCCCGAAGAAGGTGGCCACACTCGAAGAGGCGGCCCGACGGTTAGACGGGTGGGCGAAGGGAGCCAAGCGCGGCGCGTAGGCGGGGGTCGGTCGATGCCGTGGCCCGGGATTGAACCGGGGGCCTTGGGATTATGAGTCCCACGCGCTACCAACTGCGCCACCACGGCGAGGCGGTCGGCCCGGCCGAGAGGGCCGCCTTTATTTAAGCGAGGCGGGGGCTCACCGGCGCTTCGCGCCGGCGCGACGTTTTCATCGGCTTCGCGCGCTTTTCGAGGCCTGTGAGGAACACGTCAACGTCTCGGTCGGCGTTGTAGAAGTGCGGCGACACGCGCAGGCCGCACTTGGGTCGCCAATCGACGACAGTGCCGTCTTTCACGAGGGCCGACGTCGTCTGTTGCGAGTTCGGGAAGTCGATGCACACCATGCCGCCCCGCTCGTCGGGGTCGCGTGGCGTGCGCACGTCCAACCCGAGCTCGTCGGCGCGCGCGATGATCCGGTCCGTGCGCTCGAGCGACCGTCGCCGGATGGAACGGGCGCCTTGTTCGCGCACGAGGCGGATGCCTTCGCGCGAGGCGTAGAGGCCGGGGACGTTGGGCGTGCCGTCCAAGAACTTCATGACGCCCGCGTGGGGGTCGCTCGCCGCGAGGTCCTTGACGAAGCCGAAGGGGTCGGCGAGCCCGAACCACCCCGTCATCCGGGGCTGCAGGCCTTCGACGAGCTCGGGTCTCACGTAGAGGAAGCTCGCGCCGGGTCCGCCGCAGAGGAACTTGTGGCTGCCGCCCACGTAGAAGTCGACGCCGAGCTCGCGGACGTCGACGGGCAGCGTCCCTACGGCCTGGTATCCGTCGCCGAGGATGAGTGCGCCCCGCCGGTGCGCGGCCTCGGAGAGCGAGGCGAGGTCCTGGACGGCTCCCGACCGGAAGTAGACGTGGCAGGTCGCCACGAGGAGCGTGCGTTCGTCGATGGCGCGCTCGATGTCCTGGACGGGCACGTTGACGCCGTCCTCGGATTCGACGATGACGATCTCCGCGCCCTCGCGTTCTTGGCCCCGCCAGAACGGGTAGAACGTCGTGAACTCGAGGTCGGTCATGACGATGCGCCGGCGCGGGCCCGAATAGTCGAGGGCGCTCGCGACGCCGGCCATGGCGCGGGTCACGTTGGGGAACGGCGCGACGGAGCCCTTTTCAGCGCCCAGGAGCGACTCGATGGACTTGCCGAAGTCGACGACGGACTTCCACCACGGTCCCTCCCATGCCGTGACGCCTTGGGTCGCCCACTCGTGCCAGTATTCCCGCAACGCCTGCTCCGTCGCGGCGGGGACGGCCCCCAGCGAATGGTTGGCGAGGTACGTCTTGGCCTTGAGGATGGGAAACGTCCGGCCCCAGTCTGGACCCTGGCGCGGCATCGACGTGGCGAGGGCGCCGGGGTATTTTGACCCTCGCCGCATGGTCCGGCACGCCTTTTAGGACGGGCCTACTTCGGGGCGCCGTGGGGTTTCAGGGAAGCGTCGCGTGGGTCACGGGCGGCGGTCGCGGAATCGGCCGCGCGGCGGCGCACGCCTTGGCGCGCGCCGGGTGTCCCGTGGCGGTCAGCGCGCGCACGAAGTCCGAACTCGAGTCCACGGTCCAGGCCTGCGAGGACGCGGGCGGTCGCGCGTTGGCCGCTCCTTGCGACGTGACCAAGCGCAGCACGCTCGAGAAGGCGTACGGGGCGATCGCGAAGTCCCTGGGGGCCCCGCTCATCCTCGTCAACGGCGCCGGGATCGCCCGCAGCGCGCCCTTCCTCAAGACCGACGAGGCCCTCATGGAGTCCCACTGGCGCCTCAACGTCCTCGGCACGTTCCACGCCACACAGGTGGCCCTGCCCAAGATGCTGGAGGCAAGGTTTGGACGCGTCGTGAACGTGGCGAGCGTCGCCGGCAAGGCGGGCGCGCCCTACATCGGCGCGTACGCGGCCTCGAAGCACGCCGTCTTGGGCCTGACGCGGAGTCTCGCGCTCGAAGTCGCAAAGAACGGCGTGACCGTCAACGCCGTGTGCCCGGGTTACGTGGACACGAAGATGACCGAGGAGAATGTGGGGATCATCGTCGAGAAGACGGGCATGAGCCGGGCCGACGCCCTCGCCCGGTTGAAGGCGGCGAGCCCGCTGGGCCGGCTCATGACGCCCGACGAGGTCGCCTCGGCGATCCTCTACCTGTGCCAGGACGCCGCTGCGGGGATCAACGGCCAAGCGTTGACGATCGACGGGGGCGCCCTGCAATGGTGAAGGGCGACATCATCAACCCGCCCGCGCTCGGGGCCGCCATCGGCTACGCGCACGGCATGCGCATCGGAGACGTCGTCTACGTGGCCGGCCAAGTGGGCGGGGAACCCATCGGGCAGGGGCGCATCCGCCTCGTCTCGTCCGAGTTCGTGCCCCAGTTCGAGCGAGCGCTCTCGAACGTCCTGGAGGTCGTGCGGGCGGCCGGCGGCAGCGCGGAGAGCCTCGTCGAGATGACGATCTATGTGAAGGACATGGCCGCGTACCGGCGCGCCCGCAAGGAACTGGGCGAGGTCTGGTCGCGCCTTATCGGGAAAAAGTATCCGGCGATGACGCTCGTGGCCGTGAGCGACCTTTTCGAACCGGGCGCCCTCGTGGAGATCAACGCCGTGGCGGGGTTGGGCTGAATGCCGGCCAAGCGCAGGGCGCAGAAGCTGTCGGAGGGACTCATCTATTCCGAGGCCGACGGCATCGCGACGATCCAACTCTCGCGCCCGCACCGACTGAACGCCCTCACGTTCGGCATGTACGAGGGCCTCCACGACCTCTTTCGTGGATTCAAGCGGCGCGATGACCTTCGGGCCGTCATCCTCACGGGCGAGGGGCGAGGCTTCTGCAGCGGCGGCGACGTGGACGAGATCATCGGGGCGCTCCTGAAGCGCGACGCGCGTGGTCTCATGCAGTTCTCGAAGCTCACGTGCGACACGGTGGACGCGATGCGTGCGTGTCCGCAACCCATCGTGGCCGCCCTCAACGGCGTCGTCGCCGGCGCGGGATCCGCGCTCGCCATCGCCTCTGACTTCCGTCTTGCGGTCCCCGAGGCGAAGATCGCGTTCCTCTTCATCCGCGCGGGGCTCTCCGGCGCCGACATGGGCGCCTGCCTCCTCCTGCCACGACTCGTGGGATTGGGTCGCGCCACCGAGCTCCTCATGCTCGGCGACGCCATCGATGCGGCCGAGGCCCACCGCGTCGGGCTCTACAACCGCATCGTCGGGCCCGAACGGCTCATGTCCGAGGCCCAAGCCCTCGCGCGCCGGCTCGCCGACGGCCCGCGCAAGGCTCTCGCGGTCACGAAGTCCAGCCTCGACCGCGAACTCAGCATGGGCCTCAAGGAGGCGCTCGCGTACGAGGCCCGGATCCAAGCCGAGTGCATGAAGCATCCCGACTTCCGCGAGGCCCACGACGCCTTCAGGCAGAAGCGCAAGCCGCGCTTCGCGTAGGCTTCAAGAACCGCGTTCGGATGGGGCGAAGGTGGCGGGCATGGACGGACCGGCCGAGCCCCTGCTCGAACACCGCCACACGACGCTCCACCAGGCCGCGCGCGCCCTGCAGGCCACGCTCGAACCCCTCGAGCGGCGCGCCGAGGAGGACGTGCGAGGCGCCTCCAAGGCGGCCATCCGGGCCCTCGCGCAGGCCGACCTCCTCAAGTCCGTCATCCCGAAATCCTACGGCGGCGCCTTCGACCGCCCCGAGGTCCGCGCCCTCGTCTCGATCCGCGAGGGCCTCGCGTATTCGGGCGGCCTCGCCGACGCCATGTTCGCCCTGCAGGGCCTGGGTTCGCTTCCGTTGACGTTGGCGGGAACGGATGACCAGCGCAAGGCGTGGCTCCCACGCGTCGGCAAGGGGTCCGCGATCGCCGGCTTCGCCATGACGGAACCGGATGCCGGCAGCGACCCCGGCGCGATGCAGACGCGCGCGACGAAGACGCTCACGGGTTGGGAAGTCTCCGGCACGAAGACGTTCATCAGCAACGCGGGGATCGCCGACTACTTCGTCCTCTTCGCCAAGTCCGACCCGAACGCGGGCCCCAAGGGCATCACGGCCTTCCTGTTGCCTGGCGACGCGAAAGGCCTCTCCACAGAGCCGTTGAGGCCCATGGCGCCACACCCGCTGGGCACGCTGCGCATGCAGAAGGTCCAACTCGGGCGCGACGCCATGATCGGAGGCGAGAAGGAGGGCTTGCGGTTGGCATTGCAGACGCTGGACCTCATGCGTCCCACCGTGGCCGCGGCCGCCTGCGGCCTGGCCGCGCGCGCCTTGGTCGAGGCCTTGAAGCGGTCCCAGGCCAGACGGCAGTTCGGGCACCCCATCGGCGAGAACCAGGGCTTGCGATGGCGCCTGGCCGAGGCCGCGACGGACCTGCAGGCCGCGCGGTTGCTCGTCCACCGCGCCGCCTGGCTCAAGGACCTCGGTCAGGACCGGATCACGTTCGAATCCGCCCAGGCCAAGCTCTTTGCCACCGAGGCCGCCCAACGCATCGTGGACGTCGCGCTCCAGATCCACGGCGGCACGGGCGTCATGCAAGGCCACGTCGTCGAACGCCTCTACCGCGAAGTGCGCGCCCTGCGCATCTACGAGGGAACGAGCGAGATCCTTCGTGACATCGTCGCCAAGGGCCTCTTCGAAGGCGCGGCGAAGCGGTGACGGCGACCGGCAGGGATTAATCGCGCGCCGCAATCGGCCGCCGAGCATGAGGATCCGCATCGTGGGCGCGGGCCCCGCCGGCCTGTTCTTCGCCATCCTCATGAAGAAGGCGAACCCCGCGCACGACGTCGAGGTCATCGAGCGCAACAAGCCCGACGACACGTTCGGCTTCGGCGTCGTCTTCAGCGACGCCGCCCTCGACACGGTGCGCTCCGCGGACGCCGGGACCGTCGACGCGATCCAGCAGCGCTTCGCCCACTGGGACGACATCGAGATCCACTACCGTGGCCACCTCTTGCGCTCGACCGGCCACGGCTTCAGCGGCATCGCGCGCAAGGAACTCTTGGCCATCCTCGAAGCCCGCGCCCGCAACCTGGGCGTGCGGCAGACGTACGAGACGGAGGTCGCCAAGGTCGACGCGTTGCGGGACGCGGACCTCGTCGTCGGCGCGGACGGCGTCAATTCGACGCTGCGCCAACTCTACGCCGACAGGTTCCAACCCTCCATCGATTGGCGGCCCAACAAGTTCGTGTGGCTCGGCACCGATTTCCCCTTCCCCGCCTTCACGTTCCACTTCAAGGAGAACGAGCACGGGCTCTGGCGCGTGCATGCCTACCGCTACGACGCCGGGCATTCGACGTTCATCGTCGAGGCCACGGACGCCACGTGGCGCAAGGCGGGCCTCGAAGGGGCGACGGAGGACCAGACGGTCGCCTTCTGCGAACGGCTCTTCCGCGACGAACTCAAGGGCCACCGCCTGCTCAAGAACCGCAGCCTCTGGCGCAGTTTCCCCATCGTCAAGTGCGCGCGTTGGAGCCACGGCAACATCGTCCTCCTGGGCGACGCCGCGCACACGACGCACTTCTCCATCGGCAGCGGGACGAAGCTCGCCATGGAGGACGCGATCGCCTTGCGCGACGCCCTCGCCTCGCACCACGACCTTCCGACGGCGCTCCTCGAATTCGAGAAGGCGCGACGACCTATCGTGGACAGTTTCCAACGCAGCGCCCACGTGTCGCTCACGTGGTTCGAGGACACGGAACGCTACATGCGCCACCCGCCGATCCGGTTCGGCTTCAGCCTCCTCACGCGCAGCTTCCGCGTGACCCACGACGAGCTCAAGCGGCGCGACCCTGCGTACGTCGGCGCGGTCGATCGGTGGTTCGCGGAGGAAGCAGAGAGGCAGTCCGGCGTGCGCGTGCCGCTCGATCCGCCTCCGCCGCCCATGTTCACGCCGTTCAAGGCCCGCGACCTGGTGCTGCCCAATCGCGTCGTCGTCTCGCCCATGTGCCAATACATGGCCGACGACGGCACCATCAGCGATTGGCACCTCGTCCACTTGGGGACGCGCGCGGTGGGCGGCGCCGGCATGGTCATGGCCGAGATGACGGACGTCAGCCGGGAGGGACGCATCAGTCCGGGTTGTGCGGGCCTCTACAAGGATGAGCACGTCGGGCCGTGGAAGCGCGTCGTCGACTTCATCCACCAGCACTCGCCCGCCAAGGCCGGGATGCAGCTCGGCCACGCGGGGCGCAAGGCGAGCACAAAGCTCGCGTGGCACGGCATGGACGAGCCCCTTCCCGCCGGCAACTGGCCCATCCTCGCGCCCTCGGCGATTCCGTGGACGACCCGCAACCAGGTCCCCAAGCCCATGACGCGGCAGGACATGGACCGCGTCCTCACCGAACACGTGGAGGCGGCCGAGCGCGCGGACCGGGCGGGCTTCGACTGGCTGGAGGTCCACATGGCCCACGGCTATCTCCTCGCCACGTTCCTGTCGCCGCTCACGAACGAACGCAAGGACGAGTACGGCGGTTCCCTCGAGAACCGCATGCGGTACCCGCTCGAGGTCTTCGACGCCGTACGGCGCGCGTGGCCCGCGCACAAGCCCATGAGCATCCGCGTGAGCGCCACGGATTGGGCGCCCGGGGGCTTCGAGCCCGCCGACGCGGTCCGCGTCGCGCAACGCTTCCAGGAACACGGCCTCGACGTCATGGACGTGAGCGCGGGCCAGACGGTCTCGCACGCGAAGCCCGTCTACGGTCGCCAGTTCCAGACGCCGTTTGCCGAACGCGTGCGCCTCGAGGCGCACCTGCCGACGATGGCCGTCGGCAACATCTCGAGCTACACGGACATCAACACGATCCTCTGCGCGGGCCGCGCCGACCTCACGTGCCTCGCCCGGGCGCACCTGTTCAATCCCTACTTTGCGCGTCACGCCGCCATCGACCAAGGCTACAAGATGCCGTGGCCCGACCCGTACACAAGCCTCGAACGGTACACGCCCCGGCTCAAGTGACGGGTCGCGGCGCGCAGCCTTTAACCCCGCGGCGGCGATGGCACGGCCGCGCATGGGTTTCTTGGAGATTCCCGACCGCTTCAACATGGCGGACTACTTCCTCTACGACCGCCTGCGCGAGGGCTTGGGCAAGAAGGTCGCCATCCGCACGCGCACGGACGCCTGGTCGTACGATCGTGTCGCGGCGGAGTCGAACCGGTTCGGGAACGCGCTGCGGGCCCTTGGGCTCTTGCCGGAAGAGCGCGTCCTCCTGAGCCTGCCCGACGTCCCCGAGTTCGCGGCGGGCATCTTCGGGGCCCTGCGCGTGGGCGGCGTCGTGGCCATGGTCAACCCCCTCCTGCCGGCGGAGGACCTCGGGTACTACATCGAGTACACGCGGTGCCGCGTCCTCTTCTGCGACGCCGACGTGGCCGCCAAGGTCGCGGCCAAGGTGGACGCGTTCCCTCTGCTCAAGGCCATCATCGTCTGGGGCGACCCGACCCCGGACCACAAGAAGTTCCGGCCCTACGCCGGCATCGTCCGCGAATCGGCGGCCGAATGCGAAGCGCATGCGACGACGAAGGACGACCCTGCGTACTGGCTCTTCACCTCGGGCTCGACAGGCAAGCCGAAGGCGGCCATGCACCTGCACCACGACTTTCCCTGGAACTGCGAGCGGTACGCGAAGGCGACGTTGGGCTACCGCCGCGACGACGTCACGCTGAGCGTGCCGCGTCTCTTCTTCGGGTATGGGACGGGGACGAACCTCTTCTTCCCCTTCAGCGTCGGCGCGACGACGGTGCTCTTTCCCGAGAAGCCCACGCCAGAGGCACTGTTCGAGCTCATCGACCGGTTCCACCCGACGATCCTCACGACGGTGCCGACCTCGATCCGCGGCATGGTCGACCATCCCGAGGCGGCCTCGCACGACCTCTCCTCGTTGCGGTTCGCGGTGACGGCGGGCGAGGCGCTGCCGCCCGAACTCTACCAGCGTTGGATGCGCGCCTTCGGCGTGGAACTCCTGGATGGGATCGGGAGCGCGGAGACGTTCCACATCTACATCACGAACGCGCCGGGCGACGTGACACCGGGTTGCCTGGGTCGGCTCGTGCCGGGCTACGAGGCGCGGATCGTCGGACCGGACGGGAAGGACGTTGCGGCCGGCGAGATGGGGACGTTGATGGTGCGCGGCGACAGCGTCGCCGTCGGATACTGGCAGGCGCACGAGAAGTCCAAGGAGACGTTCCTGGGCGACTGGGTGCGCTCGGCGGACCTCTTCCGGCGCGACGAGGCGGGACGCTTCTGGTATGCGGGTCGCAACGACGACATGCTGAAGGTGGGCGGAATCTTCGTCTCGCCGCTCGAGATCGAGGACTGCCTCCTGCAGCACCCGGCCGTCGCGGAGACATGCGTCGTGCCGTACTCGGATGAGGGTCTCGAGAAGCCCATCGCGTTCGTGCTCTTGCGGCCCGGCCACGACGGGGGCCCGACGCTCGCCGTGGAGCTCGCGCGGTTCGCGAAGGGTCGGCTCGCGGCGTACAAGTTCCCGCGCCGCATCCGTTTCGTGGACGGTTTTCCCCGCAACGACCGCGGGAAGATCGAGCGCAGGACGTTGCGCGAGCAGGTGGGCCGCGACGGGGCCGCGGATGCGATCGACGTCGAGCGCGTGCTCAAGGCGTCGACGCCCTAGGGCGCAGGAGCGCGCGCACGGGGGCGGCGCAGAGGCCCGCGACCTTCAACGGGGCCGCGTGGAGGTCGTACTCGCCGGGGCGGACGCTCGAGAGGTCGAGGTTCTCCAGGTTGTAGGAGCCGCCCTTGAAGAGGACGCGGTGGGCTTTGAGGCCGTGGACGTCGGCGCGGTCGATGCTGGGCGCGTCGGTGCCGACGAGCCGGACGCCGGCGCGCACGAGGTCTTCGACGAGGTTGGGGTGGAGTCCCGTGAAGTCGGTGGGGAACCGGGCGGGCACGGGTCCCGTCCGTGTGCGGAAGAGCACGCGCTCGGGACGGGATTGCAGGATCCTCGCGCCCATGCTGGGTTCGGCGAGGTTCGTCTTCGGTTTCGGGACGTCGACGACGAGGCAGGGGCCCACGAAGGGTTCGATGGGGAAGGCCTCGCTGCGGTGGCCGTCCTCGAGGACGTGGTAGGGCGCGTCCGCGTGGGTCCCGTTGTGCGGGCTTGAGGTGATGCGTGAGAGGTTGACGCCGAGGCTGCCTCGATCGCCCAGGTGTGCGGTCCACTCGACGTGGAAGGCGGCGTCGCCGGGGAAGGTGCCCGCGGGGTGGCCGAACGTCATCGTGGCGTCCACCCATTGCGCCCCTCGTGCGGCCATCGGGCGTCCATGCGCCGGGGGTTGAAAAACGGCGCCGGCGGTGGATTCTTGAGCGGCGCGGGCTTGCGCGCGGTGATGGCTCCACGCGTGCTCGTGACGGGCGCAACGAGCGGGATCGGACTGGCGACGGCGCGGCTCTTTGCGTCCAAGGGGTGGCGCGTCGTGCTGCACGGTCGCGATGCCAAGAAGCTCAAGGCGGCCCTCGCGGGCATGCCGGCCGGCACGGAGACGGTCCGCTTCGACGTGCGGGACGCGAAGGCCGCGGCGAAGGCGTTGCGCGCCGTCGGCGACGACGTGGATGTGCTCGTCAACAACGCGGGGCTCGCCCGCGGACTCGAGCCGGTCCAGGAGGGGCAGCTCGAGGGTTGGGACGAGACGCTCGACGTCAACGTGAAGGGGCTTCTCTACGTGACGCGCGCCGTGCTGCCGGGGATGGTCCAGCGCGGACGGGGCCACGTCGTCAACCTGGGGAGCACGGCGGGCCACTGGGTGTACCGGGGCGGCGCCGTGTATTGTGCCAGCAAGCACGCGGTGCGGGCGATCACGGAGGGGTTGCGCCTCGACGTCCACGGCACGGGCGTCCGGGTCTCGAGCGTGGACCCGGGCATCGTCGCGGGCACGGAGTTCAGTTTCGTCCGTTTCAAGGGCGACAAGGATCGAGCGCGAAAGGTCTACGAGGGCTTCCAGCCGCTGACGCCGCAGGACGTCGCGGAGGCGATCGTCTGGGTCGTCGAGCGGCCGTCGCACGTGAACATCCAGGAAGTCATCCTGACGCCGACCGCGCAGGCGAGCGTGCGCGACGTGCACCGGACGACGGCGTAGGCCTGCGTTCGGCCATGACGTCGGCGAACATGGCCTCGAGGCAGCCGAGGGCACAGTCCAGGTCGTTCCGGCCGCGCGTCGTGAGGGCGAAGCTCGTCTCGCGGCCACTGCGCTCCTTGGTGACGAGCCCCTGCTTGGTCAGGTGGTCCAGGGCCGGGTAGAGGGTGCCGGGGCTGACGCCCTGTCCGCGGCGCCATTCGAGCCGGTCGGCGAGTTGGGCGCCGTTGAGGGTGCCGTGCCGCAGTTCCCAGAGGAGCCAGAACGAGAGGAGGCCGCGCAGGTCGATGAAGTTCGGCAGTTCGCAGGTCTTGCCGCAGCAGAGGACGCGCAGGGCGGCGGGGGCCATCGCTCGGTGTTAGGGGCGCCGGAGCAATAACTATATCGGGTGCCCGATGTATCGGGTGACCGATAGGAGGTGAACCCCCGTGTGCCTTGACCCTGGCTGTTGCCCTGGCCCCTGCTGCTAGATCGAACGCGACGACGCGCCTCCTAGGGGCGCCGCCGTCGCCCAACGCCGACCTCAGGCCGACCCCCGTTTGCAGCGCAGGAGCGCGGCGGCGGTTACGGGTACGCCCGGCTCATCGTCCGGGGGAAGGGCGTCATGTCGCGGATGTGCTCGCCCTTCACGATCCACTGCAGCACGCGCTCGACGCCCAGGCCGAACCCTGCGTGGGGGATCGAGCCGTAGCGGCGCAGGTCGAGGTACCACTCGTAATTCTTGAGGTTCGCGCCTTCCTTCTTCAGGCGTTCGATGAGGAGGTCGTTGTTCTCCTCGCGGACGCTGCCGCCGATGATCTCGCCGTAGCCCTCGGGCGCGAGGAGGTCGGCGCAGATGACCGTGTCCGGCTTGGCCGGGTCGACCTTCATGTAGAACGCCTTGATCTCCTTGGGGAAGTTCGTGACGAAGACGGGCACCTTCATCTTCTCCGTCAGGAGTCGTTCTTGGGGCGCGCCGAAGTCCTCGCCCCAGGAAATCTTCTCGCCGAGGTCTTGCAGTTTCTCGATGACCTCGCCGTAGTCCATGCGGGGGAAGGGCGCCTTGACGCCCTTGAGGTCGTCGGGGTCGCGGCCGAGATCCTTGAGGAGGTGGGGCACCTTCTGGACGCACGCCTGGACGGCGTGCTCGACGAGTCCCTCCTGGAGCTTGAGGTTCTCCTCCTGGCCGAACCAGGCGGTCTCGGCCTCGAGGTGCGTGAACTCGGCCAGGTGCCGCGTCGTGCGCGACTTCTCCGCGCGGAACGAGGGCGTCACGCTGTAGACGCGTTCGAGGCCGAACATGAGCACCTCGAGGTACATCTGCGCCGTCTGCGAGAGGAACGCCTTCTGCTCGAAGTACTTGAAATCGAAGAGGGTCGAGCCGCCCTCGCCGGCGATGGGCGTGATGACGCTCGGGGTCGTCTCGTACCACCCGTGCGTGTTGAGGTGGTCGCGCATGGCCGTGAGCATGACGTGCTTGACCTTCATGACCTTCGTGAGGTACTGGCTGCGCAGCCACAGGTGCCGCACGTCGAGGAGGAACTCGACGCTCTGGTTTTCGGTGATCGGGAACACGTCGCCCACGTGGATGGCACGGAACCCGGTGGCCTGGACCTCCCAGCCGCCGGGGGCGCGGGGGTCCTTCTTCGCGGCGCCGTGGACCTCGACGCTGGATTCGAGGAGGTTCGCGCGCTTGGCGTCCTCGAACTGGTCGTCGGGCAAGGCGCCCTTCTTGATGGTGCATTGGAGGACGCCCGTGGAGTCGCGCAGCGTGAGGAAGACGAGTTTGCCTTGCTCGCGCCACCGGTGGACCCAGCCGCGCAGGTGGACCTCTTGGCCTTCGTGGCGGCCCGAGAGGACGTCCTCGATGTGGGACCATTGGAGGGCCGCCTGCTCGGTGGAGGAACGGGACATGTTGCCGGGTCCAAGGACGGGTGCGAGAAAAAGGTTTGGAGATTCCGGCGACGGGCCCTCAGGTGCAGGCGGCGATGGTCTCGAAGCGCCACGCGTGGACGACGTTGCGCTCGGACGCGAGCCGGATCGAGACCGTCGCGTTGGTGAGGTCGGCGTTCTCCTGGTTGGAGCTGGAGCGGCCGCAGAAGGCGAAGTAGTCGCCCGACTCGACGGACTCGCTGGGCGTCGCCATCCGCTTCCACGTGCTCGGCTGGTCCAGGACCAACTTGGTGGAGTACGTCGACGGGGCCTCACTGGGCGCGACGAGGAGCGTCGCCTCGCTCGAGACGAGTTCGAAGTCGGTCCACATGAGGCGCGGCGCCGCGGAGAGGACGAACCGGTCGTTCGCGTCGTCGGCATCGAGTTGCACCTGCTCCGCGATGGAGGCGGGGCGGGTCGCGGAACTTCCGAGGCAGCCGCAGGCGAGGGCGAGCAGGAGAAGGAACGGGAGGGCGCGCACACTCAGCGAATGTGGGGGTGGTCTGAGAAGGTTTGGGGGCAGAGAACGCGCCCGGGGAGGGCCCCGGGCGCTGGAAAAGAGGGGAGCGTCTAGTACTCGTCGCGCCAGCCGCCGCCACCGCCGCCGCCACCGCTGCGGCCACCGCCGCCGCCGTAGCCGCCGCGGCTGCCGCCGCCACTGTAACCGCCGCCGCCACCGCTGCGGCCGCCGCCGTAGCCGCCGCCACCGCCACCGCCGCCGTAGCTGCGGCGGGGTCGCTCAGGCTGCTCGTGCTCGGCCTCGCTGATGTTGTTCTCCTCGTTCGTTTCTTCGACGGGGGTCGTCGCGGGCGTGATCTTGCCGTACTTGCCGGCGTTGAGGCGGATGTGGCCCCGGACGAGGCTTACGTAGCCGTTCTCGACCGCGACCGTGTCGCCCTGTTGGATCGTCCCGATCTGGTCGTTCCAGAGGGAGAGGACGACGGCGCCGGTCTCGTCCGCGACGGTGGCTTCTGCCACGCGGTTCGTGGGTCCGTACCGGTTGGGAATCTCACGGGGCTCCGTGAGCTGTACCACCTTGGCGGTGATGTTGACCCGCTTGGACTCGGGGGTCAGGTCCTTGATTTTTACGCTTCGGGCTTCAGTCTCGGTCGAGGGTCCTACCATGGTCGGATCACTTCTTCGATATGGCGCTCAGGCTCGCACGGATTCTTTTCGTCGAAGAAAAGTAGCGCTCGTGCCGGGTCGCCGGGCCCATGACAAACGCCGCCGTATTTAATGGCTCGCTCGGAAAGTTGTGGGGCCGTGCGTGCGTTATGGTGCGGGAAGGACCAGCGGGACGCTTCGCCTCGGCCACGCGTCGCCCGGGGCGGCCGGGGCGAGTCCCGCGTGGATGACGGTGGCCGAAGCGACGGCGACCCACGTCAGCGGCCGACCCCCACGAAGGCTAATAAGCGAGGCTGGACGTGGAAGACGTCGTGCGATTCGCCGTCGTCGGGTGTCCTGCGTGTCGTCGACTCCAGGCCGTCGAACTGCGCGTGGCCCGTCCCGGTTGCCGGGGCTGCGGGAAGACGCTCGAGTTGGCGTCCCTCAAGACGTTGTGGCGGGGCGACGACGACCAGGAGGCGCGGTCGGTGGTCCTTCGCTTGTCGGCCAAGGGCATCGGCATCGAGGACTATGCGCGCTTGCTGGAACGGATCGAGGGCGAGCGCACGGGTCGCGTCGAGGATGCCGTCGCGGCGCTGGCCTCGCGGTCCGAGTTCGGGCGCGAGGACCTCGAGGCGGAGATGCGCACGAGACGCGTGCCGGGCGACCCCGACCGCGTGCTCGGGGCGCTCGTCGAGGAGAACCGCGTGTACGAGCCGCGCGCGGGCCGGTACCGGTTCCTCTAGGGTTTCTTCTCGGGTTCGTCGTCGCGCAGGAACTTGCGCGCGAGGCGTCGTTGGTGGATGCCCATCTCGCGCAGGATTTCCGGCGGCACGACCTGGTCGAGCACGTGGTTCACGACGCGCGAGGTGGCGACGATTGCGAAGACGAGGGCGGCCACGGCGGCGACCTTGCTCGCCCAAGCGGGGGAGGCGATGAGGAGCATGGCGTAGAAGAGGCCGACCATGAGGCCGCGCGCGAGGGTCGATTCGAGGATGGCCGTGCGCAGGTCGGCCTGGGCCGCGCCGCGGCCGAGCCAGGCGCCCATGGCGCCGTGGATGAGGATGGCGCCGGCGAAGTAGAGGCCGACGAGGGCGAGGAGGATGACCTGGACCCACACGTCGTCGGAGCCGGGCGATTCGGCGGTCAGTCGGAGAACGAAGTAGAGTTGGAAGAGGGCGCTCGTGGCGCCGAAGCCGAGTCCGAAGGACATGCCGTAGAAGGGCGTCTCGCGCCGGCCGCGGAACGTGCGCCAGTTGAGGACGGCGGCCATGGCGCCGGTCTCCAGGAGGCCCAGGAGGAGCGCGTAGAGGCCCAGGAGGGGGATGGACGCGGACCGGGTGATGGTCGTGCCGAGGAGGTGGCCTGGGCCCGGGGCGGCGGAGAGTTCGAGCAGCGTGATGAGGCCGCCGGCGAGCATGCCGAAGAAGAAGACGCGGAACATGCGCTTCTCGTTGAAGAAGGCCTGGTACTCGTGGAGGAGGATGTAGAGGAAGCCCATCGCGGGGACGAAGCCGAAGAAGACGGCGACGATGAACGGGTCTTGGACCAACTTCCGCGACCAACGGGAAACGTCTATAAGAAATGGGTCCCTGGCGCGCGAAGATGGCGCGCGATTGGCCGCGGCTCGTCGTGAACCTGAAGACGTACCCCGAGGCCACGGGCAAGCGCGCCGTGGCGTTGGCGCGCGCCGCGCGCAAGATCGAGTCGAGGACCGGCACCCGCATGGCCCTCGCGGCGCAGGCGGTCGACGTGCGCGCGTGCGTGGAGGCGGGCGTCCTCGTGTACGCGCAGCATTTCGACCGCACGGAGAGTTCGCAGACGACGGGCGCCACGCGGTGGGAGAGCCTCGTCGACGCGGGCGTCGAGGGCTCGATCCTCAACCACAGCGAGCGCCGCCTCGACGTGGCCCACTTGCGCTGGTGCGTCGAGCGCGTGAAGGCGGCGCGCAAGGCCAGTCTCGTGTGCGCGCGGGACGATACGGAGGCACGGCGGCTCGCACGCCTGCGCCCGACGCTCCTCGCGGTCGAACCTCCCGAGCTCATCGGCGGCGACGTGAGCGTGACGTCGGCGGACCCCGGTATCGTTCGGCGCGCGGTCGAACGCGTGCACGAGGTCGACAAGCGCCTGCCCGTCCTCTGCGGAGCAGGCGTGAAGAACGGGAAGGACGCGGCGGCGGCGCGGGCGCTCGGGTCGTACGGCATCCTCGTTGCGAGCGGCGTCGTCAAGGCGGCGCGGCCCGAGCGGGCGATGGCGGAATTGGCCGAAGCCCTCAGATGAGCAATCGGGCTGCGACAACCCTTAAATGGCCTTACGCGCCTCGACGCCGACGTGAAGGCCCTCGCCGTCTCCTTCCTGCTCCTCTGCCTCATGGGCGGCTGCCTGGCCAAGCCCGGCCTGCCCGTGGTGGCGCCTCCCTCGGCGGATGCGCGCGCGACGGTCTTGGGCGTGCTCGGGAACATCTCGGCGCCCGTCTTCAGTCCGGTCCACGCGGTCGACGCGTGGGAGAGCTTCGTCAACACGTACCCCAAGCGCGACTACCTCACGCCCATGAACCCCGAGGCGGCCGGGTTCCTCCAGTCGAGGCTCGAGGCCGCGGGCTACCAGGTCGACGTGCTCCTGTTGCCCTTCGAGAACGGCGTGGGGGGCGCGAGCCTGCCCACGGAGGTGCGCGTCGTCCGGGGCACCTTGGAGGGCCGCGACGCGACGCACCGCATGGCCCTCGTGGCCCACTACGACGGCGAGACCGCGACGACGCAGGCCGCGTACGACGACGCGGCGGGCACCATCGCGCAACTCTCCATCTGCGAGATCCTCGCGCAGCAGAAGGCGCGCCTCAACCACACGATCGATTGCTTGTTCTTCGACGCGGAGGAGATGGGCCTCGTCGCCAGCCAATCCTACGTCAAGAACGTCTACCAGAAGCAGCAGGAGTTCGTCTACGACATGGTCTTCGGCTACGACATGACGGGCATCAACTGGCCCGGCCACGAATGGAACCTCTGGGCGTACATCGGCACGCAGAAGGCCACCCAGGACCACCTCGTTTCGCCCGCCTCGGACTTCCTCAACGTCACCCTCCACGAGTTCTTCGACGGCGTCATCCCGGGCGCGTCGCAGGGCATCCAGATCGCGGCGCCCAACCCGCGCAACTCGGACGAACAGAGCTTCTCGAAAATCGGCATCCCCGCCGTGCGGTTCGCCGGCGGCAAGCTCGCGGCCGACTACCCCCACTATCACCGCCCGACCGACACGATCCCGCTCGTCTACGAGTTCGTGGGCGGACGGGCCAATTTCGAGAAGGGCTACGACGCCGTCATCCGGGCCTCGTACTACACGATCCTGGGCTTCGACGCCTTCGACGTGAAGGCCTTGCCGACGGCGTGACGGACGCCCCGATGAATTGTTTATGAGGCTTTCGCGCCTCGATTATATACGCACGCGAGGGGAACGAGGCGTCAAGCGAGCGGAACTTCCCGAACATTCCCTCCGAACCCCGTTGACCCTCCGTCCGCTCGCTTCTTTCTCCTCCCGCGGCAAACCCATTTGTGGCCGCCGCGGTTCCCCCGCCCTTGAGCTACCGCCTCGTCGAGTCCTCGAGCGATGTCATCCTGGAGAGCGAAGCGGCCGACCTGGGCGGGGCCCTCGTCTTCCTGGCGCAGGGCTTCAGCCATGTCGTCACGGCGGGGACGAAGCTGGAACCGAAGGAACAACGGGAGGTCCGCGTGGAGCGTGAGGGCGGCCTGGGCGACCTGGCCGTGGCGTTCGTGAACGAGCTCATCTTCCTCTTCGACACGGCGCGTTTCCTGCCGGTGGACGGGACCATCAGGGTCTCGATAGGCAAGACGAACGTGGCAAGCGGGACGCTGCACGGCGAGACGTTTGACCCCGGGCGGCACGCGGTCGGGACGGAAGTGAAGGCCGCGACGCTGCATGAGGCGGTCCTCGTGAAGGATGGGCGGTCGGCCAGGGCGCGGGTCCTGCTCGATCTGTGAAGCCGGCCCGAAAGTTAGCACTAGGTTTTTCTCGAAGCCCGAGCGCCGGCAACCGAACCGACCGCCGAGTTAGCACTAGGCGGCCCCTTGGGCTCTCGAACCTAGTGCTAACTCGCGGGCCTTCGTGCGCCGGTTCTCGCGGCGTTCGTCCTCTTCGGACCATTCGCCACGACCCTTGCGTTCCAGGTCGGCCATCTCCTGAATCGAAAGGTGGCGCAGTCCGCGGTAGTGTTCCACAATCTGACGGACCACGTCGCGTTCGACGCGGTCTCGACGACCAAAATAGTGGACGGTCTGCTGGACGCAGCGACCCTTCCGCCAGCGATTCTCGACGAGGTAAAGGTAGTCGAGGCCCTTGACGCGTTTCGTGCGCAAGAACACCTTCCGTGCTCGGCTTCGAAGGCCAAATGGACTGCGGTGGGTTGAGTGAAAGTCGGCCAGGTTAGCACTAGGTCCGGCGATCTCCAGGAGCCATGGGCAGCCGAGTGCTAACCCGGTGTGTTATGCAACGTGCTCGAGGAGGCGACGGCCTAGTGCTAACTCCCCCTCGCTTATCCAGCCGATTCCACAACAACTCTTTTATGCGCCCCACGGACTGGTCGCGTGAATGCGGCGCCGCACCAAGTTCTTCGTGGCCCTGCTGCTCATCGCAGCCAGCCTCGCCTTGGTGCTCTGGAACGCGAGCGCCGCCACCGCGCCGCCCGCCCTCACCGTCACCGACGCCAAGTACCGCGCCATCGAGCATCCGCAGACGGACGCCACGGTTCGCGGCAACGTCGTCGAAGGCTCCATCGTCGAGGTCGACGGGCGCGTCGTGAGCTTCCAGGTCGAGGATGGGCGCGAGCGCCTGCCCGTCACCTACAACGCCACGCCGCCCGACAACTTCGGCGCGAAACAGGTCGTCGTCAGGGGCACCCTCGCCGTCGACGACCACGGCCTGCCCGTCCTGCAGGCGCAGACGATCCAGGTCGGATGCGCGAGCAAGTACTGAGGCCGACGCGTTTATCCTCCAACGCGGAGTCCCATCGACCGTGGCCGGACCCGACCTGCCGCGCGCGCCCGTCAAACTCTCGCCCGAACAATTGCGCGTCAAGGAAGAGATGGAACGCCGCGGCCGCATGGCCAAGGCCCTCGGCCAGATCGACCACAAGATCATCGTCATGAGCGGCAAGGGCGGCGTCGGCAAGACGACCGTCGCCGTGAACCTCGCCGCGAGCCTCGCCCGCCGCGGCTTCAAGGTCGGCCTCCTCGACATGGACCTCACCGGCCCCGACGTGCCCCTCATGCTCGGCATTGAAGGCCAACGCTTCCCCCCCAGCGTGAACCTCATCGTCCCCTTCGAGACGAGCGACCCGGGCCTCAAGGTCGTCTCCATCTCGTTCCTCCTGCAAGGCGACACGCCCGTCGTCTGGCGCGGACCCCTCAAGACCCACGCGCTCACGCAGTTCCTGGGCGACGTCGCCTGGGGCGACCTCGACTTCCTCATCGTCGACCTGCCCCCCGGCACGAGCGACGAACCCCTCGCCGTCGCCGAGAACATCGTCGACGCCGACGGCGTCCTCATCGTCACGACGCCCCAGGCCGTCAGCACCCTCGACGTGCGAAAGTCCGTCCAGTTCGCGCGCCTCATGAAACTGCGCGTCCTCGGCGTCGTCGAGAACATGAGCGGCTTCGTCTGCCCGCACTGCGGCGAACGCACCGACCTCTTCGGCCGCGGCGGCGGCGAGGACCTCGCGACGAACGAGAACGTCACGTTCCTCGGGGCCATCCCCCTCGACCCCGCCCTCATCACGGCCGGCGACGAGGGCCGCCCCTTCGTCGTCTCCTTGCCGGAATCCTCCGCGGCGCAGAATTTCGAGAAGGTCGTGGACGGCGTGCTCACCGCCGTCTCCGCGCCCATGCGGCGCGCCGCCTAGGCCGCCTCCAGCGCGAAACCATTAAGGGCCAGACCCCCCTAGAAGGCGAATACCCACATGGCGCTGCGGGAGACCGTCGAGTCCGCCCTGGCCGAGATCCGGCCCATGCTCCACATGGACGGCGGCGACTGCGAGGTCGTCAACGTCGACGAGAAGAACGGCCTCGTCCAACTTCGCCTCGTGGGCGCCTGCGGCGGCTGCCCCATGTCCACGCTCACGCTGCGCTCGGGCATCGAGCGCATCGTCAAGGAGCGCGCCCCCCAAGTGCGCGAGGTCCAGACGGTCGAAGCCTTCTGAGTTTCAACAATCGGCTGCCTGCGAGCGACAAGAAACCTTAAGGCGCCCCTCGGCCCGGTTTGGGACTCGGGCATCCTCATGCGTCGCACACTCGCCGCTTTCCTCCTCCTCGCGGGACTCGTCGGCCTGCCGAACGCCGCCGCCCAATTGGACAAGGCCGTCGACCGTTGCACCCAACAATGCGACCCCAAGGCCGACGATGTGAATGGCCCCACCATCCGCACCGGCACCGAGACCGTCAAGACCGTCCTCTACTTCCACTACGAGGACCTCCTGCAGAACGCCGCCATCAACGCGCAGGCCCCCTGCGAGGAGTGCGCGAACGCCGAGGCCAACCTCGAAGGCGGCTACCTCATGCCGACCCTCGTCACGAACAGCGGCCAATACCCCGCCGGCCAACAGGCGGACGTCCGGTTCAAGTCCAACGCGTTCGGCGCGTACAGCAGCGCGGGCCTCGTCGAGGTCGTGGACGGGGTCGCCCGCACGCACCAGGAGTCGGGCCTCGCCGACGACGTCGAACTCCTCGGCAAGTCCATCCCGCTCTACTTCTACCTCAGCGTCTACCCCGTGCCCACGTCCACGCGCGAGGGCCCCGCCGGCGACAACGTCGTCGCCGCCATGCCTGCCGTCGCCCTCCACGCGTCGATGCGCCTCGGGCGCACGCCCGGCAGCGGTCCCATCATCGCCGAAGGCGACAGCGCGGCCGCCGGCCGCATCACGATGATCAAGGCGCCCGGCCAGAAGGACATCTACGAGTTCCGCGTCGACATGGACATCCTCCAACCCAAGCTCCCCTCCGTGTGGGCGGGCGGCGACGGCTTCACCGTCCAAGTCACGCCCTACCAGGTCCGCGGCGACGACCCCGTCAAGGACTACGAGTTCACCCAGGCCGATTGGCGCGTCCACGTGGGACCCCGCACGCCGCCGCACATGGTCGTCGAGATCGCGAAGCCGATCGCGACGAAGGCCATGCGCGCCAACGTCTACAGGGACCACCTCTTCGTGCGCTGGTCCGTCGCCAGCCCGTGGGGCAGTTACGACGTGGACGACCGCTCCGTGACCATCACGGTGACGGGTCCCTCGACGCCGGAGCCCGCCAAGACGGGCCTGAGCCGCCCCGCCTTCGTCTACCGCTCCATCGACCACAACGGCCACTTCAAGCCCGTGAACTTCACGTGGAAGTTCGACTACCGAAAGGCGGACCTGGCCGACGGCGAATACCTCGCGCGCGTCGCCGTCACGAACCTCCAAGGCACCTACCGCCTGGAGGAGTCCATGCCGCTCACGATCCGCGACGGCGTGCCCCAGAACGTCGACGTCATCGGCGGCTCGGGCGTGACGAAAGGCGGATCCGGGCATGTGGGCGGGAAGGCGCCCGGAACGGCAGGCCTGGGCGTCCTCCTCGCGCTCGTGGCCGTGGCGACGTTACGCCGCGGCCGAAAACCCACCCCCGCGTAGCCCAAGAGACGGAAGCGTTTTATACCCACGAGGTGGACGCCCGTCCAGCGGGTGGTCAGGGGCCCGACGAGGGCTCTTGACACGGGACCACAAGAAAACTTAAATGTGGTCCACCCGTCCAAAACCAAGAGGTCCGTGCGATGAATCGTGGCGTGGTGGTCGTCCTCTCTCTCTTCGTCCTACTTGCCCTGATCCCCCTGGGGTCCAGCCAAGGTCTGCCGACGACGGTGGACGGTTGTAAGACGAAGTGCAAGCCCAAGAACGCCGACGTCAACGGCGAGACCGTCAAGACGGGCGACGAACAGGTCCAAGTCATCCTCTACGGCCACTTCGAAGACATCCTCAACCGCGCACCCCTCAACACCCAGATCCCCTGCGGCGAAGGCGAGTGCAACAACCCCGAACCGAACCTCAACCGGGGCTTCCTGACGCCGACCCTCGCCGTCCCAGACCAGGCCGGGCAGACCATCGCCCACTTCGAGAACAACTGGTTCTACATGTTCAGCAGCGCCGGTTTCGTCGAGATCGTCGACGGCGCCTGGCGCACCCACCAAGAGCCGGGCCTCGCCGAAGAGGTCAAGATCGTCGGCGACACCATCCACCTCTACTTCTACCTCAGCGCCTACCCCGTGCCCGGCCAGGACAGCGACGCGGCGCCCACCGGCAAGAACGTCGTGGACGCCATGCCCCAGGTGGGCGTCTACGCCCGCATCGAGACGGGCCGGTTCCCCAACGCGGGCACCCTCATCGCCGAAGGCGACACGGGCGCCGGCGACGCCGTCCCCGGCGTCGTCCCGAACGCTCCCGGCCGCGTGACGCTCATCTCCGCGCCCGGCCAGCCCGACATCTACGAGATCGACGTGCCGATGAAGGTCGTCAAGAACGTCATCCCCGACGTGCGCAGCGGCGCCGCGGGCTTCCTCGTCTCCATCAACCCCTACCAGATCAAGCAAGGCGACGGCGGCCGCGACAAGGACACCCAGATCTCCCAGAACGACTGGCGCGTCCGCGTCGGCCCCAAGACCCCGCCGCACATCGTCCTCACGGCCGAGAAGTCGATGATGACGAAGGCCGCGAGCCTGAGCGTCTACAACGGCGCGATGTACGTCCGCTGGTCCTTCGTCAGCCCCTGGGGCAGCTACGACGTCAACGACCGCACGATCAACGTCCAACTCATGGGCGGCCCGACGTCGCCGGACCCGAGCAAGGTCGGCCTGAGCCGCCCCCTCGTCGTCAAGCGCAGCGTCGACCACGACGCGCACTTCAAGCCCGTCAACGCCACGTGGAAGTTCGACTACCAGAAGGCGAACCTGGCCGACGGCGAGTACATGTTCCACCTCAACGTGATGAACCTCCAGGAGACGTACCAACTCCAGGAGACGCTCAAGTTCACGATGGCCGGCGGCCAACCGCAGGACATGCAGATCATCGGCGCGCCCCCGCCCAGCCTCGGGCCCCAGGCCGCCAAGAAGGGCGACTCGCCCGGCCTCGCCGGCGTGGCAGCCGTGGCGGCCCTCGCCGTGGCGGCCCTCGCCATCGACCGGCGCCGACGCCTCTAGGCGGCGCCGATTCTCTTCCCCGCTTTTCCTTCAAGGCGGTCGGCAGACTTAAGAAGGTCCCCTTTTTCCGAGCATCCCCGGAGAGCTTCGGCGGTGATTCCCGTGATCGAAAAGTCGGCCCATTCAAAGAAAACCACACCCGCCAAGACCCCCACCGGGCAGCCCAAGACGCCTCTGCCGGCGACGAAACCCGCCCCGGCCAAGCCCAGCGCGCCCCCCAAGCCCCTCACGCCCGAGCAGCGCGCGAAGCTCGAGCAAGTGTCCAAGGGCCTCGAGATGCTGCAAGAGGACACGAGCGTGCCCCGCAACATCCGCCGCGGCGCCGAGGACGCCAAGAAGCTCCTCTGGGACGAGTCGCTCGCCCTGGACGTGCGCAAGTCGAGCGCCATCGGCATCCTCGACGAACTCGCCAACGATCCCAACATCCCGATCTACGGCCGGACCCTCATCTGGTCCATCATGAGCCAACTGGAGCCCATCCAGTAGTTCTTGCCCCATTTGACCAGAAGGGCTAAGCGGACGCCCTAACGTGTGGAGCAGGTGGCGGCCGCCCGCAAGGCTCTCTTTGCACTCTTGTGCCTCGCCCCGGTCTGCGTCGCCCAAACACCCGTCTCCGAGTGCCGGACCCAGTGCCATCCCACGGATGCCGACGTCAACGGCCTTGGTCCCAAGCGAGACGGCCCGCTCCATGTCATCCTCTACGCTCATTCGCCCGAGATCGGCGGCGGCCGGTTGTCCACCCTGCCACCCGTGGGCGAGCCCAACGCGGCCTACACGAGGGGCTTTGACGGCACGCAGCCAATCTACTCGGCGAGTTGGCAGGGCGACCACTACGTCGGCCAGGCCGCGCGCGCCGCGGCGCGCCGCCCGCTTGAGATTCGCGTCGCCGCTGCGACGGCGTACGTCTACGTGTCCGTGGGACGGGACCACATGGACGCGGGCGTGCTTGCGAACGTCCATTTGGAATCGACCTTGGAACTCGGCGGCATGCCCGGGTCGACGCGTCTCGTCGGCGTTGGCTCGACGCCGTCCCTGACCCTATTCTCGCCGCAGGTCTACGAAGTCGCGATCCCCATGGCCCTCAACGTGACGACGTGGACGGCTGAGGACTTCGGTCGCAGTCCGCTCTGGTGGGATGTTTGGCTTCGGCCGGAGACAGCGCCGGCGCAGGGCTACGCCTCGGGGCTCGCCCGCGTCCACGTCGGTCCCGCGCTCATGCCACGCCTCGTGCTCAACACGACGGACGCGTTCGCGCTCGTCGATGCCTACGCCTTTGCGGACGCCTCGGGCCAACACGCGCGGGCGCTCGCGCTGACGACGTTCGGCTCCCACGACTTCAACGTGACGCCCACGTTCAGGATCGAGGGCCCCTCGCCCATCGATCCCCGATTCGTGGCCCCCAACGTCTCCGTGAAGGCACTCGATCACAGTGGCCACTTCGCGTTGGCCAACGTGACGTGGGACGTCGACTTCGCCACAGCTGGGGCCGCGCCCGGAACGTACACCCTCCATGGGTTCCTACGCAACGAACCCGGCACGTTCGAACTCGCGCCGCAGGTCCTTCTCGAATTCGCGACGCCCCGCGCCGCCTCATCGTCGCCCACCGCCATCGCTGCCATGGCGGCCCTCATCGGACTCGTGGCGGGAGTCCGCATCGGTCGGCGAGATCCGTAGTGCCTAAATTCGCGAAATTAGGCACTACAAGTCGGGGCTACTTGACCTCGGCGACGACGTCGACCTCGAACGGGACGTTGAGCGGCAGTTCCGCCGCGCCGATCGTGACGCGGCTGTGGCGGCCGCGCTCGCCCAGGACCTGCTGGAAGAGCTCGCTCGCGCCGTTGGCCACGAGGTGGACGTCGGTGAAGCCCGGTGCGGCCGCGACGTAATTGTTCGTGCGCACGATGCGCTGGACCTTCTCGAGGCCGCCGGCCGCGTCCTTGAGGGCCGCCAGGACGTTGAGGGCGGCGATGCGCGCGGCCTCCTTGCCCTGCTCCAGCGTGAGCTCCTTGCCCACCTTGCCGGTGAAGACGGGCTTGCCTTCCCGCGTGGGAATCTGGCCCGCCACGAAGACGAGGTTGCCGCTCTTGACGGCGTGGACATAGGCGGCAACGGGCTTGGGCAGGCTGGGCAGCGTGAGGCCCAGCTCCTTGAGCTTGGCTTCGGGGTTCGCGAGGGCCGTCTCGGGCATGGTCCTCCGCAGCCCCCGACCGGGCTTTAAGCCTCCTCCCGTCGCGCGCCCAAACCGGCGGAACCCCCCCTATTACAGGGTTTCTGGCAATCCTTTTATGGCCCCCTAGGGGAGACGAAAGGATTGCGCCCGTACGCACCGGCGTAGCGATTCCCATGAAGGGACCCCCGTTTCGGCTAACTCGACCCTTGGCGGCGTTGCTCACCACAATGCTGGCCGTCTCGGGGCTACCCTCCCTTTCAGCGACGGGGCCCGCCAACCCCGAGATCACGGACTCCGCCAAGGACGTCAGCCCGGCCGCGTTCTTCGCCGACACCGACCCCAAGTACGACGAGGCGTTCCAGAACCTCTCCGCCTACGACCTCGTCCAGGTCTACGTCCTGCTGGAGACCCGCGACGACCTCCTCCTCCAATTCAAGGTCCGCGACCTGCCCGACGAATGGAGTCTGCCCGCGGACGTGCGTGACGAGTTCGCCGAGGGCACCCACCTGGGACCCAACGCGAGCCAACCCTCCGTGGTCCTCGCCGCCAACTTCACCATCCGCGGCGTCCCCTACGAGGCGCTCGCGAACCTGAGCCAACCCAGCGGCCAAGGCGTCATCGACTCCTACTCGATCGGTCGCCGCGGCTACGCGCCCGTCTCCATCTCGGGCAGCTTCGACGCCTTCGACGACACCGTCACGCTCTCCATCCGCAAGATCCTCCTGGGCTCGCCCAAGAACAACGACGTCCTCACGAAATTCCGTGCCGAGGGCCGCTTCGGCGCGGCCAAGCTCGACTTCGCCCCCGACGCCACCAGCTACGAACCTACGGGCGCCCCCGACGTCGTCTCCATCATCCTCAACACGCTCGTCGGCCAACAACTCGTCAAGGCCGAATACGGGATGGACTACACGTTCCGCTGGTACTCGGGCTCGGGAAGCCTCGCCCTCGACGCCCCCAGCAAGGTCCAGACCGTGCCCGCGGGAAGCTTCGCGACGTACAACTTCCAGGTCAAGAACACGGGAAGCGCCGCCGACACCGTCTACCTCACGCTCTCCAACGCCGACGCCGGTTACGTCCACCGCCTCTCCGAGGACACGTTGGCCCTCGCGCCCGGGGAGTCCAAGGCGGTCCAACTCTACGTGAGCACGGCCCAGTCCGCGCGCGGCCTCGCGCTCTCCATCATCGAAGCCAAGTCCCGACTCGGCGGAAGCGACTCGGCGCTCTTCGAGACGACCATCGCCGAACCCGGCTCGACGCCCGTCATCGGCGGCTCGCAGGGCCCCGACGCCCAGAACCCCGGCAGCGCCTCCCCCGACGGCTCCTCCGACACGGGCTCCTTCAAGCCCACCCGGGACCGCTCCAAGGGCGCGCCCGCGCCCATGCTCCTGCCCGCCCTCGCCGCCGTGGTGGGCCTCGTCGCCGTCCTTGCCTTCTGGCGCGGCCGAAAGGCGTAATCGCCGCGGGCAACGGTTTTCTAGACCCCGAGGCTTCGCAACGCACTTCTCGGGGAGCGTCCACGCGTTGAAAGTTGCCGCGCTCGTCAAACAAGTCGTCGACGTCGACCAGATCAAGGCCGACCGGGAGGGCAACCTCCAACTCGACAACCTGCCCTTCAAGATCTCCAACTATGACAAGAACGCCGTCGAGGCCGCCGTCCAGTTGAAGGAGAAGAACCCCGGCACAGAGGTCATCGCCGTCGCCACCGGTCCCAACATCCGCGACGGCGTCAAGGAGGTCCTCGCGATGGGCTGCGACCGCGCCGTCGTCCTCAACTCGAAGGAGTTCGCCGGCTCCGACAACCTCGCCACGAGCCGCGTGCTCGCGAAGATGATCCAGAAGGCCGGCGGCGTCGACCTCGTCATCTGCGGCGAAGGCAGCCTCGACTCGTACACCGGCCTCATGGGTCCACGATTGGCCGAACGCCTGGGCGCTTGGCCGATCTCGAGCTTCACCATCAAGGTCGAATACGCCAACAACGCCCTCAAGGCCACGAGCAACCTCGGCGGCGTGCTCGAGACCCTCGAGATGCCGTTGCCCGCCATCGTCACCGTCTCGGAAGAGATCAACCAACCCCGCCTCCCGCCGCTCATCCAGATCCTGCAGGCCGGCAAGAAGCCCGTGCAGGAGCTGAAGCTCGCGGACCTCGGCCTCGGCCCCAACGACGTGGGCGCCGCCGGCTCCGGGAACCAGGTCGTCTCCAACCGCGCGCCCAAGATGGCACGCAAGAACGTGCGCCTCAAGGGCTCCCCCGAGGAAGCCGCCGCGCAACTCGCCCAAGCCCTGCGCAAGGAGGGCGTGATCTAGATGGCCGACATCCTCGTCTGGGCGGCCGACACGGAACAGGCCTTCGAACTCCTGGCCAAGGCGCGCGAGTTCGCGCCCCAACTCCAGGGCCACGTCGTCGCGCTCGCCCTCGGCGACGCCGCCGGGCGCGCCCAAGACTTCGTCAAACACGGGGCCGACCGCGTCCTCACCGCGCAGCACGACCTCCTCAAGGGCCTGCAGGTCGAACCCCACACCGACGCCCTCCACCAAGCGATCCAAGCCGTCAAGCCCAGCCTCGTCCTCGTCGGCCTGAGCATCCGCGCGAAGGACGTCGCGGGCCGCGTCGGCACCCGCCTCGAGGTCGGCGTGGGCAGCGACATGTTCAACCTGCGCCTCGAAGGCGGCCGCGTCGTGGGCGAACGGATGTACTTCAGCGGCAACTCGATCCTCACCGAGAAACTCCTCAAGGACCCCCAGATCGTCATCGTGCCCCCCCGCGTCTACGAGGCCCAAGCGGCCGACGCCTCGAGGCAAGGCAAGGTCGAACCCTTCAACGTCAGCCTCAAGCCGCCCAAGGCCAAGGTGGTCCAATCCATCGTCAAGAAGGCCGAAGGCGTCCACCTCGAACAGGCGGACGTCATCGTGAGCGTGGGCCGCGGCGTCAAGAAGAAGGAGGACATCGCCATGATCGACCAGCTCGCCAAGGTCCTCGACGGCGCCGTCGGGTGCACGCGGCCCATCGCCGCCGACCTCAAGTGGCTCGGCGACGAACACTGGATCGGCCTCAGCGGCCACGAGGTCAAACCCAAGGCCTACATCGGCCTCGGCGTCTCCGGACAGATCCAGCACGTGGCGGGCATGCGCGGCAGCAAGCTCATCATCGCCATCAACAAGGACGAAGAGGCGCCCCTCGTCAAGATCAGCGACTACGCCATCGTGGACGACCTCTACAAGGTCGTGCCGGCCCTGACGAAGGAAGTCCAGAAGATCCGGGGCGGCTAGAAGCCCAAGCGTTCGCGCTTGATCTCGCGCCGCTTGTTCTCGAGGAACCGGTAGACCGCCGCGTGCTCGCTGCCCGAGAGCAGCATGTCGACGGCGACCTTCGCGACCTCGATGCCGTCCGCGTCGCCGATGAGGCCGACCGTGTGGCCGTACACGCTCACGTGGCACCCCGTCAAGTCCTCGACGATTCGACGCGTCTTGCCCTCGCTGCCGATCACACGGCTCGAGAGGCGTTGGACGTCCTTGCGGTCCTTGCCCACGTAGTCGACCATGTCGAAGAGCTGGAAGTAGTACTCGTCGCTGAAGAGCTTGAACGCGCGCTCGGGGCTGAAGCCCCGCGCGATGGCGCGCACGACGTCCTCGGCCTTGAGCGGCCCGACGGGATCCTTGGGCGAGGTGTCGTCGATGCGGACCTCGTTCTCCTGCGAATCGATGGACATCTGGACGCCCGCGCGCTCCTCGATGGCCTTGCGCGTCTTGCCGTCGGGCCCGATGACGGCGCCCATGCGTTCCTCGGGCACTCGCACGTACCGCACTAGAACTCCTCCAGCTCGATCTCTTTCTCGCGGTTGGCCCGCACGATCTCCCTCGCCTGGGCCAAGCGTTCCTTCTCGTCCGCCTCGACGCCGTGGCGCCGGAAGTAGCGCGTGAAGTTCTTCACGTCCCGTTCGAGGAACTCGTCCGACATGGGATGTGTGTCCAGGACGCCTTGGGCCACGTCGATGATGCGGGGCCGGCCCTCGACCATGAGCACGTTGTACTCGGAGAAGTCGGAATGGACGCACCGGGCGCGCCTGAGCATGCGCTCGTAGTCGTCCCACAACTTGTCGAAGGCGGCCTGCGGGTCCTCGGGGGGTTCGTCCTTCATGGCGCGCGCGGGGCCGTCCGATCGCTGCAGGTACTCCATGATGACGCAGTTGTTGAGCGCCTTGTACGGGATGGGCACGTCGACGCCCGCCTCGCGGAAGCGTTCGAGGTTGCGGTACTCCTTGCGGGCCCACGCGTGGATAAGGGCCCGGTGGTCGTGGCGGGGCACGTTGCGGAAGCGCGGGTCGCCCTCGATGTACGTGCTCATCGACCGGAACGTGGAGGTGTGGACGCGGTAGATCTTGACCGCCACGTCCTCCTCGTCGCCCGAGGTCGCCTTGAACACGTTTGCCTCCTTGCCGGTCGCGACCGGGTAGTCGAGCGACTTGAGGATGTCCTGGCGCAGGAACCGGTGGAGCGTCATCACGGTGGGCGTGTCGAAGACCTCGCCCCACGTGCCGAAGTCCTTGCCGATGCGACCCGGCATGTCCTGGGCGAGCCGGTCGATCGTGCGGTAGACCTTTTCGTAGTTGTCCATCGAGGGGCCGCGATTGAGGCCACGGACCCTATAAGGGTTCCCTCGGACGTGGTCGCCCACTCGCGACGCGTCCGCGCGGCGTCCACCAACCTTATGAACCGGCTTCGGCGGTGGCAATCCGTACTGCATGCCGGATCCCACGTCCGACGAAACCGCGGGACCCGGCTCCGCAATCCAGCGTTGGACGGAAGGCTGGTCCCGAAAAGCAGGCGGCCACGCGGGCCCGCTGACGATTCTCTTCGTTCTCCTCGAGATCGTTTTCGTGACGGCCATGGTCATCTCGGGCCAGGAAATGTGTTCGGAGCCGAATGCGCTGGGCTTCAGTCGCTGCAATCCGGGCATCCAGGCCATCTTCTGGATGGGCGTCCTCGCGTCCATCCTCGGACTGTTCCTCATCGTCGTGTCATGGGCAACGTGGTTGGCCGTGCGCCACCACAACAAGCGCGCTCGAAAGCTCGCCGAAGAGTTCAGCCGCCGCTTGCAAAGCGCGAAGGACTGGTTCGTGGGCGGCCGCATCGACGCAACCACGCTGGCCGCGTTGCGCGGCCACTACGCGCCCCTCGCGAGCGGCGAGGTCCGTGGCGCGAACGCGCGCCTGGCAGGCGAAATCCTCGCCTCATTCGGGGCGGCAATCATCTGCTTCTCCCCCGTCGTGTGGCTTCTGGCCGCGCTGGGAATGGTGCGCGGCGCCCTCGAGGGATTCATCGTCTCGCTCGCCGTCCCAATCGCGATCATCGGCCTCGGCGTCGCCCTCTATGTCGTCGGGCGGCGAATCCGCGCCCGCGGCCGCGTCGAAGGCGAGCGGGCGGTCTCGCAGGCGTTGGCCGCGGACGAGGCGGTCCTCCAGTCGCTGCGGACGCGACGAACGCGGAGCGCCGTCCGTGCGTGAGACCTCAGAAGATGTTCATCGACTCGGGCAGGAGCTTGCGCCGGGCCAACTGGGACGACTGCGTGCGCGTGTACCGGAACTTGACGTCGCACTTGTCGTCCTGGAAATCCCACGGCTTGACGATGAGCAGGTCCCCGGGTCGGATCCATTGGCGCTTCTTCATCTTGCCCGGGATGCGGCCCATGCGCGTCTTGCCGTCCTGGCAGTGGACGTTGATGCGGCTGGCGCCCATGAGCGTGTCCGCGAGGGCGAACATCTGCTTGTCGCGCTGGTCCGGTAGGGGCAACCGCGTGTAGCCGCCTTCGCCGCCCTCTTCGATGGCCCCCGCTGCCTCCTCTTCTTCGCGTGTGGGGCGTCGGGGCGGGGGAACCAAGGAACACCTAGGAAGCGCGCGAAAGTGGCCGTTCTTGATAACCGCTTCGGGCTCCCGATGCCCCGACGCGCTTCGACACCCATTTATAGCCTCAACAGAGATGGAACCGGCGACCTCGTGGAGGGGTCCACATGCGGGATGCACACGCCACGCGCCGACTCGAACCGCGCCCAAGACTACCGTTCGCACTCAACGTTCTCGGGCTCTTCGGACTCTTCAAGAAACGCGAGGCCGCGCCGCCCCCGACGCGCGTCGAGATCGTGACCGATGCGGCCCCGCCGGCGCCCTCGACCGCGCCGGCGCCGCACACGCCCACCATCCGCGACTCCGTCCGGTTCAAGGGACTGCACGAGGACGTGAACCCCTCGTCGAGCGTGCGCCCCTCCGAGATGACGTGCGCCAGTTGCGGCAAGAACTTCCGGTACTTCGTCAATTCAAGCGGCGCCAAGACGCTCTGCCACTGCCCCGGTTGCGGCCGCCAATACCGCGTCTAGCCCCCCGCGCTCCCGCCGAAGCCGGCACGACGTCGACCCGCTCGGTCCGGCCGCCCCGGACGTTAATATACCGGGGCGGGCTTGGGCGAACAACGTGAACCCCATGACGGCCAACGCGGCGACGACGGGCAAGGCCCTGACCCAGACCCAGAAGACCCTCATCCAACTCAAGAAAGAGAACGGCGTCGCCGTCATCACGCTGGACGACCCGCCCGCGAACACGTACACGCACGAGATGATGAAGCAACTCGACGCGGCCATCCTGGACGCGCGCTTCGACGACACTACGTTCGTCATCGTCCTCACGGGCGCGGGCGAGAAGTTCTTCTCGGCGGGCGCCAACATCAACATGCTCAACTCGGTCACGCCCCAGTTCAAGTACTGTTTCTGCCTGCACGCGAACGAGACGCTCTCGCGCCTCGAACAGACGCCGAAGCTCGTCATCGCGGCCCTCAACGGCCACACCGTCGGCGGCGGCCTCGAGATCGCCATGGCGGCCGACATCCGCATCGCCCGCAAGGACGCGGGTAAGATCGGACTCCCCGAGGTCAACTTGGGCGTCCTGCCGGGCACCGGCGGCACGCAACGCCTTGTGCGCCTCGTGGGCAAGCCGAAGGCCATCGAACTCATGGCCACGGGCATGAACTTCACGTTCGAAGAGGCCCGCGAGTGGGGCATCATCAACCAGATCTTCGAGGGCAACCACGCGGACTTCATGGAACAGGTCATGGAGTACGCGCGCCAGTTCACGCCGCCCAACAAGGCCTCCATGGCCGTCGGACACATCAAGCGCAGCGTCCAGAGCGGCGCCGAGATCCCCCTCGAGTACGCCCTCGCGCTCGAGCGCGAACTCCAGAACCTCCTCTTCAAGAGCGAGGACGCCAAGGAAGGCATCAAGGCGTACACGGAGAAGAAGACGCCCCAGTTCAAGGGCAAATAGCAAGCCCGGCGACACAAGGCATTTAAAGCACCGCGCCCGGTCGCTTCGCGATGCGCTTCGCTCTCCTCAGCCTCGCCTTGGCCACGGTCACCTTCGCCGGTTGCGTCGACCAGGCCTTGCCCAACGCCAAGGACGCGGCCGACGACTTATTGTCGCTCTGGGCCGGGCCCGCCCTCTGGAATGACCCCCAGAACGCGCCCCACGGCGACTTCAACTATCCCACGCTCGCCAACCCGCCCGTCGGCGTGAACGTGCCCGCCTGGTGGAAGCCCATGCCGGCCGCCCAACTCCCGAGCCACATCGCCGGGCTCAAGCACGTGGCCCAGGCGAAGGACGTCACCGCCGGCGCAGGGATCGCCATCTTCGGCAGCATCGCCGTCGTCCCCGAGGACGCGAAGAAGGCCTTCGTCGTCGACATCAGCGACCCGACGGACCCCAAGGTCCTCAGCACGTTCGACACCGACGGCCGCGGCGCCGCCATGATCCCGTACCCCGACGGCCGCCTCGTCACGGTCCTCGCGGGCACCGCGACGATCACCGTCGCCGACATCACGGACCCCCTCCACCCCGTCGTGCTCGAGCCGCTCAAGCCCACGCAGGGCAGCCACAAACTCGGCGTCGTCCCCGGCACGCCCATCGTCTACAACGCGGCGAGCGTGGGCTCCAACGACGGCACGCCCCTCTACGGTCCGGGCGCCGGCCAAGTCAGCCCCGACCACGGCATGGGCGTCACCGAGATCTTCGACCTCACCGACCCCGAGAACCCCATCCACGTCCAGGACTGGAAGAACGGGTACAGCTGCCACCACGTCTTCTTCTGGAACGACCCCGCCCACGAGAAGTACCGCGCCATCTGCGCGGGCCTCCAGTACACCCAGATCTGGGACACGAAGGACCCGCGCCACCCGAGCGTCATCGTCAGCATCCCCGTCCACAGCGGCGTCGCCAACGGCCCGAGCACGATGGCCTCGATCGAGATGTTCAGCCACTCGGCCGGCCTCAACGCCAAGGGCAACATCCTCTACGTCGGCGACGAGAATGGCGGCGGAAGCCTGCCGCCCGGTTGCGTCGCGAGCGCCAGCACGCCCGCGGGCGCCGTGAGCACGCCCATCGGCGCGACGTGGTTCTACGACGTCTCCGACGAGAAGGACCCGCGCCTCCTCGGCTACTACAGCCCGAGCCAGGACCCGCGCGTCGCGCTGCCCATGCGCAGCTGCACGACGCACCACGGCCGCCTCGTGCCCGACCCCGAGGGCCGCGACCTCCTCGCGATGAGCTACTACCAGGACGGCGTCATCCTGCTCGACTTCACCGACGTCGACTTCGCCGGCGGACAACTGCCGAAGGTCGTCGACCAGTTCGCGGACGGCTCCGACACCTGGGAGACGTGGTACTACAACGGGTACCTCTTCACGGGAGACCTCGCCCGCGGAATGGACGTCATCCAATTCCGGTAACGTGCGCTCCAGGGAACGGAAAACGACCCTGGATACATCGAGCCGCCATGCGGTCGGGTGCCCAGATACATGGAGCCTTCAGACGCCTTTTGAGGCTCCAGTTTCTCCCAAGCGTGCAACCCCCCTTCGTCGGGTGGTGCTGGCCGGGTAGGCAACATGATGAAACTCCCCAAGATCGGTAAACGAATGATCCCGCTCGCGGCGCTCGCCATCGCGGTGCCCCTCGCGTTCCCGCTCACGACGGCCTTCGCGACCGTCTCCTCGGCGCCCCTGGCCCCCCAGCGCATGATCCTCGACCTGACCGGCTGGGACGACCAGACGACGACGCTGACCGAGACGGACCTGCAGCACATTCCGCTGCCCGCGGCCGCCGTCAACATCGGCCCCGGCTCCCACCTCCTCATCACGATGGCCGGCGGCACCTACGGCTGCACGGCCAACTTCGTCTGGAACGGCGGCGGCAAGAGCTACCTCGGCGCGGCCGGCCACTGCTACCTGCCCGAGGGCAAGACGGCCACCCACGGCCCCGGCGCCGACTACAACCCCGCGGGCACGAGCGTCCGCGTCTGCATCTCCGGATGCAGCTTCGGCGGAGAGACGGGCTTCATCATCACGGGCACGACGGTCACCCTCGGCCCGGTGGCCTACGCCCGCCAGACCGAGGGCGGCGCCGACGTCGGCCACGACTTCGGCATCGTCGAGATCCCCACGAGCCAAGCCTCGCGCATCCGCCCCTCCATGCCCGTCTGGGGCGGCCCCATCGGCACGGAACTCGTCACGCTCGGCAAGCCCCTGTGCCACTACGGCAACGGCGTCGGCGTCGGCGAAGTCTACCCGACGATGGGCCGCATGGGCGTCGGCATGAGCGGCGGCAGCGGCATCTCGTTCCAGATGGACAGCGCCGCCGCGCCCGGCGACTCGGGCTCCGCCGTCAACGCCTGCGGCACCGACTCGGGCGGCGTGCACGGCAAGGGCGCCGTCGGCGTGCTGACCCACCTCGGCGTCGGCCTCGGCTTCGTCCTGGGCACGACCGTGTCCCAGGCGGCCTCGATGGCGACCCAGGCCGGCCTGTCGATCACCATCGTGAACGGCAGCTAGGCGCTCTCTTTCCCGCGGCCGGACGAGCCGGCCGCGCCATTCCCTTTTATATCGGCGCCGTCCGTGACGACCGCCTTCGCATGAGCCTCACGGGCGCCCTCGTCGACTTCGCCGTCTCCGTCATCGACCGGCTCGGCTACGTGGGCGTCTTCGTCCTCATGACGCTCGAGTCGATGATCGCGCCCGTGCCCAGCGAGGGCGTCATGCCCTTCGCGGGTTTCCTCGTCGCGAGCGGGCGCATGGACCTGTGGCTCGTCACCTTCGTGGCCACGGCGGGATCCATCGTGGGCTCGTGGATCTCGTACGAACTCGGCAAGCACCTGGGGCGACCCGTCATCGTGCGGTGGGGTCGATGGGTCCTCCTCTCCGAGCGGGACCTCGACGCGACGGACCGCTTCTTCCGCCGGTGGGGCATGAGCGCCGTCTTCGTCGGCCGGTTGGTGCCCGTCGTGCGCCACCTCATCAGCATCCCCGCGGGCGTGGCCCGCATGCGCCTCGTCCCGTTCCTCTTCGTCACGGCGCTCGGCGCCTTCTTGTGGAACTTCTTCCTCGCGTGGGTCGGCATGAAGCTCGGCGAACACTGGGAGAGCGTCCGCGCCCGGCTCGAGCCCTTCGACTACGCCATCGTCGCCCTGGGCCTTCTCGCGCTCGGCTGGTTCGTCCTGGCGCACGTTCGGCAGTTCCGCCAGGGTCGCCATCGCGCCAAGCCCGCGGACGAAGGGGCACCCTGATTGGCGATCCCGGTGTACTCGCCACGTCCCACGTTTCGATAGTTGTTACTACGGGGCTAAGTTACCTTCTAAATCCATGGTAATCGCGACGCGCGACAGCCACAGTGAACCAGAACCTTGCAGTCAAATACGACGAGAGGATAGTGAATGTACAATGGCGTCGTGGCGCTTGGTGGTGTCGATGCTTTTCGCAATTGCTTCAGCGGCCATGTTCTTGGTCGCTGGGCGCGTCCAATTGCGGCGGCAGGTCATGGGCGAGGCTCGCCTGGCGCTTCAGCTCTTCGCGGTCTGGTGGTACGCCTTGGCCGGGGTCACCTTCCTCGGGGCCATCTTCAACGGCTTGGCCTTCGCGGGATACAAGGAATTGGCCCTCTGGCAGGTCTTCACGTTCCTCGCCCTCGGGGCGATCTGCCTGGCCCTCTGGGGTCTGCTCTACTACCTGCTCTACCTCTTCACCGGCAACCGCAACTGGCTGCCCGTCCTCTCCGTCTTCTACGTGCTCGTCTACGTCTTCATCCTCTACTTCGTCCAGGTCGGCGTGCCCGACCGCGTCGACGTGGGCCCCTGGACCGCGCAACTCCACTACCAGTACGATCAGCCCGCCGCGCTGCAGATCGCGCTGCTCCTCCTCATCGTCCTGCCGCAGATCGTCGCCGG
>Ga0070694_100000007_pt1 | contig 99088 bp, 99 predicted proteins | sample KBSK1251metaG_FD_65470 | JGI IMG/M metagenome (GOLD analysis project Ga0070694, IMG submission 65470) | Corn, switchgrass and miscanthus rhizosphere microbial communities from Kellogg Biological Station, Michigan, USA - KBS K1-25-1 metaG | ecosystem: Host-associated > Plants > Roots >...
GTCCCGAACACGAACGGCTTCGTCGCCTCCGGCCGCAGGCGGCCGGCGAAGATGAGGTTGGGTGGCGGCGTGACGACGGCGTTGCCGCGGCCGCCGCACTTGTGGCAGCGCGGGCTCCACGATTCGCCGCTCATGCGTCCTCCTCGTACAGGTCCGGACGGATGCGGGGCAGGAGGGCGAGCAGGACGGCCTGGCGCGTCAATTCGCGCCGGTCGAGGGCGCCTCGGCTCAAGAATCCGACGGCGCCGATCGTGCTGCCGATGCGCCGGTCGCCCGCGATGGGACCGACCGCCTCGCTCACGGTCGCGCCCGAGCGCACGGCGCGAAGGACGGCCGGCGGGTAGTAGAAGCCCCCGCCATGCGCGTCGCTCCAGGTCCCCTGGCGATCGGTCACGGAGACGAACTGGACGTCGAGCCAACGCCCGAGGGCCGCGTTGCGGACGAGGCCCGCCTCGACGCCGACGGCGTAATCGGCTTTCGGACCGCGCGCGAGGGCGTTCGTGGCCCGCTGGCGCGCCCCGCGGTGCGCGTCGCGCCCGTAGGGTTGTTCGGCGACGCCGCTGGGCACGCGCAGGCCCCGCACGCGGACCTTCACGTCCGGGAACGCCTGCTGGAAGGCCGCGGCGACGGCTTCGACCTTGAGGCGGTTCGCCGTGCCGACGACGACCTGCAGGGGTTTGCGGCGCCGGCCCTTGACGTCGACCTCGCCCGACGCGATCCGCGTCGCGCTCAGGCGCAAGCCATCGTTGGAGTAGACGAAGGGCACGACGTAGACCCGCAACGGTTTGAGGCCGCGTCGGCGGCGCAGGCGGTTGATCTCGGCCGCGCGACCCACGGTCTCACGCGAGACCACGATCGCGTCATAGCGGGCCTCGAGGCTGCGGCCGTACGGGTCGTCGATCTCCGAGACGGTCGCCTTCCACCGGTGGCGACGCAAGAGCGCCTCAAGCGCGCGTCGACGCGCCTCGAAGGGGCGGATGCGGCGCGCGCGGTGCCGGGTCGCGAGCCGTTGGCTCGTGAGGCCGATGAACACGTCGTCGCCCAGCTCGAACGCCTTGGCCAGGAGCCGTTCGTGGCCGACGTGGAGCCGGTCGAAGGTCCCCCCCAGGACGACGCGCACGCTCGCCCCATCCCCGCCGCCCGTCAAGAGGGTTGCGACTTGAGAGAAGGCTTGATAGGCGCGGACCAATTCCCGCGGATTCGCACATGGCTCGTCGCATCGCCGTCATCGGCGCCGGGAACATGGGGACCGCGCTCCTGCGCGGCATCCTCGATTCCGGCCTCGCCAAGGGCGCCGACGTCATGGCGAGCCACCCCAAGCTCGAGAAGCGCAACGCCCTCGCCCGGGAACTCAAGGTCAAGTGGACCGAGAGCAACGCCGAGGCCGCGCGCTTCGGCGACGTCATCATCCTCGCCGTCAAGCCCCAGATCCTCGAGGGCGTCCTGGACGAGATCAAACCGGCCATCACGGCGAAGAAGCTGGTCCTCTCGATCGCGGCGGGCGTCACGACGCAACGCGTCGAGAAGCACCTGGGCAAGAACGTCCCGGTCATCCGCGCGATGCCCAACGTGGCCACCGTCGTCAAACTCGGCGCGACCGCCATCTCCCGCGGCGAGCACGCCAACGACGGGCACGTGGCCGAGGCGCGCAGCATCTTCGAATCCGTCGGCCTCGTCGTCGAGCTCGGCGAGTACCTCATGGACGCCGTGACGGGCCTCTCCGGCACGGGGCCCATGTACATCTTCCAGATCGTCGAGGGCCTCTCGGACGCGGGCGTGCGCGTCGGCCTCTCGCGGGACGTCGCCAACGCCCTCACCCTCCAGACGGTCCTGGGCGCCGCGAAGATGGCGCAGACGCTCAAGCAGCACCCCGGCGTCCTCAAGGACCTCGTCACGAGCCCCGGTGGCACGGCGATTGCGGCCCTCCACAGCCTCGAGCGCAACGGCCTGCGCGCCGTCCTCATGGACGCGGTCGAGGCTGCGACGAACCGCAGCCGCGAACTGGGCCAACTTGCGGCCCAGGCCAAGCCGACCACAACAGGCCGGTAATCGTCGCCCCACGCCACGATTGGTGCGTGGGGCCCCATTGCCACCGTAGCTCAGTCGGTAGAGCGCTCGCCTTGTAAGCGAGCGGTCGGGGATTCGATTTCCCCCGGTGGCTTCCACCACGGTAGCTACATGGGGAACATTCACTCCGTGTCGGAAAAGTAGAATAGGCGAGTCCACCGACCTCACTATGAAGAGTGGCAGCCATCGCGGAGCCGACCGTCGTGGGAGAGGACGCGGCCAGGGGAGGGCTTGCGTCGTGACCGACCTATGGGGTTGGTGGCGCCGACGCAAGGACGAACCCGATTCCGAGGCGGAGCGCGAGCGACGGCGGCGCCGGTTGCGGGATCTCATCTAGGCGGCGCGCACGCCGTGAGGTTGTCCCCATTTTCGGTAGACCATGGCGAGGTAGGCGGCGCCTACGATCCAGAGGAGGATGCCGGGGACGAACCCGAGCCACGCGACGGGTCGCTCCTGCGCGCCGGCGTAGTCGAACGTGATCGCCTTCGTCAGGACGAGTTGGATGCCCCAGAACACGACGAAGATGCCCGGTGCGAACCGCAAGGCCCGCGTGAGGTCGATGACAAAGGCGGCGAGGGCGCCGAAGGCCATGCCGCCCAGGTGCGCCTCGTGGGCGATGGGGAGCACGTTGCCCAGGCGTACGAGGAAGGGCACGGCGGCCGTGTAGGCCCCGCCGAAGACGACGACGGGCATGGGGATCCCGAAGATGGCGAGCTTCGCCAGCGGGTCGAGGATGAGCAGCACCCCGAGGAGCCCGAAGAGGCAGCCGCTCGCGCCCACGACGGGGATCTCGGGGTGGAAGGCGACGTGGGCGAGGTTGCCCGCGACGCCCGCGCCGAAGTAGACGATGAGGTAGCGGACGCGGCCGAGGGACTTCTCGAAGAGGGGCCCCAGGGCCAGGAGCGTGAGCAGGTTGCCGAAGAGGTGGAGCGGGCCGCCGTGGGCGAAGAGGCTCGTGACGATGCGTTCCCATTGGCCGGCGTCGAGCGCCTCGCGCGACCACGCCACGGGTTCGATGGACTCCGGCGTCGGGAACCAACCCGTCACGAACTGGGCGACGACGAGGAAACTGAGGCCCAACGTCCACGTCACGTAGGGTGGCGTCTCGCTGCGGGCCATCGGGTCGGCCCATGCGAGGACGGGGCTAGACCCTTTCGGTGGCAAGGCCCACGACCGTTAACGGCCTAGCCTAGGCGTCGGACGCCCACGTCGTGGCTGACCGTTGCCTCTTCTTCGAGGACCTGCTGCGCCTTACGGCTCGGGGTCATCGGCGGTTCGAACTCGTCGAGCGCCCCGCGGCGGGCCTCACGTGCATCGAGGCCCGCGTGCGAAGCGGACCCGATTGGTGCTTTGCGCGGCGTTGGATCCGCACGGCATCGAACGCGCGCGAACTCTACCACGCCATCGACCGCCTGGAGGCGCTCGGGTTCCGCTTCGACGTGCGGACCCAGGACGCCCACGCGCTTCGGTCGGGCGACGTCGTGCCCGAGCCCGAGCTGGCGCGGCTGCGCGCGAGCCGACTCCTGGCCGGGTTGACCGAAGAAGAACGTCGGGTCCACGCGGAACTCTTCCCCGACGAGCACAAGCTGCTTCGTCAAGGCTACGATTGGGACGCCCACCACGTCTACCGGGGCGGCGTGAGTCTCGCCCCCGATGTCTTCGGGCGCATCCTGGACGTCGACGCAGACATCCTCTACGAGTGGGTGCGCGTCGAGGACGAGGCCACGTGGCGACGGTACCCGCTCGAGCGGGTCCGCGCTCTCACGGCTCGTGGTAGGTGACGTTGTAGCCGACGACGACGGGGCCGGCCTTGACCTCTTCCTTCTTGTCGATGACGGCGCCGGGGTGTTCCGCCTGCCAGGTCGCCCAGCGTTGCTCGACCATGCTCGGGTCGATGGAACCGGATTGGATCTCCGCCGCGGACAGGCCCACATAGTCCGTCTTGGACTGCGCCGTGGGCGCCTCGCCGCCGGGCGAGCCGCCGCGTTGGACGATGGCGAAGCCCACGAGGGCCGCGCCGGCCACGAGGAACGCGAGGAGCGCGCCCATGAACTTGAGGTTCACCTTGGTGCGCCGGTCGTCGTTCACGTAGTTGTAGACCTTGAGCAGCCTCCGAACGTCCACGTCAGCCACCTCGTCGTCGCTGGGTTCGCGCCTCATCGGGAGCCTCCTCCTCGTCGGCGTTCGTCGGGAGGAAGAAGTTCTCCCGCAGCGTCTCCACGATGTCGTCGCGGTCGATGTAGATGGCCCGGCTCCCGTGGGGGTCCGTGAGGACCGCCTCGTAAAGCGTGTGGCCATTGTCCAGGTCGATCCGACGGGACATGTTCACGTAGATGTCCGAGTCGCCCATCTCTATTGTCAACTCCTTGAGACCCGGGGGCGTCTTTCGACCCAGGGTCCAACCCTCGTGACCCGCTTTGGTTTGTGCGGGCATGTTCGTACCCAAGGCGGGCCTCGCCTCCCGGCGATATAAATCTCAAGTGGCAAACCTAGATAAATCGGTAAAATGGCGGATCCGCGTCCTAGGCGTCGCGGTAGTCGACCCAGTATCCCAGGAGGATTCCGCCCTCGTAGACCGGGGTCTTCTCGAGGATCTCTGCCTTGGGATGGGCTGCGAGCCAGTCGCTCCAGCTCGCTTCGACGCAGTCCAGGCTGCAGTCGAGGGCGTTCGAGGACGCCTGGAGTTGGCCCACGTCTTCAAAGCCGACGTAGACGCGCAGGATGGGGGCGGCGCTCGAGTCGTTGCGGGACTCGGGGGGGTTGTACCCCGTTCCGGGAGCGTGCCCCATCTGGATCCAGGCGTAGCCGCCGACGGCCAAGAGTCCGAGGCCGACGACGAGTCCCAAGAATTGGGAACTCACCCAGGGACGGCCTTGCGAGGAGGCGGGTTGCGAGGCTACCCCGTGGCGGCGAGACGCCGCCGGGTTGAACAACCTCTGGACCCAGCCCATGCTCTCGAAACGGCCCTCCCCCGCCCCGGATTCATAAGGCTGTCGGCGAAGTAATGTAAACGTCCTGTTCGGGGTCTGCCGAAGACGCTCCGCGTAGCAAGGCGCAAATACGGAACCTGGGCTCGGCCAAGCGTGGATTTCCGCCTCACGCCGGACCAGGCGCTCATCCGGGACACGGTGCGCCAGTTCTGCCGCGACGAGGTCATCCCCGTGGCGGGGCGCATCGACAAGTCCAGCGAGTTCCCCTGGGACCTGACGAAGCGCATGGCCGAATTGGGGCTCCTCGGGATGACCGTGCCCAGCGAGTGGGGCGGCGCCGGGGCGGACTACGTGAGTTTTGCGCTCACGGCGGAGGAGATCACGCGCGGCAGCGCGACGCTCTCCGTCATCTTCGGCGCCAACAACAGCCTCACGTGCGGCCCCATCAACGCCTTCGGCACGAAGGAGCAGAAGGAGCGGTTCCTGCGCAAACTCGCATCGGGCGAACACCTGGGCTCGTACGCCCTCACGGAACCCCAGGCCGGCAGCGATGCAGCGAGGCTGCAGACGACGGCGCGCCGGGAGGGGGACACGTACGTCATCAACGGGCAGAAGACGTTCATCACGAACGGGTCCATCGCGGACCTCACCCTCGTCTTCGCGACCACGGACCCCAAACTCGGCGTCAAGGGCATCACGGCCTTCATCGTCCCCAAGGGAACGAAGGGCCTCGTCATCGGCGAGGACTTCGAGAAGATGGGCCTCCACGGCTCGCCCACGTCCCAACTCCTCTTCGACGACTGCGCCGTGCCCGCCTCGCAGCGACTGGGCGCGGAGGGCGACGGCTTCAAGATCGCGATGACGGCCCTCGACACGGGGCGCATCATGGCCGCCGCCGGCAGCGTGGGCCTCGCGCGCGGCGCCCTCGAGGACTCCGTCGCCTACGCGAAGGAACGCAAGACGATGGGACGCCCCATCATCGAGCACGAGGCGGTCGCGTTCATGCTGGCCGAGATTGCGACGAACGTCGAGGCCGGCCGCCTCCTCTACCTGCGCGCGGCCCACTTGCGCGACCAGGGCCAGCGGATGACGAAGGAGGCCTCCATCGCGAAGGTGTTCGCGAGCGAGATGGCCATGGACGCGACGACCAAGGGCATCCAGATCCACGGCGGCAACGGCTACATCACGGACTACAGCGTCGAGCGGTACTTCCGCGACGTGAAGATCTTCGAGATCTTCGAAGGCACGAGCGAGATCCAACGCATCGTCATCGCGCGCGAGATGGGCCTCTAGCCCCGTTCTAGCCACAGCGGTTAAACGCCTCGTACTTCATCGACGCGCCATGCGAACCGCCGCCGCCCTCACGACCCTCTTCTGCCTCGCGTTGGCCGCCCCCGTGACCGCCCACACGATCGACCCCAACGGTCCCTGCGACGTCCCGGCCGAGGACGCCGTCGCCGTCGGCCCCCTCTACGTCTCGCTCGCCTCGCCGCTGCTGTGGTCCGAATCGAACGCTCGCGCGGGCCTGCAGACGCACTCGCACACGTGCACGGACGAGAACGGCCGCACCGTGACGGTCGGGGCCGACACGAAGCTCCTCTAGGGCCCGCCGCGTCCACGCTTCGCGCCACCCGGAGCGATTCCAAAACGGTTAACTTGCCCTGGCGACCTGTTTCGTCCCATGGGCGGGCGCGGGCTCTGGTTCTGGGTCGGTCTGGCAGTCGGCTTCGTCCTCGCGGCGATGGTCTTCTTCCTCTTCGCCGGCCTGCTCCTCAAGGGCGTGAAGAACTGGGAATGCGAGGGGACCCAGGTCGCGTGCGACGCCGCGCGGGCGACGGCGGATTCGACGCTGCGGGCCGTGGCCATGAACCTCGTCTGGGTCGGCGGGATCTTCGCGTTCTTGGGCGTCGTCGCCCTCGTCGGCGCGACGTTCATCCCGCACCGGATGGAGATCAGTTCCGAGTACGAATCGTAGTGCCACATTTGGCACTACGTCACGCGCAGGTCGATCGCGAACAGGCGGTCCGTGGGCGAGTACGCGTGCACGACGTGGCGCTCGATCATCTCGGCGGAGCGCCCCGCCTCCGTGCGCAGGTGTTCGAGGAGCGCCTGCAATTGGGTGTCGCGTTCCTCCTCGGCCCACACGCGGTAGTAGTGGATGACGGCGCCGGGCTTCGCGCGCTTGGCCGCGGCCATGAGGATCTCCTCGCCGCCCTGCGGCAGGTTGACGATGGCCCGGTCGAAGGCGGGCACCGTCTCGAGCGCCTGGGCCGCGTCGCCCTCGATGACCTCGACCTTGTCCTGGATGCGTTGCGTCGCCACGTTCTCCTTGAGGAGCGCGATGGCGTCGGGGTTGAGGTCGATGGCGTAGACCTTCTGCGCCCGGCGCGCCTTGCCGATCATGAGGGCGAAGGGGCCCACGCCGGCGGTCGCATCGACGACGATCTCGCCGTGCTGCACCATGCGGGCCACGCGGTCGTGCTCGTTGGCCAGGCGGGGGCTGAAGTAGGCGCGCGAGAGGTCGACGGCGATGGGCGTCGCGAACTCCGTGTGGACCGTTTTCGTGCGCGTGACGCCCGCGATGGGGATGAGGTTGCGGATGCGGAAGGGACCCTGGACGCCGTCGTCGTGGAAGACGCCCTTGATGTTCTTGTGGACCTTGAGGATGGCGTCGGCGATCGCGGGTCCGTAGACGCGCAGGTCGGGCGGGATCTTGATGACGACGAGGTCCCCCACGATGTCGAAACTCGTTGGGAGGACGACGCGGAAGCGTTCGGGGATCTGGACGACGTCCTTGTACGTCTTGGGCGGCTTCGTCGAGTTGAACTCGGCGACCTCCGTGGTGATGCCGCGCAGGGGCGGGTCGACGGGGCGCTGCAGCGGGATGAGCAGGTGGCCTTCGCGCCGCCCTATCTTTAAGTCGGTGCGGCCGATGCCGAGCGCGCGGACGAGCCGCTTGGCATCCTCGCCGATCGCGAGGGGCACCACCCACGCGTAGGCGGTCGTCACGGCAAGAGGAATCTGTGAGCGAATTAATATTTGTTGGACTCGGCCTCGCAGGCACCAAGGACATCACCCTACGGGCCCTCCAGGCGATCCGCAACGCCCGCACCGTCTACGCCGAGTTCTACACGAGCCACCTCATCGGCGCCACGCACAACCAACTCGAGCGCGAACTCGACAAGCGGGTGGTCCTCCTGTCGCGCGACGACACGGAATCGGGCGCCGAGAAGGTCCTCGCGGCGGCGGCAGAGCACCGGGTCGCGTTCCTCACCGCCGGCGACCCCATGACGGCCACGACCCACCAAGACCTGCGATTGCGCGCCGAACAACGCGGAATCCCGGTCCGCATCGTGCATGGCGTGAGCATCCAGGTGGCCGCCCCGGGCGCTGCTGGCCTCCAATCCTACAAGTTTGGCCGCACCACCACGGTCGTGTTCCCGCAACCCAACTTCAACCCCGTCTCGCCGTACGAGACGATCCGCGACAACAAGGGCCGCGGCCTGCACACGCTCGTCCTCCTGGACCTGCGGGCCGACGAGAACCGGTTCATGACGGCCGGCCAAGGCCTGGGCGTCCTCCTAGGCCATGAGGAAGAACGGCGTGAAAACGTCGTCACGGAGGCCTCCGAGGTCGTGGCGCTCGCCCGCGTCGGCGCGGACGACGAGGTGGTCCGCTTCGGGGCCGCCCAACGCCTTCGGGAGGCGGATCTGGGCCCTCCGCTCCACTGTCTCATCGTCCCCGGCGACCTCCATTTCGCCGAGCGGGAAGCGCTCGAACGACGCCGCCTCGCCTAGACCATCGAAAGGCTCAAGACGAGGGAACGACGAGAGTCCTTGGGGCATAATTATGGGCAGTACGGCCAAAACCCTCACGGCCTACGAGCGCCTGCTCGTCCAACTCGAAGAAGAGATCGCAGAGACCGAACGGCGGATCGGGCGCATCGTGCGGAACATGCTGGCGGAAGAGCCGCAACGCCAAGCACCGCCGCTCGTCCTCGGGTGGATCCTCCAGATCGGCGCCGACGGCATCCCCCACTTCCGCGAGTTCGGCACGGCGGCCCCGGCGCGTGCCGCCTTCGACGAGGTCATCCGGGAACCCTTCTACACCTCCGGCGTGGACGGGCCCAACCACCGCTACCTCCTCACCATCGAGTTGCCCGGCGTGCGGCGGGAGGACCTCAACATGCACGCGGGCACGAAGGTCATCCGCATCGACGCCCGGCACGAACACCGTCGCTACCAACTGCGCGTCGCCGCGCCCGTGCGCATCGACCCGCGCAGCGCCCAGGTCTCCTTCAACCAAGGCATCCTCCAGGCCGCGTTCCGCACCACGCAGGACCTGCCGCCGCGCAAGCGGGGAAGCGTCCACTTCGGCGGGTTCGAGTGACGCGAACGAAAAGGGCTTAAGCCCCACGGCCCGGTGGGGGAGCGGATGGGCAGTCGGCCGGGCGACCGCATCGGGATCATCTACGGCGACGTCGAGGCCACCGAGTTCAAGTTCGCCGCAAGCGACCCCGACATCAAGCGCCTCGACTACGTCGTCGCGACCCACCCCGGCGGCCTTGCGCTGGGCCAGATCCTCGACGTCCAACGCCACAGCCAACTCAATTTCGACGAGGCCGTGGGCCTCGGCCGCCACGGCACGCACGTCACCGGCGACCAGGTCTCGTGCACCGTGCGCGTCGTGGGGTACCGCGACGAGCGGGGTCTCCTCCAGATCCCCCGCACGCCCTTCAAGGCGGGCACGGAGGTGCGCCGCGCGACGGGGGAGGTGCTCCAGAAGGTCCTGGGTCTCACGTCCAAACCCGACGAGGGCGTCTACCTGGGTTTCCTCAAGGGGACGGAGTTCCCCGTCGTCCTCGACATCGACGTGCTCGTACAGAAGCACGCGAGCGTCCTCGCGAAGACGGGGGCCGGAAAATCGTACACGGTGGGCGTCATCATCGAGGAACTCATCAAGAAGAAGGTCGCCCTCGTCATCGTCGATCCCCACGGCGAGTACGGGACGCTGGGTAGCCCCAACATCGAGCCCAAGGAGATCGACCAGCTCATCCGCTTCGGCCTCAAGCCGAAATCGTTCGCGACGAACGTGTCGGAGTACGCGCTCGACACGAAGCTCGCGCAGGGGGCAAAGAAACTCACGCTGGCCGGAGCCAGCCTCGAGGCCGCAGAGATCTTCGGGCTCCTCTCGGGCAAGGTCTCGAGCGCGCAGCAAGGACTCCTCTACCAGGCCATCAACAACCTGCGCAAGACGAAACCCCACTACTCCTTGAAGGAGATCGTCGAGGAACTCGGCCGCAACCCCTCCAACGCGAAATGGCCCCTCATCGCCGCCCTCGAGAACCTCGACTCGACGGGGCTCTTCAGCCCCGCCGGCACGGGCATGAACGAACTCGTCAAGTCCGGCCACGCGTCGCTGCTTAACCTCAAGGGTTCGCCGCCCGAGGTCCAGGAGATCGTCGTCGCGCGCCTCACCCGGTCCCTCTTCGACGCACGCAAGCGGAACTCGATCCCGCCCTTCCTCTTCGTCGTCGAGGAGGCGCACAACTTCTGCCCCGAACGCGGCATCGGCGCGGCCCTCTCCGGCCCCGAGCTGCGCACCGTCGCGAGCGAGGGCCGCAAGTTCGGCATGGGCCTCCTCATCGTGAGCCAACGACCCGCCAAGGTCGACAAGAACGTACTCTCGCAATGCAACACGCAGATCATGATGAAGGTCACGAACCCCAACGACCTCAAGGCCATCACGCACAGCGTCGAAGGCCTCACAAGCGAGGCCGCCGAGGAGATCCAACAACTCGGCACGGGCGTGAGCCTCGTCGCGGGCGGCAAGCTCGCGACCCCGATCCTCGTCGAGGTGCGCACGCGTCAGACGCGCCACGGCGGCAAGTCCGTGAGCGTCATGGTCGACGAGGACGAGGAGATCGCCCAAACCGCCACGGTCGCCATGGACGAGGCCACTCCGGCCACGCCCGCGCCCACCGCGGCCGGCGTTGAGGCGGAGCCGTTCGTCAACGTCGAGGAGGTCCGGCCGGAGGAGGCGGAGACCCCGCCGCCGGTCGAGGCTCCCACCGCCTCGCACCGGGAATTGCGCGACGCGCACCCCAAGGGCGCGACGAAGGCGACCCCCTGGGGTCCCCAGGTCGAACTCCCGCCGCCCCCGCCGCCCGTCGTCCCGACGAAACCTCCACGCCACGATGAAGCACCCGACATTCGCCCGATGCCGGAGCCCAAGCCGCCACGCTACCCCGAACCCGAACACCTCGTGGCGCCGTCGATGGAGCCGGACGAACTCGCCGTCCAACGCGTGGTCGCGCGCGTGGGGCTTGAGAGCGCGAAGACGCCGCGCGAGGCCGTCATGAAGGTCCGCGAACTCGCGCGCCAGGTGCCGACGCTCAGCGCCGACGACTACGTCCACGCCTACGCCAAGATCGGGCGAACCTATTGTTACCCCTCGATGCCCGAATGCGGCCCCTGCCCCCTCTTGCGCCAATGCCGGCTCGGGTCGCAGCGGCTGCGGCGCGGGGAAGTCCGAGAGGGCAAGTGGGGGCAGAAGCCCAAATGAGCCGCGAGGTCACGGACGCGCTGCTCGACCACTACTTCGCCCTGACGGACAAGGCGCTCGCGAAGGTCAGAATCGCGCCCCCACGAACGGGCCACCTACGTAAGGTCGCCGAGGACTTCCTCGACATGGCCAAGCGCTACCGCGGCGACGCCGACCACCTGCGCAAGAAGGGCGAATACGCGCGCGCTGTCGGGGCCGTCTACTATGCGCACGCGTGGCTCGATGCCGGCGCCCGGATGGGCCTCTTCGACGTGGGCGGCGACTCGGACCTCTTCACGCTCGCCGAATGACAGCCCCGCATCGGGCGCCGACGAGGCCGAGGGCCATCTCGTGTGCCCGGGCCATTCGACGCTCGCGAGCAAGCCGTTTTCATCCCCTTAGCCATCGGCCGCCCGTTGACCCCAACGGGCCCCGCCGTGCGCACGCAGGCGCTCACGAAGAAATATGGGAAGACCGTCGCCGTCAATGGCGTCTCCGTCGAGGTGCCGCGCGGCGGCATCACCGCCTTCGTCGGCCCCAACGGGGCGGGCAAGACCACGACGATCCGCATGATCCTCGGCCTGGCCAAGCCCACGTCGGGCGACGCGTGGGTGCTCGGGGAACCCATCGATGACCCGAAGCGGTACCTGCCGCGCGTGGGCTCCCTCATCGAGGCGCCCGCCTTCTACCCGCCCCTGAGCGGGCGCCGCAACCTCCAGGTCCTGGCCCAATTGGGTGGCCACGGGAGGGACCGCGTCGAGGAGGTCCTGCGTCTCGTGAGCCTTGGCGAACGCGGCGACGACGCGTACAAGGCGTACTCGCTGGGCATGAAGCAACGCCTGGGCATCGCCGGGGCGCTCCTGGCCGACCCGGAACTCCTCGTCCTCGACGAGCCCACAAACGGCCTCGACCCCGCCGGCATCCGCGAGATGCGCGAGCTCTTGCGCCGCCTCGCCCATTCCGGGAAGACCGTCTTCGTCTCCAGCCACCTCATGGCCGAGGTCGAGAAACTGTGCGACCACGTCGTCGTCATCCGCGCCGGCCAGATCGTCTTCCAGGGGCCGCTGCCGAAGCTCCTCGCCCACCAGCACGGCCTCATCGTGCGCGCCCACGACCCGCGCAACCACGCGCGCCTGGCCGAACTCGTGACGGCGGCCGGCCACGCGGCCCAGGTGCAGGACGGGCGCGTCGTCGTCGAGGCGCCGCCCGACTGGGGCGGGCACCTCAACGTGCTCGCGATGAAGGCCCGCATCGTCCTTGCGGAGATCCGCCCCCGCGCCGGCGACCTCGAGGAGACGGTCCTCAGCATGACGGGCAAGGGAGGCCTATGATCCGCGCCGTCGGCGCCGAGTGGCGCAAGACGCTGCGGCGCGGGATGATCGTCGGCGGCATCGGCGTCATGGTCGCCTTCTCGCTCCTCGCCGTGACCATCCGGTTCGTCAACGCCGAGGAAGGCGCCCCTCCGGGCGAAGGCGCCCCCCAGGCCCGCGGGCCGCCGATCTTCAGCCGCGAGGAGCTCGAAACGGAGACGGGTCCGGTCTTGGCGTTCGCGGGCTTCTCGGGCGGCCTGATGGGCGTCGTCTCGCTCGTCCTCTTCGCCCAGAGCGTGGGCGCCGAGTACGGTTGGGGGACGCTGCGCGTCATGCTCACGCGCGAGCCCCGGCGCATCCTCTTCCTGGGCGGCAAACTCGTCGCGATGACGCTCTTCGTCGGCCTCGGCATCCTCGTCGCCCTCCTCGTCCAGTACGTGGCGGCCATCGCCTTCGCGCTCGGGATGAACGTCGACATGGGCGCCTGGTGGACGGCCACGGGCTTCCTCGAAGCGGGCTCCGCGTTCCTTCGGGTCTGGTTCACGGGAACCGTCTGGGGCCTCTTCGGCACCGTGCTCGCGTTGGGCTTCCGCTCGGCCGCACCCGCGATCGGCACAGGCATCGGCTATGCGCTCGTGGCCGAGAACCTCCTGACGCTCGCCTGGGACGACGGACGCAAGTGGCTTCCCGGCCAGCTCCTCGGGATGTTCAACACAGGCGTCGGGAACCCCGTCGAACTGCCCATCGCCGGCCTGCTGCTCGCAGCCTACGCGGTGGCCTTCGTCGTCGCTTCCGCCATCCTCATCCGAGTCCGGGACGTCTCCTCGTAGGTGGAAACGCCAACGAAGTAACCGGTTCGACGAAAGAACGCATAGCCCCCTTTGGGGCCGCCATCGAACCCTTTTTCGAGTACGCTCAGCGTCGTGGGGGGTGAGTTCGGGCCGGTGCTGTCGCTAGGCCGGCCCGACCTCTTCCCAACGCTGGGAACCGGTTTTCGTGTACCCTTGGTGAGTGACGAAGCGCGTCAAGCCCTTCCCGAACGTCGACTCGGCACGGATCGAAGGACGCGCGTCGATCAAGCGCCCGGGACGATCCGGGGCGTCGGCGTCGTGATCTTGCGCTGGCCGACCTGGGCGTCGACCACGCAGATGGCCGCCATGTTCACGATGTCCTGGACCTCGTCGCCGCGCTGGAGGATGTGGCACGGCTTGGCCACGCCCTCGAGGATGGGCCCCACCATGTGCGCGTCGGCCAATCGCTGCAGGAGCTTGTACGCGGTGTTCGCGCTCTCCAGGTTCGGGAAGACGAGCACGTTGGCGGCGTCCTTCAGCCGGCTGAACGGGAACTGCTCCTTGAGGAGTTCCGGCACGACGGCCGCGTCCGCCTGCATCTCGCCGTCCACCATGAGTTCCGGGTCGCGCTTCTGCACGAGCTTCGTCGCGTCCGCCACCTTGAGGGCGAACGGGTGGCGGCTCGACCCGAAGTTGCTGAAGGAGAGCATGGCGATGCGGGGTTCGACGTCGAACTTGCGAGCGATGCGTGCGGCCGCCATGGCGATCTCGCACAGGTCCTCGGCCGAGGGGTCGATGTTGACGGTGGCGTCGGCCAGGAAAAGGACGCGGTCGGGGAAGGCGAGCATGTACGAGCCCACGACCTTGTGGGCGCCCGCGCGCACACCCAGGACCTCGAGGGCCGGGCGCAGCGCCTCCTGGTATTGGAAGCCGATGCCGCTGATGAAGCCGTCCGCGTCGCCCATCTCGACCATCATGGCGCCGAAGTAGTTGCGGTTGCGCAAGAGTTCGCGGGCCGTCGTCGGCGTGACGCCCTTGCGCGCCCGCTTCTGCGCGAGGTGTTGGGCGTAGCGTTCGCCGCGCGGCAGCAACGTCTCGGCCCAGGGGTCCATAGCCTCGTACTCGTAGTCCAATCCGAGGTCGCCGCGCTTCTTCGCGATGAGGTCCGGGTCGCCCAGGAGGATGGGGAAGGCGATCCTCTCGTCGTGCAGGATCTGGCACGCGCGGTGGATCTTGTCCTGGTGGCCTTCGGCGAAGACGATGCGCTTGGGCGCACGCTTGGCCTTGTTGAAGATGACGCGCATCATCTCGTACTCCTTGCCCAGGCGCGCCTCGAGTTCCTCGCGGTACGCGGCGAGGTCGACGTTGCGGCGTGCGACGCCCGTCTTCATCGCGGCCTCGGCGATGGCGGGCGCGACCCACAGGAGCACGCGGTGGTCGAGCGGCTTGGGGATGAGGTACTTCGGGCCGAAGCGCAAGGGTTCGCCTCCGTAGGCGGCGATGACGTGGTCCGGCACGTCCTCGCGCGCGAGGGCGGCGAGGGCGCGCGCCGCGGCCATCTTCATCTCGTCGTTGATCTGGCGGGCGCGCACGTCCAGGGCGCCGCGGAAGATGAAGGGGAAGCCCAGGACGTTGTTGACCTGGTTGGGGTAGTCGCTGCGTCCCGTGGCCATGACGACGTCGGGCCGGGCCGCGACGGCGGTCTCGTAGGGGATCTCGGGCACGGGGTTGGCGAGGGCGAACACGATGGGGTCGCGCGCCATCGACTTGATCATCTCCGCCGTGACGATGTTCGGGGCCGAGAGACCCATGAAGACGTCCGCGCCCTTCATGGCGTCGGCGAGGGTCCGCGCCTTCGTCTCGTGCGCGTAGGCCTCCTTGTACGGGTTCATGTTCGCCGTGCGGCCCTTGTGGACGACGCCCGCGGTGTCGACGAGGGTGATGTGCTCGCGCCGGACGCCCACTTCGAGGTACATGTTGGCGGAGGCGATGCCGGCCGCGCCGGCGCCGCTGATCACGACGCGGATGTCGGCGGCCTTCTTCTTCACGAGGTCGAGGGCGTTGAGGAGGGCCGCGGTCGTGATGATGGCGGTGCCGTGCTGGTCGTCGTGGAAGACCGGGATGTCGAGGCGCTTCTTGAGTTCGGTCTCGACCTCGAAGCACTCGGGCGCCTTGATGTCCTCGAGGTTGATGCCGCCGAAGGTCGGCGCGAGCGCGGCGGCGATGTCGACGAGTTTCTTGGGGTCCTTCTCGTCGACCTCGATGTCGAAGACGTTGATGTCGGCGAAGCGCTTGAAGAGGATGCCTTTGCCTTCCATGACGGGCTTGCCCGCTAAGGCGCCGATGTCCCCGAGCCCGAGGACGGCGGTGCCGTTCGTGAGGACGGCCACGAGGTTGTCCTTCGTCGTGTAGCGGTAGGCGAGCTCGGGGTCGCGTTGGATCTCGCGGCAGGGCTCCGCCACGCCGGGCGTGTAGGCGAGGGCGAGGTCCCGCTGGGTGAGCGCGGGCTTGGTCGGTTTGACCTCGATCTTGCCGTGGGGTTCGCGCGCGTGGTACTCGAGCGCTTCCTCCTTGGAGACGTGGACGGGCATGCCTGTCGCCGCGTCCCAGGCGGGCGGCGGATTTAGGCCTATCGCGCGGAACGGGCCCCGCGACGTCGGAGGAAGGAGGCCACGTTCCGCATGGTGGGCGCCGCGCCGGACTCGCTGGAGATGTAGAGGGCCGCGGTGGCGTTGGCCACGCGCAGGCGGTCGGCGGGTTCGAGTTCGAGGAGGTGGCCGACGAGGTCGCCCGCGTTCCACGCGTCGCCCGCGCCGGTCGATCGCAGGGGTCGGACCTTGAAACCGGGCGCCGAGTGGACGCCCTGACCGGTCCAGGTGGCCGACGTCGTGGGCGTGTGGACGTCGAGGGTCGCGTGCAGTCGGGCGGCCAGCCGGGTGCCGACGGCGGGGATCGGCCCCGCGCCGCCGAAGAGCCGCAGTTCGTTGTCGTTGGCGGCGAAGACGTCCAGGTTGCGTGATTCGAGGACGCGGCGACGGTACGTGGGGACGTGCTTGCGCAGCGCGGTGGCGTCGCTCGTGTCGAGGAACGTGAGCGCGCCCGCCGCGTGGGCCCACGCCAGGACGCGTTCGGCCAGGCGCATGCCGTTGTCGCCGGTCTGCGCCCAGTTGCCGACGAAGACGGCGTCGGCTCCCTCGATGAGTTCCCGGTCCTCGCGGCGCAGTTGTTCGGGTCCGAAGTCGGCGATGCTGCCGGGTTCGTTGAGCATCACGTTCGTCGGCCCCGGTTGGAACTCGAGGGCGGTCGTCGTGCCCACGCGCCCATCGTCGCGGACCCGGCTCACGTCGACGCCCTCGGCGCCGAGGGTCGCGCGGGCGAAGGCGGCCCCGAAAGCGTCCGTGCGGGCGATGAGGTGGGCCCGGGCGCCCAAGGCCGCGAGGCCGCGGGCGGCGTTGCCGGCGTTGCCACCGGGAAGGTAGCGTTGGCGCACGCCGACCCAGCTTCCGCCTCCGCGTCCGTGGACGGCGCGCATCCGTTTCATCGCCTGGCCGAACGGCGGCAGGGCGACGGAGTGGTCGACGAAGAAGTCGGGCAGGCACACGACGCGCGGCCGGCGGCGCCCGAACTCCGCGAGGCGCGACGGGAGGTCCGTCAAGGGAGGCCTACTTCGCGAGCTTGGCCCCGTGGCGGTCCGCGATCTTCGCGATCTGGGCGACGAGGTTGTGGTCGCGCTCCGTCACGCGGTTCTCGTCGTGGCTCCACACCTCGAACTGCACCTCGTTCCAGTGGACGGTGAAGTCGGGGTGGTGCTCGTTGACCTCGGCCTGGAAGGCGACCTCGACGAGGAAGGACATGGCGCCCTGGAAGTCGCGGAACTTGTACGTCGCCTTGAGGCGTCCCTTCTCCTCGCGCCAGCCGTGGGGCAATTGGGTCGTCGCGTCGCCCGTTTTCGCCATGCCGCCCGAATCGCGGCCTCGCCTCTTAGACCCTCGCCTCGTTCGTCACCTTCAAGTGGGTGGGGCCGCTGCCGTCTTCGAATGGCACGGGTCGACCCTTTGGGCCTCAAGGACCGCGTCGTCGTCGTGACGGGTGCGACGCGCGGCATCGGCCTCGCGACCGTGGACGTGTTCGCCTCCGCGGGGGCGCGCGTCGTCGTCGCCTCCCGCAAGCCGCGCGATTGTGAGCGCGTCGCGGCGGCGGCCGCCCGTCGCCACAAGACGAAGGCGCTCGGCGTCGCCTGCGACGTCTCGGACCCGAAGAGCGTCAAGGACCTCTTCCGCCAGGCCGCCGAATGGGACCAAGGGCCCGTCGAGTCCGTCCTCTGCGTCGCAGGCCACCCCATCGTGCCCCGGTGGTGGGACGTTCCCCTGCACCAACTGACGCGCGAGGAGGTCGTCGAGGGCCCGCGCAAGGTGGCCGCGGTCGACCTGGAAGGCAGCCGTCTCTGCACGTACTACGCCCTGCCCCACATGCTGCGCGAGGGACGGGGCAGCTTCGTCTACGTCTCGAGCACGCCCGCCCTCGCGGGGTACAAGGGCACCGCGTACACGGAAGCCAAGGCCGCGCTCCTCGGGCTCATGCGCGACGTCGCCCGCGCCTACGGCCCACGGGGCATCCGCGCCAACGCAATCGCCCCCGGTAACATCCGCACCGAGTGGTTGGACCAGCTCACCGCGGCCGAGCGGCGCGTCCTCGAGAAGGAGAACCCGCTGCGGCGCCTGGGCGAACCCCACGAGGTCGGCCAACTCATCGCGTTCCTCGCCAGCGAGCGCTCCAGTTTCATCACAGGACAGACCATCGTCATCGACGGCGGCACGGTGAGCCACTGAACCTCGACGCGTACGAGGCGCTCGTGCGCGAGGCCCTCGAGAAGGCGAAGGATTCCCTGGGCCGCATCGAGATGCACGTGCGGGAAGAAGGCGAGCGGGCCGACCTCATGCAGGCGAGTCGACTCTACGCCCAGTTCTGCATGCACGTGCGCGACTACCTCACGGGCGTCCACCAACGCCGCCCGCTGCCGCATCGGTTCGCCCAACGCGTGGCGCCGCTACGCGACGAATTGGCGCCCTACGCGGACGCGTTGGCCGCGCTCGACCTGCATCCGTCGCCCGCCGAACTCGACGCCCTCGTCCAATCGGCTGATGCCTTGCCGGCCGCGGCCTAGTGCTTGAATGGGCGCGGAAACCGCGCCCAGGTTGGCGGGTCGAGCCACCCATTTTTGGAACCAGGTCCCCGGGTTAAGCCGGAGGCTCCGATGACGCTCCTGGAGGAATCGATTTGGCATCCAACAACACGAAGATCGTGACCATCCCCATCGAGAACACCCCCGGCACGCTCGCCGAAGCCACGCGCGTCCTGGCGGACGAGAACGTCAACATCGTCGCCATCGAGACCACGTCGTTCGGCGAGATCGGCCTGGCCCGCATCGTCACCGACAAGCCCGAGGCCGCCGAGCGCGCGCTGCGGACGAAGGGCTACACCGTCACGACGAGCGAACTCGTCGAGGCCGAACTTCAGAACAAGCCCGGCGAACTCGCGAAGCTGTGCGAGAAGCTCGGCGAGGCCGACATCAACATCGAAGGCCTCTGGGCCGGCCCCGTCACCGGCAACACGGGACGCATCGTGATCCGCGTGAACGACGCCGCAGCGGCGCGCCGCGTCGTCCAGTCCGCCTCGCCCAAGGTCGTCTCCCGATAGGCCATCCACCGGGACGTGGGGACCGAACCTCCCCACGTCTCGTGACTCTTTTTTTCAGAACTCGCCCAACCACTCCACTTCCTCGTACTGGAAGTGCCCCAAGCGGCGCGACGCCTTCGTCTCCGGATAGAGCCGTTGATAGAAGTCCTCCAAGCGCCGCAGCAGGTCGGCCGACGAGCGCGGCACCTCCATGGCGCCATCCGATTTGGACACCATGGCGCCGCCCGCCAGCAGCGCCTTCGTCACCAACCCTTCCACGTCGGCGGGGCCGACGTTCGGGCCGCTGAACGTGGGCACGGGCTGGGGCAGGCCGGCCGCCGTCCAGGCGTTCTGGACCTGGGCCGCGCCCAAGGTTACGGGCGGGTACTCGACCTTGTGGAGGATGTACATCCTTCGACGGCGGCAAAGCGATAGAAAGCTTATATGCCCACGGGGGCCTCGTTCGGGACGGTCGTGGTTGGAGTGAAGCCGATCGTTGCCGTCCTGGGACTCGTCTTCGCCTTCAGCCTCGTGCCGCCGGCCCATTCGGCCTCGCCCGAACCCAAACTCTACCTATTGCACGACGTGGCCGACGACGGCTACACGTACGTCGGCAACCCCAACGCGTTCGGCTACGTCCTGCAGGACGCCGACGGCACGCTCTCCGTCCACAAGAACGGCGTCCTCCAGGTCGTCCAGAACGGCGTCGTCCTCTACGAGACGAGCCCCGACGCGGGCCACGACTACGACGTCCTCAACACCCTCCAGGTCGCCTTCCCCGTCCCCGGCCCGTACGAAGTGCGGGGCGCGGTCACGTTGAGCGGCAGCGCCACCGCCGACGCCGTCTTCCGAGGCAACGTCACGGCCGACCCCATCAACGCGACGGCCAAGATCTCCATCGAACCCTCCGGAGCGCTCGTCGACGGCGTGCCGGTGCCCTTCACCGTCAAGCTCTTCGACACCGAGACCGGCGCCCTCATCCCGCACAGCGACGCCATCGTCGAGGTCCGCCGGCCCGCCGACCAATGGCTCCTCTTCCGCACGCACCTGCACACGCACGAGGACGCGATGACGTTCCGCTACATGTTCCCCTTCGAGGGCGACTACCTCGTGCGCGCCGTCGGCTACATGGCCTTCCCCGACGCCCAGGCGCCCCGCTTCGCCCCCGTCTCCACCACCGAGACCGTCCACATCGCCCCCTCGCTCGTCGAAAGCGGCTCGACCGGGATCCCCCCCAAGCCCACGTCGACGGGCGCCGGCCAGTACGAACTCCAGACGTCCATCGACCCACAGGACTCGAACACGCCCTTGAGCCGCACCGTCGTGAGCGGCCTCGTCTTCGACCGCGCCGCGGACACGTACGTCCCCCACGTCAACTTCGAGGCCTGGGTGGATGAACCCGCCGGCCACACCGTGTTCTACTCGAAGAGCCTCCACGAGTACGACGGCGTCTACGACATCGTCCTCAACCTGCCCTACGCCAGCAAGTACACGCTCACCCTCAAGGCGACGCGCGGCGGCTGGACGGGCGTCATCACGAAGGACTTCACCATCGCCGAGGTCATCACGGGGACGCCCCTCATCACGAGCGCGGGCGGCGTCATCGTCACCGCCCAAGGACTCGACGCCCTCAAGAGCGGGGAACCCTCCAAGATCACCTTCCAGTCCCGCACGCTGGCCGGCACGGCCGCCCAACACAGCGAGATTGACTTCGAGATCCTGCGCGAGGCCTGGGGCGCGCCCATCCTTCAGAACAAGATCCACACGCACGACTCCGGCGACTTCGACGTCGACGTGACCTTCCCCGAGCCCGGCGGCTACATCCTCGTCGTCGACCCCGTCAACATCCACGGCGAACCCGACCTGAACTACTACTTCGGCAAACTCGGCGGCGCCCTGAGCGTGCCCCTCAAGGTCGAACCCGGCACGGCGTTGCCCGTGCCCTTCGTCGCCCCCGAGCCCGTCGAGCAACCGCTCGAACTGCCCACGCTGCCGGCACTCGCCGTCTTCGGGGCCCTCGTCGGCCTCGTCCTGTGGCGCCGCGGGAACGTTTAAGCCCGAGGCCCATCCCCGCGCGATGGGAGTCTTCGGCGCCATCCGCGACGTCAAGAACACGCTCTGGCTGGGCGCCGCCCTCTTCGGCTACTACTTCCTCCTGAGCAGCCTCGTGCGAAGCGTCCTGCACGCGGACGCCAACGCCGTGTGGCTCCTCTTCATCGCCCTCCTGGCCCTGTATGGGTTGTGGACGCGGGCCCCCATCGTCGCCCTCGCCCTCACCGGGACCATCGTGTTCTTGTGGGTCACGGCCGGCCTCTCGCGCCCCGGTCTCTCGCCGGACATCTCGCCGACGGACCTCAACCGGACGCTCGTCCACGCGTTGGCGCCCATTGTGGCTGTCGGACTGGGCGTCCTGGCCCGGACCTTCCTGTTGCGAAAGCGCCGGGACCCCGCGCCGCGAGAAGCGGCTTAGGCGCGGGCGCCGTTCAACCGGACGCCGCCGCCCCGTGCCTCGAGAAGCGCCCGCTTGGCGAACACACGCGCCATCTTCTTGCGATAACTAGGGCTGAGGTTCGTGTTCTTGACAGGCCGCACATTCTGCTCGACGGCTGCGGCGATCTCGTCGATGGCGCGCTCGTTGAGCGGCTTACCGCGGTAAGAATCCGCCAGGTGGCTCACGTCCTTGGGCGCGCACTCGAGGGCGTTGGCCACGATGCGGGCCTCGCCGAGCTTCTCGCCCTCCATCTTGAGAGCGACGGCGATACCGAGTTCCGGAAAGTCCCAACTGTCGCGTTGGCGCAGCTTCTGGTAGCTCGCGCGCCACTTCGAAGCGTCGGCCGCCAGGTGGACGAACGTGAGGAGTTCGTCGGGGCGCTTCTCGTGGCGGTCGATGCCGTCGTTCTTGTAGAACTTGGAAGCGGCGATGCGTCGGGTTCCCTTGGGGCCCGCGAGTTCGAACTCGGCGCCCAGCGCGATGAGCGGGCCCGGCAGGTCGGCGCTGAACGTCGCGTAACACTTGGATTCCTGGGGCACGACGTGGCATTGGGTGCCGCTCGCCTTGAGGCAGAAGTTGATGGACTCGCGCCACAGGTGGGCCTGGTTGAAGAAGAAGCAACGGTTCTCCAAGAGGAGGTTGCCGCCGAGCGTGCCCGAGTTGCGGATGAGCGGGCTCGCGATGAGGCCCGCCGTGTGGGCGATGACGGGCAGGCTCTCGCGCAGCTCCACGTGCGTCGCCAATTGAGTGAGGGTCGCGAGGGCTCCGATCCGTTTGGGCGTGATTTCCCGCAAGGCGCCGACCCTGTGGAGGCTGATGACGTGGGGCCGCGTGTTGAGCATCCACTTGTAGTTGGGCAGGAGGTCGGTGCCGCCCGCGATCCAGTCGCTCTCCGGCTGCTGGGCCTTCAGGCGGACGGCGTCTTCGATCGTGGAGGGCTCGTGGACCTGGAACGGCGGAAGGAGCATGCTCATCGGTGCCGCCCTCCCGCCTTCACCGTCACGCTGGCCTTCGGCAAAGTGGGTTTCTTCCAACCGCCCTGGCGCTCCTTGACCTCGTAGAGCCGGTCCGGCGTGACGGGCAATTCGTGCATGCGGACGCCCACGGCGTCGTGGATGGCGTTCACGACGGCCGGTAGGATCGGCAGCAGCGGCCCTTCGCCGGCCTCCTTCGCGCCGAAGGGTCCCTCGGCGTCGTTGGACTCGACGATGAAGACCTCCACGTCGGGCATCTCGAGGCTCGTGGGGATCTTGTAATCGAGGAGGTTCGGGTTGCGAAGGTTGGCGCCCCGGTACTCGAGGCTCTCCGAGTAGACCTGGCCGAGGCCCATGTGGATGCTGCCCTCGATCTGGCCCTCGACGGCGAGGCGGTTGAGCGCCTTGCCGCAGTCGTGGGCGGCCCAGACCTTCGTGCAGCGCCACTGCGCCGTCTCGAGGTCGACCTCGACCTGGGCGACGTACGCGTTGAGGCTGTACGCCGGCGCGAGGCCGGCGGTGGCGCCCTTGAAGGTGCCGCCCATCTTCGTCGAGTTGAACGAGCCACGCGCGACGAGGGCGCCCTTGTGGTCCATCGCCTTGCGCACGGCGTCGAGGAAGGAGACCCGCATCCCCGGGTCGGCTTGGTTCACGACGGCGTCGTCCTGGCACACGAAGAGTTCGGGCTGCGCGCCCGTGACGTCGGCGGCGGCGCGTTGGAGTTCGCGACGGACCTCCTCGGCGGCCTTGCGGGCGGCGTTGCCCATCATGAAGGTGACGCGGCTCGAGTAACTCCCGAGGTCGACGGGGGCGAGGTCGCTGTCGTTGCTGTAGACGCGCACGCGGTCGAGGGGGATGCCCAGGACCTCGGCGACGATCATCGCCGCCACCGTGTCGCTGCCTTGGCCGATCTCGGCGGCGCCCGTGTGGACGGTGACGCCGCCGTCCCAGTCGATCTTCACGTGCACGGTCGACTGGGGCATGCCCGGGATGTCCCAGTGGATGGGGAGGTTGCTGCCGCTGATGTAGAAGCCACAACCGAGGCCCAGGCCCTGGCCCAGCGGGAGTCGTCGCCACCGTTCGTCCCACTTGGAGGCCGCGCGCACCGTCTCGAGGCACTCGCGCAAGCCGTTGGACGTGATCCGGAAGTCGTTGATGGTGTGGCTGTAAGCCGGCATGAGGTTCCGGAGGCGCACGGCGAAGGGGTCGAGGCCGAGTTCCTCCGCCGCCTCGTCGAGCAGGACCTCGAGGGTGCACCGGCTGTTGACGGCGCCGTGGCCGCGCATGGCGCCCGACGGGATGTGGTTCGTGTAGACGCGGCGTCCCTTGTATCGGAACGCGGGCACCTTGTAGGGTCCCATGCTGAGGACGCCGTTGTAGTAGGTGCTGATGATGCCGAAGCTCGCGAAGGCGCCTCCGTCGATGACGGCCTCGATGTCCATGGCGCGCAGCGTGCCGTCCCGGTCGAGGGCGATGGCGAACTCGTTCTCCGTCGGGTGGCGGCCGCGGCCGGAGTAGAAGGACTCGTCGCGGTCGAAGAGGAGCTTCACGGGCCGTCGCGTGCGCATCGCGAGGAGCGCGGCGGCCATCTCGTGCGGGAACGGGTCGGACTTGCCGCCGAAGCCGCCCCCGACTTGGGGCCGGATGACCTGGATGCGGTGCGGCGGCAGCCCCGTCACTTCGGCCAGGGCGCGGTGCACGTAGTGGGGGACCTGCGTGGCGCTCCAGAGGACCAGGCGGTCCTTCGCCGTATAGTGCGCGACGACGGCGTGGGGTTCCGTGAATCCGTGCGTGACGCCCTGGAACTTCCACTTGCGCCGGATGGTGTACTCGGCCTTGCGCAGGGCGGCCTCGACGTCGCCGAACTCCTGGTCGACGTACTTCTGGACGTTCGTCTCGTCGATGCCGATGTCCGGGTGGATCTTGTCCGCGCTGGGCTTGAGGCCGTCCATGGGTTTGAGGACGGCTGGCAGGTCCTCGTAGTCGACGCGGATGAGGCGGACGGCTTCCTTCGCCGTCCATTCGTCTTCAGCGGCGACGATGGCGACGAGGTCGCCGATGTAGCGGACCTTCTCGGCCGCAAGCGGTTCCTCGTCCTTCGTGAGCGGCAGGACGCCGAAGCGGTGGCCGGTGCCGAGTTCGAGGCCCGTGAGGACGTCGACGACGCCGGGCAGGCGCTTGGCGGCGCTCACGTCGATGGCCCGGATGCGCGCGTGGGGATGCGTCGCGTGCAGGAGCTTGGCGTGGAGCATGTGGGGAAGGAAGAGGTCGTCCGCGTAGACGCCTTGGCCGCTCACCTTGAGCGGTCCGTCGACGAGGGGCACGCGCGTCCCCAGGATCTTGTAGCCCTCGGGCGGCCTGTGCGGGTGCTCGCCGGGCGCAAGGGGCTCGCGGTACGGCCGCCACTTCTCCTCGGGGTCGACGTCGGGGACCTTGACGTCGTGCTTCGGATTCGCGACCGGCGGCAGGCTCATGGGCGCGGCCTCCGGGGCGCGACGGCGACGGCCGGTCGTTGGGGAGGCGCGAGTTCGCGCGCGGCGACCTGGACGGCCTGGATGATCTTGATGTAGCCCGTGCACCGGCACAGGTTCCCGCTCAGGGCCTCCTTGATCTGGGCCATGCTGGGGTCCGGGTTCTTCACGAGCAGCGCGTTCGTCGCCATGATGAAGCCGGGCGTGCAGAAGCCGCATTGGCTTCCGCCCACGTCCGAGTAGGCCTTCTGGATCGGGTGGAGGTTCGTGGGCGTCCCGAGGGATTCGATCGTGGTGACGCGCTTTCCTTCGGCCTGGGCGGCGAGCGTGAGGCAGCTCAGGCGGGCCTCGCCGTCGATGTTGACGGTGCAGCAGCCGCACGTGCCCATGTCGCACCCGCGCTTCGTGCCCGTGAGGCGCAGGTCGTTGCGCAGGACGTCGAGGAGGATCGCCTGGGGTTCGACGGCGACGCTTCGTTCGACGCCGTTGACGTCGAGTCTGAGGATTCGCGCACGGCTCACGTGTGGGCCTCCACGGCCTCCACGGGCGAGCGTTTCAGGGTGTTAAGGACTTGCGCCGCGACGGCGACGGCGATCTCCTCCGGCGACTCGGCGCCGATGTCGATGCCGATGGGGCAGACGACGCGTTCCGCCCGCTCGCGGGCGACGCCCCGCTTCTGGACCTCGCCCAGCATGTGCAGGCGCTTGGCCTGGCTTCCGATGAGTCCGACGAGGCCGTCGAAGCGCGGAAGGAGTTCCGCGAGGGTGGCCGTGTCGAGCTCCCAACTGTGCCCCAAGAGGAAGGCGTGCGTGTAGGACGACAGATCGGCGCCTCGCGTCCAGCCGACGGGGTCCGTGGCGTACGCGGTCCCTTCTGGGAAGCGCTCGGGGTTGGCGTACTCGGGGCGCGCGTCGACGACGGTCACGTCCCAATCGAGCGTCGCGGCGATGTCTGCGAGCGCCTTGCCGCAGTGGCCGCCGCCGTACAAGAGGAGGTGGGGCAGGGCGCGGTGGACGAGGATGGAGACGTCGAGGCTGCCGCCGCAGACGGAGTTGAGGCCGCCCTCCTTCCACTTGGCCAGGTCGTAGTGCAAGAGCGTGGGCTGGCCTGTGCGCAGCGCGTCGACGGCGGCCTTCTTGACGCGTTCCTCGAGGCCGGCGCCTCCGACGGTGCCGCGCGTGCGGCCGTCCGGGGTCACGATCATGACGGAGCCGACCTTGCCGGGCACGCTGCCGTCGGCGTGGACGACCGTGCACGTGGCGAAGGGCCGGCGGCGGTCGGCCAGGTCGAGCATCTCACGCCAGAGGCCGCGCACGGCGAATCCTCCCGAGGTGCTCGTTCAACCGGGCGAGGTCGTCCGACGTGTCGACGTTGAGGTGGACGGCGGGGTCCGCGACGGGGACCTCGACGACGCGCTCCGTGCGTTTGTGCAGCACGTCGTGAAGGGGTTGGTCGTCGCCGAGCGCGAGGATCTCGGGGCGCAAGGCCGCCGCGAAGAGCGTCGGGTGCCCGCGGTGGCCGCCGTGGGCGGGCACGCGGATGTCTCCGGGGCCTCCCAGGAGCGCCGCGACGGTGGAGGGCGCGACGGCGGGTCGGTCGACGGGCCAGATGATGAAGTTCGACGCGGGCGGCAGGTCCGCAAGGCCCCGTTTCACGCTGGAGGTCTGGCCCTTCGACCAGTGGGCGTTGAAGGCGTCGTGGGCGAAGGAGGGGATGGCCGCGGCGATGCGTTCGTGGTCGCTGCCGGTGACGACGCGGATGTCCTTGCAGCCGGCGTCGCGCAGGACGCGTGCGACGCGGGCGACGGCGGGTTCGCCCTCGACGGGCACGAGGGCCTTCGGCTGACCGAGGCGCGTGGAGGCTCCCGCGGCCAGGACAATCCCGCCGAACATGGCCAAGTCCATTGGGCGCCTCACAAAATACTTTCGCCCCCGTCCTCGCGTTCGAGGCCGGCCTCGAGTTCCTCCCAGGCCTCGAGGAAGCCTTCGACGAGGGCGTCCGGCGGTCGGTGGTCCAGGAGGAGCCTCAGGGTCTCCTCGGGAGCGACGAGGCGGCATAGGCGTTCGCGGCCGTCGCGTTCGCTCCTCGTGATCGACGCGCCTTCGAGGCGCGCGAGGTGGTGCACGACGGTCGCGTGGCGCACGTCCAGCCGTCGTCCGAGCTGCCGCACCGTGAGTTCGTCCTCGCTCAAGAGCGCGAGGACGAGTCGCAATCGTGCCGGGTGACGCAGGAGCGAGAGCTGCGTCTTCTCCCGCGGCTGGAGGGCCTCTTGGAGTCCGAGTCGGCCCTCCGTCCGCGGATAGTAGCGGACGTTGCCGGCTTCCCGGCGCGAGGAGACCAACCCGTGGCGTTCGAGGACGCGCAAGTGGTAGGTCGCGAGGTTGGCGGGCATGGCGAGTTCGCGCGCGATCTCGCTCACGTGCAGGCCGGGGTAGTCGGCGACGCGGCGCCAGAGGGCGCGGCGCGTCTCGAGTTCGAGAAGGTCGTTGGCTCGCGCTGCGGCCAGGAGGAAGGTGGTCGCGGCGCGGGCGTCCATGGGAGCCTCAGGTTCGGCGGGCGAGGACGGCCGCGTAAAGGAGGGCGAGCGCGACGATGTCGAGGAGGATGCCGGGCAACGCCATCGCCTGCGTCCAGTCGGCGCGCGAGAAGAGCGCCCACGAGTAGGCCAGGCCCTTGGCGAAGAAGAGGGCGAAGGCGAGGGCCAGGAGCAGGACCTTCGTGCTTCGCGTGCGCCACCAGGCCCGCGCGGCGACGGTCAACAGGGCGAGGGCGGCAACGGTGAGGGCAGCGACGGCGACGTTCTCCCAGGCGGGCATGCGTCTCCTGCCGCCGCGGCTATCGACGTCTCAATCGGGCCGCCGTGGCGGCTCCGACGACGAGGACGCACGAGACGACGGCGAGGAGGTAAACGGCTCCATCGCCTAAAAGCTGGGGTCCCGTCGGACCGATGGGCACGAGTTGTGCCCGCGTGACGCTCGCCTCTGGCGAAAACCGTACATCAGCGCCCGGTGGGACGACGAAGTACGCCACGCGCGTAGCGGCCGCCGAGGTTTCCCGGGGCCCCTGCCCGTCCTGTACGAGCGTCACGTGCGCCGGGCGGCGGCTCCCGTCCACGAGGGCCTCGGGGGGCCAACGGTGGGCGACCTCGAAGGGGTGCGCGTCGGCGGCGAAGCCGGACGAGATGGAGCGGGGTTGTCCCGTGGCCGCCATGAGGGTCTCGAGCGCGAGGCTCGTGTCGTTGCGTTGGAACGGGAAGTCGGCGATGCGCACGTGGTAGCGGACCTGGTTGGGCGCCAGCGGGCCGTCGAGGCCGGGCTGCCTCTGGGGGGCGAGCTCGAAGCGGAGCTCGAGGAATCCCGGCGGTGCGTCGAAGCCCAAAGGCGCGTCGGAGGGTGCCCGGAGCGGGTACGTGGCGGTGGCCTCGTAGCCCATGGGCGGAACGGTGCGCGTGTCCAGGTTCGCGCCCGCGATGCCCGCCAGTTCCTCGCGCTGGACGACGGGGTCGCCGGCGCTGAGGGCGCCGTCATGGCCGAGGTCGACGAACTCGACGAGGGCGACGAACGTGGTGTCGATGGCGATGTGCGCCTGGGCATCAGGTTCGGTCGAGAGGAGGCCGGCATGCAGTCGGGCCTCGCCCAGCGCGAAGTCGGCCTCGATCCGGTTCTCGCCGCCCGCGACCGCCTGGCTCGCGGTGTAATAGAACGCATCGCCCTGGGCCTCGAAGTCGGCCGTGCGTGGCGCCGTCTCCCAGTCACTTTGGGCAAAGGCGCTCGGCGTGCCAAGAACGAGAATGCATAGGAGGAGCCCGAAGCGCGGGAGTCTGGGGGAGGGTGGGGGGCTCATGCGTTCGGGTCTCCTCAGCATAGGAAGGACCGGGGGCGCCTCGGGTGATGCGCTCCCGGTCCATTGGGGTCACCGGGGCGGCGCCGCCCCAGCCCGATCAACGCGTCCAAACCGGGGTCCTCATCCAGGGCCGCGTGATCGACGGACCGAGGTGGGGCGTGCGTGGGAGATAAGCCGTATGGGGGACGCATCGACGCATCCGCGGTTCGGGCGGCGACGGCCGCGGTCACTTGTAGACCGAACGGTAATTGAACCGCGTGAGCAAAATCCCCACGACGGCGAAGCCGCCGATCACGGCGAAGGCCATGCCGATGTCCTGCGCGTCGTAGCCCGTGAACATGAGGCTGTGCATGGCGCGCACGATGTACTCGGCCGGGTTCCCCTTGATGATGTTGCGCACGAGCTCGCTCCCGATGGACTGCTCGGGCATGAAGGCGGTCGTGAGGAAGATGAGGATGAAGAAGAGCGGGAAGATCGCCTGGACGGCCTGCGCGTCCTTCGTCTTGAGTGCGACGTTGGCGACGATGATTCCGACGCTGAAGATGGCGAAGAGGCTCGCGATGGCGAGCATGAGGAGGGCGCCGGGCAGGCCCGTGGCGGGTTCGGCCTTGAAGAGGAGGGCCAGGCCGAGCATGAACGCGCCTTGGACGTAGATGCGCAGGCCGTCGCTGATGAGGCGACCGAGAAGGATGGCCCACATGCTCACGGGCGCGAGGAGGATCTTGTTGAAGTAGCCGTTCTGGTAGTCGTTGACGAGGGCGACGCCCGCATTGGCGATGCCGAGAACGCAGACGAAGAAGACGATGGCGGGCGCGATGTACTCGTAGTAGTTCTGCGTCGGGAACGAGCCGCCCGCGCGCGTGATCTGGTCGGGCAGGTTCTCGAAGATGGCCCCGAAGAGGAGGAACTGGATGAGGGGCGGCACGAGGCTGAAGGCGAGCACGGCGGGCAGGCGCGGGAACTGGATGAGGGCGCGGCGCGTCAGGAGCCACGTGGGGCGCCAGAGGCTCATGCCTTCACCGCCGTCTTCTCCTCCGCCTGTTCGAGCTTGCGACCGGTGTACTTGAGGTAGACGTCGTCGAGGGTCGGGTGTTGGATGCGCAACGACGCGGGCGGGACGCCGGCCTTGTCCAAGGCCTTGAGGATGCGCGGCGTGGCCTCGGCGGGTTCGGCCACGTAGACGACGACCTCCGTGCCCGAGCGTTGGATGCGTTGCGCGAGGCCCGCGAGGGCCCGCTCGGCGCGCAGGGGGGTGGTCGCGTCCGTGGCGCTGCCGTAGTCGAGGACGATGGATTGGCCGCCCATGCCGGCCTTGAGCTTGGCGGGCGTGTCCTCGGCGACGATGCGGCCCTGGTCGATGATGGCGATGCGGTCGCACAGGCGGTCCGCCTCCTCCATGTAGTGCGTGCTGAGGAGGACCGTGGCGTGCAGGCGCTCGCGGAGCCGCTTCAGAGTGGCCCACAACGCCTGGCGGCTGCGAGGGTCGAGTCCCTCCGTCGGTTCGTCGAGGAAGAGGATCTTGGGCAAGTGGATGAGGGCGGCGGCCAGGTCGATGCGGCGCTTCATGCCGCCCGAGTACGCCTTGATGCGTTGGTCGCCGGCGGCCTCCAGCTCGAAGAGGCGCAGGAGCTGGTCGGCCCGCTTACCCGCCAGGTCCTTGGACAGACCATAGAGGCGTCCCTGAAGGATGAGGAATTCCCGGCCCGTGGCGAGGTCGTCCACGCCGGCCTCCTGCATGGCGAAACCGATCCGTTTGCGGACCGTCATGGGGTCGCGGGCCACGTCTACGCCGTCCACGAGGGCCCGGCCGCTCGTCGGCTTCACGAGCGTGCCCAGGACCCCGATCGTCGTCGACTTGCCGGCGCCGTTGGGTCCGACGATGCCGTAGATCTCTCCCCGGGTCACGCGGAACGAGACGCCCTTGACGGCCTCGGTCCCCGACGGGTACGTCTTGCGCAGGTCCTCGACGACGATGGCGTCACCGGGAGCGTCCGCAGTCGCGCTGCCGGGCGGGGGCGAGGCGTCCACGACGGCCCACAAAGGCCGGCCCTAATTAGCCCTGCCAGTGGAGGCCCGTTCACCACCCGCGGCACACAAGTCTTAATTGCGCAGGTCAATAGGCGCATCCCCCATGGCGCGGTCGCCGACGCCCGCATCGGATGCCGAGACGGAGGCTGTCCTCTCAAGCCTGGGCCTCAGCCGCACCGAGACGCGGACGTACCTCTACCTCCTTCGCGCCGTCTCCGGACACCCCACCGAGGTCGCACGCGAGACCGGCCAATCCCGCGGCCGCATCTACGAAACGCTGCGCAGCCTCGTGGAGAAGGGCCTCGTCCGCGAGGAACCCTCGCGACCCGTACGCTACCTTGCGGTGCCCCTGTCCGAGGTGCTGGCCGTCGCCTTGGCCAACACGCACCAGCGCGTCCAACGCCTACGCAAGCTGCGCGAGGAGACCGAGGCGGGCGAAGGGGACGAACCGGCGCCCGTGCGGCGCGAGGTCGCCGTCTTCACCGGCCGCCGCGCCGTCACGCGCGAGACCCGCCGCATGCTGGATGAAGCCTCCCGACGCTTCGTCCTATGGGGCGGCGGCCGCTGCGCCGAACGCCTCCTGGAATCCTCCGACCTCCTGGACGCCCTGCGCGCCGCGATGGAGCGCGGCGTGCGCGTCGAGGTCTTCCTCCCCATCGAGACGGAGACGGCGGCGAGGCGCCGCCTCGAGGCCGACCTGCCCAACCTCACACGATGGGTCGCGACCGAGGCCCTGCCCGCCCTCGTCCACGCGACGAACGAACGCGAGGTCCTGCTCACGGTCGTCCAACCCGACGACGAGTCCGCGACGCGCGGAGAGGACGTCGGCATCGCCACCCGCGGCGCCGCGTTCGCCGACGCGGCGCTCCAACGCATCCGCGCCACGGTGGGTCGCGCCGCGACGCCCATGGTCGCCATCGCGACGGGCACCGACGGCGACTATCCGCTTGCCGACCTCGACCCCGAACGCGTCGGCCTGATTTTCCTGGAGAGCCTTGCCGGCGCGCGCGAGGAGGTCCTGGGGATGGGCCCGCGCGGTTGGGGCCGCTTCCTCGAGCGCGGTTGGGAAGCCACGGTCGGCGTCTATGCCGCGGCGAAGCGGCGGGGCGTCCGCTTCCGGGCCCTCACGACGGACGCGCCGCAGGAACGCGCCTACATGGAACGCTTCGGCGCCCTCTGGGACGTGCGCGTGACCGGGTGGATCCCCGCGTGGCTCATCGTCATCGACGGCCGCGAACTCTTCCAGGCCTTCACGGTGGGGCCCAACGAAGGCACGCCGCACCTGCGCCACTCGACGGAGCCCCGCGAGGTGCGCTTCTACGTCGACCTCTTCGAACGCTTGTGGGGGCGAAGCCGACCCTTGGCGGAAGAATCCGTGACGCGAAAGGAACCGCCGGCGCGGCGCTAGCCCGACGGGCGCATGCGGCCGCCGAAGAGTTCGAGGCTGCGCGCCAACGACCGGCTTCGCAGTTCTTGGGCGCGGCGCTCGTACAGGACGGATCCGACGACGGCGAGGAAGTGCTGCGAGTCGAACGGCTTCGTCACGAAGTTCTCGATCGCCGCCTCCTTGATCGCGCGCAGCGCGATGTCGAGTTGGGGATAGGCCGTGACGAGAATGCGTGGCACGCTCGGGTGCCGCCGTCGCGCTTCGCCGAGGAACTCGAGGCCGTTCATCTCCGGCATGCGGTAGTCGGAGACGACGAGGTCCACCGGGCGCTTGTCGAGGACCTCGAGAGCATGGCGGCCCGAGTCGGCAGTGACGACCTCGACCTCGTAGAGGAACGTTTCCAGTACGAGTTTGAGCGATTCCAGGATGTCCGTCTCGTCGTCGACGAGGAGGACCGTCTGTCGCCGGAATAGCCCGTTTTCGGGCGCAGAATCTTGAGAGAGCGTCACCGTGGTTTCCATGACGCAACCCTGCGTTACGCCGTCAGGGCTTAATAGGTTGTGGCGAAGGGACGTCCGTGGATTCCGCGGGGGGGCCGCCGCACGGTTAAAGGGCGCGACCGGATGGGCGGTCGATGCCCCGCTTGGCCGGCATCGGCACCGCCAATCCCCCGCACGCGCTCGACCAGCGCTGGGCGCAGGCGTTGGCCGAAGAGGTCCTGTCGCGAGAGAGCCCCGAGCTCGCGAGGATGACGGCCGTGTTCGAACACTCCGGCGTCCGCACGCGGTTCCTCGCGCGACCCCTCGAATGGTACCTCGAACCCCGAGGCTGGAAGGACCGGACGGACGCCTTCATCGAGACCGGACTCGAGCTTCTCGAGCGCGCCGCGCGCCGAGCCCTCGACGAGGCGGGCTTGACCCCCCAGGACCTCGACGGGCTCATCCTCGTGACGAGCACCGGCCTCTCGACGCCCAGCCTGGACGCTCGCCTGGCCAACCGTCTCCGGCTGCGGCCCGACATCGTCCGCCTGCCCGTGTGGGGACTCGGGTGCGCGGGCGGCGTCGCAGGCCTTGCACGCGCGGCCGACCTGGCCACGGCGCGACCGCGCGGACGGTTCCTCGTCCTCGCCCTTGAGCTCTGCAGCCTTGCGTTCCTGCGCACGAAGATCGAGAAGAAGGCCATCGTGGCCGCGAGCCTCTTCGGCGACGGCTGCGCCGCCATTCTCGTCGAAGGCGACGCCATCGCGGACGAGCGGGACCCGCACTGGCGGGGCGCCGCGAGCCACCAGTGGCCGGACACCGAGTACGTGATGGGATGGGACGTCCTCGACGAGGGCCTCGACGTTGTCTTCGACCCCGTCATCCCGTCCTTCGTCCGCCAACACATCCGACCCCCCATCGACCGGCTCCTGGACGGCAAGACACCCGGCGCGTACGCGCTCCACCCGGGAGGCACCAAGGTCCTCGATGCGTTCGAATCGGCCTTGTCCCTGCCACCCAAGGCGTTGGATGCTTCACGGCAGGTCCTGCGGGACTACGGCAACATGTCGAGCCCCACCGTGTTCTACGTGCTCGAACGGGTCCTGCGCGATGGGGGTTCGAAGCGACGGATCGTCGCCGCGGCCCTCGGACCCGGATTCGCGAGCGAGGCCGCCCTCGTGGAGGAGGCGGGGAGCGGCTGAGGCCGGGCGACGCCCTCCTCGTGGCCGTCCTCGCGACGATCCTCGCCCAACGCGCCGTCGAACTTGTCGTCTCCCGACGCAACGAACGGCGCCTCTTGGCCGCCGGCGGCATCCGACTGCCCCGGGACGGCTTCCTGCCCATCGCCTTCGTCCACGCGACGCTCTATCTCACCTTGCCCCTCGAATGGTTCACAGCGCCCTGGACCGGACTCGGAAGGCACACCGGGTTCGCCCTCGCGCTTGCCGCCCTCGCCATGTCGCTGCGCTACTGGGCCGCGTGGACGCTGGGCCGACGCTACACGGTGCGGGTCATCCGCATGCCCGACGTGCCGCTCACGCGTCGAGGGCCGTACCGGTGGATGCGCCACCCGATCTATCGGGCCGTCGTCGTCGAGGTGTGCGCCGTCCCGCTCGCCTTCGGGGCGGTCGCGACGTGCGTGGCGCTGGCAATCCTGCAAGGCGTGGTGCTGTCGCGACGGATCCGACTGGAAGAGCGCCATCTCCGCTTGGCCTAGTCCACGCGACACTCGAGCGCGTCGAAGGCGTCGCGTCCCGGCCGCAACCGCCAGGCCCGCAGTTCACCCAAGCGACCCGGCGCGAGGACCTCCTGGATCACGTAGACGAGGCCGGGCCACGCGGCCTCGCGGTCCGTCTCGCTCGGCACCGGCGGATGCAGCGGGTGGCTGTGGAACACGCCTGCGAGCCGCCGACCCGTCCCCTCGAGTTCGTCCTCCAACTTGACGTATTCGAGGCCGTCGATGACGAAGCGGCGCGTGCGCGGGCCGGGATGGACGTTGGGGCGCGGCTGGGCCTCGTCGATGGATTCCCCGTCCGCGGGGCCCAGCAGGAAGCCGCAGCCTTCTTCGGGAAACGCGCGCAAGGCCTCGCGTCGGATGACGTCGTGGGCCGCGCGCGAAAGGGTCAAGGGGCCGATCAACGGCCGCTCAGAGGTCGGTCGCCGATAAGGGTTGCTAGGCGCCGACGCCGGCGACGCGAAGGTCTTCGCCGGAGGTCGTGGTCGCGGTCGGGGTCCGGCGGCTCGTCTTCGTCGTGCGGCGTCCGCGCCGCGTCGACGCGACGAGCTTGCGTCCGCGCACGCTCGTGGAACGGATGCCCGTCTTGGGCGTCACGCGCCCGCGGACGGAGCCGCCGTCCGTCGAGCGCAGTTGCTCGCTGGCGCGAAGAAGGCTCAGGCTCAGTTCCTCTAGGGCGTCCCCGGCGCGCCGCGTGATCTGCGCCGCCTGGTCGAGGCCGTCGCTCACGCGTTCGAGTTGGCGCGTGGCACCGTCGAGGACGCGTTGCCTCGTCTTCTGGGGCTCTCGCACGGCGCGCACGATCGCGGTCCGGAACTGTCGCACGCGTGATCGGCTGTTCGTGGAGCGAGTCGTGCCGCTGGAGCGTTGGGTTTGGGCCACTTGGTTCCCCTCAAGCCGCGAATCAGTGGATGGAGCCTTGTAACCGTTGCCCGGGGAACGAGCGGGGCCCTCGCGCGGTACGGACGGCACGGTTTCGAACCGGTGCCGTAGGGGTGGGCGCTTGCGTCGTCGTCTCGGGGCGCGAGAGTTGCATGAGCGCCTGGTGGGCCTCGGCCAGTTTCTCCTCGTTGAGGAAGAGCAGGACTTCGGGGCTCGCCATGAGGAGTTCCCACACGTTGATGCCGTGCGCGTAAAGTACCGACAGGAGCACGAGGAGCGAGCCCGGCGTCTCCATCGCGCGTTGGTCGAGGCGGATTGAGAGTTCCGCGAGGCCCCGCTTCGTGCCCAGGACGAGCGAGGCCGGCACGAGCGAGAGGACGTTCTCGACGTTGCCCTGGTCGAGGATGACCTTCACGGATTCTTGCGCCTGCACGACGCGGATGGCTTCGCCCTTCGTCCAGTCGACGCTGTTGAAGAGGCGAGGGAGGAGGGCGAGCGTCTCGGACTGTTTGCGCAGCGCGATGGATGCGACCTGCGTGCGGGTCGAGATGCGCAGGTTGCGCACGGCCCACTCGGCCTCGCTCACGCCGGCGGGCCGCGTCGTGCGCGTGTAGCGGCGGATGGCGCTCACGGCGCCCTCCAGGCTCGTCTCGAGGCCGAGCCGGTCCCGCAGTTCGCGCGCGAGGGCCCTCGAGTTGACGAGGCCGCGTTCGAGCGCGTTGCGGATGAAGAGGTCCCGGTCGATGGCCTCGTGGATTCGACGGCTATCGCTCACTTCACGGGTTCATCCCGCTGGGGCGCCTTAGGCCTTGCCCGACCGAAACGCGCCGCAATGGGCCGAAACCGGTCAAACCCGCGGCCTAGCCGCCCAGGACGGCGGGGGACAGGTCCGCGTGCTGGTTGCAGAACCGGACGAACGCGGGATCCTGGGGGCCGAAGACCTCGACGTATCGCACGCCATGGAGGTCCAGGAGGTGGACGTTGAGGCAGGCCTCGCAGACGAAGTCCTGCGAACACTTGGCAGATGGACATTGCACGTTGCCTTCACCCGAGTCGGACATCGAGTCCTCCTTGGCTGGGGGGCCCTTAAACCGTTGCGACCCGTCCATGCCGTGGTTCGCGCGGTTGTGGATGAATCGTGCCGGATGCGACCGATTTGGGTCTCGTCGCCTCAAGGTTCAATTCGGGGCATCGCCTGGGGCCAGGCGTGGGCGTCCAAGAATTAGGACACGTCGTCCTCTACGTGCGCGACGTCGAACGTTCGAGGCGTTTCTACCGCGACGTCCTCGGGTGGAGCGAACTGCCCTCGCCGGCGGGGGCGCCCCTGGCCGCCTTCTCGTCAGGCCGCACGCACCACGAGCTGCTCCTCATCGAGGTCGGGCACCAGGCCACGCCCGTGCCCCAGGGGCGCCGCCTCGGGATGTACCATTTTGGGCTCAAGGTGGGCACGAGCGACGCCGAACTCGCCGCCATGCACAAGACGTTGCAGGCCCACGACGTGCCCATCGTGGGCGCCACGGACCACGGCATCACGCACAGCCTCTACATCCGGGACCCGGACGGCAACGAGATCGAGCTGTACATCGACGTGCAACCCGAACGGTGGCGCGAGGACCCCGGTGCCATCTTCTCGAGCCCTCGCCCACTGCGGCTTCGAAGCTGACGTGTTCCAGCCGCGGGCCTGGCCGCATCTATTAGTACCCGCGCGGCAGGGAGACAGGCCCTCCACCCCCGACTGACGCTGAGCCACTGCTGTCTTCGCGGAGGGTATAATCCCCGCCTGGCCTGAGGTGGGGACGTCATGGGGAGGTACATTGTTCCCACGGTAGGGGGCCGCTGATGCGCGGTTCCGTCCTTCTCATCGAGGACGAACCCGACATTCGTGAATCCGTGGCCGACGCGCTCGAAATCGAGGGCGTGAAGGTCCTCACCGCCTCCAACGGCCGCGAGGGCATCGAACTTCTCAAGACGATCCCCGCGCCCGATCTCATCCTCCTCGACCTGTGGATGCCCGTCACGAACGGGTGGGAGTTCCTCGACCTCAAGAAGGGGGACCGACGCCTCGCCCCGATCCCCACCGTCCTCCTCTCCGCCTATCCGGTTCCCAACGAGCACGAGGGGGTCGAAGGCTTCATCAAGAAACCCATCGACCTCGACGCCCTGCTCGCCACGGTCAACAAGTTCTGCACGGCACCCGAGCAAGAAGCAACGAAACCCAATCGCTAAACAGGGGAAATCTGCATGAAGCCTGCCCACGCGCCTGCCAAGTCCAAGAAGACCCCGACACCCGCTGCCAACCGCATGCAGAACGGGCGCCACGACCCCGCGTACTACGAGGGCCAGATGCGCCAGATGCTCACGGTACTCGCCGCCGTAGAGGAAGGCGACTTCTCCGCGCGCATGCCCATCGTACTGGACGGGCTCGCCAGCGAGGTCGCGCGCAAGATCAACGCCATCGCCGCACGCAACGAGGCGATGACACAGGAGATCGCCCGCGTCGGCAACGCCGTCGGCCGCGAAGGCCGCTTGACGGAGCGCGCCGCCTTCGGCCCCGTATCCGGAGGCTGGGCCATGAACGCCAACTCGATCAACCTCCTCATCGGCGAACTCGTGCGCCCCACCGCCGAAGTCGCGCGCGTCATCCGGGCTGTGGCCGCCGGCGACCTCTCGCAGAAGATCACCGGCGAGGCCAAAGGCGAAGTCCTCGAACTCAAGAACACGATCAACACGATGGTCGACACCCTGCGCTCGTTCTCCGACGAAGTCACGCGTGTGGCCAAGGAAGTCGGTACGGAAGGCAAGCTCGGTGGCCAAGCCGACGTCAAAGGCGTATCCGGCACGTGGAAGGACCTCACCGACAACGTCAACATCCTCGCAGGAAACCTCACGAACCAAGTGCGTAACATCGCGAAGGTGACGACCGCCGTCGCACGGGGTGACCTCTCCGAGAAAATCACCGTACAGGCCAAGGGTGAGATTCTCGAACTCAAAGACACCATCAACACGATGGTGGACCAACTCAACTCCTTCGCCGCAGAAGTCACGCGTGTGGCCAAGGAAGTCGGTACCGAGGGCAAGCTCGGTGGCCAGGCCTTCGTCAAGGGCGTCTCCGGCACGTGGAAGGACCTCACGGACAACGTCAACCAGCTGGCGAGCAACCTGACGAACCAGGTGCGCAACATCGCCAAGGTCACCACGGCCGTCGCAACGGGCGACTTGTCCCAGAAGATCACTGTCGAGGCCGAAGGGGAGATTCTCGAACTCAAGTCCACGATCAACACGATGGTGGACCGCCTCAACTCGTTCGCCGCAGAAGTCACGCGTGTGGCTCGTGAGGTCGGTACGGAAGGCAAACTGGGAGGCCAGGCCGACGTCAAGGGTGTATCGGGCACGTGGAAGGACCTCACGGACAACGTCAACCAGCTTGCGAGCAACCTGACGAACCAGGTGCGCAACATCGCCCTCGTCACGACAGCGGTAGCTACCGGCGACTTGTCTCAGAAGATCACGGTCGAGGCCCGCGGAGAGATCGCGCGCCTCAAGGACACGATCAACACGATGGTGGACCAACTCAACTCGTTCGCCGCAGAAGTCACGCGTGTGGCTCGTGAGGTCGGCACCGAAGGCAAACTCGGTGGCCAGGCCGATGTCAAGGGCGTTTCGGGCACGTGGAAGGACCTCACGGACAACGTCAACGTGCTGGCCGGCAACCTGACGAACCAAGTGCGTAACATCGCGTTCGTCACGACCGCGGTCGCGTACGGGGACCTGTCGAAGAAGATCACCGTCGAGGCGAGGGGCGAAATCCTTCAACTGAAGGAAACCATCAACAAAATGGTCGACCAACTCAACTCGTTCGCCGCAGAAGTCACGCGTGTGGCCAAAGAGGTCGGTACCGAAGGGAAACTCGGCGCCCAAGCCGATGTCAAAGGCGTATCGGGCACGTGGAAGGACCTCACGGATAACGTCAACCAGCTGGCGAGCAACCTGACGAACCAGGTACGTAACATCGCGTTGGTCAGCACAGCGGTAGCCAACGGCGACCTGTCGAAGAAGATCACCGTCGAGGCCAAGGGTGAGATCCTACAACTGAAGGACACCCTGAACCGGATGGTGGACCAACTCAACTCGTTCGCCGCAGAAGTCACGCGTGTGGCCAAAGAGGTCGGTACCGAAGGGAAACTCGGCGCCCAAGCTCAAGTACGCGACGTTGCAGGCACCTGGAAGGACCTCACCGACAATGTCAACCAACTAGCAGGCAACCTGACGAACCAGGTGCGTAACATCGCGTTGGTCAGCACAGCGGTAGCCAACGGCGACCTGTCGAAGAAGATCACCGTCGAAGCCAAAGGGGAAATCCTGCAACTGAAGGAAACGATCAACCGCATGGTGGAGCAGCTCAACGGGTTCGCGGCTGAAGTCACGCGTGTGGCCAAGGAAGTCGGTACGGAAGGCAAACTCGGTGGCCAGGCGCAAGTGCCCGGCGTCGCAGGCACGTGGAAGGACCTCACCGACAACGTCAACGTGCTGGCCGGCAACCTGACGGACCAAGTGCGTAACATCGCGTTGGTCACGACGGCCATTGCAACGGGCGACCTGTCGAAGCAGATCACGGTCCAGGCCAAGGGTGAAATCCTCGAGCTCAAGGACACCATCAACACGATGGTCGACCGGCTGCGCGCGTTCTCGTCGGAAGTCATCCGTGTGGCGCGTGAAGTCGGTACGGAAGGCAACCTGGGTGCCCAAGCCGAAGTCAAGGGCGTGGCGGGCACGTGGAAGGACCTTACGGACCACGTCAACGTCCTGGCCGGAAACCTGACGAACCAGGTGCGTAACATCGCGGCCGTCACGACGGCTGTAGCCAACGGGGACCTTTCGCAGAAGATCACTGTGAAGGCGAAGGGCGAAATCCTCGAACTCAAGTCGACGATCAACACGATGGTCGATCAACTGCGTGCGTTCGCGTCTGAAGTCACGCGTGTGGCCCGCGAAGTAGGTAACGAAGGGAAACTGGGCGCCCAAGCGGAAGTCACGGGCGTATCGGGCACGTGGAAGGACCTCACGGACAACGTCAACCAGCTTGCGAGCAACCTGACGAACCAGGTGCGTAACATCGCCCTCGTGACGAAGGCTGTCGCCAGCGGCGACCTGTCGCAGAAGATCACGGTCGAGGCCCGGGGTGAAATCCTCGAACTCAAGGACACCATCAACCGCATGGTCGACCAACTGAACTCCTTCGCTCGTGAAGTCACGCGTGTGGCCCGCGAAGTCGGTACGGAAGGCGAACTGGGCGCGCAAGCCGAAGTCACGGACGTGTCCGGCACCTGGAGGGACTTGACGGAGAACGTCAACGTCCTTGCAGGCAACCTGACGAACCAGGTGCGTAACATCGCCCTCGTGACGACCGCTGTAGCCAACGGGGACCTGTCGAAGAAGATCACCGTCGAGGCCCGGGGCGAAATCCTCGAACTCAAGGAAACCATCAACACGATGGTGGACCAACTGCGTGCGTTCGCCTCTGAAGTCACGCGTGTGGCTCGCGAGGTCGGTACGGAAGGCAAACTCGGCGGCCAGGCCCAAGTGCTGGGTGTGGCAGGCACGTGGAAGGACCTCACCGACAACGTCAACCAGCTAGCAGGCAACCTGACGAACCAGGTGCGTAACATCGCCCTCGTGACGAAGGCGGTCGCTACGGGCGACTTGTCGCAGAAGATCACGGTCGAGGCCCGGGGTGAAATCCTCGAACTCAAGGACACCATCAACCGCATGGTCGACCAACTGAACTCCTTCGCCGCAGAAGTCACGCGTGTGGCCCGCGAAGTCGGTACGGATGGGAAACTGGGCGGCCAAGCGCAAGTCCCCGGCATCGGAGGCATCTGGGAGGACCTGACGGACAACGTCAACGTCATGGCCAGCAACCTCACGTCGCAAGTGCGTGGCATCGCCAAGGTCGTGACGGCTGTCGCCGGCGGCGACCTCGCCCAGAAACTGTTGCTCGAGGCCAAGGGGGAGATTGCCGCCCTCGCGGACACGATCAACAACATGACCGATACGCTGCGCCTGTTCGCCGACCAGGTCACGACGGTGGCGCGTGAAGTCGGTATTGAAGGGAAACTCGGCGGCCAGGCCAAGGTGCCCGGCGCCGCCGGTACCTGGCGCGCCCTGACCGACAACGTCAACCAGCTTGCAGGAAACCTGACGACGCAGGTGCGTGCGATCGCCGACGTCGCCACGGCAGTCACGAAGGGTGACCTGACGCGGTCGATCGCGGTCGAGGCCCAAGGAGAAGTCTTGGAACTCAAGGACAACATCAACCAGATGATCGCGAACCTGCGTGAGACGACGCGGGCGAACAAGGAACAGGACTGGTTGAAGACGAACCTGGCCAAGTTCAGCGGCATGATGCAAGGACAGCGCAACATCGAGGCGTTGTGCGAGATGATCATGTCCGAGGTGACGCCCCTCGTGAGCGCCCAGCATGGCGCCTTCTTCATCCTCGAGGGTGAGAAGGAGGACGCGTTGCTCAAGCTGACGAGCACGTTCGGCTACCAGAAGCGCAAGCACGTGGCGAACCGCTTCGCCCTCGGCGAGGGCCTCGTGGGCCAATCCGGCCTCGAGCGCAAGAGCATCCTCGTACGGGACGTGCCCGACGATTACGTCCATGTCAGTTCTGGCCTGGGTGCCGCGCCGCCGCGCAACATCATCGTACTGCCGGTGTTGTTCGAAGGTCAACTCAAGGCCGTCATCGAGCTCGCCTCGTTCCAGGAGTTCAGTCCCATCCACATGACGTTCCTGGAACAATTGGCGCAAAGCATCGGTGTCGTGTTCAACATGATTGGCGCGAGCATGCGGACGGAGGAACTGTTGCAGGAGCTGCAGCGGTCCAACGCCGAACTCGAAGGCCGCAGCAAGGAACTCGAGGACAAGGCGTCCTTGCTCGAGGTCCGAAACACGGAGATCGCCAAGGCGAGCGCCTCGCTGGAGGAGAAGGCGAAGGAGCTCGCCCAGATCTCGAAGTACAAGTCGGACTTCCTCGCGAACATGTCGCACGAGCTGCGCACGCCGTTGAACAGCTTGCTCATCCTGGGCAAGATGCTCTCCGACAACCCGGAAGGCCACTTGAGCGACAAGGAGGTCGAGTACGCCCGGACGATCTACTCCTCGGGCCACGACCTCCTGGCACTCATCAACGGCATCCTGGACCTGTCGAAGATCGAGGCGGGCAAGATGCAGGTCGAGACGGGCACGATCCCGCTCATCGAACTGCGCGACCACCTCGAGCGCGCCTTCCGCCAGACGGCCGTCCAGAAGAAGCTCGACTTCGCCATCACCGTCGGGGCCCGCGCGCCCATGACGGTGACGACGGACGTGCAACGCCTCGAACAGGTGCTCAAGAACCTCCTGTCGAACGCGTTCAAGTTCACGGACGGGGGCCACGTCGAGCTGAGCATCGACTCGGCGCGCCCGGGCATGGTGTACTCGAACCCCGCGCTCACGAGCGCGAAGGCCGTCATCGCCTTCTCCGTGATCGACACCGGCATCGGCATCCCCGAGGACAAGCAGAAGCTCATCTTCGAGGCGTTCCAGCAAGCGGACACGACGACGGCACGCAAGTACGGCGGCACCGGCCTCGGCCTGACCATCAGCCGAGAACTGGCCCGGCTCTTGGGCGGCGAGATCTCGCTGAAGAGTGCGCCCGGCAAGGGCAGCACCTTCACGCTCTACCTGCCCATGACGTCCGCCGACCTCGAGACCGCGCCGATGGAGTCCCGAGGCACGCTGCCCGTGCCGCCCACCCCGATGCGAGGACGCCGCGGCGCCCCCGCGCCGGCCCCGGCGCCGCAGGAACGGCCCGTCCCGACCGCCAATGGTGGACGTCAACTCGAAGGCCGGACGGTGCTGCTCGTCGACGACGACGCGCGCAACCTCTTCTCGGCCACGAGCATGCTCGAACGTCAGGGCGCCCGCGTCCTGACGGCCGAGAGCGCCCACGAGGCGTTCGACGTCCTGCAGGAGCACGTGGACGAGATCAGCGTCGTCCTCATGGACATCATGATGCCCGAGATGGACGGGTACCAGGCCACGCGCGAGATTCGGCGCAACAAGGCCTACGCGTCCATCCCGATCATCGCCCTCACGGCCAAGGCGATGCCCGGCGACCGCCAGAAGGCCCTCGACGCGGGGTGCACGGACTTCGTGGCCAAGCCCGTCGAGACGGACCAACTCATGGCCGTACTCCTGAGGTGGACTCCCAAGAAAGAGGCGGCATGACGCCCGAGCGGCCGCCGGAGCCGGCGGCCAACATCCTCCTCGTCGACGACCACCCAGAGAACCTCGTCGCCCTCTCGGCAATCCTCTCCGACGCGGGCTACAACCTCGTCCTGGCCGAGTCGGGACCCAAGGCGTTGCGGGAACTGCTGCGCCACGAGTTCGCCGTGATCCTCCTCGATGTGATGATGCCCGGCATCGACGGGTACGACATCGCGACGATCATCAAGGAGCGCGAGGCGACGCGTCACGTGCCCATCGTCTTCCTGACCGCCGTGGCGACGGACATCAACCACATCTACCGGGGCTACAAGGTCGGCGCCGTCGACTACCTCCTCAAGCCGCTCGATGCGGACATCGTGCGGCAGAAGGTCGCTGTCTTCGTCGACCTCTACCGCCAACGGCAACGCGTCCAAGAGCAGGAGGCGCTCCTGCGGGAGTCGCAGGCGCGCGAGCACGAGTACCAGCTCGCCTTGCAGCGTCAGGAGAGCGAGGCCTGGTATTCGACGACGCTGCAATCCTTGGGCGACGCGGTCATCGCCACGGATGCACAGGGCATCATCCGCTTCATGAACCCCGTCGCGGAACAACTGACGGGCTGGCCCCGTGGCGAGGCCCACGGTCGACCCCTCGAGAACGTGTTCAAGATCATCAACGAGGAGACGCGCGAGGAGGCCGAGAACCCGGCGGTGCGCGTCATCCGCGAAGGCAAGATCCTGGGCTTGGCCAACCACACGATCCTCATCTCCCGGTCGGGGTCCGAGTTCGTCATCGAGGACGCCGCGGCCCCCATCCGCGGCAAGGACGGGGACATCCTCGGCGTCGTCTTCAACTTCCGCGACACGACCGACAAGCGCCGCGACGAGCTGCGGCGCTCGTTCGTCTCCCGCGCCAGCGCGGCCCTCTTGGCCACGCTCGAATACTCGACCGCGATCGAGTCCCTCGCCGAGTTCGCATCCTCCTCGGTCGCCGATTGCTGCTTCATCCGCGTGCGGCGACGCGAAGGCGGCACCGAGGCCGTGGCGGCCGCGCACCGCGACCACCGGTTGGACAAACGCATCCGGGACATCGCGATGCGGATCCCCGACGAGGCGAGCGCGGCGCCCTTTGCCCGCAACGGGCGCGAACTGCCCGAGACGTACCAGGGCCTCGGCTTCGGTTCGTGCCTCACGGCGCCCATCCTCCTGCGGGGCACCAACCTGGGTTCGATCACGCTCCTGCTCAAGGAGAACCGGCGGCCCTACGGGGCCGAGGACGTGGAGATGGCGGGCGTCCTGGCGGACCTCGTCGCCACGGCCATCGAGAAGTCGCGCCTCTACGACACGGCCCAGAAGGCCATCCGGTTGCGGGACGAGTTCGTCTCGATCGCGTCGCACGAGTTGCGGACGCCCCTCACACCTCTCAAACTCGAACTCCAGCACCTGCGCAACCTCATCCAGAAGAAGAAACTCGGGGAGTACCCGACGGAGAAGCTCAACAACGTCCTCGCCGTCGCAGACCGCCAGGTCGTGCGCCTGTCGCGCCTCGTCGACGAGCTCCTCGACGTCTCCCGCATCAGCATCGGGCGCCTCAAGCTGGAGCCTGCCGAGATGGACCTCGAGCAGGTCGTGCATGACACCATCGCCCAATTTGCCGACGAACTGCGCCGCGCGGACTGCCCCATCGAGGTGAAGACGACCCCCCTCGTCGGGGAATGGGACCGCCTGCGGGTGGAGCAGGTCCTCATCAATCTCCTCTCCAACGCCATCAAGTTCGGCGCGGGCAAACCCATCGAGGTCCTCATCGAACGCGTCCAGGACGGGGCCCGACTCACCGTCCGCGACCACGGCATGGGCATCGCGGCGGACGACCAACGCCGCCTCTTCGAGCGGTTCGAGCGGGCCGTGCCCGCCGGGCACTTGCCGGGATTGGGCCTGGGGCTCTACATCTCGCGCACGATCGTCGAGGCCCATGGCGGCAAGATCCGCGTCGAGAGCGAACCCAAGCAGGGCGCGACGTTCATCGTGGACCTGCCGCTCAAGAAGGCGGCCGTGAAGAAACAGCCGGCCTAGGCGACGGCCACGTCGCGCCGCTCGAACGCGAGGACCGCGACGAGGAGTCCGAGGACCGTCACGAGGGCGAGGACGGCGATGCCCAGACGTGGGTCCCACGTCGTGAGCGTCTTGCCGCCGCCGTAGTAGTAGAACGTCGACGCGTAGCGCAGCCCTTCGAGTCGGGCGCTGAGGTTGGCCAGGCCCTCGAGGAGGAATCCGGCGACCGCGAGGCCGGAGGCGGCCGCGATGGCGTACGCCTTGCGTCCCGTCGCGCAACCCACGGCGAGCGCGACGCTGCCCAAGGCCCACGTGTGGAGGGTCAGCATGAACAATGTGAGGAGGACCCGCGGCCGGTCCAGGTGGAGCGTGAACGCCACGTCGCCCACGAGGAGCAGGACGGCCAAGGGGAGCGCCAGGAGCAGTACGCAGAGGCCGATGGCAGCGGTCCGTTCAAGGACGAGGGTCAAGCGGGAGACCGGGTGCGCGAGGACGAGGTCGAGCGTCCCGCGCTCCTCCTCGCCGGCGACGGCGTCGGCTCCCCGGCCGATCGCGTAGGCGGCGAAGAGGAGCGGGAGCATGAATCCGAAGAGGCGGCCGCGGATGAAGCCGGGTCCCGTCGTGGCGTCGCTCACATCACCCGCGAACGCCTTCATGGCGGGGGGCAAGCGGTCGATGACGCGTTGCAGGTCCTCGGCCTGGTCGCGGATGGTGGGCCAGCTCAGCAGCGTGAGCAGCGTAAGGAGAGCGAGGGCGATGGACCAGCCGAGGAGGGCGCGCCGTTGGAGGCGGATGGCTCGGCGCAGCAGCGTCGCGTTCATGCGGCCTCCGCCGCGTAGTACGCGAGGAAGACATCCTCCAGCGTGGGCTCTTGGGTCGCGACGTCGTGGATGCCGAAGGGTTGCAGTCGTTCGAGGGCGGGGCCGAGTTCGCCTCGCAGGCCGAAACGGATCCCGCCGGGGACGTCCGTGACCTCGGTGACCCCGGGCACGTCGCGCAAGGCCGAGTCGGCTCCGGGTCTCTTCAGCTTGACGGTGACGGTGCGGACGGCCTTTCCTTTGATCTCGGCGACGGTCGAGACCGTGAGGAGCCGTCCCTCGCGGATGATGGCGACGCGGTCGCACAGGTGTTCGACCTCGGTCAGGTTGTGGCTGCTGAGGAAGACGGTGCGACCTTGGGCGCGCGCCGTCCGGAGCGCCGCGTAGAAGCGTTGCTGGACGAGCGGGTCCAGCCCGGACGTGGGCTCGTCGAGGATGAGGAGTTCCGGTTCGTGCATGAGCGCCTGGACGAGGCCGACCTTCTGCTTGTTGCCGCGGCTCAACGCCCGCAGGGGCTTCTCGAGGTCAAGGTCGAAGGTCTGCGCGTAGTGTCGGATCCGCCCGGGCGGGACGCCTCCGCGCAGGTCGGCCAGGTCCTCGAGTTGTTCGCGGACCTTGAGGTGCTCGAAGAGGCCGATCTCGCCCGGCAGGTATCCCGTGCGTGCGTGGATCTCGTCGCGGCCCTCGCGGGCGTCGAGGCCGAAGACGCGCGCCCGGCCCGCGTCGGGTCGCAGGAGGTCCAGCAGGACGCGGAGGGTGGTGGTCTTTCCCGCCCCGTTCGGGCCCAGGAAGCCGAAGATCTCGCCCCGCCGGACGTCGAAGGTGACGTCCTCGATACCGCGCCGCTTTCCGTAGCGCTTCGTGAGCGACGCGATCTCGATGACGGCCGGGCCGGGTTTCGGCGGGGCGTCCGGGCCGGCATCCGTGGCAACGGAGGATGGAGCCGTCAAGCGCATGGGGCATTTGGGCAAGACGTAAAAAGGAGCCGAAAAGGCGGACGCGTCCTCAACGGTTTCCGAACCGGCGCAAGGCACGCGCGTGGGCCCGCCGGGCCTCGATGGCGCGGTCCCGCGGCTTCGAGTGCGTCTCGAGGGACGCGAAGAGACGCGCGGCGACGGCCGCGACGCCGTCGACCGCTTCTTCGAAGGCCTTCGCGTTGGCCTGGGAGGGTTCCCGGAACCCGGTCAGTTTGCGCACGAACTGCATGGACGCGTCGTGGATCTCCTGGGGCGTCGCGGGCGGCTCGAAGTTGAAGAGTGTCTTGATGTTCCGGCACATCTCGTTCGAATCCTCCCTAGGTGTGGCGGCTTTGCAAAGGTTTGCGCGGCGCCGTTGTGCCCGTGAGGCTACACGCCCGCCTCGGCGAGGGCGGTCGGCGGCGCGCCCTGTGGGACGGGCGAGCTGGCGCGCAGGAGGCCCGCGCCCAGGAGGGCCGCGAGGGCGGCGAAGAGGGCGCCCACGAGGAAGGCAGCGTGGTAGCCGTGGTTGAGGGCGACCTGGACGATGGCGCCTTGGGCCAAGGCGTCGGCGGCGCGAGCGTCCGCGAGGCTCGCGAGGCTGGCCAGGCCGACGGCGCCGCCCATCATGAACGACGTGTTCACGACGCCGGAGGCGAGGCCCGAGTCGGAGGGCGCGACGTCGCGCATCGCGGCCAGGAGCACCGGGTTGAAGGCCATCCCGGCTCCGAGGCCCAAGAGGACCATGCCGGGAAGGACGTCGAGGAGGAAGGTGCCCTCGACGGGTGCGCGGGCGAAGAGCGCGAGGCCGGCGGCCGCGAGCAGGAGTCCGACGCCGAGCGGCTTGCGGATGCCGAACCGCATGACGATCTTGGCCGAGAGTCCGAGGGAGAAGACGGCCATGATGAGGTTGGCGGGCAGGAACGCGAGGCCGACCTGGAGTTGGGAGTAGCCCAGGACGAGTTGGAGGTAGAGTGCGGAGAGGAAGAACCAGGCGAACATGGCGGCGGCCCAGAAGACGCCGACGACGTTGGAGACGGCCACGTTGCGGATCCGGAAGAGCCCCAAGGGCATGAGGGGGTCCCTCACGCGGGATTCGATGAGGAGGAAGACGGCGAGTAGGACGCCGGAGGCGGCGAGCATGCCGAGGGTCCGGTTCGCCGACCACCCGACCTGGTTGCCGTTGACGATGGCGTAGACGGCCAGGAAGAGGGCAGACGTGACGGTGAGGGCGCCCGCGACGTCGAGCCTGGACGCGCCCGAGGGCGGGGCGTCCTTGGCGAGGAGGGCGCGGCAGAGGGCGAAGACGGCGAGGCCGACGGGGATGTTCACGAGGAAGATCCAGTGCCAGTCCAGGGAGTTCGTGATGAGGCCGCTCAGGAGGACGCCGACGCTGCCGCCGCCGGCGGCGACGAAGCCATAGAAGCCCATGGCCTTGGCGCGTTCGGCGGGTTCGGGGAAGAGGTTGACGATGAGGGACAACGCGACGGCGGAGACGATGGCGCCGCCGAGTCCTTGGGTGGCGCGTGCGACGATGAGGGATTCCTTCGACGTCGAGAGGCCGCAGGCGAGGGAGGCGAGGGTGAAGAGGACCGTCCCGATGAGGAAGAGCCGTCGTTGGCCGAAGAGGTCGCCGAGGCGGCCGCCCAGGAGGAGGAACCCGCCGAACGTCAGCATGTACGCGTTGACGACCCAAGCGAGGGAGGCGTCCGTGAAGCCGAGGTCCTGCTTGATGGACGGCAGTGCGACGTTGACGATCGTCGTGTCGAGCACGATCATGAAGGCGCCCAGGCAGACGATGACGAAAGCCAGCCATCGCTTCTTTTCGGACGGGACGGGGTTCATGGGGGTTCCCTGAGGGTTCGAATTAGGCGGCGCGCGTCGGGGCGGTCCTGCGGTGGGAGGCGCCGTTGCCTGCAGCGGTCGTGTGCTTGGCCGTGAACTCGACGAGGACGGGCAGGATCGCGGCGGGCTTGAGGTTGTGGCTCTGCTTGGGCAGCGAACGCAGTTCGGCGCCCGGGATGGTCTGTGCGACGAGGCGGGTGCTGTCTTGGAGTGCCGCCGGGCTCTTCTCGCCGTAGGCGGTGAGCGTGGGGACGCGGATCTGGGCCAGGCGCTGGACGGGGGGATCGAAGCCCATCATGGCGGCCGCGTCGTACGGGAGCGTGTGGGCCGTGGAGCGCAGTTTCTTCCACATGGGCAGGATCCGCATGATGGCGACCATGAAGCTGGGCACGCCGACGACGCGCATGAAGAGTTTCAAGGCGTCGTCGCGTCGGCCTTCGGCGATGAGAGCCCGGACCTGGGCCTCGTAGGCAGCGTGCTGGGGTTTGCGGTGCCCGCCGACCATATAGGGTGGCTCGAAGGCGATGACGGACAGCATGGGCACGCCTGCGGCGGCCGTCTCGAGCGCGAGGGCGGCGCCGGAGGACATGCCAAAGACGTGGCTGGGCCCGACCGCGCGGACGAGGGCGTCGATGTCCTCGACCTCGCGTTGGACGCTGAAGGGTTGCGTGTCACCGCTTTCTCCACGGCCGCGCCGGTCGTAGTTGATGACGGTGAAGTGGGAGGAGAGGGTCTTCGCGTAGGCGCGCATGAAGGAGATGTCCTTCGATCCCAGCGCGCCGGCGACGAGGACGAGGTTGGGTCCGGAACCGACGCGTTCGTACGCGATGCGGGTGCCGTCCTTGGATTGGACATGGAGGGTGCCGCCCGCCGCGGGGACCGCGGCGGGGGCGAGAGGTGGGGAGAGGGTCTGGGCCATGGTGGACGCCTCCGGGTCTAGAAAGGGACCTCGGCCTCGCACAGGCGCTGCAGGTTGTCGAGGCTCTGCTTCCAGCCTTCCGGTGCTCCGTCGGTGGCGGGGCTGCCCTTGGGCAGGCCTTCCTGGACGATGTTGACCTCGGTGCCGCCCTTGACGGGCTTGAACGTGATGGTCACGGTCATCTCGTGGCCGGGCGGGAACCCGGGGACGTCGCCTTCGAACTTGTCGGTGTGGACGATCTTCTCGTAGGGCTTGAGCTCGAGGTACTTGCCGCCGAAGGAATGGGTCCAACTGCGGTTGATGGTGGAGAAGCTCATGCGGTAGGTCCCGCCGACGCGGGCGTCGATTTGATGGACGTGGCCCGTGAAGCCGTGGGGCGGCAGCCACTTGGCCATGGCGTCCGGGTCGAGGAAGGCCTTGTAGATGCGTTCCGCGGGCGCCTTGATGACGCGGGTTAGGCGCAGGGTCGTCAGTTCGGGCTTCGTGGTTGTGGTTTTCGCGCTAGGCATGTTTCTTCGTCTCCTTTCCTTCGAGTTTGCGGGCCAAGGCGTCGAGGGTGTCCTCCCAGAAGAGGCGGTACTGGACGATCCACGAGAACGCGGCGGACAAGGGCGCGGCCTTGAGGGCGCAGCGTCGGACGCGGCCGTCCGGGGTCTGTTCGAGGAGGCCCGCCTCCTCCAGGACGCGCAGGTGCCTGGAGATGGCGGGGGCGCTCACGTCGTGCGGGCCGGCGAGGTCGCTCACGGTGCAGTCGCCTTCCGAGAGGCGCTCCACGATGGCGCGACGGATCGGGTGGGCGAGTGCGGCGAAGACCGCGTCGAGGTCCGCGCGACGTTCCTTAACCATCTGGTTAACCTATAGGCGCCTGGGTTACTTAACCCTATGGTTAACCATTGCGCTTGCGGCCTGGACGCTTCTCGCGCGCCTTTGGTTCGCGATGACCTTCCGCATCGTTTCATCCCCCGATCCTGCGGCAAGGGACGGGCGCCGGCCGCCAGCCGAGCGCCCCGTCGCCCGGTCTAGGTCTTCGCCTCCAGGGCCCGGGCGAGTTTCTCGAAGTTCGCGAGGACGCCCTGCCTCGACCCTTCGGTGTGCTCCGCGGCGGACAGAGGACCCTGCTTGAACGTCATCCGGGTCCCGCCCGGCACGGGTTCGAGGTCCACCGTGATGGGCACGTCGTAGGGCCTCTCGCCGGGTCCAAGGAAGATGTCGAAGTTCCACACCCAGGCCAGGCGCCGGGCCGGCTTGACCTCGGTGTACCTGCCGTGGTTGTGAAGCGTGACCTTCGGGTCCTTCATCGCGAAGGAGTACTCGCCCCCGACGCGGACATCCAGCTTCTCGACGCTGAAGTCGAACCCCATCTCCTTGGCCGACGGGGCCCACCACTTCATGAGCCCCTGCTTCGTGGTCCACATCTCCCACACCTTCTCGGGCGGGGCCTTGAGCGTGCGCTCGATCGTGAAGCCCACGTTGGCGCCGGTGACCTTCGGGAGGGCCGGGCCGCCGCCGACGAGCTGCTCGAGCTTGTCGAGGCCCTTGCTCCATCCCTGGGTGGCGGCCGCGTGCCAGTCGGGCGGTACGCCCGTGACGTTCACGAGCATGCGCGTCATCTTGGCGGTCATCGGCTGGAACAGGACCTGGATGAGGAACGACTTGTCGGGCGAGCCCGTCACGATCTCGTTGAAGGGGTCCAGCTTGTGGAAGACGCCTTCCTGGGGGTTCTTGTTGCCATCGGGCTGGGGCATGTCGAAGCGGACGCGGCCGCCCACGCGAACGTCGAACTCGTGGATGACGAGGTCGATCGGGGCGGGGTTCAGCCACTTGGCGTACTTCTTCGGGTCCGTCCAGTAGCTCCAGAGTTTCTCGGGCGTTGCGTTGAAGGCGCGTTCGAGCTTCAAGGTCGGCGTCGTCTGGGTGGTTTTGTTGCTCATTCGGTATCGTCCTCCAGGGCCCGTGCGAGACGGTCGAACGCCGCGTTCCAGCGCGCTTCCGATTCGTGGAGCCATTCGTTGATCGGCGTTAAGCCTTCGGGGCGTAGCCTCACGTGCCGACTGCGGCCGACCTTGCGGGTCGAGACGAGTCCGGCGTGCTCGAGCAGTTTGACGTGCTTCTGCACCGCCATGAGGCTCATGGGCAGCGGCGCCGCCAGTTCGCTGAGCGTACGCTCCCCCGCCTCGAGCCGGGCCAGGAGTGAGCGGCGCGTGGGATCCGCCAAGGCCGCGAACGTCTGGTCCAGCTTCACACTAAACCAATAGGTTTAGCGACGTCTTAAGGCTTTGCGTGACCGCCCGCCCGAGCGGAGCCTACCGGGGGGCGCCTTGGGTTTACGCGCGGCCCCGCGATGCCTGACCTCGACCCTGAGGCCTCGCTTCAGGCCGGCCAAGGCGGGGAGGAGGTGATTGAGGACTTGCTCGGCCGTCGCCCGGAACCTGCGGCCGCGCGTGCTCACCTTCAACCACCCCTTACGGTCACGGAAGTAGCGTTCCTTCGCGCTCTTCGTGTGGATGACGATGACGTAGCTGTCGTTGGTCAAGTCCATGCTGAGTCCCTCGCGTCGCCCAGTTTCGCCCTGGCTCATGGCAACGCATCCAAGGGCACGCCCGACCTCGCGAGGAACCTTTCGGTTGAACGTTTGCCCGGGCCGTCGCGGCCGATCATCGCCCGAGGAGGATGTCGCGGGTCTCGTGGGCCGCAATGACCGTGGCGTCCACTGGCCCTCCCTCGGACGCAAGGTTGATGACGTCGGGCCGGCGAACCCTAGCTGGGCTCGGGGCATGATGATGGCTCATCGGATTCTAGCAAGGCTCATCGTTGGAACGCTCACGCTGGCGACCGCTTCCCTCTGGCCGGCCGCGCCCGCCGCGGGCGCCCCCGCGGAGTACGTCGTGGCGTTCCATCAGCTGCCCGCCGACCGCTCCCACTACGGAGACGACCCCGTCGTCGGCGTGAACGACGACTTACGCTACATGGTCATCCGCGCCGGCAACCCCACGGCCCTCGAGCACCGCGCCGGCGGCGACCCGAACGTCCGCTACTACGAAGCGGACCTCGAACTCTACCATGCCTCGTTGGCGCCCAACGACCCCTTCTACGCGGGCTACCAGTACGACCTCAAGCCCGGCGCGTCGAACATGGAACTCGCCTGGGCCCAGACCAAGGGCAGCACGAGCGTCAAGGTCTGCATCGCCGACACGGGCCAATACCGCGAGCACCAGGATTTCGCCGGCGTCGCATGGGCCGAGTGGAAGGACTTCGTCGCGGGCAAGACCCAGGCCTACGACGACCATGGCCACGGGACGCACGTCACGGGCACGATCGGCGCCGCCATGGACAACGGCAAGGGCGTGGCAGGCATCGCGCACGCGAGCCTCGCGGGCGCCAAGGTCCTCAACCGCCAAGGCAGCGGCTCCGTGAGCGGCGTCGCCAACGGGATCACTTGGTGCGCCGACATCGGCGCCCACGTCATCAACCTCAGTCTCGGAGGCGGCTACTCGTCGACGATCGAGGCGGCCGTCAACTACGCGGACGCCCACGGCAGCCTCGTCGTGGCCGCGGCCGGCAACGACGGGCCCTGCACGAACTGCGTCGGATACCCGGGCGCCCTGGCCTCCGCGTTCGCCGTCGCCTGCACCGACCCGTCGAACCAGCAGTGCAGTTTCAGCAGCGAGGGACCCCAGGTCGACATCGCGGCTCCCGGCAAGGACATCGCCTCCACCTACCCACCCCTGGGAACCTGCGGCCGCAAGAACTCGAACTGCTACGTCCTCATGTCCGGCACGTCCATGAGCACGCCCCACGTTGCGGGACTCGCGGCACTCGTCAAATCCGCCTTCCCTGCCTCCACCAACTGGGACCTGCGCACGCGACTACTCTCAAGCGCCCTGGATTTGGGCGCCTCGGGAGCGGACGTCAAGTACGGGGCCGGGCTCATCCAGGGCGGGGCCGTCTACTAGGCTCGCCCGATCTTGGCCGTGTCGGTGGCTCGGTCCGCTATCGACGGCGCTGCTGGGCAACCGGCGCCCTTGATGCAAGGCGTTGCGAGCGACCGCCCAGCGGCCATCGACTGACTCGGCGCACGCCGGCCTAAGGCGATCACTCGACGCGCCCAAGCGTGTATATACATCACCATGTATACAATGGGGCGTGGGCGACATCTTCGCGGTGCTCGCCGATCCGACTCGGCGCCGCCTGGTCGAGGTCCTGCACAAGGGCGACCAGTCGGTCACGGATCTCGTGGCCGCCGTCGACATCGCACAGCCCGGCGTGTCGCGCCACCTACGCATCCTCAACGAGGCCGGCCTCGTGACGGTGCACCCCGTCGGCCAGCGCCGCCTCTACTCGATACGCCGACAACCGTTTCGCGAGCTGGAGGCGTGGATGCGCCGCCTCGCCCACGACGAGCGCGACCGCCTCCAACGCCTCGCCGACTTCGTCGAACGTCCCGACACCGAGCGCGGCACCAAGAACAGGAAGTGAACCCATGTCCAGTACCGCAACCACCAAGATGCTTTCCGACCGCGCCTTCACCGTCAGCCGTATCATCGCCGCCCCCGCCGCGAAGGTCTTTGCCGCCTATACCGACCCGAAGCAGCTCGCGCAGTGGTGGGCGCCCTGGGGCGGATCGTTCAAGGTGGAATCCATGGACGTGCGCCCTGGTGGAAAATACAGGTACATCCAAACCATGCCGGGAAGGCCGACCATGGCGTTCATCGGCTCCTATCTCGAGGTCAAGCCCGTCACGCGTCTCGTCTACACCTTCCAGGTGGAGGGCCAGCCGAACATCGTCACCGCCACCGTGGAACTTCGCGAAGCGAACGGCGCCACCCACCTCACGCTCACGAACGAGTACCCGAACAAGGAGACGCTCGACGCGGCCATGAAGTACGGCGCCGTCGCGGGCTCCAAGATGGCCGTGGACAACCTGGCCACGTTCTTGGGGGCTGCCTGATGGCCAAGAACTCTGCCAAGAGCGCCACGGCGGTCAAGGGATTCACGGCCGACGAACGGGCCGCGATGAAGGAGCGCGCCCAAGAACTGAAGGCGGAGGCGAACAAGGCGGATGGCGAAAAGACCCTGCTCGCGCAGATCGCCAAGATGCCCGAGCCTGATCGCGCCATGGCCAAGCGCCTCCACGCGATCCTCAAGGCCAACGCGCCAGACCTCTCGCCGAAGACCTGGTACGGGATGCCCGCCTACGCCAAGGATGGCAAGGTCGTGTGCTTCTTCCAAAGCGCCAGCAAATTCAAGGCGAGGTACGCGACGTTGGGCTTCAGCGACCAGGCGAACCTCGACGAGGGCGCCATGTGGCCCACCTCCTTCGCGTTGAAGGAGTTGACTGCGGCGGAAGAGGCAAAGGTCGTCGCGCTCGTGAAGAAGGCCATGCGCTGAGGACGCGCCTCGGCGCTCTCGACGTATGGTGCAACGCTCGGACGCGACGACACTCCTCACTACGGAGCCGTTTGAGTGAATTCGGCGGCCCGTCGGCGATGCACTCCCACGAACGGACCGAGCGGGGCGTGACGCCGGGCGCGACGCTTTCAACCCAAAGGCGTTCTCTCACGCGTGAAGCGGCACCCGGCGCTGCAGGACCTCTCGCGGGACCACTTCCAGGTGCTCGTCCGTTGTCAACAGTTCCGACGCATGCTGGCCCGCAACGCGCCGAAGGATGAGATCAAGACGGCCGTCCTGGACTTCTTGAGGTTCTTCGAGACCGACATGTCTCCCCATTTCCAGGAAGAGGACGAACTCGTCGTCCCGGCGGCCCTGTCCACGGACCATGCACCCCTTCGATCCGTCGCGAAGGCCATCCGCGAGGAGCATGTGAGCCTGCGGCACCGCATCGCCGGCCTCGCGACGGCCCTCAATGAGCCCGCGCGACTCGACGACGTGCTCAGCGGCCTTGAGGTCGACCTCACCCGTCACGTGCGCCAAGAAGAGGAAGAGCTCTTCGAGGGCGTCCAGGACCACTTGGACCAAGCCTCCCTCGAGGAGTTGGGGAGGCGCTCGGCCGCGTTCCGCGCCCGCCACCGCAGCCCGGAGGCGTGCGCGAGGCCGAACCGCGCCTGAAGAAGATGGCTAGTGACTCCAGGCACGAGGCCACCGGCCTAAGCAAGGCCCGAGTCGGGATCCTGACCCCGATTTACCGGCAAATCCCGGCGTCGGTTCGAGGTCTTCCAAGGGGGCTTTTTATGCGCAAACTTATAGGCAGGAACGCAATAGTTTATGCGCAGACTTATGCGCAAAACAATGGGGGGATTGGCCCTCACGTCGGCGACTCTGCAGCGCCCCCGGCTCGCGCCTTGGCCGCCCCGGTTCGCGCTTTCCAAGGGATTGATCGACCACCTACGCGAGATCGAGCGGCTCGACCAGCAGGTGCAGAGTCTGAACATGACGGCCGACGCCCAGCGACGCCTTCAGCGGGAGTCCTTGGCCCGCAACGCCTATGGGACCGCGAGCATCGAAGGCAACTCCCTCTCGTTGGACGAAGTGCGGAGTCTTCTCGCAAAGAGCCCAACGCCGACCAACCAGCTGGAGCCGGACGAGAGGGAGATCCTTCGGCACGCCAAGCTTATCGACGGGCTTGCCGGGATTCCGCCTCCAATCTCGGTCGACGATCTGTGCCACATCCACGCCGAGTATTTCCGGGGCATCCTGCCCCGCGCGGGCGCCTTGAAGAAGACTCCAAACTTCGTTGCAAACGCGCGAAACGGCACCGTGCACTTCGTCCCGACGGCGCCGCCGCAAACGGCGGCGGAGCTCCGCCGGGCGTTAGCGTGGTTTCACTCGGCGGCTGAGCACCCCGTCGTCCGGGTCGCGTTGTTCTTCCATGAATTCCAAAGCATCCATCCATTTCCGGACGGAAACGGGCGACTTGGCAGGCTCCTCGCCACAATCCAATTGTGGCATGCAGGCTACCGCGGCGTCCGGCTGGCGCTCATCGACTTCGCCATCAACGAATCGCGCGACGAATACTACGCCGCACTGGATGCCGCACGCCGCCCGGGATGGGATCGAACCCCCTGGTTGGAATTCTTCATCGGAATCGTCCACGAGGCCTACGGGCTGGTTCTCCGCCGGGCTCTCCTTCAGGCGCAGCTTCCCAAGGGACTGAACGAACGCCAGGTCCGGATTGTGGAGTGGGCGGCCCGCATCTCCCGCGTGGACCCTCGCCGGGCGTGGAAGCTTGCGGATGTTCACGAAGCCGTGCCGACAACGCCCCGACGCACGCTGACCGCGGACCTTTCCTTGTTGGTGGCGAAGCGCGTCCTGGAGCGCGAAGGAGAACGAAAGGGGGCGCGTTACCGCTTGACGGCGTCGATGCGCAGAGGTCGCGCGGCTTGAAGCCCTCGAAACGTTTCGAAGGCGTGACGAATTCCAAGGCAACCGCCCACGCTGCGCCTCCAAATCAAGGCCCGAGTCGGGATTTGAACCCGACACTGAAGATCCACAGTCTCCAATGTTAACCAAGCTACACTACTCGGGCCAGTGCGGAACAGGCCGAGGAGGACTCAGGCCTGCTTTCCCAGATGTATCTCGATCATGCTGACGTTGACGTTGCGGCCCCGCTCGTTCGTCACGCGCTCGGTGCCGATCCGGACGTTCTGCACCTTGAGGCCCTCGACGAACTTGTTGCGTACGAGCTCCGCCACGTCCACTGCGCGCGAGATGGCCTGGCCGCGCGCGCGAAGGACGACCGTGGGCGACCCGCCGTTGATCTGCGTCACGACCGCGAGGACGTAGTTCATCGGCGGCTTCGTGCCGATGAAGACGACGTTGTCCTCCTTGGTCGGCGTCGCTTGGGTCGTGGTCATCCGAGGCGCCGCCCATTCAAGGCGCGCGTTATAAGGGTTGCGCGGTGGCTTGCGGCTTCGTTGGTTCGACGAGCGTCCACTCGCGCGGCGAACGGAACCGGACGGTCTCCTTCGCCAACCGCGTGAGGAAGAGCTCCGCCTCCGTCGCGATCGACTGGATGTCGAGTCGGCGCTGTTCCACGGGGGCATCCGACGGGTAGCCACCCACGTAGACACTCAGGTACGCCTTGCCGATCCGGCGCACGACGGTGAGCGTCGCCGTCGCGACGCCGAGCCGCACCGGGCGCCCGCTCGCGTGGTAGATGAAGCCGGTCTCGCCACCGTCCTGGTACGTCCACTCGCCGAAGCCCAGCTCCTTTGCGTGCAACGGTCCCCAAAGGACGACCTTGAGCGTGCGAGGCACCTCGGCCTCGAAAACGTAGGCGTAAGCACCCGCATCCAACGCATCCATGGTGCGCTCATTCCGCCAGGGGCGTTATACGGTTGCCGTTTTGCGCCGCGCCGGTTGTGGCACCACGTGGTGCCACAGAGGCCATCTCGTCCAAGATGCGCAAGAACGCCAGGCCCGGCATTTTTGAGAGGGCCTGGCGAACTTCATGCAATTGTACGCGATCCTGGCGGCCGAAGGATTGCAGAACCCGTTGCCGGACGCGGCCATCCACGCGATAATTCTCGACGAGCATGAGGTACCGGTGGCCGCGTACCCGCTTGCTCCGCAGGAACATGAACGTTGGAACGGGAGTCAAGCTAATGGTTTGTAAGATGGGGTGGGTGAAAGTGGACTAAGCGTGGCACTACGTGGTGCCACAACCGCCCGCCTCTAGCCGACGTCGCGGCGCAACTCGCCGATCGTCGTCGCCCGCTCGGCGTAGGCGTCGTGCTTGTGGATGGATTCCTCGGCGCGGCTCTTGGCGAAGAGCGTCGCGTCCTCGGGCAGGTCGGGGTGGCGTTTGAGGACGCCCCGGAGCATCTCACGGACGACGTCCTCGACGAAGCGGGGCCGTTCGTGGGCGTGCAGGACGAGGAGGCCTTCGCTGCGGCGTTTGAGGAGTTCGAAGGTGGGCGCGCTGAAGCTGGATTCGACGACGTCGATGAGGTCCACGGCGTCGACGGGGACCTCTTCGGGGGTCTCGACGAGGAGGGTCGCGACGTTGCGTTGGTTGTGGGTGAGGCTGGGGCCCGTCGTCGTGTCGCCGCGCAGGGACTTCGCGGTCTCCATGGCGCAGGGGCACGCGCTCGTGCCCGTGGCCTCGACGCCGATGAGTTTGCGGCTCTTGCCCTCGCGCAGGGCCACGGCCTCGGCCAGGAGCTTGTACCATTCCGTGCTGAGCGTGCCGAAGATCGTCTTGCGTTCGAGGAAGAAGTCCGCCGTGGCCCGTACCTCGGCCTCGGTGGCGTACTCGTGGCGCTTAAGGAGGTCCTTGGCGATGCGCAGGCATAGGTCCTCGAGGCCGGTGACGCGGCCGGCCGTGTCCGTCTCGAGGATCTCGCTCACGGCCTCGACGTTGCGGCTCATGTGGCTGCCCTTCATGGTCGGCGGAAGGTCCACGGCGACGTCGAAGGTGACGCTCAGCGTGTTGTCCTCGGATTGCCCCGGGCGGCGGACCTTGACGAGCTTGCGCACGCCGGTGACGCCCACGCGGGTGAGCTTGAAGCGGGTCTCCGGAAGGAGGGCCTGGACGTCGGGAAGGACGGGCACGCTCGGGGCATGACCGGCGTCCCTTTTTAACGACTGGCTTGCCTGGAGCGTACCATTGAAAAGCGGCCGCGCACGAGACGCCACAGGTTGCGCAATCCGTCGCGCCATCGGCTCAGCTTGGCGTCGCCCACGCGCACGTAGTACCGCCCGGGCAGTTCGGTCGCCTTGAGTTCAGGGTCGCGCAAGGCGTAGAGCTTGATCTCCTGGCTGAAGGCCATGCCGTCGCTCAAGGCCGCGATGGGCAGGCGGGCGATGGCGCGCGGCGTGAGGATCCACATGCCGGATTGGGAGTCGTGCAGCGTGACCCCGTAGAGGAGGCGTGCGGTGAGCGAGAGGACGCGGTTGCCGAAGCGGTTCGTGGCGCTCATGGCGCCGCGCTCGACGCCGGCGAACCGGTCGACGACGGCGAAGTCGTAACCGCCGGAGAGGAAGCGTTCGAGGAGGTCGGGCAGGAGGTCCAGGGGATACGTGTCGTCGGCGTCGCAGGTGACGACGAGGTCGCCGCCGGCGGCCGCGAGGCCGGTCTTGTAGGCGCGCCCGTACCCGCGTTGGCGTTCGACGATGACGCGCGCGCTCAGGCGTTCGGCGACGCTTGGTGTGCCATCCGTGGAGTCGCCGTCGATGACGAGGACGTCGAGCGCGTGTCCCATGGCGCGCAGGCGTTCGCGCGGCAGGCGGGCGAGGGTGCGGGGCAGGCCCTCGGCCTCGTTCAGCGTGGGCAGGACGAGTGTCACCCGCACGGCGGCGCCGACGAGCCCCGCGCGGTACTTAACCTTCGCGGGCGACCCAGTCGGCGGCCTGTTGGACGGCCTCCTCGCTCGTGTGCTGGGGCCGCCAACCGAGGCCGGCCATCCGGTCGATGGCGAGGCGCATGCGTCGCACGTCGCCGGCCCACCCGCGCTCGCCGCCGGCGTACTCGAAGCGGACGCCCTTGAGGCCGTGGGCCTGCGTGACGATCTGGGCGATGCGCGTGACGGTGGTCGCGCTCCTGGAGGCGAGGTTGTACACGTTGACGCGTTTCTCCGCGTGTCCGACGCCGTGCAGCATGCCTTCGACGCAGTCCTGGGCGCTCAGGTAGGATTTTTCCTGGCGGCCGTCGCCCAGGATCCTCAACCGTTTCGGGTCGCGCTTCAACGCCTTGTGGAAGTCGTGGATGACGCCGTGCGTGAGGCGCGGGCCGACGACGTTGCCGAAGCGGAAGATCCACACTTGTAGGCCGTACGTGCCTGCCCAGGCGCTCGCCAAGCCTTCGGCGGCCAGTTTGCTCGCGCCGTACGGACTGATGGGGAGGCAGGGTCCGTAGTCTTCGGGGGTCGGCATCACGTCCGCTTCGCCGTACACCGTGGAACTGGACGCGAAGATGAAGCGGCGCGCGTCGCTGCGGCGCATGGCGTCGAGGATCTCGAGGGTCGCTTGGGTGCCGTCGCGAAGGTTCGAGCGCGGGTCCTTGACGCCGCCGCGCACGTCCGGGTCCGCGGCCAGGTGCCAGACCTCGTCGACGCCGCGCAGGCTCCGTTGGACGGTCGCCGGCTTGAGGACGTCGCCGCGCACAAGGTCGACGCGCTTGGCCGTCACGTGGCGTTGGATGAAGGCCTTGCGGCCGGTGGAGAAGTCGTCGAGCACGCGCACGCCCGCCCCGTGGGAGACGAGGGCGTCCACGACGTGGCTGCCGATGAACCCGGCGCCGCCCGTGACGAGCTTCATGCCCGTGCCCTCCGCGGCGCCGCCAAGGGCGTGGGTCCCCAGTCGCGGTCGGATTCGCGCAGTCGGCAGCGCAGGTAGCCCAGGACGGCCGACGTCATCCGCAGGAGGCCCCAGAAGTTGAGGTCCTGTTGGATCATGCGCTTCAGCGAGTACTGGGCCCAGAGTCGGCCGTGCTTGAGGGTGAGTTGCTTGCGGCCGTACCCGTTCCAGAAGGCCTGGCGCAGGAAGCCGCCGACGGAGTCGCGTGCGCGGTGGTAGACGAGGGCATCCGGGACGTACGCGAGGTCCAGGCCGCCTTCGATGGCGCGGAAGTTGAGGTCCATGTCCTCGGCCGTGACGAAGCGAGGGTCGAAGCCGCCCAGGGCGAGGAAGGCCTCGCGCGGGTAGAGGAGGTTGCTCGAGGGGTGCGTCACGTCGAGGCCCTTGTGGGGCAGTTCGACGCGTTGCAGGCGTTCGAAGGCCCAGTAGCCGAAGACGACGGTGCGGCCGGCGACGATGCGCCGCACGGCGGCGTGGTCGCGCATCCGCTTGAGCCAGAAGGGGTTGGCGATGCAGTCGCCGTCGATGAAGGCGAGGTAGTCGCCCGTGGCCTGGGCGGCGCCGGCGTTGCGGCTGGCGCCACGGCTGGCGGGGTGGTGCAGGAGGCGGAAGCGGTCGTCCTTGCGGGCGTAGCCCTCGACGAGAGCGACGGATCCGTCGCGGCTGCCCGCGTCGACGATGAGGACCTCGAAGGGGCCCTCTTGGGCGGCGAGGCTGTCGAGGAGGTCGGGAAGGTGCTTGGCCTCGTTGAGGATGGTGACGATGACGCTGATGGGGGCCCGCATCGCGCGGCTCCGAACCCGTCGGGGCTTTTTATGTGGGCGCAAAGGGCGTCGCGGCCTATTCGTGGTAGACGATGCCCCACACGCCCGTCGTGAAGATGGGTCCGCACGAGGAGATCAAGGGGTTGCCGAAGGCGACGCCGTCGACGAACACGAGGAGCTCGCTGCCGGGGTCCCATCCCTGGTTGACGTCCAACGTCGTGTCCCCGCAGAAGGGGTGGCAGGGTTGGGCATTCTGTTGCCAGCAACCGCTCGTGGGTTGGAACTTGTTGTCGGAGATGCCGACGAAGGCCTGGCCCATCGGGTCGGGTTGGATGTGGCCCGCCGGGTAGCACACCCCGCCCTGACTGAACCCGACCTCGTCGTCGCAGTTCTTGGGCGCGATGAGTTGGTCGCCCGTGACGTTCACGTATCCCTTTTCGTGCGCGAACGCGACCGGGAGGGCGAGGATGAGGACGAGGAAGATGGCTCCGGCTCGCAACATGACGGCCACACGGCGCGCGTGCCGCGCCGCACCCACGGCGGCGAGGCGGCTCGCTGCTTATGGGCGTTCTGGTGGCTCGTCGAATAGGACACGGGTCGCGGAGGACAAAGACGGGGGGGTTGGTGCCCCCCCATGGGTGGTCCTATCAGTCGAAGCGGTCGCCCCGGACCGGGACGACGCGTGCTGCCCTTGGCAGCCATCGTCACGGACGCTTGGCGCCTCTTAGGGATTTTGGTCCCTTCTGTATCGCGGGGTCGCAAAAGTCCCGACGCGCCCGTATCCCGGCGGTCTTGACGGTCCGGATGGAACCCAATCTATCCAAACCCCTTATAACCAAAAGGGCCTACTTTTTGCCGAACCCTCTAAGAGGAGGGTGGTCCCGTTCCGGGTGGAGTCGTGGGTCCTTGCGCACCAAAACCCCCCTTGTGTTCCTGATGGCCGCCGCCAGTCTCCTTCTGCTCGTTCCCGGCCCGGCCGCCCAGGCGCCGCCCGCAGCCGAGCCCAAACCGCTCGAACTCAAGCTCACGGATCCCACCGGCGACGTGAGCCCCCTTCCGGGCACGCCCGCGTTGCCGTATGGCGAAACGGGCGACGCCGTGGACATCACGGAGGCGCGACTCTACGGAGAGACGGGCCAAGCCCTACGGGTCTCCGTCACCGTCAAGGGACTCGCCGGCGAAGCCAACATTCCCGCCACCGCCAGCGGCGGCGTCTCCATCGGCGTCTGCTTCAAGATCGGCGACAAGCTGTTCGGCCTCACCCAGACCTACCTGCCCGGCGCGCGGTCGCCTCCGAACCCGCACCTCGCCATCGCCTCCTCGTGCACCGCCAACGCGATCGCGTTGGGCAAGTTCACGAGCGTCTCGTTCTTCCTTGACCCGGTCGCCGGGCGCTTCACGTTCGCCATCCCCCGCACGAAGCTCGCGGACCTGGCGGGCGCCCCCATCGAGCAGGGCCAGACCGTGACGGGCTTCTTCGCCCTGGCCCGCGACGCGAAGAAGGATCCCGCCATCCGGTACGACTCGGCCGGCCCCGGCTCGGAATCGATCACGCTCGTCTACCCGACGGCGAACAAGGAACTCACGATGCACCCGGACGTCAACGCCCAACCCGTGGCGTGCGGCGCCAACCGTGACCTGCCCACGTACGTGATCGAGGCCGGCGGCAAGCGCGGCATCCCCGTCACGTTGTCCAACAAGGGTGGCGGCGCCCGAAAAGTCGCCTTCAGCGTCCGCACCCTCGAAGGCGCCGACTGGAAGGCCCGGATGATGCCCGGCATCGAGGTGCCCGCCCAGGACGGGGGCAACGTCACCGTGAACGTCATCGTCGACACGCCCTCCGGCACGAAGCACCGCGACTGTTCGACGCTTCTCGTTCGCGCCGTCGACCAGGCGGATCCCAGCGTCGTGGGCGAGACGAGCGTGAACGTCATCGCCGCCGTTCCCGCCTCGCCCCAGCGCAACACGTTCTTCCTCCACGCGGACGCCATGGCCGAGAACGCCTGCGCGGGCTCCCACGTGTGGATGAGCGTCGAGTCGGCGGACGCGGCGGCCGCCAAGGAGCGGGAGATCCTCCTCAACGGCTGCGAGTTCGCGACGGCCGCGAGCGCCGCCAATCTCGTCCTCAGCGTCTCGAACGTCGCGATGAGCTTCTTCGTCGACGTCAACCCCAACCAGGACCTCGTCGTCAACTCGAGCGCGGCGGGCAAGACCGCGACGGCGACCGTCGTCCTGCGCTCGGACGGCGCGCCTACGACGGCCGACGTGACGGCCGCCATCGTCACGGCCCGCGACGGCGCCTTGGACCAATTGGGCGAGCAGACCCAGCGCGTCGAACTGGGGAGCGCCGCCACGGGCGTCCGCTTCGACATCCCGATCACGTTCACGCGCGAGCAGGTCGGCACGGGGGACCCCTCCCGGACCATCGAGTCGACGAGCCGCCTCGGCCTGGCCGTGCGCTACGCGCCCCGACCCGTCGACCAGAACGTGGACGCGCGGGTGGCGGGCCGCGTCATGCTGAAGCCCGAAGGCAGTTCCCTTTCCTTGCCCATCTGGACGACCCTCAAGATCAATTCGAACGACCCCGGCGCCTCGGGCGCCCTCCTCGGGCTCAAGGCCCAGTCCAACAAGCTCGAGGACTATGCCAACCCGGGCAAGATGCACGTGTTCAACTTCACGGTCCGCAACGAAGGCGCGACCACGGACGTCGCCGTCGTCTCGGCCTCGGTCGAGGGCGGCAAGGCCTGGGCCGTCCAGGTCGTCCCGCCCGGCCCCTTCAAGCTCGAGGCGGGCGCCGACCAGGCCTTCTCCGTCGGCGTCACGCCGCCGTCGAACGCGGCCGAGAGCGAGGCCGCACGCATCGAGGTCGTCGTCGTGAGCCAGTCCGACGCGACGGCGCGAAGCTCGACGACGGTGCGCCTCATCTCGACGGCGGGTCAGGAGATCGCGGCCGGCGTGCTCGACTCGGGTCCCAAGAAGGACGCGGACAAGGGTCTGCTGCCCGCGCCGAGCATGATGTTGGCCCTCGTGGCCATGCTGGGCGTCGTCGCGTGGATGCGCCGGCGCTAGCGAGCGTAGCGGTGGATCCACCCGAACGGGTGCTCGCCCAAGTACTCCAGGTCGACGCTTGCGCGCGCCCGCGTACCGCTCTCGGGGTCCTGGGCCTCGTACGACGTGTTCCCGGAGGACGCGTCAGCGAACACGCGGCCACCGATCTCGACGGTGTGGCGGGGCGGTGACTGCGAGAGTCGGTGGAAGGTCACGTTGAGGAAGAGGTAGGTGCCCTCGTAGTCCGTGAAGCTCGGCATGAGGGGGAGGCTGCGCGCCATCGGGTCCTCGTTGACGCCGAAGAATCCGCCCAGGTCGCAGTTGCGGCCAAAGGCCTGCCGTTGGATCCAGACGGCGGTGAGGTTGCCGGGTCGGTACGGGTCGAGGGCGTAGTCGGCGTCCAGCCAGAGCGTCTCGTTGGCGGGGTCGTAGTAGTAGGGCGCCTGGGGTCGGGTGCAGAGGTCCCGCACGCCCTTCCATTGGCTCGCGTTCGCGTCCCAGTACTCGACGCGCGTCGTCGTCGAGTAGAGTTGGAACGTGCCGGGCACGAGGGACCAGTTGCCGACGAAGTTCTCGTAGCCGGAGCGACTCGTCGACGTCGGCGAGGGCGTCGGGGCCGGGCGGTATTCCTTGACGAGGCATCCGCTGGCCAAGAGGACAAGGGCGAGGATGGCCGCCGCGCGCATGCGAGGGCCGCGCAGGCCAGGTCTCGACTTAAATCCAGACGCCAGCGGTGAGGTGGCGCTGCATACACCCGGCGTCGAACGCGCGCACGGCGCGTTGCGGTCCGAACCGGTGAACCTTCCCTAGCCAAAAGGGCTAGGTTCGTTCACCCTATGTTCGCGGTCGAGCCTCACGGCTCATTCGGAAAAAGGAGGAAAACATACAATGAAGTCCATTGTGCTGGGCTCCCTGGTCGCCCTCGCGTTGTTCGCGGGTGTCGCCATCGCCCACGACGAAGAATACGTGCAACCGAATGCCGGCGTCGGCGTCTCGGTTTCCCTCACGGAATGCGTCGAGGATGCCGCCAACGCCACGTACATCGGCCTGAACGTCGGCGGCGCGCGCTTCTGCGCGGGCCACCTTGGCGACGGCAGCGTCGGCGTCACGATCAGCATCGCCGACGACCTCAACCCGACGACCTCGGGCACGTACTGCCAAGACTGGGACGACGACGCTCTCTGCGGCGAGGCCCCGGTTCCCCCCGACGGCACGCGCATCGAGCCCCGCACCCTCTTCTGCATCGACGTGGACCTCTCCACGCCCGTGGACACGACGCCCCGCGCCGACTGGGGACAGGCCAACAACTGGGACCCCCTCTACGACGTGCTGATCTTCATCCACGCACCCGGCACGGGCAACCCGACCAACAGTCCCTGCGGCGCCGTCTACTCGGGCGGCACGCACGGCTTCGTCGGCCACTCGTAAACTCGCCGGACCCGGGAGGGGGGGTCTTCTCCCCTCCTGACTCTCTTCCCTCGCGTCTCTTTTTTCAGCCATGCCTGCCAGAAGGTCCCTTTGCGCTACTGGAGTCCCGCCCTCCCGGCGGGCGGCGCGGGCGCCCAGCTACGGTCAGGGGACGGGGGTCGATGCCTACCCGGGACGCGGCGCGCTGGCGCGCCGGCACCCAGGCATCCGCAATCCAGCGCTATTCGGGCTTCACGGCGGAATAGCCCGCAGGCACGGGCTCGCCCAGGTAGAAGATGGTCGCGTAGAGCGAGAAGGACTGGTCGAGGACGAGCTTGCTCGACTCGTCGGCGTGGTTCGGGTTCAGGAAGTCGGGGTTGGCCGCGGGGCGCACCTCGACGCTCTTGTTGGTCTTCGTCAAGCCGTAGATGGACTTGGAGAGGTCCTTGGCCACGATGGAGACGGACAGCGGCGACTTGCCCTGGACGGTTCCACCCGTAGGAATCCGGCCCGACGTCGTGACGTCGACGTCCACGTCGTCCTTCGCGTCCGGGTAGAGCATGAGCAGGTATTCGCCGCCGAACCCGCTCGTGCGCGTCCACACGAGCTCGTAGACGGCGCCCGTCACGGCGTACCCTTCGATGGGGATGTCGAACTTCTGCTTCGACTGGGACCCCGTCGCCTTGCAGGGGTCCGCGCCCTGACCGGTCGATAGCGACGCGGCGCCGACTCCGCACGCGATCTTGCCCGTGAGGGGGCCGAACACGGTGAAGAAGCTGGCCTGGGGGTCGGGGATCCGGATGAGCTGGACCTCCTGTCCCGTGAGGCTCTCGCCGGCGACGCAGTTCATCGGGATGGGGGGCTTCGTGTTGAAGCCGGGTTTGCTGGCGGCTAGTTGGTAGAGGCCCGCGGTGACGAAGCTGAAGCTGAACGTGCCGTCGGCCGCCGTCGTGGTCTCGTTGACGAGCCCTTGGGGGCCCAGGAGTCCGACCTTGGCGCCCTCGATGGGGGTGATCTCGTCGTCGATGACCATGCCTTCGACGCCGCACGTCTCGTCATTGTGACCGGCAGGGGGTGCCGAGATGGGGCCGCCCGAGCTGGGCTTGCCTTTGCCGGCGCAGCCGGCGAACACCATGGCCGCGGCCACGAGAAGAGTTAGAAGTACCACCTTACGGGACACGCCAGTGCACCACACCACGGTCTCGCGGTCGAGACCTCACGGCGACTAGGTCGCCATTGCCAAAGTCGGAAACATGCTTTAAAAGACTTGTGGTGAGGAGCGTTTCAACCACATCCATCCGGGCGGTTTTCGAAGCGAAATGAGGGCGGCGCGCAAGCTTACGATACTTAAATGCAACCGTCGCACCACTCGCGAAACTACACCGTCGGCAAGGCCGTGAACCCCGCCGGGATGGGGTCGCCCAGGTAGAAGAGCGTGATGTAGACGTCGAACTTCTGGTCGATGACCAGCTTGCTCGTCTCGTCGGACTCCGCCTGGTTCGGGAATTGCGGATTGGACGCAGGCCGGACCTCGACGAATCGGGCCTTGTCCTCATTCGTGAACAACCCCTGGCTGGGGTCCTGCGTGACCATCGTCACGGACAGGGGCGACCGACCCTGCGTGCGCCCGCCCTGGGGGGCCAGCTTGCCCGTCGTCGTCTCTTGGACGGGCGCCTTCTCCCGGGCGCTCGGGTACATGAGGGCCAGGAACTCGCCGCCCGATCCACTCGACCGCGTCCACACGGATTCGTAGACGGCGCCCGTGACCTCGAACGGCTTGACATGGAACTCGAAACGGTACTTGGATTCCTGACCGGCGGCCTTGCACGGGTCCAGGTTCTCGCCCGTCGCGAAGCTCCCCACGCCGGCGCCGCACGCGATCCGTCCGCTCAGGGGGCCAATCGTCTCGTGGAAGCTCGCCTGTGGGTCCGGGATCCGGATGAGCTGGATCTCCTGGCCGGTCAGGGACTCTCCGCCCACGCAGGCGATGGGCATGGGCGGCTTCGCGTTGAAGCCCGCCTTGGAGGCGACCAACTGGTACGGGCCCGCCGTCACAAAACTGAAGCTGAAGGTTCCATCCGCGGCGGTCTTCGTCTCGTTCACGGTGCCCTGAGGCCCGAGCACGCCGACATCCGCCCCGCTGATGGCCGCGATCTCGTCATCGATGACGATGCCCTCGATCCCGCACGTGTCCTCGTTGTAGCCGGCCGGCGGCGCCGACTGGAACTCTTCCCCCTTCGTCTTCGACTTGCCGGAACAACCGGCTAACGCGAGGGCAACGACCACAAACACCACCGCCAGAACGTTTCGGGACACGCCAATGCACCACACCTGGGTCTCGCCGCGCGAGACCCGAGACGACCCGTCGCTGGCTCAATTCCCGGTGGTCCCCTAAAGGGGTTGTGGTCATCACTTGCAACTCCAGCCCACGCCCCGCCCGGCGCGTATATATGGAACGCCCGCTTGGCACGAAACCGTGGCCCGCCTCGTCGCACTCCTCCTCGTCGCCGTCGCCCTCGCCGGGTGCATGCACAAGCCGACCCCCACGACGCCCACCACGCCCACCACCACCCGTGCCCCGCCCCCGCCCAACTTCGAGGGCAACTGGTCCCTCGCCCCCGGCAACTTCAGCCTCGTCCTCGTCAAGACCCACATCGACTACTACAACCGCACCACGAACGAGACGATCCCCGGCGCGCCCTGCCAGGCCCTCTTCTCGTGGTCGCTGCAGAGGGAGAACGAGACGCTCTACCTCGACACGAACCACGCCATCGACCCCTACCAGCCCGGCGACCTGCGCGTCGTCTTCCTCCACGCGCTCATCACGCAAGACCGGTGCGTCCGCAAGGGCTTCTACGGCATCAACGACAACGCGACGACGCCCGACATCTGCCTCTACGGGGTGCCCGCGAGCCAACGCGAGGGCCACCGCAGACCCTGGGAATGCCGACTGCCCGTCGAACCCGCCAACGACGCGCGGGCCAGCGTCTGGGTCAACGTGAGCGTCCCCTTGACGGCGGACTCCCACTCGTTCGACGTCAACGGCCACTCGTTCCCCTCCGGCGAGGGCGGCGAGTTCGACTTCTGGCGCGAGTCCGAGTCCCGCGACCGGCGTTATCACACGACGGTGACGGTCGAGGCCGTGGGCGTGTGGCCCTACGGCGCCATCCACCGCGGTGCTACGAGCGGCGGCGAATGAGCACGAGGCCCACAAGGGCGACGAGGGCCAGCGGCACCTCGAAGCCCGGCACGAGACCGTGCTTGGACTGCCCCGCGATGGCTTTCGGGGCGTCCTCGAAGGGGACGCCGCCCTCCCGCGTGGCCACGACCCGCGCGCTCACGCTCGCGAGCGCCGTCGGATCCTTCTGACTCTTGACCGTGACGTCGAGGATGGCGGGTTCGGATTCCGACGCCTCCGGGCGCGGCTTGACGCCGATCTGCACGCGGGCGCTCTCGCCCGGCTGCAGGGCGATGGGCGCCGACGGGAAGATCTCGGCCGTCCAACCCGCGGGCCCCGCCAGGGCGGCGGAGACGACGGCGACGTCCGGTTGGGCGCCCTCGTTGAGGACCGTGAAGTTGAACAGGCGCATCGCGCCGGGGCTCGCGAACTCGGGCAGCTTCCCGTCGGGCGTGATGGAGAGAAGACTGCCGCCGACGCCGGGGTCGTTCACGTTGCGCTTGATGGTCGACCAGATCGGGAGTTGGAGCGTCGACTGGGTCGGAAGGAGGAAGACGCGTCCCGCGGGCGCCACGGGGATGAGGCTGTCCGCGGGCGCCGGGTCGTACTGGACGAGGACGCCCAGGCCGTCTTCGGCGGAGACGACCCGCGAGGGGTCGCCGGTCGCGACCTGGTCGCGGGTGAACGTGACGGGGATCTCGATGTGGACGCGCGTGGCCGTGGACGAGACGGCCACGGTGGCATCCGCCTCGCCCAGGGCGTCGAGGACGTCTTGGCCCGTCACGAGCGTGGCCACGACGTGCGCCGTCGTCGGGGCCCCATCGCTGCGCAGCGCAATGTCGAGGATGGCGGTGCCGCCCGAGGCGGACGTGTTGAGGACGAGGTCGTGGCTGGGGTTCACGTCGACGCTCGCGCGGACCGTCGCGCCCGTGGTCGAGAGGGCGCTCGGGTCGCGGCACCCGTTGAGCAGGACATCGACCTTGGCGTCATCCGGGTCGCTCTCGAGCGTGTTCATCCAAATGTAGTCCTGGGATTGCCGGACGCACGTGGCCTGGGCGCTCGCGTGGAAGAAGAGTTTCTTGTTCAACGGTCCCGGCGGGTTGACGGCGATGACGTTGAAGTTCGTCTGACCCAAGACGCCCGGGGCGCTCGCGTCGGTCGCGGTCACGCGCAGCGTCGCGCAGTCCTTGTGCTTGGCCGAGGCCGGCGTGTCGACGATGACGTTCACGGTGACGTTGCCGGCGCCCGAGCCCGCCCCGGCCGGCACGTCGATCTTGGGCAGCATGACGGGTTTCCAGTCAAGCCCGTCCACCGTCTCGACCTGGAGTTGGACGGTGCGCGGCGCGCCCTGCGTGTTCATGAGGAGGATGGGGACGCCCCGCTTGCCGCCGGCCTCGATGGCGTAGGCGAGGAGGCCGGGCTTGCCGGCGCACTTGAGGGAACCCGCGTTGCGGTCCACGCGCGCCTTGAGGTCCAGGTTCGCCGTGTTCGTCGTGAACGTGAACGCGCCGGAGGCCGTGCCCGTGTTGGGTGCGAGGTCGAAGCGTTCGCGTTGGCGGTCCGCCGCGTAGGCGCGGAAGGCCTGGAACGTGTCGCCGGCCACGGGCGGCGTCGTCTTCATGATGTCCGCCAGTTGGGTCCGGCTGACGGAGGCGATGATTGTGTTCGTGACGGGGTCGATGACGGAGGCCACGGCCTTGAATCCCGCGAATCGGGGCGCGACGGTCGGGTCGCACGTGTCGACGGGTCCGATCTTGCTCTCGGAGACCTGCAGGTTCGGCAGGGTGTAGCCGACGCGGATGGACGCGAGGTGGCCGTTCCACGTGAAGCACGCGTTCACCGTCACGCCGCCCGTGGCCACCGCGTAGTTCGACTCGCCCTTGAGGTCGACGAGCTTGGCCTGGAACGAGAACGTCTCGCCGTTCTCGGCGAAGAGCTTGACCTCCGTGAGGTCGAGGCCCGTGCTGGCGGGGACGCCACCGGGCGCCTCGGGCCGGAGGGCGACGACGTCGCCCGTCGCGTCCGTGACGAGGAGCCCTTCCGAAGGGGCCGCCTGCGTGGGCGAGGGGACGACGGCCGCGAGCGTGCCCAGCATGATTAACGCGAACGCTACGCGTGCCACCCAGTTCGACGCCACCCAGTCTCAGCTCCTATGTCAGTTCCTTCGTCAGGTCCCGGTGCGCTTGCGCGCAGATTTCGTATGATCCCTCGAAGTCCGCGAGGCTCGCCTGATCCGGCTGCGAAGCGGAATTGTGAGGCACGAGTTCGAACCGCCATTGCGTCTGTGCGAGGTAGGGCGGGTCGGCCTTGAGGCCGTTCGGGTCGTTGATCGTGAACTCCTGCTTGTTCGTGCCCGCGCCCTTCACCTCATCCGGACGGCCGTAGTTGCTCGAGTCGGCTCCGTGATACAGGAGCTCCAAACTGGTGCCCGGCGTGGAACCCTTGTACTCGTAGGTCAGCGTCCCGGTGATCTTCTCCGTCAGGAGCGGCACGATGCGGCCGTATTGGAGTTGGATGTTCGTGAGGGGCTCCTGGGGTTGGCGGTCGAAGCCGGACGTGGCGTCGTTGCCGCTGGACATCACGAATTGCCGGGGCACGCTGTCGACCTTCGTGCAGCCCAGGTCGTAGACGGCGCTGCCCGCCCACAGGTCGGGGTGGGCCGGGTCGAGGCTGTTCTCGCCGCCGTTGATGGCGGTGAGGCGGATGCCGAACTTGCCCGCCGTGCCCACGGCGGGGGCTTGGGTCCCGCCTTCGCCGACTTCGGCGATGACCCAGACGCGGAAGGCCCAGCGGCTGACGAACCATTGGTGGGGCGGGTCGCTGGCGCCGCGGCCGACCGTGATGTTTCCGACGGAGTCCGCGCTCACTTGCAGCGGGATGCCGCAGGAGTCGGAGTCGGGGATGAAGTGGTTGAGGTTCGCGGGCTTCCATTGAAGGAAGACCTTGTAGGCGCCGGCCGCGTTGGCGGGCACGTCGAGCTTGAGCAGGCGTGCCTCGATGCGGGAGGTGCCGGCGAAGATGACGTCGGCCTTCGGGTTGTCGCCCTTTTGGGGCGCGAGGTTCACGGGCTTGCCATCCGGTGGCGAGGAATCGTCTTCGTCGTCCTCCAGCGTGAACTCCTTGACGCCGACGGTGTTGCAGCCCTCGTTGGGTCCCGCGAAGGGCTGTTGCCAGAGGAATTCCATGTTGTCGTCGTAGAAGATGTCGACCTGGGGCAGGGGGGGCTCGCCCCAGTAGTGGTGGTAGTGGCGCTTGGGGTCGTTCGACTTGACGCATTCCTTGGCGGTGGGGTTCGCCACGCAGTCGGGCTCGTTCTTCGCCGACGGGTTGGGGTCGATGGGCCCCGTGGCGCTGATGCTGGCGGAGGGCGGGGATTTCGCCTTGCCGCCGCCGACGCAACCGCTCAGGACGACGAGGATGCAGAGACCGATCGAAAGGGTGACGCGCGCGGCCATGGGAGCACGGGGAGAACGCACGGGTGAGACCACCTGTTGATTTCGTGAGGACTGGTGCAGATTAATAAACGGATTGGATAGGATTGGTTCCATACAGGAAACGCTAGGGCGGACCTAGAAACCGAGCATCGAACCCTGTACGTCCATAAGGTTTAAGTGCAAGAGCGTCGCCTGTTCGCTTCGCCATGTGGCGCGGGGCGTGGTCCGTACCAGTCGTTCTGCTGCTGACGTCGACCCTGGCCCAGGCCGGCACGGGCATGAGCCCCGTCCACGCGGACATCGACTACCGCTTGGGCGCCCTGCTCGAAGGCGAACTATCGACCGGGGTCTCCAGCCTCCTGGCAAGCGTCGGCGACGAGAAGGCGCCGCCCGCGAAGATCCTCCAACTCCAGGCCGGCCGCGTCGAGGCCACGATCGCCCGCACGAGCAACCGCATGGCCATCGCGGACGACCCGCCCCTCCTCTCCACGTCGCGTTCGATCGAAGGCAACGATGAAGAGATCGAATACCGGACCTACCATGACCTCTCCGTCCACCCCGTCTCCACGTCGCACTTGTGGAACGTCGTGGCCTTCGCGCGCCCGGGGACCTCCTTCGACGTCGTCCTGCCCGAAGGCTCGTACGACCTGAGCCAGGCGCCCGAGAAACCGACGATCGTCCGCCCCGAGGTCCCCCGGCCCAAGCCCATCCAGTCCGTCGTCGGCCCCGCGGTCCAGAGCGCGGCCAACGCCCTCGAGGTGCGCTCCTCGACGATGCACGCGGCCTACCGCGGCGACTTCCTCCTGCTCCTCTACGGCGCCAGCTTCGAGTTCGCCTCGGGCGGCCAGACCGAACGCATCGACGCCGGCAAGTACCCCGCCCAGTACGCCGTGAAGGGCGCCCTCGTCCCCGAACTGCGCAACGTCAACACCAGCATCCTCCTCAACGTCCACGACGGCGTCCTCGACCTCGAATCCTCCGACGTGCCCCTCGTGCTCTACGCGCGCGAGGTCGGACTGGACGGGCGCGCCACGTTCGAACAGACGACCGGCACCGTGACGTGGGGCGAACGCTCCGAGACCGCCGACGCGGCCTCGCGCGTGCTCGAAGGCCAGTTCCGCATGGCGTCCCGAGGCCCCGCCTACGAGCGCCCGGACGGCGGACGCTTCGGCCCCCTCACGATCGAAGGCTTCGCCCTGGCCCCCATCGCGCAAAGCCCCGCCATCCCGCCCATGCTCATCGCGGGCGCGGCCGGCGCCGTCGGCCTGGGCGCCGTCTTCCGATGGGTCCCCGGCGCGCGACGCCTCCTCCTTGCAGCGGTCGCGGGCTTCAGCCTCGTGCAGAAGAACGAGGCCCTCGAGCACAAGGCGCGCGCCCAACTCTACGACTACGTGCGCACCAACCCCGGCGCGACGCTCAGCGTCGCCCAGACGCACCTCGGCGTCGGCTGGGGCACCGTCGAGTACCACGTCGCCGTCCTCGAACGCCTCGGACTCCTCACCACGAAACGCGTCGGCGGCAAACGGCTCCTCTTCGTCGCCGGCCAAGGCCGCGTCGTCGACGCGCGCGCCTGGAGCCTCCTGCGCAACTCGAGCGTGCGCCAACTCGGCGCCACCCTCTTCGCACCCGGACGCGCCGCCACCGCCATCGAGGTCGCCCAAGCCCTCGACTGCAGCCCCCAATACGCGGGCCGCCTCCTTCGCAAGCTCGCCGAGGCCGGACTCGTCGCACCCGCCGAATCGGACCGCCGCGCCTACGCCGCCACGGACCTCTTCCACGACCTGGCACGCCGCACGGGACTCGTCGCGCCCGCCCAAGAGGCCGTGCCGCTCGAGGCGCCGCTCCCCGCGTAGTCACGCGGCAGACCGGTCGACGCGCATGCCAAGTGGAGCCGCTTGAGCCGCATTCGGTCGCCTGCGCTAGCCAGAATGGATTGGTAAGCGTCGCATCCAGAAACGGCTAGTATCGAGCAGCCAAGTCCACACGCCCCGAAAGGGAAACGGTGATGGAAATGCGCCTGCTGCAACGTGCAAAGCCGAACTTGATGACATGGTTGTTCCTGACGGGTTCAAGCGTGGCCCTCATCATTCTGGCGGCCCCGATCGTCTCGGCCCTGCAGATCGCAACGGCCGGCTCGTACAGCGCCACAGCCAAGGAAGAACCGGGCCTGTCTCCGGTGCGCGGTGCATACGCCAGCGTGACGGCCTACGATCTGACGGTGCCCCCATCCAGCCCGCTCGCGACCTCCACGCAGGTGCGTCTCACGATGGAGCCGGGAAGCGGAGGCGTCGCCTGGGCGAGCACGGGCTGTGCGGTCAACTTCAATCCGCCCTGCCAAACCGAGGTCATGAGCACGATTCGCGACGTGAACGGGAACGGCGACGGCCTCCAAGAATGGCTCTACAACGCCTGCTACAGCAGCTCCGGCTGCGCTCCGCACCCCACGGGAATTGGGAAGGCGGCGTACCTCGCCTACGATGCCAACTCCCCACTGGACATGCTGGTCACCATCGACCACGGTCTCTTCGGAACCAACAGCGAGACCGTCACGTTCGAGATCTGTGCCCAGGCGAACATTTTGATTGACTCTAACGGCGATGGCCAATGGTCAGGCGAGACGCCGACGTACGACTATACCTCGGGAAACGTCTGCGACCAAGGAACGGTTCGCGTCTCGTTGTGAGATCAGATCCATTCGAACGGCGACCCGAAACATCCGCTCGCCTGTCGCTTAGACGGACAGGCTGGCCGCCGGACTCGTGCCACGCTGCCGTGATAGCGGGGTGGCTCGGGGGTCGAGACGCTCGGGCTTCCACGCGGCCTAAGGCGCGAAACGGTCGCCCTTGGGCGCCATGAGCGCGAAGATCAGGCCCGGCACGAGGATGACCGCGAAGTAGAGCGTCGCCCAGACGGGGTTGCCAAGCGTGGCCATCCCGCTGCGGACCGTCCACATGAAGACCCACGGGAAGAGGAAGAGGCCCACGACGAGGCCGACCGCGGCGTAGCCGAGCGTGCGACGCGACGTGTCTTGCATGAGGGCCGGCCACAGTTTCGTCGCGCTCTTAACGGTTCCCATCGCGGCCGCCGCCCACGGTGGGGTTTATGAATCGGCCTTCCTTGGCCCGCGCGCTGCCACCGTAGCTCAGCCTGGCGGAGCGGCTGATTCGTAATCAGCAGGTCGAGGGTTCAACTCCCTCCGGTGGCTTCGTTCCGCGTGGCGTGTTTTGCGCGACGAGCCTCCGGTCGCCGTCGCGAGGCTCACGTCGCGTCGTGGGCCCAGAGCGTGACCTCGCCGCCCTCGACTTGCCGGTATCCGCACTTCTCGAACGCCCGCAGCGAGGCGGCGTTGCTCGAACGGATCCGTGCCAGGACACGCCCGACGCCCAATCCGACGTGAGCGAACGCCGTGCCTTTCGACAGGACCCGGGTGCCGATGCCGGAGCCTCGCGCCTCGGGGGCGAGGTTCACGTTGGCCTCGGCCGAGCCATCCGTTCCCATGTCGATCCGCAGGATGCCGCACGCCCCCTGCGGACCCTCGACGATGAGCAGGCGGCGCCGCCGATCCTTGAGCGCGGCGTCGTACCAGGCCGCGTGCGTCTCCCACGGGATCTCCTCCGTCGTGAGGGATTGCGCGCGCGTCTGCGCATCGTTGCGCCATTGCCACACGCGTCGCGCATCGTCCGCGCGTGCGGCCCGCAGGTGCACGGAGCCCGGCGTCAACGCCCCGAGGACGTTCTGCGCCACGCGGTCCGCGCCTTGGCCGTCGACGAGGCCACGCGTGGCCTCCGACATGCGCCGACGACGGGCCGCGTCGCCCAAGACGGCCCAGACCTCCTTCGCGAAGCGTTGCGGGTCGAACCGCTCGAAGCGGCCGAGGTCGACGGCGGCGCCCCGTGCCGCAAACGCCTTCGCGACGGCGACCTGGTTGTCGGCCAGGACCCAGATGAGCGCCGGGGTCGCGCAGGCCGCGAGTTCGAGGACCGTTGTACCTCCCGCGCACACCGCGAGGAGCGCGCCGGAGAACGCCCTCGCGAGCCGCTCCGCGTCCGGATCCGTGAGGACCTGGACCTTGCGGGGAAACGCTGCGAGCGCGCGGTCGAGACGTTCCCGGTGAAGAAAACGCGGCCCCACGACGACCGTGACGGGGTCCGCCGTCGGCACGTGCGCCAACGCCTCGACCATGTCGATCGTCGCCCCAGGCGGGTCGACGCCGCCCATCGTCACGAGGACGCCGCGTCGCTCGCTGGCCGCCTTCGCCGCCGCGAAGACCGGGCGCAGCGGGGCGTAGACGGACCCGAGCAGGCTCACGCGCGGACCTTCGTAACGGGCCCCATCGCCGTAGACGTTCCCGTTGAGGACGACGTCGGCGACCCGGCGTCCGCCCCGCGCGTCGTCGTCCAGGTCCAGGTGCATCGCGGCGAACGTCGCCCACGCCTGCTTGTCAGGTTCGGCGTAGGCGTACGAGTCCGTGACCAGGACGTCGGCGCCGTCGCGGGAAAAGACGTCCGTCGCGGGGGCGCCGGAGGTAAGCCGATGGAGCTCGAACCCCTCCCGTTCGACGAGGGCGAGCGCCTCGTCGTCCAGGCAGACGAAGCGGCACGAGGCGCCGCGCGAGCGGAACGCGTGCGCGAGGCTGAGGCAACGCACCAAGTGTCCGAGGCCCGCCTGCGGCGAGGCATCCACGCGGAACACGACGCGCGTCATGGGGCCTCACGGGGGGCGGAAGACGGGTTCGAGCGGCGGACCGACGAGCTTCTTCTTGACGCTCTTCGAGCGCACGGCGTCCGCCAAGACGGCGCACGCCTCGTCGTAGGCCTCGAGCGTCGCCTTCGCCTCGCGAGGGCCATGGGCGCCCGTCACGTTGTGGCTGCCCTGGAAGAGGATGCCCCGCCGCAGCACCTCCTGCTGGAAGAGGCTCTTGACGACGAGCGCGGGTTCGCCCGCGGCCGGAAGGAAATCCATGAAGACGCGCGGGTTGAGGCCCTTGACGCGGATGACGTCGCCCAGGTCATGCTTCGCCACGAGCTTGCGGATGCCCCGGTCCAGCACGCCGCCGACCTTCCACAGGTGGGCGATCGTGCGGCGCTTCTTCATCTCAAGGATCGTCGTGCGAGCGGCCGCGAGGCTGAGCGTCTCCCCGCCGAACGTCATCGAGAAGAAGACCTCCTCCATGACCTGCATGTACTCCCGGCGTCCGACGACGGCGCTCACGGGCATGCCGTTGGCCATGGCCTTGCCGACGGCGGCCAGGTCCGGCTTGACGCCGAAGTGCTCCTGGGCGCCGCCCATCGCGAGGCGGAACCCGGTGACGATCTCATCGAAGACGAGGAGGGCGCCCGCGGCCGTCGCGGCCTTGCGCACGCTCTGCAGGTATCCGGGCTTGGGCGGTTCGACGCCCATGGGTTCCATGATGATGCATGCGACGCGGTCCCGATGCTCGTCGAGGAGGCGTTCGAGGGCGTCGACGTCGTTGTAGGGGAAGGACCGCGTGAGGTCCTGGACGGCCTTGGGCACGCCTTTGTTGCGGGTCGTCGTCCCGATGTGCCAGTCTGCCCACCCGTGGTAGCCGCACTGCAGGATCATGTTGCGGCCCGTGGCCGCGCGCGCGAGGCGCACGGCGGCGGCGGTGACGTCGCTGCCGTTCTTGCCGAAGCGCGTCATCTCCGCGCACGGGATCGTCTTGCGCAGCAGCTCGGCGACCTCGACCTCGAGCGGGTGCGGCAGGGAGAAGGTGATGCCGCCCTCGCGCAGTTGGTCGCGCACCGCCCGGTCGACGACGGGGTCCGCGTAGCCGAGGATGGGCGGCCCCAAGGCCATGGGGTAGTCGAGCCACCGGTTGCCGTCCACGTCGTAGAGGTAGGCGCCGCGGCCCCGGGCCGCGAAGATGGGTGCCACGCCTTGGACGAACTGCGTGGGGCCCTTGGAGAGCGTCTGCGTCTGGGCGGGGATGACGGCGCGGGCGCGCTTGAGCCAGGCTTGGCTGCGGACCAGCTTGGGGCGTTTCATAGGTTCAGCCGCCCGGCCGCTTCCGGGCTTCGTCCTCGCGCAACGACTTGGCGTAGCCCTCGTTGCGGGTCGCGTCGCGGTTCAAGGCCGAAAGCTCGGGGCGCCGGCGCAGGAGGGCGAGCACGTCCTCCATTCCAAATATCTTTCCTTCCTTGTGGAGCGCGTCGTAGACGGCGCGAACGAAGGCGAGGTCGTTCGGCGTGTCGAGCGTCCACCGGTGGCCGCTGAGGTCCGGCATGTGGGACACGTTCGCGTGTCGGAACGCCTCCCGGTGGCTCCAGATGTAGGGCGTGACGTGCTCGCGCTCGCTGGGCCTGCGGGCCTCCTTCCACGCCCGCTCGAGCGCGTCCCGCGTGAAGACCTCCACGTCGAGGCCGTCCGGGAACGAGGGCGGGTGGACGTTGCTCGCGTAGTCCACGCCCTGCGATCGAAAGTGCCCGACGACCTCGTCGATGACGCGCGGGTCGTGCAGGGGACAGTCCCCCGTGACGCGGACGATGACGTCCGCGCTCGCGGAGTCAGCGGCCACGCGATAGCGGTCGAGCACGTCCGCCTCGCTGCCCCGCACGCACGTCCAACCCGCCTTCTTCACGGCGGATTCGAGCGGATGGTCCGCCGCGTTCGTGGTCGTCGCGACGACCGCCTGGTCGACGGTCTGTGCCGCGTCGACGCGTTCGAGGACGCGCAGGATGACGGGTCGGCCCGCGAGGTCCATGAGGGACTTGCCTGGAAGCCGCGTGCTGCCCTGGCGGGCCTGGACGACGGCCACGGTCCTCAGACGCGCACCTCGCGGCCGGCCCGGGCGCTGCGTTGGGCGGCGGCGACGACGCGCAGCGTGTCCAATGCGTCGGCGCCGTCAGGGATGCGGCCGTCCGCGCCCGAGAGACACGCGAGGAAGTCCCGCATCTCCTCGAGGTACATCGCGTTGGGGTCGGCGGGCAGGCGCGTGACGCGTTCCTTCGCGGGCAGCGGCGCGCGGACGGCCAGCGTGCGCTTGCCGAAGTCCCAGAGGGCGGTCCCGCGCGTGCCGACGACCTTGAGCCGTCGTTCGTACCCGTGTTGCACGAAGTCGAGGTGGAGGTTGGCCGACAGGCCATGGCGGTAGCCCAGGACGAGGTCGGCGATGCCCTCCGCGTCGGCCTTGAGGTGCGGCGCTCGTTGCAGTCGTGCGTACACCCGCGCGGGTTGGCCGAGCAGGTGCCGCACGGCGTCGATCTCGTGGCTCGCGTCCAACAGGATGCCCCCGCCGAGGGCACGGCGTGCCGTGTACACCGAGCGGTAGTCGCGCGTGGGGCGCCACTCGGGCAGGTATTGCCCGAACTCGGCGACGGCGGCCACGGGCTGGCCCAACCGGCCGTCCGCGAGCAGTTTGGCGAGCCGCAGGAGGCCGGGTTCGAGGCGCAGGTTGTAGCCGACGCGCAGGATGCGCCGCCTTCGCCGGGCGGCCGCGACAAGCCGTCGCGCCTGGCCGACGTCGTGGCTGAGAGGCTTCTCGACGAAGAGGTGCGCGCCGTAGCGCAGGGCCTTGAGGCCGGTGGCCACGTGGTCGACGGGCGGCGTGCACACGAGGACGGCGTCGGGCGACTCGTCCAGGCCGTCCTCGAGGGAGGCCACGGGCGTGGCGCCGCTCGCCTTGCACGCGGCCGCGCGCCGATCGTCGTTCACGTCCGCAGCCAAGAGGCGGCCCGCGCGCAAGCGGCGCAGGTTCACGAGGTGGCGTGTGCCGATGGATCCGCATCCCACGACGAGGAACGTTCGCGTCATAGGTCTCGACGCGCGAGGGGCGCGTTCACGGGAAGGTCGCGCTTGGCGCGCTTGCCCACGAGCCGCTCGTAGTACCGCGGGTGCAACCCCTCGGCGAGTTTGCCGGAGCGAAGGACCTGGATGTTCTCCGGCGTGAACCGTTCGCCCTTGTGGACGGGCCGCACGGTGTAGATCCAGACGCGGGCGAAGTGGTAGAGTTCGCGCTCGCAAGGCTGGATGGTCCGCTGGCCCGTCCCCATCGCGCTCGCGACGCTTCGCACGTGGGCCACGAGTCGGGCGAGTTCGTCGGGTTCGAGCGCGTACGAATGGTCGGGGCCCTTGAGTCGGCGGCTCAACGTATAGTGCTTCTCGACGAGCGTGGCTCCCAGGGCGACGGCCGCGCCCGGGGCGACGATCGGGTCCAGCGTGTGGTCGCTCAGCCCCACGGGGACGCCGAAGGACTTGTGGAACGTCGGAATGACACGCAGGTTCATCTGGTCGATGGGCGCGGGGTAGCTCGCAATGCAATGCATCAGCGCCGTGGGCGGGTTCCCGTGGCGCTTGAGCGTCGACAGCGCCTCGCGGATGTCCGTCATGGATCCCAACCCCGTCGAAAGGATGACGGGCTTGCGGGTCTGGGCCACGCGCCGCAACAGCGGGAGGTGCGTGAGGCAATAGCTCGCGACCTTGTACGCCGGCACGTCCAGTTCTTCGAGGACTCGAACGCCTTCTTCGTCGAAGGGCGTGCACAGGAAGTCGAGCCCTTGGCGTTCCGCGTGGCGCTTGAGGTCCGGCAGCCACTCCCGCGGCAGTTCGAGGCTCCGGATGACGTCGTAGATGGACTTGCCGGGCAGGTAACTCACCTGGCCGGCCGCCTTGGGATAGAGGCGGTCGGCGTGGAAGAGCTGGAACTTGACGGCGTCCGCCCCCGCCCCTTTCGCCACGTCGATCAGCCGCTTCGCCTGCTCAAGGTCGCCGTCGTGGTTGCTGCCCGCCTCCGCGATGACGTAGACCGAGCCCGCGGCGCCCACCTTACGCTTGCCGATCGTGAACGAGGCGGTCCGTCGTCGCGCCACTAGGCCCGCCTCCAGGCATCCCCGACCCTGTCGGGCGCGACGTCAACGGTTCCCGATCGACCCATGGAATCAGCGACGTCCGGGCAACCTTCGCGACGGATAAAGACTACGAGATGCGGCCCCGCAAGCGGCACGGCTTTAGCACGCGAGGCCTTCGCCGCGGACCGTGCGGCGGATCGAACGCACCCTCCTCTGGCGGGCCCTCCGGTTGCCCGTGGCGGAGCTGCGCTACCGGCGCGAACGCGCGCGCTTGCGCCGCGAGCACGGCCGGACGGCGAAGCCCGCCGTACTCGTGTTCAACCACTTCTTCGACAACGAACTCCAGGCCATGCGGGAGTCGAGCGTCTGGCAGGAGACCTTCGAGATCCTCGGAGTCCACCACTGGAACTTCTTCAACCACAATTGGTGGTATTTCCCCCCCGACGCGTGGACGTACAGGATCCCCTGCGAGGATCCACGCCTGGCCCGCTCACGCGCCAAGGGCCGGCGACACGCCAAGCGCATCCTCGACGACCTGCAGAAGCACTGGAACCTCGTCGCCGTCGTCGCCCCCATCGACCAGCTCTGGTGGATCCGCGAATTCTTCTTCGAAGCCCGCGAACGCGGCATCAAGGTCGTCCTCTTCGACAAGGAGGGGACAATCAGCCGCGCCTCGATGGAGACCCAACCCGCCCAAATCCGCGAACGCTACCCGCCCATCGCCGACCTCTACTACGTCTGGAGCGAGCGGCAGGCTGATTTCTGGACGCGCTGCGGAGCGCCGCGCAGCCACATACGCGTGCTCGGTTCGATGCGGACCGACGCGCTCGCGCGGATGCCGCCGGCCGCGGCCCGCAGCGTGCTCTACTTCGACTTCGACCCGTGGGCCTACCTCACGACGCTGCCGGCCGAGGTCGTCGCCCGGCACCCCGACGACTGGTCGCCGCTCAAGCGCGAACTCCACGCGGTCCTCTTGAAGGCCGCACGCGAGCACCCCGACGTGCGGTTCACGTTCAAACTCCACCCCCAGCAACTGGACCTCGCCGCCACCCGGACCGCCCTCGCGCGGTCCAAACCGGAGAACGTCGACGTCCGTTGGGGCGCGCGCGGCGTAGACCAGCTCCTGCGCGACCATGGCCTCGTCGTCGGGTTCCAGACGACCGCGGTCATGGAAGCGGCCTTGGCCGGGCGCACGACCATCTACGTCGGTTGGGGCCCGTTCCACGAGACCGTCAAGGAATGGCTCGTGCCGCTCTTCCGGCCCGATTTCGGCGCCCACGTGGCTCCCGACGGCGCCACGCTCGCGCGCTGGGTGGACGGGTTCCTGGACGGCACGTGGACGCCGAAGCCGCCGCCCAAGGACGGCCTGGAGATGTTCTTCCACCGCCCCGACGGCCACGTCGCAGACCGCTACGCGCAGGCCTTGGCCGAGGACGTGGGACTCGCCACCGCGCGTCCAGCGACGACCGCCGCGCGCACTCCCAAGCGGCAACATTAAAGGCGGCCCGGGGCGTCCCACGGACCAATGCCCGGAAAGAGCGTCAAGGGCAAGCGTTGTCTCGTCACGGGCGGCACCGGCACGGTCGGCCGATGGGTCGTGCGCGAACTGCTCAAGCACGAACCGGACGTCGTGCGCATCGTCGACACGGACGAGACCGGCCTCTTCGACTTCGCGCAAGAGCTGGGCGGTTATTCCGCCGAGCGCGTCCGGTTCCTCGTGGGCGACGTGCGGGACCGCGACCGAATGGTGCGCGCCACCGAACACATCGACCTCGTGATTCACTGCGCCGCGCTCAAGCACGTCGAGCTCTCCGAGTACAACCCTTTCGAGGCCGTCAAGACGAACATCCTGGGCGCCCAGAGCCTCATCGAGGCCTGCCTCGACAACGAGGTCGACAAGGTCGTCCTCACCTCGAGCGACAAGGCCGCCAACCCCTCGAACACGATGGGCGCGACGAAACTCGTGAGCGAGAAGCTCTTCGTCGCCGCCAACTTCGCCAAGGGCCCCCGGCGCACCAAGTTCAGTTGCGTCCGCTTCGGCAACGTCATCGGTTCACGGGGCAGCATGGTGCCCCTCTTCCGGCGCCAGATCGAGGAGGGGGGCCCCGTCACGATCACGGACCCGAACATGACGCGGTTCGTCCTCACGCAACAGCAGGTGCTCGACCTCGTCCTCGAGGCGGTGGACCGCATGATGGGCGGCGAGGTGTTCGTGCCGCGCATGCCGAGCCTGCGGATCCGTGACCTCATCGACGTCATGCTCAAGCGCCTGGCCGGAGCCAACGGGGGCCGCTCCAAGGTCGCCATCAAGACGATCGGCACGAAGCCGGGCGAGAAACTCTACGAGGAACTCATCACGGAGGAGGAGGCCACGCGCACGTACCAGGTCGGCGACCTCCTCGTCATCCTCTCCCCCGTGAAGGAGAGCCTCACGGCCGAGGCCCTCGCGTACACGAAGCACCCCCGGCCCCGCGGCGGCCGGTTCACGAGCCACGACGCGAAGAAGATGTCCGCGGCCGAGATCGGGCGGTTGCTTTCGGCCGAACGGCTCCTTTAGTCCGCTTCGCCGCGAACCAAGAGACGACCTTTTCCACGGCTTCGATGACGTCCTGGACGTCCCGGTCCGTCATGGTCGGGAAGAGCGGCAACGTGAGGAGCCGCTCGTAGAAGCGTTCGACGGCGGGGAACTGCCCGGGGCGGGTCCCCAGGCGTTCGCGGTAGAGCGGGTGCAGGTGGACGGGCACGTAATGCACGTGGACCCCGATGTTCTCGGCGCGCAGGGCGGCGAAGACCTCGTCGCGCTTCGCGTCCAACTCGTCGAGGTTCAGGCGAAGCATGTAGAGGTGCCACGCGTGGCGGACGCCGGGGCGGACCACGGGCGGCGTGACGCCGGGCAGGTCCCGGAAGGCCTGGGTGTACGTCTGGGCGATGCGTTCGCGCCGGGCCACGAAGCCGTCCAGTTTCTTCAATTGGGACAGGCCCAGGGCGGCCTGGATGTCCGTGAGGCGGTAGTTGTAGCCCAACTCGACGATCTCGTAGTAGTAGGCGCGTCCCAGCCGGCGCCCGACCTCCCGGTCCATCCCGTGGTTGCGCAAGAGGCGCAGGCGTTCGGCGAGGTCCTCCCGGTCCGTCGTGACCATCCCGCCCTCGCCCGTCGTGATGTGCTTGACGGGGTGCAGGCTGAACATGGTCACGTCCGCCTGGGCGCCGACGCGGCGGCCCTTGTACTCGGCGCCGAGGGCATGGGCGGCATCCGAGGCGAAGGCGATCCCCTTGTCGTCCGCGAGGTCGCGGAAGCCCGCGTAGTCGACGGGTTGGCCGGTGTAATCGACGGTGAAAAGCGCCTTCGTCTTCGAGCCGATCCTGGAACGCGCGGTCGAGGGCGCGAGGAGTCCGGTCTCTTCGTCGACGTCGGCGAAGTCGGGCGTCGCGTCGCAGAAGAGGGCCGCGTTGGAGGTGGCGACGAACGTCATCGGGGTCGTCACCACGCGGTCGCCCTTGCCCAGGCCGAGGGCCCGGGCCATGAGGTGGAGGGCCACGGTCCCGTTCGAGGCCGCGACGGCGTGTTTGGCGCCGACGGCCCGCGCGAACGCCTGTTCGAAGCGTTCGACCGTCGGACCCGTCGTGAGGAATTCGCCGCGCAGCGCCTCTGAGACGGCGCGCACGTCCTCGTCGTCGATGGCCTGGCGGCCGTAGGGTAGCATCGTCGCCCGTTGGGGGCGTCCGCCGGCGACGGCGGGCTTCTCGCTCACCGCGCGAGGGCCCCCTGCGTCCGCATCCAGTCCGTCAGGCGCCGCACGCCCTCCTCGAGCGTGACCTTGGGTTCCCAGCCGAGGACCTCCTTGGCCTTGCGGCGGTCGCACAGGAGCTTTTGGACCTCGCTCTGCGGATGGTGATGCGGGACGAACTTGACGCGCTTGGGGTCCTTGGCGATGAGGAGCGCGAGGTCCTTGATGGCGATGTCGCGTCCCAACCCCGCGTTGAGGACCTCGCCGGCCGCCTTGGGGTGGAAGGCGGCGGTCACGATGAACTCAGCGCAATCCTCGACGTAGAGGAGGTCGCGCGTCTGCGTTCCGTCGCCGTACACGTTCAGGTCTTGGCCTTGCAGCGCGCGACGGACGAAGATGCTCACGACGCCGCCCTCCTGGTTCGACTTCTGGAAGGGGCCGTACGTGTTGAACGGGCGCAGGATGGTGACGGGAAGGCCGTAGCCGCGGAAGTAGGAATAGGCGAGGTCCTCGGCGGCGAGCTTCGTGCCCGCGTAGGGCGAGGCGGGTCGCGTCGGGTGCTCCTCCGAGATGGGCTCCTGCCCCGCCGTGTCGTAGACCATGCACGTGCCGATCAAGGCGACGCGCGCATCCCGCCGGCGCGCCTCCTCCAACACGTGGTACGTCCCCACGACGTTCGCGTCGAAGTGCCGGCGCGGGTCGTCCAGGCTCTTCTGGACCTCGATCTCCGCCGCGGCGTGGACGATGACGTCCGGCCGCGCCTCGAAGGCCTTTCGCACGTCCTCGTGGTGACGGACATCGCCACGTTGGAGGCCGCGGAACTTCGGGTGCTTCGTGAACTCCAGGAGGTTGGCCTCGTCGCCGTTGGCGAGGTTGTCGAGGACGGACGTCTCGTGGCCCGTGGCCAGGAGGCGCGCGACGACCCATCGTCCGATGAAGCCGGCCCCGCCCGTGACGAGGACGCGCTGGGGCGTGGTGGACGCGGGCAAGTGGCGTCGGGAGCCCCCTTCCCCTTTTTAACCGACTCGATGGGACCGGGCGCCATGATTCGCTTCGCAAGTCTTTTGGTCCGCCCGCCCCGTGGCATCGGGGGATGCTGGCCCGCAAGTCCGCCCTCATCGTCTTCGTCAACGTCCTGGGCGGGCTCTTGGGAATCGTCGCGCTCAAGTTCATCGCCCTCACGGGCACGCGGGCCTTCGGAAGCGTGGGGTTCGCCCTGGCCATCGTGGGACCCTTCGAGCTCTTGGGCGACCTGGGCTTCAACCGCGCCTACCTCAAGCGCGTGAGCGAAGGCAAGGACCCCAAGGTCGCCAAGGCCACGTTCCGCCTCGTCAAACTCGTCCTCGTCTGCGCGATGATCTGCGCCGTCTCGATCGCCCTCTACGTGTGGATCGCCGTCCTGGGCCACCGGCTCGTCGACGTGAGCGTCACCCTCATCGCCATCGCCCTCGCGTATTCGACGGTGCGCGCGCTCTCCACCATCCCGAACCTCCTCTTCGACGCGCGACGCGAGACCGCCAAGACGCAGATCTCCATGTTCGCCGAGCACCTCGTGCGCGTACCGACCGTCGTCGCGGCCTCGCTGCTCATCTATGCGGGCATCGAGGGCAAGGGCCCCCTTGTGAACGCGCCCCCCGCCCTCCTCGACTACGCGCGGTCCCACGCATCCGAGCTCCTCGCCCTCACGTACGTGCTCGGCGCCACCGCCACCCTCATCGTCGCGTTCGCCCTGAGTCGCCACTACGCCGCCTCGCGGCCCTCCGCGGCCTTCGCGCGCGAGATGTGGCGGTTCGGCCGGCCGCTCCTGCTCGTCGGCATCGTCGCCGCCATCGCGAGCTACATGGACCGCATCGTCATCGGCTACTACTTCGAGGGCGGCACCGAGGTGGGCTACTACTTCGCGACCCAACGCATCACGACGATCCTCCAGATCGTGCCGCTGGCCGCCTCGACACTGCTCCTGCCGACCGTGTCCGAACGGCACGCCGCCCTCGACTCGCCCGCCGTGCTCCGATTCACGGACCTCGCCGAACGGTACACGACCATGTTCGTCGCGCCCGCCCTCGTCTGCCTCGCACTCTTGGCCGGCCCCATCGTCAACGTGCTCTTGACCGCCGAGTACGGACCGGCCGCGCCCGTGCTCGTGCTCTTGGCCGCGTACACGTTCGTCCTCGGGCTCTACAACCTCCACGTGAGCCTCCTCGCAGGGATGGACCGCCCCGGCGTCCAGGCGCGAAGCGCCCTCATCGCCTTCCTCCTCAACGCCCTCCTCGTCCTCTACCTCGTCCCCGACCGTGGCCTCCACTTCATCGTCCCCCTTCGCGGCGCCGTCGGCGCCGCCCTCGCCACCCTCCTCGCCTTCACGGCGGCCCTCCTCTACCTCGTCGTCCAGGCGCGACGCATCGCCCACAAACCCCCGAACCGGCACGTCCTCCTCCAACTCCTCGTCGCCGGCGCCCTCGCGTTGCCCGCCTACGGGATCGAGCGCCTCCTCCAACCCGCCCATGCCTGGCAACTCCTCCTCTTCTCGGCCGTCTACTTCGCCGCCTACGTCGTCGCCCTGCGCCTGACCCGCCTCCTTTCCGCGGAGGAGGTTGCGCACTTCGCGCACGCGGTGGACCCCCGCAAACTCCTCGGGTACATCCGCCACGAACTGCGCAGCCGACCCTAGGCCTGAGCGATGCGCTGATAACCAAGCGCTTCCTGACGCGCCCAGTGACGCCCGACCCGCAGCCCGTCGTCGCCATCGTCCAGGCCCGCATGGGCTCCGGCCGGTTGCCGGGCAAGGTCTTGGCCGACGTGGCCGGCGAGCCCATGCTCGCCCGCGTCCTGCGGCGCCTGGGCCGCGCACGGACGTTGGACCGCGTGGTCGTGGCCACGACGACGTCGAACGCGGACGACCCCATCGTCGGCTTCTGCGCCGGGCGAAGGATCCCCTGCCACCGCGGCAGCGAAGAGGACGTGCTCGACCGCTACTACCAGACCGCGCGCGCCGAACACGCCGGCACCGTCGTGCGCGTCACCTCCGACTGCCCCCTCATCGACCCCGACGTGGCCGACCGCGTCATCGGCAAACTGTTGGAGGCCAACGGCGGGCTCGACTACGTCACGAACACGCTGCCCCCTCGCACGTTCCCGCGCGGCCTCGACGTCGAGGCCTTCTCGTTCGCCGCCCTCGAACGGGCCCACCGCGAGGCCCGGGAACGGCCCGAACGCGAACACGTCACGCCCTACCTCTACCGTCACCCCGACCGGTTCCGCGTCGAGGGCGTCTTCAACCCCCAGGACCTGAGCGGCCACCGTTGGACGGTCGACGAGCCCGCAGACCTCGAGTTCGTGCGCACGGTCTTCAGCTACTTCGGCAACGACGCCTTCTCGTGGCGCGAACTCCTCGAGGCGTTGGCCGAGCGACCCGAGTGGGTCGAGATCAACGCCCACATCCAGCAACGCGAAGTCCGCGTCTGAGGCTCTAGGCCGCGGGAAGGCGCCGTAGGATGATGTCGAGCGCGTCGGCGGCGGCCTCGCCGTCCTGGTCCGTGTACCCATAGAGCCCGAACCCGACATCGTGGCCTTCGATCCGCACCGTGTTGGCGTAGGCGCGGCGCACGAAGAGCCGGTTCGCCTCGACGTCCACGGGGTCCGAAGCGGCCAACGTGCGCACGAGGGCCTGCGCGAGGTCGTTGCGGTCCCGTACCACGCGGCAGTAGGGCTCGAGGCAGTAGAAGTCGGTGCCCATCGTGACGACGGGCTTGCCCTGGATCAAGGCCTCGAAGCCCACGGTGGAATTGATCGTGACGACGCCCGCGGATTCTCGGATGAGGCGCAGCGGAGGGGCCGTCGCGGGCAGGATGCGCACGCCCGGCATGCGCGCGAGCGTCGCGATTTCGCCCAGGCTCATGTCCGTGCCGTAGTAGTGGGGATGCGGCTTGACATAGAGGAGCGCGTCGGCGGGTAGGGCGCGGGCGATCTGTTTGATGAGGTGGAATTGGTCGAGGTGGGGTTCGCGGAACGTCATCTGCGCGTCCTCGACCATGTGGATGGCGTAGAGGAAGTAGGATTCGCCCGGGCGCGGCAACCGCGCGAAGGCCTGCATGCCGTAGCGTCGCGCCATCTTGCGCACGTACCGCCCCGCCTGGCGGGCCAGGGCGACGGGGGGAATGATGGCGCCCTCGGCCGCGTGGGCGCCAAGCGCCTTCTCGCGGTAGCGCGCGAACTCACTGGCGAAGAACGCGTCGCGCACGCGCCGCGGCACGTTCGCGAGGTCCCAGTAGCCCTTGGTCCGCGTGAGCGCCTCGCCCGAGGTCGTCTTCTCCGCGTAGAGGGCCGTGATCGTCGACCAGTCCGCCGCGTCGTCGTTCCAGTAGAGTTGTTCCCGGAAGTCGCGGCAGAACATCGTGCCTCGTTGGGGGAACCGTCCGACCTGCCAGCTGAGGACGCGGATGCCCAGGCGTTTGGCGACGTAGTAGGCGGCCAGCGAGAAGAGGTCGTCCTCGATGGTGGCCACGAGGACGTCGATCGCGTTGCGTTGGTACCAGTCCCGGAAGTAGGCGACGTAGGCCGCCATCGCCTGGTTCACGAGCTTGGGGTCGCGCTCGTCGCGCAGAAGGTGGGGCCGGAAGAAGCGGCGGTCCATGGAGGCGACGTAGGGGAACGACTGGCCCAGCCACGCCTGCAGGTCCCGGACCTCATCGGTCGAGTAGGCGCGTCGGAAGAACTCGCTGCGGTAGACGGCGTCGAAGCCGGCCGCCTCGCCCTGCAGCCGCTCGAAGCTGCGCCTCAAGGCCTCGACGGGCAGGCCGCGCACGGGCAGGTCCGGCGAGCCGGCCAAGTGGACGTCGGGGTCGATGCGGCTCGGACAATGAACGTCGTGGCCGCGCAGGGCGCGGATGAGGGGTTCCTTGCGCAGGATCTCCTCGCCGGCATAGCCGGCGCCGATGGGAAAGGCGACCTTGCGCTTCAACGCGGGCCGCCCGAGAGATGGGGCCGCGGGCTATATGTTCGTTGATGAAGCCTCATCGCGCCAGCGTCTGGGCGTACGTCTGCAGGGCCGCCACGCCTGGAAGCGTCTTGCCTTCCAAGAACTCCAGGCTGGCTCCGCCGCCGGTCGAGACGTGCGTCACCTTCTCGGCGAACCCGCACTGTTGGATGGCCGCCGCCGAGTCGCCGCCGCCCACGACCGTCGTCCCGTCGCAGTCGGAGAGGGCCTCGAAGACGCCGCACGTGCCCTTCGCGAAGTCGGGCACCTCGAAGATGCCGAGCGGGCCGTTGACGAGCACCGTCTTGGCGCGCGCGATGCGTTCGCCGAAGAGGGCGACGGTCTTCGGGCCCACATCGACGCCCTTCCACCCGTCCGGGACCTCGCCGAACGGCACGACGCGCGTCGGGCCGCCCTTGATGTTCTGCGAGATGACGACGTCGACGGGCAGGAGGAGCTCCACCTTGCCTTCGCGCGCCTCGCCCAGGAGGTCGCGCGCGAGGTCGACCTTCTCCGCCTCGACGAGGCTGTCACCGGTGCGGCCGCCCTTCGCCTTGCTGAACGTGAAGGCCATGGCGCCGCCGATGAGGATGGCGTCGACGCGAGGCAGGAGGTTGCGGATGACGTCGATCTTGCCCGAGATCTTCGAGCCGCCCAGGACGGACACGAAGGGCCGCTGCGGGCGCTCGAGCGCGCCGCCCAAGGCGTCGAGTTCCTTGCGCATGAGGTAGCCCGCGTAGGCGGGAAGGAACTGGGCGACGCCGTGCGTGCTCGCGTGCGCGCGGTGGGCCGTGCCAAAGGCGTCGTTCACGTACGCGTCTGCCAGGTCGGCGAGTTCTCGCGCGAACCCGGCGTCGTTGGCCTCCTCTTCCTTGAAGAACCGGACGTTCTCCAAGAGCACCACCTGGCCGTCGCGCAGTTTCTTGGCGGCGGCCTCGGCCGACGGGCCGACGCAGTCTTCCGCGAACGCGACGGGCAGGTTGAGCAATTGGGTCAGGCGTTGCGCGACGGGCCGAAGGCTCTGCGCGAGGTCGCGCTTTCCGCCGGGTCGGCCCAGGTGGCTCACGAGGATGACGCGGGCGCCGTCCTTGACAAGCTTGCGGATCGTGGGCACGGACTCGCGGATGCGCGTGTCGTCGCGCACGCGGTCCCCATCGAGCGGCACGTTGAAGTCGACGCGCACCAGCACCCGCTTTCCCTTGAACGTCGCATCGTCGATGGTGAGGAACGTCTTCACGCGCCGCCTTCCGCCCCTGACCAGACTCGGCGCGTCGATAAAGGGGTTTCGGCCGCCGTCGGCAAATCCCAGCCCTCATAACCCTGCCCGCCTCCTTCCCGGACGGTGACCTCCGCGGAACGCGCCGCCGAACCCTTCATCTCCGTCGTGGTCACGACGAAGAACGCGGCGCGCCACCTGCCAGACCTCCTGGCCGATTTTGGCGCCCTCGACTGGCCGCGCGACCGCCTCGAGTTCGTCCTCGTCGACGCGCACTCGACGGATGGCACGTGGGAAGGGATCCTCGAATTCGCCAAACGTCCCCCGGCACCCGTCGTGGCGCGCCAATGGCCGGGCTTCATCGGGGCGGGGCGCAACGAAGGGTTCCGCCTGGCCCGGGCGGATTTCGTCGCCGTCACGGACGCCGACATGCGCGTGCCCGCCACTTGGCTGCGCGAACTGTGGACCGGCATGGGCGACGGCGTCGGCGTCGTCGGCGGGCCCAACGAGGCCTACGGGACCGACGCTACGAGCCGCGCCATCGCCGCCATCCCCACGCACGGCCCATCCGTCGGCGCCGTGCCGGTGGGCGGCGTCAACCGGTGGAAGGAAGACTACGAGACGAGCACGGACGTGTATGGCGCCGTCACGCGCAACTCGCTCTTCCGCAAGGCCGCCTTCGACGCCGCCGGCGGCTTCGACGAGTCGTTGCGCGTGACCGAGGACCCCGAACTCAACTTCCGCATCCTGCGCGCCGGCTACCGGATCCGGTACCGACGCGCCGCCGGCGTGCGGCACGTGCACCGCGACACGCTGCGCAGCTTCACCCGCCAACAGGGGTCCTACGCGTACTGGCAGGCCCACGTCAACCGCAAGCATCCCGGCCTGGCCTCGCTGAAGCACTGGGCGCCCGCCGCGGCGGGACTCCTCTTCGTCCTCGTCCTCGCCCTCGCGTTCGTCGAGACCCGGTTCGCCCTCGTCGCGCTCGCCCTCGTGGCCGTGGCCGTCCTCGCCGCGCTCGGCTACGGGGGCCGGGCGGCCCTCGTCCGGGGCGAACCCGACCTCGTCCTCGTCGTCCCGCTGTACTTCCTGGCGTGGCAGCTGGCCTGGGCCGTCGCCTACCCGGCCGGGGTCCTCCATGCACGAAAATGGGCCCAAGGTCACCGCACCCTTTAAGAGCCCTGGCGTCACTCGAACGGTGATCTATGCGGCGGGCCCTCGTTCTGGTCGCATTGTCGCTCGTCGCGGTGGCCCTTCCCACGGGGGCGGGTCCGGCCTCGGCCCTCGTCGGCCCCGGCTTCGTGCCCGCGTTCGCGCAGGACGCGACCGCCATCGCCGTCCTCGTCCTGCATTCGAAGGACACCTCGGCCGTCGAGGCCCGGCTCGAAGCCCTCGGCATCGACCACCACCCGTACCCTCACCTCGGCATGGTGGCCGCCCGACTCTCGGCAGACCAACTCGGCGAGGTCGCCCGCTGGAGCGACGTCCGCGGCCTCTGGCCCAACGAACACATGGTCGCGTACCTCGACCGCAGCGCCGCGTGGATCGGCGCACCCATCGTGTGGGACACGTACCACGTGCGCGGCGAAGGCATCACGGTCCTCGTCGTGGACACGGGCGTCGACGGCACGCACCCCGATGTCCGCTACGGCGAGAACCTCATCCAGAACGTCGTGCCCACGCGCCTCACCACGGGCCTCATCGGCGGTCACCGCGAAGGCGTCGTGGCCTCGGACACGGACGGCCACGGGACCCACGTCGCGGGCATCGTCGCCGGCATGGCGCGCGCCGTCGGCGGCGACGCGAGCGCAGGCAAGTACCGCGGCATCGCGCCCGCGTCCAGGCTCATCGGCTTCGAGGCGGGCATCCCCGACAGCAACGGCGAACCCAGTTTTGACACCGTCACCGTCCTCGAGGCCTACGACTACGCGCTCGCGCACCAGGCCCAGTACAACATCCGCGTCGTCACGAACAGTTGGGGCGCCAACGGGGTCTTCGAGCCCGAGAGCCCCATCAACCAGGCGACGCTCCAACTCTACCTCTCCGGCATCGTCGTGCCCTTCGCGGCCGGCAACGAGGGCGACCAGGGCCCCGGCAGCCTCAACAAGTACAGCCTCGCGCCCTGGGTGTTCTCGGTGGGCGCCGTCACCTACCAGAGCCAACGCGCCTCGTTCAGCTCGATCGGCACGGACCCGGCCGCCTCGCACAAGCCGTACGACCACCCCGACCTCATGGCCCCCGGGAACCAGATCACGTCGGCCAAGGCGTCCTCGGACGCGGGCCTCGTGGGCAACGTCCTCGGAAGCGGTTCCGGCGACGCGGGCCGCCAGCTCTACGTGACGAAGAGCGGCACGAGCATGGCCGCCCCGCACGTGGCCGGCACGGCCGCGCTGCTCTTCTCCAAGAACCCCAACCTCTCCCCCGACGAGGTCTACGACCTCTTGACGGCCTCGGCGACGCCCATCCCCAACGGGCCCACGTGGGAGGTGGGCGTGGGCCAATTGAGCGCCGTCGAGGCCTACCGGATGTCCCTCGGCGTGCCGGGCGGCCTTCGCACGTTCCTGGAAGGCAACGTCAAGTACGCCGGCGAACGTTCCGGCGACCCCTCGAACGCCCTGGACGCCGTGAGCGTCGGCCTCGGCAACGGGACGGCGCGGTCCCTGAGCGCCGCGGACACGACGATTCCCCAGTTCGCGCGCGGCCTCGTCGCGACGCCGCTGGGCATCGGCTTCCTCATCGCCGTCCTCGTCCTCGCCTTCCTCGCCTTCAAGATCGAGGACGGGCGCCTGCGCCGCCGGGGCGGGCTCCCCGCGCGGCCGCTGCCGTTCTTCGGCGCGACCGCCCTCTTCGTGCTCGTCGCGATGCTGGCGCCGCGCTGGACGTGGCAGACGAGCCTCTACGTGGGCAACGTCCTCGTCCAACTCCTCGTGCCCGACCGCCTCTTCGGCCCCCTGGCCATCGCGTGGCTCGTCGTCGTCGCGGCCGGCATCGCCCTCCTCGTCTGGGGCCTGCGCCCCGGCTCGCGGCGCGCCGTGCACGGGTGGCTCCTCCTCCTGGGCCTCGTCCTCCTCGTCTACGGCTTCGTCACGTTCGCGGATGCGCGCGTGACCGCCGACCGCGTGCCCGGCGGCTCCGCCGTCTTCCTCCAATTCAACTACACGGGCCTCGCCGCCCGTCCGATCCAGTCCACAATCGGCCTGCTGATCCTCATCGCCGGAGGCTTCGCCCTGGCCGGTTGCGTGGGCCGCCGCTCACGCCCCGAGCCGGAACGCGCGCTGGAGCCCCGCAGGCCGCCGGCCGCGGCCGCCCCTCGGGCGCCACCGGCCCCGCGCAGGCCCTCTCAGGCCGCGACGCGGTAGTAGAACTCGCCCTGGCCGCGTTGTTCCTGGTCGAGGCGCGAGCCGGGCTTGTTGATGCGCGGCCGGTGCGAGTCCGGGTCGCGGCGGAACGTGATGTCGAGGCCGCTCAGGAAGCGGTTCATGCCCGTGCGCAGGTCCAGGGGACCCACGGCCTCGCCGCGCCGACCCGGTTGGCCTCCGAAGACCATGAGGCTGTCGCTGACCATGTCGATGAAGTAGACGTCGTGGTCGACGACGAAGCCGGCCTTGGCCTCCTTCTCGAGGACGCGGCGGATGGTGCGCGCGGCCACCATGCGTTGGTTCGAGTCCAAGTACGCGCTGGGCTCATCGAGGAGGTAGAGGTCCGCCGGGCGCGCCAAGGCGAGGGCGATGGCCACGCGTTGGAGTTCGCCGCCGGAGAGCTTGTCCACGTCCTTCTCCATGAGGGGCCGCAACTGGAGCGGGTGGACGATCTCGGCCTCGTGGAAGCTCGAGTTGAGCAGGTGCGCCGCCTGGGTGATGAGGAGGTCCCGCACGGTGCCGGTGAAGTCGGGCTTGATGTACTGGGGCTTGTACGAGACCTTGACGGAGCCCTCGATCTTGCCCGCGTCGGCCTCGCCGACGCCCGCGAGGATCTTGACGAACGTCGTCTTGCCGGTGGCGTTGGGGCCGACGACGCCGACGACCTCGCCATGGTGGACGACGCCGGAGTCGACGTGGAGGCTGAAGCCTTCCATCTTCTTCTCGACGTTCGAGTAACTGATGAGCGGGATGCGGTGGGCGTCACGTTTGGGCGGGTGCTCGGCGAACTCGATGGGGGCGTCGCGGACGCGGATGTTCTCCTCCTTGAGGAACCCGCCCAGGTAGAGGTTGATCGCGTGGCGCACGTTCTTCGAGGGCGTGAACACGCCGTAGGCGCCTTCCTCGCCGTAGACGAGGTGGACGCTCTCCGCGAGGAAGTCGAGGACGGCGAGGTCGTGTTCGATGACGAGGACGGGCTTCTTCTCGGCGAGCTTGGAGATCGTGCGGCTGACGCGAAGGCGTTGGTGGATGTCGAGGTAGCTCGAGGGTTCGTCGAAGAAGTAGAGGTCGGAGTCCTTGAGCAGCGTGGCGCCGACGGCGACGCGCTGGAGTTCGCCTCCCGAGAGTTCCGCGAGGTCGCGCTTGACGGCCTCGCCGAGTCCGAGTTCCGCCACGATGTCATCGTAGGCGTTGCGTTCGTCGACCTTGTGCAGGAGGTCGCTGACCTTGCCGCCGACGACCTTGGGCAGGCGGTCGACGTATTGGGGCTTCGTGGCCACGCGCAGCTTCTCGTTGGCCACGCGCTTGAGGTAGTCGCCGAGTTCCGTGCCCTTGTAGCGTTCGAGCACGGGGTCCCACGAGGGCTTCGCGTTCTCCCAATCGCCGAGGTTGGGCACCTCTTCGCCGGACAGCAGCCGGAGGCTCGTGCTCTTGCCGATGCCGTTGGGGCCCAGGATGCCCACGACCTGGCCCTCGCGCGGCACGGGCAGGCGGAAGAGCCGGAAGGAGTTCTTGCCGTACTGGTGCATGAGGTCGGTCTCGAGGGCCTCCGGCAGGCCGATGATGCGGATCGCGTCGAAGGGGCACTTGTTCACGCAGATGCCGCAGCCGATGCACAGCGGCTCGCTGATGATGGGCTTCTGGCCCTCGGGGATGACGATGCACTCGGCGCCCTGGCGGTTGATGGGGCAGAAGGCGGCGCACTCGTGCTGGCACCGCTTGGGGTGGCATTTCTCCTTGAGGAGGACAGCGACGCGCATCGTCACCGCGCCTTACTTCCGCCGACTTAAAAACTATGCGCGCAATTTGCCGCTTCCGTCGCACGGTTCTCGACCCTCGTTGAACCGTAAGCATGGCGAGTCTTGGCCGTAGCGAGGAGATGGTTGCGGCTTCCCCAATCGTCTTGAAGCCGACCAATGGCGTCCTGAGCCATGATTGTTCGCTCGGCAAGGTGTCCTCATGCAATGCGCCATAGCGATCAAGAGTCCTGGATGTTCCCCATTCGACCGAAATCGGTCAAGGTGCGCCTCTGACGGACTAGAGGTTCGGACAAACAACAATGGCCAGAACGGGTACGCGAAGACCATGGGCAACGGTTCTGATGCCTCATATGCATTCCACGCTAACAGCTTCGCAGACCTCGATTCCTAGCTAGAACGGATGGGGGCGGAATCTTTGCGCGTCATGGTCATTGCGGCCGTTGGCCTCGTCGTCCTATTATTGGCAGCTGGCCTCAATCTTGCGTTCGCCTCTCCAGGGCCCCGGGCGACCATCGATCCGGCGGACAAGAAGGCCACCAGCGCCAATTCCAACGCCGGCCACCAATCGGGCGCTCTCTCATGGCAGATCCGCGTCGCGGCCAAGGGTTACGACTCTGTTGAAGTGCGGTCGCTCGTGCCCTACCACATTGTGACGGTCTACCATGACGGTCAGGCGCGCCTTGAGAATGAAATCACGTGGACTGCTTCCGGTAGAACCCTCTATCATTGGCACCACACGAGAGTCGCCGCCGAACAGGCCCTGTTCTCCCACGAAGATGCGAACCGTGCCGAAGAAAGCGGCAAGCTTGGGACGGTTGACCCGGGAAAGGAGATTCACGTCGATAACACGGAGCTCGGGTCGGCAATCAACATTGTGCTGCAGTGGAATTGGCAACTGGTGGTGGAGAACCCCGGCGACATCCGTTTCGACCTGGAGGCAGGGCCGCCAGAATCGGCAATCGTGTCGGGCATCGCAAGCCGGGCATGCGCCTCCATCGTCTGTGCCGGCGCGACGTTTGCGATTCTCGGAGCCACGCTGGTGGTCGTGCTATCCTTGGGTTACGCGGCGGCCCGAAAAAATCGGACAAACCTGCGAATCATGCGTGAACGCCCCTAGTCCGGCCCTGAACGTGGAATGGGATTCAACGGAATTCCGGGGCCGGTGCCAAGTCTCCGGAATGGGGAAACACCGTTTTCGCAAACCGTCCGTCGTCTTGTTCCCCCCAGAAGTGATATTCGCAACTCACGGCGGCCGATGAACCTCTTTCATCCAAAAATGATAGGATAGTCCGAAGGCTACGACGCCCCGGGCCGTCGTAGGCCCAACCTACAAGGAGGAAAACAACGTGAAGACCGTACTGATCGGGCTCCTAGCCCTTGCAATGGTCGCCGGCGCCGCCAGCGCCGCCCAGAAGAACTACGTCCAGCCGAACCCCGGCGTCGGCGTGTCCCTCGTCGACGTCCACACCTGTCCCGGCTTCGGCGAACCCACGCCTGAGGAAGACGTCCTGACCATCCTCGGCTTCGAGATCGGCGGCGTCAGCTTCTGCCCCGGCGACCCCGCGGGCGACGCCAACGGCGACGCGACGCTCTCCATCTCCGACGACTTCAACCCCTCCGTCTCGGCCCGGTACTGCGAGGACCTGAACGCCAACAGCATCTGCGGCGAGGGCCCGGTTCCCCCGGACGGCACGACGCTCGAACCCCGCGTCAACTTCT